>CAJICM010000269.1_pt1 | contig 48685 bp, 42 predicted proteins | sample 9199691 | NCBI WGS metagenome assembly CAJICM01 (sample SAMEA7708338, study PRJEB35096) | sediment metagenome | biome: marine neritic benthic zone biome [ENVO:01000025]; feature: sediment [ENVO:00002007]; material: shallow marine sediment [ENVO:03000034] sea grass bed [ENVO_01000059] ...
ACCAGCGCAATCAACCTCGGCACAGAGTGCCAGCCCATGTTGTGAGCCACCTGAACCTCGGGCGCACCAAATCGCGAACTCTGCGATGCGACCCGAAAGTCACACATTGCTGCAAGCGCCAATCCACCGGCAAGGCATGGACCTTCAATGGCACAAATGACCGGCACCTCTATCCCGGCCCATGCGCGAGCTAGTCTCGGGCCTCGTTCGCTATAGTGGCGCTTTTCCTGAAAGGACAGGTCATTGATCCGGTCAAACACCGGGTCCGAAAGATCCATGCCGGCCGAAAAAATCCTGTCCGTGCCGGTTAGCACAACACATCTGAGGTTATTGTCATCGGTAAAACTGAGCGCGGCATTTGCCAACTCATCCATTATGTCAAACGACATTGCATTGGCCCGTCCACGGCGATCATAGGTGACAAGGGCGATATCGTTTTCCCGTGTGATTTCTACGGATTGTTTGTTCATGGCGACACGCTGCCCTTTCGAGTACGATAGTGCAAGCTCACAGACCAAATTTTGGCTTGTTCATCACACGCAGTTTCAGCATATTGTGGTGTATGGACCATCATAATATCGGTCGCCGAGCACTACTTATGACCAGTTTTGCCAGCCTCTCCCTGGCTGCAGGCCCGGGAATGGCTGCAGCCCTGGCGACGACGGCAGGTTCGTCGGAAAAACTGGTCCATGATGCGGCTAACCAATTTCTGGATGTCATGAGAAATGGTGCAAATCGTCATGAAATTGCCGACGCTTTGAATAGGTATGTCGCTATTGGCAAGATTGCACTGTTCGTTCTTGGTAAGCATCGTCGTCATCTGAAACCTGGTCAGAAACAAAGCTACGTCAGTTTGTTCGAAAGTATGGTTTTGAACGCTCTAACCAAGTATGGCAAAAAAATTCAAGGCAAGGAGTTTGTTGTCACATCCTCTCACCGAAACATTGTGAAAGGCTATATAGAACATGATCGAAATCGCCGAACCGAGCTGGAATTCAGAACCAAAGAGAACCGAATTACAGACATTCGCGTTGGGGGGATTTGGGTCAGTATCCTGCTCCGGGAAAGCTTCGATCACGTCATCGAACTTGGTGGAAACATCGACGCGATTTTCGTTTATCTCAAATCCGGCAAGTTACCGTTATGAGCGTATTACAGGACAACAATGACCAGGCCGGTTTTCGAGAAGGCGAAATCAAATCGCTGCGCGACCCGGCCACCGAACCTGGCGATGCGCACGTTGTATTTATCGGACGCATCAGATCTCCCTGGAGCCTGCGGAAACAATGTCCAAAGAACATGCGCCAGGCTCGCGAAAGAGCACCGGAAAATTGCTGCCTGGAAATCGATCCGGTATGGCGCCCGGGACTGACCGGTCTTGCTACGGGAGACTACCTGCATATTTTGTATTGGATGCATCAGGCGCGTCGTGACATTGTCTTGCAAATGCCTCGTCACCGCGAAACGCCCACCGGAGTGTTTGCCTTACGCTCCCCGGTTCGACCCAATCCGATTGCAATGGCTCTTGTTAAAATCACTTCCATCGACATGGATGCCGGCAGAGTTGGAATTGATGCAACAGACGCGCTGGACAAAACACCACTGGTAGACCTCAAACCATATTTTCCCAACATCGATAGCTCATCTGATATCTGAAACCGCTGTCGGCGAACTGCCTTTGGCCGGTTGTGTCTCCACCTGCTTTGTGCGATAGCGAAGTACGGTGGAGTGGGAAGTATGGCAGAGTTGGAAATCATCGGACCGGCGGCTAATGCCGGTGTGCGTATTTGCAGGATGGCCTGCATCGAAAAGGGCGTTCTGTACCGCTTCCGCGCAGTCGAATGCGGTTCCACCCAAGCCTTGAAAGAAAACCATTTCGGCTCCTTGCCGGCATTGCGTCATGGCAAGGTCAGGTTGTTTGATACCCGAAGTATCACTCACTACATCAACACTCGATTCAATGGCCGGTCACTGGTGCCGGCCGATCCTATCCGGTCTGCCGAGGTGGAGCAGTGGATTGGTGTCATACAATCTCGGCTGGGAAAGCTAATGTCTATCGGGTCTGCTGCCGCGGCGCTTGGGTGTAAGGACACCCAGACCTGTCTCAAGATTCTGAATGAGAGTATTGGCAGCCGGACCTGGCTTGTGGGTCGGGGATTTACACTCGCCGACATGTGGTTGCTTCCTGCAGTACATAATTTTTGTGTCCATACCGGTCACACTCAAATGTTGCATACCCTTCCTGCAATTGGAATCTGGTATGACAAGCACAAATCGCGCAAGTCCTGGTGTTCATTGTGCACTGACGAAAGTCCAGATCCTTAATGATCGAGTTTGCTCTTGCCTGTTTCTTCCTGCTGATCACGCCTGGTCCTGGTGTTTTGAGTGTTGCCGGCGTTGGCTCAGGTTTCGGGTTCCAGGCTGGATTTTCGTATCTTTGGGGTTTGTGCGCAGGTAATTTCGCGGTCGGCATGGCAGTTGCAACGGGTCTGGCCGCCATATTGTTTTCCATTCCGTACGTGCGCTCGATTTTATTGTTTGGGTCGGTCGCGTACTTGACCTATCTGGCTGCCAAGATAGCCTTCTCCGGGAGCAAGGTAGCCCTGATCGCCCCGCAAAATGCCCCGGTTTTCCGCAACGGGTTCACGCTCCAGTTCATCAACCCGAAAGCGTATGCCGTCAATACAACACTATTTACCGGCTTTGCCTTTGCGCCGTCGAACTATCCGGTCGAAGTGGCACTCAAGATCGCAATTCTCAATGCATTCTGGATACCGATCCACTTTTTATGGCTTGGAACAGGGGTTTACCTGAAACGCCTCAACCTTCCGAAAACCGCGCAAAAACTCATAAATGCAACCATGGCGGTTACAATGCTCGCGGTTGTGGGTCTGGCCTTGTGGGCTGAACGAAGCTGACAGTTACCAAACCCCTAAGCCAACCTGACAAATCCTGGGTCTCCCGCTAAACGCCTGCCAACAATTCCTCGATATGATCCTGACTTTCTGAGATGAGCTCAGATAGGGACCCGGCGCAACGTGTGTTCAGTTGAATACAGTAAAGTTGCGCCAATTTATGGAACCTAGGGGTTCTTTCTGATCCTGCCAAGCCGGCTGATCGGGAGGTGCGCCAGGTATGGATACCATTTTGTCAGTCAAACGACACAACACCAGACTACCACGAAGCCGGGCAAACAACCGGTACCTTCACCTGTTGGTGCCCGTGGCTGTAGTCATAGTGGCCGCACTGCTCCACTGGATAGAAACACAACACATTGACCACGCAGGCGTAGATCAACAGGTAGAGTTCACACGCGCTTCGCGCCAGGTACTCAACACAATCTCAGCGCTACCGGAAACAGGAGAAAACACGCAGGTACTTCACAGCGGCTTGCTGGATTCGATAGCTACCCGTCCTGAAGTGCAGTGCGCTGTCCTCGAGCTTCCAAATGGAAACCGGGTTGTCAGCGGGCACGCAAAGTCGATTTGCGGCCAATCAACATCCACCGCCGAAATTGCAGTCGCCAGGCACGACGGTTACTCACTGTCGGTTTATCACACCACGGATTTGCTGAAGCAGACACACGCTATCTATCTCAGGATAACCCTGGTAGCCCTCTTGTGCGGTTTGTTCTTGGCAATTGTATTCAATGGTCTGTTCCATGATCTGTTTGTAAAGCGCGAGCTGCTTTTCAGATTCAAGGCGCAAAAACAGGCTCAGCGCGACCGTGCCGTCGCCGAGCGATTGGCAACCGAAGCAGAGGCCCACAGCAAAGCCAAAAGCAATTTCCTGGCGACAATGAGTCACGAAATCCGCACTCCGCTGAATGGCATCGTTGGAATGGCGTCATTGCTGGCTGACAGTTTGAAAGATGAAACAAAGCGCGGTTACGCGCAAATGATATCCACTTCCGGCCACGCATTGCTGGCAATTCTCAATGACGCACTCGATCTGTCCAAGATTGATGCAGGCAAATTGACAATGCGGCCCGAAGTCTGTGATCTCAAATTATCGATTTCCGAAGCCGTCGATCTTTTCAAGATGCGCGCCAAGGAAAAGGGAATAGATTGTGTTTGCGTGCTGGACGACAGCCTTCCCAGGTATGTCGAGATAGACACACTGCGATTGCGTCAATTGCTGACGAACCTCATCTCAAACGCCATAAAGTTCACGGACCATGGTGGTGTTGTCTTGAACGCCAGGGCTGCAAGGGACGACTCAAAACCTGATCGCGCCATTATCCGCATTGACGTCGCCGACACCGGCATCGGCATTGAGGACGAAAACATCGTTGGTATTTTTGATCGATTTTCACAGGCAAAACAGTCAGCTCAGACACAGGTACAAGGTACCGGCCTGGGGCTCGCCATTTGCCGAGAAATTGCCCATCTCATGCAAGGCACTATTTCTGTAACGAGCACACCTGGCGAAGGCACCATATTCACTTTGAATCTGAACCTTCCCGTTGCGGAGCAAATATCCGGAAACGACAAATTGGAAATGCCCCGAACCGGTGCGCCACATGTAAAGCGCAATCCCACTGGCGTCATGCTGCTCAGTGACAATTCCAGTGTCGCATCTAAAATAAAAGCGCGGCTTGAACAGCGTGGCTACAAGATCACTCACATCGCAAACTACACTCAGGCGTTGAGCGCGTTGTGCAAAGGCCATTCCGGCCCCATAATTGTCAACCTGGATCAGAACCAGAGTATATCAGCAGAAGTAGGTGAGCTGTTTACTGAAGCACGATTGCGGCAGGTCAAAACGATAGGTATGTCCGACCACCCAACCAAACTGGCTCACAACTTGACATCCATGGTCGACAGCCTGGTGATAACGCCTGGGCCATGGGACGATCTGTTGCGGGAAGTGGCATTTGCCTGCATGGAACATGAAAAGGCCGTGTCCGACGCAGCCTAGATCGCGATGGTTTTTTCCAGCTCCGTCAATATCCGGACCAATTTGCCGGATTCAAACGGTTGAACCAAGAACTTGTTTCGCAGTCCGCATCCCGGCCGCCAATGCACCTTCAATCAGTCCGGGACTTACATCGGCGGTCTCGGAAACACCAAATACAATGCGCCCGTCTGCATGCGGTCGCCGAAGGATTCCGGGAGCTACGTCGGGATGATTAATTGGCTCAGCCAAATCCCGGAGTGTGCAAATGAGGGGGTTATCCGCCCAGTCTTCCACATGGACATGAATCGGTTGGTCTGCTTGTTGACCGAAACAGCGCACAAGTTGGGTCACGATTTCCGATTTGAGCTGATTCTTGTCTTTCAAGCGAACATCGTGCGGCCATCCGACGAACCCGAATATGGCAGCAGGAGTTCCCGCTTCGCCGCTTATGTCATGGGCTTCCGCCAGGGGTCCGGATCGGCTGGCGATACGGCCCGACAGCCCTGCTTCACGCCAGAAAGCCGTGGAATAAACGACCAACGCCTTGGCATGTACCGACATCCATGTGGGTACACCTTGCATGGCATGAACGAGGGTATCAGAAAGTGCTGGCGACCAGCTTATACGATCTTCAGCTACCCGCACGGGCACAGCGACAATCGCCTGATCAGCAATGTATGTCTCTTGGCCGGTTTCGACGGTGACGCCTGTACCAAGTGTCGAGACCATTTTTACGGTACGGCCGGTGAGCAAAACCCCGTCCGGAAGACTTGCCACCAGCTTTTCGATCATTGCGGCCGGACCACCGACAATGCGGGCAATACCGTGTTGACCTGGCAAAGGCTGAAATTGCACCGGCGCTTTAGGGCCAAAGTCAAGCGCAGCGTTACCGGCCCCAAACTGAACGAACGTTCCCAGTTCAAGCCGCTTCAACCATTGCGCGACAACCGGCTGGTAAGGCGGCCATACCCAAGTCGGCCCCAGATCACCCAATACTTCACCGGAGTCCGGATCACGCAATGACAGAATTCGTCCGCCCGGCCAATCCGATGCCTCCAGCAATACTACCGATCGCCCCTGCTCCAGCAGCAGCGTGGTCGCGACAAGGCCGGACAGCCCGGCACCAATAACAATCACATCGGTACCGACTGTTTTGTCTCTCACCGGGAGAACTGCTTGTACTTGATCCGTTTGGGCATAACAGCGTCTTCACCCAGGCGCCGCTTCTTGTCTTCTTCATAATCTGCGAAGTTGCCCTCAAACCATTCCACGTGGCTGTTGCCTTCAAACGCCAGAATATGCGTGGCGAGGCGATCGAGGAACATTCGGTCATGTGAAATCACAACCGCACACCCGGCATAGCTTTCCAGCGCTTCTTCCAGTGCCGCCAGTGTTTCGGTATCCAGATCGTTGGTCGGTTCATCGAGCAGCAAAACATTGGAGCCCTTCTTCAACATTTTTGCCAGATGCACCCGGTTTCGCTGACCTCCGGACAAGGAGCCAACCTTTTGCTGCTGGTCGCCCCCTTTGAAGTTGAAAGCCGAGCAATAGGCCCGCGAGTTTTGTTCCCGCTTGCCAAGATAGAAAATATCGTTGCCCTCTGAAATTTCCTCCCAAACGGTTTTGTTGGCATCGAGGGTATCGCGGCTCTGGTCGACATAACCAAGCTGCACCGTATCACCAATACGAATGGCACCTTCGTCTGGCTGTTCCTGGCCGGTGATCATGCGGAACAATGTGGACTTGCCTGCTCCATTGGCGCCGATAATGCCGACAATACCGCCCCGCGGCAGGCGAAAATCCAGTCCGTCGATCAGCAGTCGATCACCATATCCCTTCTTGAGGCCCTCGACCTCGATAACCACGTCACCCAAACGATCACCCGGCGGGATGACGATTTGTGCAGAGGTTGACTTCAGCCGATTATCATTGGCCTTGACCAGTTCATCATAGGCCCTGATACGCGCCTTGGACTTGGCCTGCCGAGCCTTGGGCGAGGCTGCAATCCACTCCTGCTCGGCTTCCAGCGTCTTCTGGCGGGCAGCGTCCTCGCGGCTTTCCTGGGCATACCGTTTAGCCTTCTGACCAAGATAGGCGGAGTAGTTACCTTCATATGGTATGCCGCGACCACGGTCGAGTTCCAAAATCCATCCGGTTACATTATCGAGAAAGTATCGATCATGGGTGATGATCAGGATCGCGCCGGGATACTCGCGCAAATGATGCTCAAGCCAGTTGACGCTTTCGGCATCCAGATGATTGGTGGGCTCGTCAAGCAAGAGCAGATCCGGTTTGCGCAACAACAACTGCGTCAATGCAACCCGGCGACGCTCACCGCCTGACAGTTTTGAAACATCCGCATCGCTTGGTGGGCAACGAAGCGCATCCATGGCCTGTTCAACCTGGCTGTCCAGGTCCCACAGGTTCTGAGCATCAATCTCGTCCTGCAGGCGGGTCATCTCATCAGCAGTTTCGTCCGAATAATTCATCGCAAGGTCATTGTAGCGATCCAGGATAGCCTGTTTTTCAGACACCCCCTCCATGACATTGCCCATTACATCCTTGGTCTCGTCGAGTTGTGGTTCCTGAGGCAGGTAACCGGAGGTTGCCCCTTCCGCCAGCCAGGCCTCGCCGCTGAATTCCTTGTCTATGCCAGCCATAATGCGCAGCAGGGTGGACTTGCCGGCCCCGTTTGGTCCAAGCACACCAATTTTGGCGTCCGGATAGAAACTCAAGTGTATGTTCTCGAGCACCTTTTTTCCGCCCGAGTAAGACTTCGACATGTCCTGCATGTGATAGATGAATTGACGCGCCATGGCAGGCTCGTGCCTCTCTTTAATGGATGAAGTGGAAAGTGTGAGCGGGTTCTAGCCGATGTTATTACTTTAGGCAATCACACATAAAGTTGGCATGGCAAGATAATCATCCGATCAGATGGTTCCATCTGATCGGATGAAGATGCTCGATCTTAATGTGTTAGGGCAATTTCATCCATCCATATGGATGGATATCGCACTAACTTCCCGGCACAGCGAGGATGTGCCAGGCAGACGTTCAAAGTTTTCGTTCAGCTCGGGTTCGAAATCTAGCCTTTGCCCGGCCAGCCATTGGCCATCGCGTTATTCTCGGCAGACTTCTTTGCCTTGTAACCTTCGGTTGCGCGGCCAACCTGTTTGCCGTTGGACGCAAAACAGCGCCAGCGATGCTCACCCTTTTTGTCCTTGTAGAATTCCCACCTGTCACCGGCCTTGGACTTGCGGTTGGCATTTGCCTGACAGTCTTTCTTGTTCACATAACCTTCGGAAGACGCACCAATGATCTCACCGTTCCTGTGAATCTTGCGCCACCGCCACTCACCCTTTTTGTCTTCGTAATATTCTGTCTTTACATCAGCCATGGCCGATCTTCTCCCAAGCCGTTATTGAGCAACAACCCCAAATTGAAATTGATTCGGTAGCAGAGTCACGCAGGTAATTTCAATCTTCCAATGCGATTATCAACGTGTTTGTGTGATGTTGCTGGCCGATTTCGCAGCAGCCTCCGCCATTATTTTTCGTTGATAGCGCCCTTGCACCACGTCTACCAGCACGAGCGTGACGAGAACAAAATAGAATGTGGCTTTGCTCATTGCGTCAATCTCGTATCCGAAAAATGCCAGATGAGCCAGGTGGCCTCCTTCACTCATCAGCATAATGCCGACCAGCAAAAGCACAAAGAGACCAAGCACTTCATACATTCTGTTGCGCTCCAGGAAACTCGCAACATGCTCTGCCATTACCACCATCAGGATACCTGACAGAACAATAGCCAGCGCCATAACCCAGAAGACTTTTGTCAGCGCAATCGCCGACAACACCGTATCGAATGAAAACACGGTATTCATGATCAGTATCCACATTAATGCGGAAAACACAGTTCGATTGGCTCGGCCGCTGCCATTTATCGCGTCCAGATCATGCACCACAAGCATGTGGAAAATTTCCTTCAAAGCTGTGTAAATCAGGAAAACACCCCCCAACAGAACAATTATTGCATGGCCATTTACGTCAGCGTGAATGAATGGAAGGTCCAGTTTGAACAGCGAGGACTGGAATGACGAGATCATCTGCAGGACGACGAAGAGCAGCACTACTCGCAAGCCGATGGCCAGCACGATACCCACCTGGCGAACAAATTTCTGCTTTTCCGCAGCTACCCGCTTTGCCTCAATCGATATGTAAAGCAGGTTGTCAAAGCCCAAAACCGTCTCAAGAGCAGTCAGCACAATCAGTGTAAGCAGATTTTCCAGCGTGAGCAGTTCGAGCATCTCTGATCTCCGGTAAAAGGCGCAATTGATCGGCGCGGATGTTGCGGAACTTACTGAAGACCAATTGCGTCGACAATGCCCGACGGGCAGCCCGGTTCCGTAGGCGGTGCTGCCGCTATCAAATCGGACATTGTGCTGGTTGAGGAAACTGTGCCGCGCATTCCGATCGTCAGTTCGACAATCAATCGTCTGTCTTGATCTGTCTTGCAGGAAATACGAACGCGGTCTCCCGCCCCTGCTCCAAAACTCCTGTCGAAGGCGGCACGAATTTGATTGCCGGACAGCTGCTCGCCAATCCGCGAAGCGAACAACTCCCGCACCTCGGAGCGGTTCAGTTCATCCATGAGGTAAAGTGCGTCGGCAAAGTAATTTTCCGGTCCCGCACCATCATAACAGGTTCCATGCTTGACCCATTCATGCTTGTGCAGGCCGGACATGGTTCCCGGCATGACCTGTCTCAACCGGTTCCACAAGTCCTGATCAAGCCTGTTCCAGGAAAGATCCCGCCAGCGGCCCTGCCTGTCCTTGCGAATTTCGACCTGGTCCACACCGCAATAGGCGTTGCTGCGCGGCTGGGGCCAGAGCCCATGCAATGAAAAGTGCGCCGCATCGTAGCGTTCAGATGTCTGAGAACGGCATTCCGGCAACCGTGAACGGGCCTCGCAAAACGCCGGTTGCCAGCTGGCCGCCAAAACGTACTGCGCCTTTCCCTCTGCCAGTTGTTGGTAGCCAAGCAACCCAGCCCCCAGCACCAACAACACCAGGACAACGTTTCTTAAGCCGGTCGATTTCATAAATCATTCCGACTTGCCGGCTACAAACACAGCCCAGAAGTAATTTCGATAAACCACATCGACGGTCGCGAAACCTGCCCGTTTCAGCCACAATACCTGATCATCGAGGTCAGCGTTGATGTCCATGGCCGCCATACGGGCCATGCCGTCCTCAAGATCCTGTTGCAGAGCGCCGGCTGCCAGCGCATCCTTCTTCCACAATCGCACATGAATGTCCTGCACGGCCTGCGAACATGCCTGAACCTGATCGATATTGACGAATATGCCACCCGGTTTCAAAGCTGTGCACACTTTTGCAAACACTTCGCGTTTGTCTTGATGTGGCAAATGATGAATTACAAATGATGAAATAACCCTGTCCCACTCGCCGCCAAACTCGCCTGTGACAATATCCAGTTCGCGAAACGAAAACCGTGGGTCTGCCGCGAATCTGTCCTGCGCCTTTTCCAGCATGGGCACCGACACGTCGGATAACTCCACCTGGCACTTTGGGTGTGCGTTGATGACTTCCTGCGAAAACCCGCCTGTACCAGCGCCAAGATCCAGAACTCGTGCAGTTGGCCTCTCATCCAGTTCAAGCGCCTCAACCGCAGCGCCGTACAGATCGTCATAATCCGGAATCAGCGCGTGACGCGACCGGTCATAGGTAGCTGCAGCATTGTCAAAACCAGACATTTTCGATCCTCGTATTTGCCTGCTTCTTTTAGCGCTTACCACTCGTGTCTTGCCACCTCAAAATTAGGTCTTGCTTTTAGTACGATTTCGTACTATTTAGTTCGATATCGCACTTTTTAGAAGGAAAATCACATGTCTATATCCCGTCGCAAGGCAATCAGCCTGATCGGTGGCGGCGTAGTACTTGCCGCCACAGCAGCCACAACCGCCTTTGTAACAACACGCACACCGCACAAGGCGCTCGCCCCGTGGCAAGCGGCAGGCAGTTATACCGAACCCAGAAAATTTGCACTGTCCTACGCGATCCTGGCACCCAATCCGCACAACAGACAACCATGGATTGTTGATCTCTCCCACGAGGGGAAGGTCATTCTGCTGCGCGACAAGCAGCGCAACCTTCCAATGACAGACCCGAACAACCGGCAAATCATCATCGGCCTGGGTTGCTTTCTGGAGCTGATGGGGATTGCTGCGTCACAAAAGGGATTTGAAGTAGAACACGACATTTTCCCTCACGGCGAAGATGGTCCGGTTGCCATCTCAACATTCAAAAAGGGCGGAAATTCCGATCCTCTTTTTGCGCAGGTTATGCAACGGCGATCCTGCAAGGAGCCATTTGACAGCAAGCCTGTCCCCGACAACCTGATCGCCGAGCTGTCGGCCTATGCAAAGATAATTGCTGCACCAGAACCTGTTGCTGCACTCCGAAAACTGACATTGGATGCCTGGATGGTCGAAGCTCTCACCCCGCACACCATGCGCGAAAGCGTAGAGCTGATGCGGTTCGGCAAGCAAGAAATCAACGCCAATCCCGATGGCATCGATCTGGGAGGAGCTTTTCTCGAAGCGTTGATGCTGGCCGGACAACTCACACCCGAAGGTCAGCTGGACCCGGATTCAAACGGTTTCCGGCAGGGTGTCGAGATGTATCGTGAAATGCTGACCTCGACACCCGCCTATGCCGTGATCACCAGCGCCACAAACACCCGTGCAGACCAGATTGACACCGGCCGCAAATGGCTGCGGCTAAATCTCATGACCACTCGCCTTGGCCTCGCATTACACCCGGTCAGTCAGGCCCTGCAGGAATTCCCTGAAATGGCGGTACACTACAAGTCGGCTCACGAGATGCTGGCCAAACCCGGCCACACAGTGCAAATGCTGGGTCGACTTGGCTTTGGGCCGACTGTACAAGCATCACCACGGTGGCCACTTGAAACCCGAATTGCACATGGATAACAACACCAGATCGACCTATTTCACATTTTTCAACGAAATCGGCATAATCAGCCAGCTTAGTCGGGCGGTGCTTGAAAGCCGCTTGCCCGATGGCATGCTGATCTCGCACTTCTCGGTACTCAACCACCTGATACGTGTCGGAGACGGCCGCACCCCGCAAGGTATTTCAAGAGCATTTCAGGTGCCAAAAACCTCGATGACCCACACGCTGTCCGTCCTTGAGAAACACAATCTCGTAGAGATGAAGCCAAATCCCAGAGACGGCCGCAGCAAGAACGTCTGGATCACTGAAGCTGGCCGCGAGTTTCGCGACAGGGCGATCGGGGCAATGGATCCGGATATCCAACACCTGTCCGCCCAGCTTGCGGATATCGATATTGCGGGCCTGAATCAGCAACTTGCATCTATCCGACAGATCATGGATCGTGCGCGCGACGGCGACGAATAACAGCTTGGTGGATGGACGAAGATGGAATTTCTGCTCCCCCTGATTACGCTTTGGGCAGCACAGCTACTTGCGGTGATCAGCCCGGGTCAATCATTCGTGCTAATCTCAAAGCTGGCCCTGTCCAACCCGCGGCCAGTCGCCATGGCGGCAGTCATAGGTCTGGGTGCCGGCACCATTGTCTGGTCGAGCGCGGCAATTGCCGGTCTGGCGATTGTGCTTGAACATGCCGCGTGGGCTTACACTGCATTCAAGATTGCAGGCGGCGTTTACCTGCTGTTTTTGGCGATCATGTTGTGGCGGCACGCACGCGATCCGGTTGTATTGGACCCGGCCAAACAAAAACAGATGGGGGCCCGGAGTGCCTTCATGATGGGTCTGGCCACGCAGCTGGCCAATCCAAAAGTTATTGTCTTTTTCGGGTCAATCTTCGTGGCGCTGCTACCTGCCCATTCGCCATCATGGGTTTACGTTGTTACGGTGATTATCGTATTTGGCAACGAGATTGGCTGGTATGCGTTTGTTGCCATGTTGTTTTCCGTTAAACACTCCCGCAACGCCTATATCAGGGCGAAAACCTGGATAGACCGCGTTATGGGCGGATTTCTTGGCCTGATCGGGGCGCGTCTGATTATCGATGCCTAGAGTATCGCTTCGTTGTCGCATTTCTTTTTCACAAAACCGGTATCCACTTTTGTGAGAAGTGCTCTAACTGTCACTCTCGGCCAGCCCCAGATGCTTGACATAATCAATGTTGAAGCGCGCATACCCGTTTTCGGTTACCTGCAGGTGCTCCAACGTCTTCACATGAAACAGTGGCAACTTGTGATAAGGCACCGACGGGTAAACGTGATGTTCGGTGTGATACGGCATGTTCCAAGCCAGCCAACGCACCAGTCGATTGGTAAAGGTGGTGCGGGTGTTTTCGAACATGTTGGCGACGAACGGGCAACGGCCATGTTCTGCCAACAGGTAAAGTCGCAAGAAGGGCTGTCCGACAAGCAATGGGACGATCCATATCCAGATTAATAATGTCGATCCGGCCCACACCGACCAGACCAGCAGGCCAATATACAGCATAATCATGGCTTGAGCTTCGCGCATGACTTTGGATTTCCCACGCTGCGGCACGAAACTGTCTGTGTTGGGTTGGGTTGCATTACGCACCAGCGTCGCCAGTTGACTACGCCAGATGCCAATGCCTGAAATATGGACAGTGTATTGCCAGACTGTATCCGGCTTCGCCTGCGCCAGTTCCGGATCCCTTTCCGGCTCCTGGGTAAACCTGTGATGGGCCAGGTGAAAGTACCGGAACCAATCGGCCGGCAGGATCAGAATAATGCTGCAAACCCGCCCGACCAGCTTGTTGATCAAGATGCTGCGAAACGGCGTTCGATGCACCGTCTCGTGCAGAAGGGTAAAAAGGAAAACTTGTTGAATGCCAAGCAGCAGCATCAATAGCGGCCAGCCAGGCACTTCAGCCACGACAAGCACTGCAAGAGCAGTCAAACAAACAACATGCTGCAGTAGTTTGAAAAGTCCCGGCCCATCGGACAGCTGCGTTAATGCTCTACGTTCTTCGGCGCTCAGGGACGCTAGAAGCCGTTTGTGATCCATGTTGGTAATTCTAGCGCCGATCCTATTGCAGTGAAAGTGAAGGACCTGCCGTCGCCTCGATCTTTATCGTGGCCCTGAGCAGGCCGTTGTCATCGACGGCATCGGGCAGCAGAAATTTCTCAATGTTCTCCACAAAGCTGACCTTTCCGCCGCCCATCGCTTTGACCTGAGCGCCGGCAACTTCGCGCGCCAGCCGATTGGCCTCGTTAATGGCGTCCTTGGCATTGGCAAATTGTGTCACGCTTTGTGGCCCGTGAACCCTGAACACTCCTGCTCCGTTTCCGTTGACTTCTATGCTCACCGTCCTGGCGATCTTGCCTGTCGCTGCGCCGACCGCATTGGCGACCTCGCAAGACTGCGGGAACACCACGTCGCACTCAAGACGTTTTCCGACCTCCCGGTAATAGATTTTCACAGGTCCACCGACCGCAACCACTGGCACTTCCGGCGAAATTGATACCTTGGCCAGCGACCGCCTGCCCTCCCCCCGGCACACGACGTCAATCAGACCTCCGGCACGGCCCGGCTCAATTGCGTGATGACCCAGTGCAGTTTCCAGTACCGCCCGTCCGGTCAGGCGAACGGTTTCCTCCCAAACGGCTTTCGACATGTCGATGGTCAGTTCATCCGAGGGCGCCTTTTGCAAGACATTGCGAACCAGAAGACGAGCCGCCAACAGCGCCGCCTCGCGTGACCAGTTGTCCTGCAATCCAAGCACATGGGCCGCGTCTGACGGCGTAAATCCGGCCAACTGAACGTGGCCTTTTCGGGACAGGTTTTCCAGGGTTCTGTAACCGCCTGAACCGCCTGACAGCTTGCGCAACGACAACGGTTCGACGGTTATGGTTGCCAGCAACTCCTGTTCCCGCTTCGACAATCCTGCCGGCTGTGCATCGCTCGCCAGTCGCCCAAGCGGCAGCATCACAAACTGACCTGCCATCGAGCCGGACTCCATGTCCGAAATATCATTTTCAAGCTGTCGGATTACATCGGGAAACCTGCTGGCTATAAGTGAAATTGGAACTGAACGGCGAGCACCGACTGTAGCCACACCTTTCATATCGAAAGTGACTTCACTGTCGCCTCCCAGACCCAGGGTTCGCACATCGATAGCCTGAACCATGGTGCGCCATCCACCAACGTCTGCTCCTTGTTCATTCACCTGCGGGCGACCTTTTTCAAAAACACCCAGATCGGTTGTTGTGCCTCCCATATCCGACAGAATGAAGTCGCTCAGGCCAGACAAGGTGGCAGCACCGACAAGGCTGGCGGCAGGCCCGGACAACACCGTCTCGATGGGACGAAGGGCCACGGTATCCGCCCTCGCCAGAGAGCCATCTCCCTTGGTAATCATCAACGGCGCCTCAATTCCAAACTGTGTCATGGCCCGTTGCACGGCCTTGATCAAAAGCGAAATTCGCGAAATGAGCCGCGCATTGAGCGCGGCAGTCAGGGCACGCCTCGGCGCGTCGAGCGCGGAAGCCAGCTCCGTCGATACAGTGACAGGCAAGGATGTTTCCCGCGTAATGAATTCACGGGCTTTCAGTTCATGCGCCGGATTGCGAACCGCAAACTGGGAGGCAACAGCGAACGCTTCCACCGCGTGCGCATGTTTGTCGACGATACCGGCCAGGGCCGCCATGTCGAGAGTTGCAACTTCACCACCATTGTGATCATGGCCACCATCGATGCGCTCAACAACCAGACCGGGAAAGGCAGTGTTCAGGCCTGACCGCTGCACCATGGTTTCATCAAATCCAACCAGCACAACGCAGACCGGAGATCCATGCCCTTCAACGACGGCGTTGGTCGCAAGTGTTGTGGAGACCGACACCAGGCTTACCTGCGAAGCCACGCTTGACTGGTCAGATTCCAGAGACGACAAGACTCGTTCTATCGCCTCGCAAACCCCTACCGCCAGATCGCCCCTGGTAGTCAGTGCTTTGGAACTGGCCAGCACCTTATTGCTGACGGTTTCCACGACAGCTGCATCAGTATAGGTACCACCTGTATCCACGCCGATCAGATAGGATTTTTTCGAACTCGTCATGCGTCCCTGCCATGTCAAACCGCAAAGTGCGAAAGAGCAATGCTTGAAGTGGATGCAAAGGTAAAGAGCCCGTACGCCCGAACCGCGGAAAATTGCGGTACAAACTGGTTACCGGATGGCTGGATTCAGCAGCGCTGGCCCATGGCCAGACAATACCGGTTTCCAGCCACCTGTTCACGGAATTGTCGGCGCACCTGATGCCAGCAATCCCGACAACTCACATGCTCGAGATTCTCGACGTCGCCGGAGCGACACTGAATGACCCGGTAAAGCTATCCGACGATGGCACCGTCGCACCCACGCAATCAATACGGATACTCTAGTTGCCCAGTTCTTCGCGCAGCATTTCCAGTTCCAGCCAGCGCTCTTCCGCTTGGCTCAGGCTGGTTTGCGCTGCTTTCAATGCTTCTGCTGCCTTCTCGAACCCAGCAGGATCAGTCGAGTAAAAATCCGGAACTGCCATTTTTTCCTGCAATGCCGCGATATCTTCGCTGAGCTTCTCAATTTCCGTGGGCAGGGTTTCCAGGGCATGCTTGTCCTTAAAGGACAGCTTTCGTTTCTGCGTCGGGCGTTCGGAAGCTGCCGATACTCGTGCATTCCTGGAAACATGTTTCGTGTCTCTGAAATGCTTGACCTCCGCGCGGGTATCACCCGCCTGACGCATCATGTCGGTGTATCCGCCGGGATATTCGCGCCACACACCATTGCCTTCAAAGGCCAGTGTCGAAGTCGCTACCCGGTCAATAAAGTCGCGGTCATGGCTGACCAGCAACACAGTGCCTGCATATGACGACAACAGTTCCTGCATGAGATCCAGCGTCTCCAGATCAAGGTCGTTGGTTGGCTCGTCGAGCACCATGAAATTGGACGGTTTCGACAAGGCGCGCGCAAGCATGATGCGGCCGCGTTCGCCACCTGACAGGACATCCACAGGCGTGCGTGCCTGTTCAGGACGAAACAGGAAATCCTGCATCCAGGACATGACATGACGCGCCTCGCCATTGACAATCACCTGGTCCGATCCGCCGCCGGTAAGGGCATCGCGCAGTGTGGTTCCGGGAACCAGTGATTTCCGATCCTGTTCCAGCGACACGATTTCAAGGTTTGTCCCGAGCCGAACCGTTCCGGCGTCAGGTGCAATCTGACCGGTAATCAGTCGAATGAGAGTGGTCTTGCCGGCACCGTTAGGCCCGGTTATCGCCAAGCGGTCACCGCGCAGCACACGCAGGTTCAGATCGCGTACAATCGGCCGCCCGTCAAAGGATTTCGACAATCCCCGGGCTTCGATCACCAGTTTGCCGGAGGCCTCAGCATCTCCAGCAGCCAGGTTCACATTACCTTGTGCACGCAACGCGGTGCGGCGCTTTTCCCGTAATGCCTGCAGTTCACCCAGCCGGCGAACATTTCGTTTACGCCTTGCAGTAACGCCATAGCGCAGCCAGTGTTCCTCGCGGACAATCTTGCGGTCCAGCTTGTGCTGTTCACGCTGTTCTTCTTCCAGCACTTCATCACGCCAGGCCTCAAAATGCGCAAAGCCACGATCCATACGCCGAGCCGTTCCCCGGTCCAGCCAGATAGTTGCCTGCGACAGGTTTTCGAGGAAACGACGATCATGGCTAATCAGCACAAGTGCGCAGCGCAGTGATTTCAATTCCGCTTCCAGCCACTCGATTGCGGGCAGGTCAAGATGGTTGGTCGGCTCATCCAGCAACAGAATGTCAGGTTTCGGTGCAAGGACTCTGGCGAGAGCTGCGCGGCGGGCCTCACCACCGGAAAGCGTTGTCGTTTCCTCATCGCCGCTGAGCGACAGCTGCTCCATCAAATAGCTGGCGCGATACTCATCATCGCCTTCGGTAACGCCTGCTTCGACGTAAGACCTTACTGTTGAATACCCCGAAAAATCGGGTTCCTGGAGAAGGTATCGGATAGTCGCGCCTGGCTGTACAAAGCGCACGCCTGCATCTGCCTCAACATCGCCCGCAGCGATCTTCAGCAATGTGGACTTGCCTGAGCCATTGCGCCCCACCAGGCAGATGCGCTCACCTGCCGCCACGCTCAGGTCTGCACCATCCAATAACGGCCTTCCACCGAAGGTCAGCGCGATACCCTGCAATGTCAGAAGTGGCGGTTGAGCCATGATGGTAGCCGGAAATTAGGGTCAGCGCCCGCTTGTTTCAGTCGTTGTCGGTTAAGCCTGCGCCCGCACCCTTGAGCCGCGAAGCTTCACTGGCGGGAACATAGGTGCGATGTGCAAGTGCCGACAGGCCTTCCCATATTTCATCACCAATGTCCACCGGTCCCGATTGCGATGAGAAGGTGATGCCGGCTGCGCCAATATCCAAGGGTTGTCCTGTCGTAATCTGCACAGTGGCAGCTACCGAAGCCGAAACCGCCTTGCCCTCCACCGAAGCCTCAATCCGGTTGGCACGAATACGGGTGTCGTTCCATTCAAGTTGCACACCGGCGAACGCCAATCTCGCAAATGGCAGCAACAATAACGGGGCGTAAACGCTCTCCAGCCTGATTGTAGATTCCCCTGCCCCGCCGTCAGCAATATAGGCGCCGGTCAACACCGGGCACAAAGGCCCCTCACCACGCCAAATCCCACCATTGGTAGAGATCGGGCGCATCCGTTCACACGACGTCCCGTCTGTGGCAATCAGAAGATTGAGCAAAGATGCAGCTCCAGGCAAGCACATGGCTTCCAAAGCAGACACGGCATAACCGGCTTCTTGCGCCAGGCCCCATGGGCGCCCGGCACCCGATGCAGCCTTGGTCGCCATTCCCGCGGCCTCATTCAGCGAAACAATCATAACTGATTTATCGCGTCCAATTTCGGCCAGGCCCAGTCATCTGCATCCATGTCGGCAATCTCGTCGGGGAAAGGAGCGTCTGCATACATGGTGATACGGACCCAACGATCGGACTTTGGATCGAATCGCGACGCACCGAAAAACGCCAGCTTACAACGCAACATATCGATCGGCATCATGGTTGCGGACAGAACGTTGTCATGTATTTCGGCAAAAGTGCACCGTTGCGCAATCTGCACCCGTCGCGCGGCATGGCGATGTTCAGGATGGCGCAGTAAAAATTCGGCCAGCAATGTGCTTTCGGGTTGCTTTTCAACAGCATCCATCATCCTGACGATCTCACGGCCAATCCCTAGACGTTGCTCCAGATCGGCACCGTCTTCTTCGTGCCGCTCACCCAGTCGCGGTTCGAGCTTTTCTTCAGAAACATACCAGAAACGGGCAGTCTGGTCCGGTACCGAAAAATCAGTCGCCAGAGCCCAGGCAAATTTCTCCTTCACCAGTCTGGACACTTCACCCAATGTCATCTGCCCGTCAATCCGGTAAGCATCTGCTTCGTCTGCTGCCATTTCCGCCGCCAGATCATCAACCAGGTCGCCATACGGCTCGATCATCAAGGAACACACCGCCTCCTGTCCTTCCAGCGTGAGATTGGCAACCGCCCACAAATACAACTCATTCCACGGCTCTGCGGTTTTCAGGACATCCCCCTCGAGGTGCTTATTCAGCTTTTCAAAATCACCGGCAAGTTCGCACACCCGCATGGATTGACGCTCATCAGGTGTATACCAACGCTCAAGTCCGGCATGGGCTCGCTCCAGTTGCTCCCGGAAATGTTCGATCCTGTCATCATTGGCTGCAGGCAAAGCACGCACCCGCGCCAGGGCTGTTTCTCTGGCCTCCATCCAGGCATTCAGCAGGGCGGGATGGGTAACCAGGAATGGCGCCATACCCAAACCTGTTGAATTGCCTACCCCAAGCCGCCTGCGAATCTCACGATCCAGTTTAACTGCACTGGAAGCACCCTTGACCCGAGCCATATGCTCGACAATGTCAACGGTGAATACCCGGATGAGCCATACAGCCAGCAGTTCGACCCTGAACGGTCCACCCGCTTCTTCGCGCGTGTAGTACAACTCCCGGTCTGCCAGTCCAAATTTACCATTGCCGTAAACGGCAGTGGTGCGCATCAGATAACCGACCTTGTCGATCTCGGCCACGTCAGGTTGCCGGCCTTCAGACAAACAGTCGACAACATGGCCGAACAGACGCACAGACCGGTTGGCGCGCGACAGCACCAGCTCTGTTGCGGCGCATCGGCCCGCTTCCTGCTTCGGCACATTGTCACGCAGCCGATCAATGTCAGCCTGTGCGGGAACGCCGTCATACAAGGCAAACGAGGCATCCCACTCAGTTGCTATAACCCGGTCGGAACGCTTTTCCGGCGGCAAGTCATTGGCAAACGCAATCAGTGAATAGGTTCTGTCCGGTCCACGTGCTTCATAGATGGCAACGCCAACTCCTTTGTCGTCCATGTCCCAAACGGTACGCTCCACTTGCCAGTTTTCACGCTTTACCCGTCGCAGGATAGCCCGCATGAATGACAATCGTGTCTGGTGCGATGCCCCCATACGGGAAAGCCGCATGACCTCTTCGGGAGCCCGCATCAATTCGGCAACCCGCGTTGCTTCGCGCGCTGCAGGTTCCACATCAGCCATTTTCATAACCTTCCAGTACATTCACTGTGTTGATACCAATTTCTTCCACCGCATAACCACCCTCCATGCAAAACAGGGTCGGCAGTTTCAGCTTCGCAATACGCCCGCCATAGTCCGTAAAGTCGTCGGACTTGAGCCGGAAGAAGCTGATCGGGTCACGTTCAAACGTATCAACGCCCAGCGACACCACAAGCGCATCCGGCGAAAACGCGGCAATCCGGGCGATCGCATCATCCATTGCGCTGGCCCATACATCGTACCCGGTGCCAGGCGGCATCGCATAGTTGACCGTGAAACCTTCACCAATGCCGGCTCCGGTCTCATCTTCGTATCCAAGAAAATGCGGAAACGCGTGCTCCGGTGCCCCGTGCAATGACAGAAACAGGACATCATCCCGATCATAGAAAATGTCCTGCGTGCCATTACCGTGGTGAAAATCGGGATCAAGAATGGCGACACGCTTTGCCCCATCATTCAGGAACATCTGTGCGGCAATGGCGGCATTGTTCAGAAAACAATAGCCGCCATACATGTCCTTGGCAGCATGATGGCCAGGCGGACGGCACAGGGCAAATGCGGAACGTGCACCATTTGAAACAATGCGTTGCGCCGTCTGTGCAATGGCGGCACTGGCCTGCGCGGCCTCCCAGGTACCGGAGGTTATGGCCGTTTCCACAGCAAGCGAATAGTAACCGACCAGCCCGTCTATCTGTTCGGGTTTGCGGGTCTGCATGCGACGGGCCGGAAAGCATGTTGGCAGGACTTCACCTTTATACCCCTCTTTAACCCACTGGTCCCATGCAATTTTCAGGAAATCCAGAAACCCTTTGTCGTGAATCTGCCTGACCGAAGCCACGTCCAGCGGCGCTGGTTCACAGAAGTTACTGAAACCGCGGACTTCAAGACGATCCATAATGTGTTGCCACCGTTCAGGACATTCAAATGGCCGGACCATGAGCCCTCCTGACAACTCGCCGGTGGGGAAATGCTTCAGGTGATCATCACTGCGAACGACGTGCATGGAGGCTCACTCCTCGACAACGCCGGCGGTCGCAACAACTGCATGAAGCAGAACATCGGCGCCGGCCGCAGCCCACTCAGGAGTTATCTCTTCTGCTTCATTGTGGCTGATGCCACCCACACAAGGGCAGAAAATCATGGCTGTCGGGGCCACCGCTGCAATGTGACAGGCATCATGACCGGCCCCGGACACTATATCCTTGTGCGAATAACCCAGCTGTTGTGCAGCGTTTCTAACCGCCGTGACGCAATCTTCGTCGAACACCACCGGATCATATGCCCCCACCTCGTGCGATACGCAATCAAGTTTCAGGTCTTCGGCGATCTGTTCAACACCGGTCACGATGGCTGTTTCCATGTCTTTGAGATCTTCCAGCGAAGGATTGCGCATATCGACACAGAAGGTGACATTGCCAGGTACGATATTGCGGGAATTGGGCGACACATTGAGATACCCGACGGTAGCCACCGCGCTGGGCGCAAAGTCAAACGCCACTTTGTTCACCATTTCAACCGCACGCGCTGCACCCACCAGCGCATTCCGGCGGACCGGCATGGGCGTGGTGCCAGTGTGGCACTCATATCCAGTCAGCGTGAACTCAACCCACCGAAGTCCCTGCGCGTGACTGACAACGCCTACTTGCAATTCTTCGGCCTCCAGAATGGGTCCCTGTTCTATATGCAATTCAAACATCGCCTTTATTGGTCGAGATCCAACCGGCACCTCTCCCTTGTATCCTATGCGGGACAGTTCGTCGCCGAAAGTCTTACCGTCATCGTCGGTAAGCGCGTAGGCCTCTTGCTGCGAAATTTTTCCCGCAAACACGCCTGACGCCAGGATGGCCGGTGCAAATCGCGCGCCCTCCTCGTTCGTCCAGTTAACCACTTCTATCGGGTGCCTGGTCGTGATGCCCATCTCATTGAGGCTGCGGACCACTTCAAGACCTGCCAGCACACCCAGCACGCCATCAAACTTGCCACCGGTCGGCTGGGTATCCAGATGCGAGCCCATCATCACGGGCGGCAAGGTTTCATCCTCTCCTGCACGCCGCGCAAACATGTTGCCCATGGTGTCCACACTCATGGTCAATCCGGCCTGGCGGCACCAGTGGTCAAACAGGTCCCGAGCCAGTTTGTCGTCATCTGTGAGCGTCTGGCGATTGTTGCCGCCTGCCACGCCTGGCCCGATCTTGGCCATCTCCATAAGCGCATCCCAGAGACGACTGCCATTGGTCTTCTGATTTGATCTCAACATGATGTGTTAGTGCCCTTACGCTGACTGACAATCCGACCGACATTTTCGTACGTTCATAACTGCGGAACAACCGTGTCATCTGTTGCCCATCATTTCAATGTGGTTACGATAAAACCGATGAACATTTTGGAGGCTATACAATGCGTTTAATGCGTTTTTGTATGTTGGTATTGCTTGGCGCGCTTGTATCAACCACTGGGGTTAGTGCCGGCGATGGCTGGCAATCTGCCCATTACCGCGATCATGAACTGGTTGGCAAAATCTTCTCCAAGCCGAACAATCAGCAACTGACACTGGATCAGGTGAAACATCTCGCCGCGAAGGCGCAGTTCGTATTGATGGGCGAAATCCACACCAATCCCGACCATCATCGTCTTCAGGCGGAAATCTTGCAATATATGGTGGATCAGGGTCGCCGACCAGCTGTTGTGATAGAAATGGTCAGTCGCGCCCAGCAACCGGTTCTGGAGCATTTCTCTGCCAATTCGCCGAACAATGCAGACGATATCGCAAAGCGGCTCGAATGGGGTAAAGGCGGTTGGCCGGATTTCGCCATGTACAAACCGCTGTTTGAAATCGCATTGAAAAATAAACTCACCTTGCGCGCCGGCAATCTTGAGAAAAGTACCGTTCGAAGACTCGGCGGGCGAGTAGGTTCAAAACTGAGCGACGACGAGCGCAGCCAGCTTGGGTTGAACTCTCCTCTGGAAACGGAAACCGGCAAGGCGTTGCTTAAAGAAATTGCTGCCGCACATTGCAACATGCTGCCGGAAACGGTCTTGCCCTTGATGGTTGACATCCAGCGTGCCCGCGATCATGTCATGGCTAGTGCGCTGCTGGACCCTGCCAACAAGGACGGTGCCGTGCTGATAGCCGGAGCCGGTCACACCAGACTGGACTGGGGTGTCGGTGCCCTGATCAACAATGGCGATCCGAATAGGGTGCTGAGTTTGGCCTTCATGGAGGTCTTCGAAGGTGCGCAACCAGGCGACTTTGCCGCGCCGAGCCACCATGTGACAATCGTGACCCCCCGGGCTGAAATCAAGGATCACTGCGCTGTTTTCAGAAAGAAAAAATCCTGATCCGGGCGTCCGTAGCATTGTTCATTGAGATTTCTTCAGTCTGAGTACACGTCCGTCTGAGCTGTCGGTCAACAGGTAAATCAACCCGTCCGGCCCCTGGACCACATCTCTGATGCGTTCTCCAAGGTCCTGCAGAATACGCTCCTCCGAGACAAATTTTCCATTCGAATAGACAAGTCGCGAAACTGCGGAACCGGCCAGTGCACCAACGAAATAGTTGCCTTTCCATTTCGGGAATTTCTCACCCGAGTAGATCATCAGTCCGGACGGTGCAATGGATGGATCCCAGTAATGTACGGGCTGTTCCATGCCCTCCTTGTGGGTACCTTCACCAATTTTTGCGCCTGAATAATGAACGCCATAACTGATCACCGGCCAGCCATAATTCCTTCCGGCTTGCGGATTGTTGACCTCGTCCCCGCCGCGCGCACCATGTTCCGCCGTCCACAATTCACCGGTTGCCGGGTGCAGTGCCGCGCCTTGAATATTGCGATGGCCCATTGACCACACCCGCTCGTCCCACCCCTCAGACTGCGGATTTCCAGGCGCCGGTTGGCCGTTCGTGGTAATACGTATCACTTTTCCAATACCGGTCGATGGATCCTGCGCCAAACTGGATTTGTTTCCGCGATCGCCGGTTGTGACAAACAACATGCCTGCGCGGTCAAACACCAGGCGGCAACCAAAATGGTTGCGGCTCGTTCCAGCCGGGGTCTGTTGAAAAATTCGTGTGACCTCTTCCAGCCGATTATTGCTCAGATCAAGACGCCCCCGCGAAACGGTCGTACCCCTACCTCCATCATAGGATGCTGCATGGCAGTAGAAGATGATTCCCGAGGTCCTGAAGTCCGGTGCCAGTGCAATGCCATGCAATCCTCCCTGACCACCTGGCGAGACCCCTTCAAGGCCATCGATAATCAAGGGCTTACCTCCTTCAGCCGGCGCTATGCTGAGCCGTCCACGGCGTTCACCGATCAACATCCGGCCATCAGGCAGGAACGCTAGAGACCAGGGTGCATCCAGGCCATCAACGAGTGTTTCCACATCCAGCTGATAGTCCTGTGTCTGGCGCAGTTCGGCACTGGCAGGAAGCGCGCAGGCCCCCAGCAGGCTCAGGGCAACAACTACACTCTTCATATTCAGTCTCCTTTAGGCGGCACGGGCATGGATGACATAAGGGTAAGAACAAAGGATGCAAGCTTGAGTTTTTCCGACACAGGCAGGGCAAGATAAGCATCACGCGACTGCTGCGCCTCACCGCCGTGCCAGCGTATGGCTTCGTCAATGTTCGCCGCACGGCCGTCGTGCAGCAAGCGGTGATCTGGAATATTGCCTCTGAAACCAATCAGCGGTGTGGTACGCCACTCACTCGGCAAGGCGGCCCCTTCTCCTCCATAAGAGGTCAAGTCTTCGCCCATATTGTGCAGCAACAAATCTGAGTAAAGCGCAACCGATCCGCCGTTCTTCGTGACCATTTCGGGTGTATGGCAGGAATCACACTTGGCATTGGCAAAACTTTGTGGTGCATCGGGGACTCGCGCCGCAGCACCCAGAGAGCGAACGTATTCGGCAAGATTTGAAATTTGATCATCCGTGAAATCGGGAGCCAGATCTGGAGACTGACTTCCCGACGCCTCCAGGCAATCGTGCTGGCGAACGGTGCACTCGCCTTGCGGGGCCCGGTGCCGCGACGATGTCAGCCCCATGTCGAACCAAAACGCATTGGCGACCTGATCTTCTACCCTGGCGCTTGTTGCCTTCCAGTTGAACCTGCCGATCTCCGGTTTTTCTCCCGGCACCTTAAGCAAATGCACTCTGCCTGAGATCCCGTCACCGTCCCTGTCCCGGGAGTCAGCCCTCTCAAGGATGGCTGCGTCGGACACTTGCGCAACCAACGCCGTTGAATCAAGCGCCGGCGCGGCCCGCAACGACATGGAGATGCCGGCGGTGCGTCCGGGCCCGTTTGCAAAGCGAACCGAGGCCAGAAATCTGGTCAGGCCGCCCCCTACCGGCAGTGCAGCAAGATCTGCCACCCCTTCCGGATTGACACCATCAACCGCCTTGTTCTGAAGCTGCACGCCGTAATGGGGATCGCCGGTGCCGTCAACAAAGGTGTGGCGCAACAAGACACCCGCACCGGCCACCTCACCGTCTGGCCTGACACGAATTCGCGCCCCTCCCCCAAACCAGTGGCAGGCATGACAGGAAGCTTCGTTGTAAATCGGTCCCAGGCCGTCAGACGCCGTTTCGGCACTTGTCCAGTTTTGCCGAAACATCTGTTCACCGGTCATATCCTGAGCACTCACAGAAGATCCCAGGACAACTATCGCAAGTATGGTGGCTACAACATAAATCATGCGAGGCATATACGCTTCACATTGTGGCGCCTATTTGCCAGGGCACGAACTCGTGATCACCAAGTCCCTGGCGTTCGGAAAGTGACTCATCTCCAGAAGCCAGACGCAACCAGGCCTGGAATATCTCGTCGCCCACCTGCTCCACACTGGCCTCGCCTGTCAGAATTCGGCCGGCGTCGATATCCATATCTTCCGGCATGCGTGCTGCCAGTTCAGAATTGGTTGCGATTTTTAAGGTGGGGGCCGGTTTGGAACCGAAGGCCGATCCCCGTCCGGTCGTAAACGTGACAAGATTGCAACCTGCTGCAATTTGCCCGGTAACCGACACCGGGTCATATCCGGGACTGTCCATAAATGTGAAACCTCGCGCAGCTACCGGCTCAGCATACTTGTAGACACCGTTGAGGGGTGATGTACCTCCCTTGGCGGCGGCACCCAGCGATTTTTCAAGAATTGTTGTAAGGCCACCCCGTTTGTTGCCCGGCGTCGGGTTGTTGTCGAGCGACCCGTTGTTGCGACCCACATAGTCTTGCCACCAACTGATGCAATCGATCAGCTTGCGCCCGATCTCCGGCGTTGCGGCCCTTCGGGTAAGAAGATGCTCTGCTCCATATATCTCTGGCGTTTCCGCCAGAACACCAGTTCCACCCTGGGCCGCCAGCAAATCGCAGGCATATCCGAGCGCCGGGTTGGCTGTGATGCCTGACCATGCATCTGATCCTCCGCACTGAAGTGCCACCATCAGTTCGGACGCTGGGCATGTCTCGCGAACCGACTTGTCTGCCGCAGGCAGCATTTCCTTGACCTTGGAAATGCCGATCTCAATGGTCTGGCGCAGCCCTGCAACGTCCTGAATGTTCATGGTCTGCAAAGCTGGACCTCTTTCAAGACCGTATGCTTCCAGCAACCAGTCGATCTGGTTCATTTCGCATCCCAGCCCTACCATCAGCACGGCTGCGTGGTTCGGGTGGCGGGCATATCCCCACATAACCCGTTGCAGTGCATCAAACCCGTCCCCGGAACCTGCCATGCCGCAGCCAGTGCCATGTACGAAGGCTACGACACCATCTACGTTTGGATAGTCAGCCAGTTCGGCCGGCGTAAAGTGATCGGCAATCATTCGGGCTGCTGTCGCTGAACAATTTACCGAAGTGATGATGGCGATGTAATTGCGCGTACCGACCTTGCCGTTTGCGCGGCGAAAGCCCTCAAACGTAGCCTGTTTTTCAGGTTCCACCATGTGAATTTCACGCACCGCCGTGGAGAACTCGTAGGATTGAGATGTGCTGGCGAAATCAACATTTTGAGTATGGATGTGGACCCCGACTGCTATGTCTGTTGAAGCAGTTCCGATAAACTGTCCGTATTTAATAACCGGTTCGCCTGCGCTGATCGCGCGAAGAGCAATCTTGTGACCGCGGCCAATGCGTTCTGCTGCAACGATGCCGAGCACTTTTTCACCGATCTCGAGGACCCTGACAGCCGTTGCAACATTGTCTGTTTCATCAAGCCGGATTGCGGCTGGTGCCGTCATGTCATTTGCTCCTGATTATGAAAGTGCTGAGTTGGCAGGAGACTAGTGCATTTCTCACAAGAGTGGATACCGGATTTGTGAAAAAAATGCGTCGACAAAGGGATAGAGCGCAGTTCTGATTCAATCAAAACCTGAATCGCTGTAGAGCACATCTCGCCCGGAATGAAGCGCATTGCAAAGAGTGACCTCATCCAGGAAATATCTGCTGGCGAACAAGCTCGACAAGGCTGTTATGCGCCACGTCGGGCGCGCGACCTGAAGTGTTCAGGCTATAGTGTGATCTGGCATAATCAGCATTTCGTTCATCGAGCAGTTTGCGCAGCTGCAGCATGGCCGCAGGGTTGCCTTCCATCGGTCGCAAATCACCCTGAGCCCTAACCCGGTTCATGTGTTCCTCAGCGCTTGCCTTCAGCCATATGGTGTGGAAATTGCGTAACAGGGAGTTATAGGTATCTGCACTCCCGACAATGCCGCCGGCGACTGCCAGCACAACACTTTCGTGGCCTGCAGCGATGGTTTCGAGCGCGTCTGCTTCCAGCCGGCGGTAACCTTCCTGGCCATAGAGGTTGAAGATTTCCGAAACGGGCAATCCACTGCTGCGTTCGATCTCATCGTTCAGCTCCACAAATGGCATAGCCAGAGCACGAGCCAGACTGAAGCCCAGGGTTGACTTGCCTGCGCCGCGCAATCCTACCAGCGCAATGCGTTGGCCGCGTCCTGCGTGACCTTCCCGAAGCGCCCGCTTTTCACAAACGAGATCTTCCAGCGTGACACTTAGCGACATGGCAATATCACGCAGCAATACGATGGAAATGTTGCCGGTCCCTGTTTCCAACTGGGCAAGGTAACGTTCCGATACCCCTGAAATTCCAGACAATACACGACGGGACAGGCCCCGCGCCTTTCGTTGCGCACGCACCCTTTCGCCAAGACCAATCAGAAACGCCTCTGAATCGCGCCTGCCTTCCGGCTGTGTGCGTGGCGTATGATTGCAACGTGCCAAAGTAGCCTGATCAACTCGCTCAGTAGGTTTCAACATGATACCTCCCGCTGGTCCTCATCTCCGGTTTTAGCGTTGCCCAATCCAGACCTCCATTGCGGCAAATATCGGCAAGCGCTTCATCAACCCCGGTTTCCATTCCCTTTAATCCGCAAATGTAGATGTGGGTTGCGTCCTGCTGCAGCAGTGCCAACAGTTCGTTGGCACGAACCCGCATCCGGTCCTGGACATATTCCTTTTGTTCACCCTCGACCCGCGAATAGCAGAACTCGGTGTGAAGCAGGCTCTTGGGTACTTTCTTCAGGGGACCGAAGTATGGAAGTTCTTCCGGACGACGCGCCCCAAAATACAACAGCAATTTGTCCTTCAGTTCCGGCATCGTCCTGCGGCGGCGTTCGGTAAATGCCCGAAACGGGGCTGAACCCGTACCGGTACAAATCATGATAAGATTGGCCTGTGGGTCATTGGGCAACAGGAAGGTTGCGCCAAACGGCCCGGTGATATCAATTTCAGCGCCACGTTCCAGGTTGCACAAATAATTCGAGGCTAGCCCCTTGTCTTCGCGCTTGACCGTCAATGCAATATTGTTGGTGTTGGGCTTTTCGCCATCACGCGGGCTGGCAACCGAGTACAAACGTGGTTCATGCGGTTTACCGTTTGCATCTTCACCGGGCACAAGTACGCCAATACTTTGACCTTCTAAAACCGGAAATACCTGCTCGCCCAGGTTCAATATGATATGGCGAACATCATTTTCCGCATTTTCGTCCGTCAGCCTGAAATTCCCCTGCACGATCGCCTTTGCAGGCTTGCTCCGGTTGAACAGGTTGATCGAAGGTTTGGAAGCCGATACAGGCGCCACCGGTTTGCCGCCCGTACCCTCGTGGGCTTTCGCCAGCAAGGCTTCAATCTCGTCCTCGAGCGCTTCGAGAGAGCCGCCGCCGCTGCCTTCTTCGTCCAGCCCCTCTTCCTGCTCGGGCAGTTCCAGCATCTCAAACTGCTGTTCCAGCGTGTAGGGTTCGGCCACCACTCTCCAATTGTCGATAGACCCGGTTGGACACGGGCTGATGCAGTCCATGCAGAAATTGCACTTGCTAACATCCACAACAACATTGTTGTCGTCATGGGTGATCGCATCAATCGGGCAATGTTCCTCGCATGTGTAGCATCGGATGCAGATTTCTGGATCGATCAGATGTTGTTTGACAAGTGCGCTCATGCGTCTGGCGAAACACCGGAGACTTTCACATACTCAAAATCTCCCGGTTTGTTGTCGATACCCACACGCGGCGGCGAAATCCAGTTTGCATACTTGCCGGTCTCCCATTGAGGCTTCATCAGGCTGTCGATGAAGTCCCCGTCTGCCTGGGATGGAATCCACTCATCCTTGCGCTGTTCCCACTCTTGTGAAGTAAGCAGATTTCCTTCCGGGTCCGCATGGATAGCTGAAAACTCACCCTGATGGCGATGGAAAGCCACGTGTGGCAGGACCACCTTGAACTCAACTCCCGCCTTTTTGAGGATATTGTTCCAGCGATTGACACCACCGGTTGCGTCTTTGACATAGTCGTCACGCAAGCGCATGTTGATTGCAGACAATGCAGGTTCATCCGAGATGACCACCTTGCCGTCGATCAGTCTGAGCACCGGGTAGGTATCGCGCTCCAGTTTATGATCATCTTCTATTTTGCCTTCCCGGTAGCGACCCTTTATGCCGGAATTGAAGGCATTTGCGGCATTGGTGGATATCTCCGATCCGAACAGATCAAGCGAAAGCGAATAGTGAAGGTTGGCTTTTTTCTGAATGGTCGGCAGGTCGATGACCCCGAGCGCGCGGACGGCATTGATGTCGTAAGGATCAGTAATGCCTGCCTCCTTCATCGCCTCGCATGTCCGCTGGATCGTCCGGCCCACGCCTGTTTCGCCCACAAACATGTGATGGGCTTCCTCGGTCAGCATGAAGCGGCAGGTTCGTGACAGCGGATCGAAGCCCGACTGTGCCAGTGCCTCAAGCTGCATTTTGCCGTCGCGGTCAGTGAAATAAGTGAACATGAAGAACGACAGCCAGTCCGGCGTCGCCTCATTGAATGCACCCAGCATCCTTGGGTGATCTTCGGATCCTGACTGGCGCAGTAGCAACATGTCAGCCTCTTCGCGGCCATCAGCTCCAAAATACTTCTGCAGAAGAAAAACCATCGCCCAAAGGTGACGGCCTTCTTCAACATTAACCTGAAAAAGATTGCGCATGTCATAAAGCGATGGCGCTGTCTTGCCGAGATGGCGCTGCTGCTCAACCGAAGCCGGTTCTGTATCACCCTGGATCACGATCAGACGACGCAACATGGAACGGTACTCACCCGGGACTTCCTGCCAAGCAGGTTTGCCGGCATGTTCACCACAAGGGATCGTGCGATTTTCTTCTTCCGGCGCCAGCAGAATGCCCCAGCGATACTCGGGCATCTTCACATAACCGAACTTGGCCCACCCCTTGGGGTCCACCGAAACCGCAGTACGCAAATAAACCAGTGATTCCTGAAACCCTTCCGGGCCCATATTGCTCCACCAGTTCAAATAGCCCGGATGCCACTTTTCGAGAGCCTTCAATACACGCCTGTCTTCCGACAGGTTCACATTGTTGGGAATAGAAGTATTGTAATCTACATTGACGAGATCAGCCATGCTGCTTGGTCCTTACCTATACACGTTCCATATTGAAGTCTGCGCGCTTGCCCGAACCATATCGTTGCAAGGCGCCGTCAACACCCACTGCATTGGGGCGCTGGAAAATCCAGTTTTGCCAGGCCGTGAGCCGGCCGAATATGCGGGTTTCCATGGTTTCCGGGCCCGCGAAGCGAAGGTTGGCTTCCATGCCGGTGAGCGCATCCGGAGAGAAACTGGCGCGCTCTTCCAGGAAAATCCGGACTTCGTCCTCCCAGTCGATATCGTCAAATACGAGCGTGACGAGACCGAGTTCACTGGCTGCGGTGGCATCAAGTTTTTCACCCTGTCTGGATTTGGCCGCTTCCACAGCCTCGGGTTCACCGAGAAACCGGGTTTGGAGCCGCGTAATGCCGTTACTCATGGGATAGGCGCCAAAATTCAATGGCCCGAGCGCTATTGTCGCCTCGGGACGGTTGTCGCCTTCAAACTGCCCGTCGGCCATGTAGGACCGATCTGCAGCAAACAGCAACTCAGCAAGCGTTCCGGCAAAGCATGAACCAGGTTCCGCCATGACGGCCAGCGTACGTGATGTCAGATCAACCCGCTTCAGCACCCGGCGCCAGTACAATAACAGTTCACGTATCAGCCAATGGTCGGCGTTGGCATGCATGAACTCATCATAGGCCAGCACCATGGCGGGCTCACCCGCGGATTTGAACTGTACGACAGCCACTTCCAGTTCATTGAACCGGAGTTCAAGCAGGGCGTCATCCAGTTCGCGTGCCACCAGCAGTGGCCAAAACTGATCGCCCAGATCTTTAACCGCAGCAATGTCATCAGGCACCGCTATTGCCGGGCCCTCAATATTAATGGTCGCAAGCCGCGCCCCGCGGTCAAGTTCAACAGATACGGTTGAGTACGAGATGGTATTCTCGGTTATGGTCTTGTCCAGCCGGTTGAGCTTGACACCTGTGCCATCAGATGGCCGGTCTGAATTCGCCGCCAGTTGCACTGCCCTTTCGTTCACCGCATCAGCAAACTTGGAAGCTGGTGCCACTTCGTCCACCAACCGCCAGTCAACCGCCTTCTGGCCACGGACACCTTCTTCAAGCGTACAGAAAACATCGGCCCGATCCCGCCTCACCTTGCGCTTGTCTGTCACGCGGGTCAGGCCTCCTGTGCCAGGCAGAACGGCAAGCAAGGGCACTTCGGGCAGCGCCACTGTGGAAGATCCGTCATCAGTCAGCATGATATGTTCGCAGGCAAGGGCAAGTTCATAACCGCCACCGGCACAGGAACCGGATACCGCACACAAATATGTCTGCCCGCTTTCGGCAGAGGCCTCCTCCATTGAATTGCGGGTCTCGTTGGTAAACTTGCAAAAATTCACTTTAAGAGAATGTGCCGAACCGCCCAGCATTCGTATGTTGGCACCGGCACAAAAAACCTTGTCCTTGCCTGATGCGAGCACCACGGTCTTCACTTGCGGGTACTCAAAACGCAACCGCTGAATGGCATCAGCCAGTTCAATGTCGACACCCAGATCGTATGAATTCAGTTTTAGCTCATAACCTTCAAACAGTCCGGCAGTTTCATCCACATCCATGATCAGACGCGCCACCTCGCCTTCAGCCTCGATACGCCAGTGGCGGTATGCGTCGGGTGCAGTCTGAAAATCAATTCTGCTCATATCAGGCGATTCCGGCTTCGTGTATCCAATGTGCACAATCATACGCATCATGAAAGGTGGTCAAGGAATTTGCACTTAAATTGCATTAATTGGGTTTAATCATGCATTATAATACATGCTTTGATCTGCGATGTTGACACCCATAAATGAATCGCAGTGACCGCCAAGCCTGGCAGACAGATCAACCCGCAATTCTTCCACCTGGATGTCAAGCTTACCCGCCGCCTCAAATCTTCCCATTTTCCGCTTCAGTTGCGCATTGGCGCCCTGGATCAAAGCCTGCAACAACACGCGTTCCGGACTATTGGCGCCAGCAACCTGCCAAACGGCTTCCCACACCTCGTGCGCCTCCCAGTAATACCCGGCCCGCATCAGGTCATGGCCGTAAAGGTAGGTTTTGTTCTTTTTCCATTCAGCAGCCACCACAGCCGCTGGAGCGAGCCGTTTGGCGATTTCAAGAGGCACAAGATCAGGCACGCTGCCGGTTGTCGGTGTATGGGTATGCATTGGCAGGGCAATGTCCGGAACCAGCCTCACGATTCAGGCAACGCGCCGCCTTCAGAAATGCGTTTGGCGACATACTCGTCAAGTGCCTCCCGCACACTTTGCTCCATTGCCGGCGGCTCAAAATCTGCAATAATCTTTTTCCAGATAATATTGGCCCGTTCGTCAGCGGTTTTCGAACCGTTCTCCGTCCATTGTCCAAAATTGCTCCAGTCTGACACCAACGGGGAATAAAATGCGGTCGAGTATCGCTCCATTGTATGCTCGCAACCGAAGAAGTGACCGCCCGGCCCCACCTCGCGAATAGCATCGAGCGCCAGTTCAGACTCGTCGAATTTCGCTGGCGCGCACAATTCGGCCACCATCTGCAGAACTTCGATATCGAGAATGAATTTCTCAAAAGAAGCTGTCAGCCCCCCTTCAAGCCATCCGGCTGTGTGTGCGATAAAGTTGGACCCGCCCTGGATAGCTCCCCACAATGACAACTGGGTCTCGTAGGCACCTTGTGCATCCGGCGCGTTCGATGCATTGGGCGCCGATGACCGCCAGGGAAGGCCCAACTTCCTGGCAAGCTGCCCCGATCCCCATGCCGCCCTGACATACTCCGGCGTGCCAAAGGCAGGCGCGCCTGATTTCATGTCTACATTTGATGTGAAGGCACCATAGACGACTGGTGCACCGGGCCGTACCAACTGATTGATCACCAGGGCAGCGAGAAATTCAGCGTGCTGTTGTACAAGTGCGCCGGCAATCGTGACCGGGGCCATGGCACCGGAAAGGGTGAACGGTGTAATGACGACAATCTGGTTTTGCTCGGCAAAGTCCATCAACCCGTTAAGCATCGGAATATCCAGTTGCAGAGGCGAGTTGGTATTGATCACGGTGTATGTATGGTGCGCCAACTTGAAGCCGTCCTCACTCAACCCTCGGGCAATTCGCAGCATCTCAAAACTGTCCCGGGTCTGCGGGGTGCCGCGCGCCCAGGTAAACACCGGTTTCGAGGTCAGGGTCAGATTGTCGAGCTTGACCCATAGATGGCGTTCATTCGCCGCCAGGTCCTGGGCTTCAACACATGATCCCGCAACGTGCATTACATCAAAATGCTGGCACAGCTTCATAAAGTTCTGGGCAGCCGTCCGGGTGCCGGTCTGTTTGCCGTGATCCAGATCGGAAAACCCGGGCGGTCCGCCCACTGGCATGAAATTCAGCGACTTGCCCCCGAGACGAATATTGTTCTGGGGGTCACTCGCCTGCAGAGTGAACTCGTTCGGGGCTGAAGCAACAGCTCGTTCGACAACATCCTCTCCTATGCGCACCATCATGGTGTCATCATCTACGAGACATCCTGCCTTGCGATAAGCGTCACGCGCGCGAGGCAGCAATGCCCGAACACCAATTTCCTGCAGTATCTGCTTGGAAAGTTTGTGTATGTGATCAATCTGATCATCAGAGTAAAGCGGTTGACTTGGGAAGGGATTGGTCAGGTTACGGTAGGTCGCATACCTGGCTGGCGTCTCGAGGCCAGCTTTCCTCCTGCCGCCTCGTCTGGTTCGTTGTACATTCATTGCCAGCTCCTCCTGGCAGTGACGCTATTCCTTTTCCGCCGTCAGCGAAACCAGTAAATCGCCTTCGCTGACCTGATCGCCATCTGCCACAAACACCTCCCCAACGCAGCCATTCCGGCCCGCCGCAAGTGTGTGCTCCATTTTCATCGCCTCCAGAACCGCCAACCTGTCCCCGATGGAAACCAGATCTCCCGGTTTCACCCCAATTTGTTTCACCAATCCCGGCATGGGCGCGCGCACGTCGTCACCGCAACCATCATCGCCGGGATCACTCACCCCGTCAGGCACATCAAAAACAAAAGTGTCGCCATTCAGGAACACCGTCACCTGAGAAATGCGGTCAGATGTGTGCGAGGTCGCAAATCGTAAGGGCTGCGCGTGGCCATTGATAATCATCCTGTCCGGCGAGCGCGCCACAAGAGATACATTGATTGTATCGGTCTGCGAGGAAACTTTGAAATCTCGGGAATCGCGAAGCGATACCCGCAAATCAAACACTGCATTGCCTTGTACGAGTCTTATATAGTGTTGTGCAGCACCCCATAGCCGCCATCCGGACAGTGAAGTCCACGGTTCACAATGATCCGTTTCAGCTGCAAGTCCCAGTGCAGCAATTGCCGCGACTGCCTGCGCCAGCATTGACGCCTCGCCTTCGTGTACAAGGTGTGCAAGATCTCGTTGAATCAGTCCTGTATCCACTTCCCCCCTGGAAAAACCTTCGTGCCGGCACAGTGCAGTCAGGAAGGCCTTGTTGGTAACTGTGCCGGCTATACGCGTATCGGCCAGCGATGCGCGCAGTTTCGCAAGCGCTTCTTCTCTTGTGCGTCCATGCGCAATTATTTTCGCAATCATCGGGTCATAGTACGGCGTGATCTCATCACCCTCACGCACGCCGGTATCATTGCGCGCGCTCGTCGAAAAGCGAAGATGATCCAGCCGCCCAGTGGCCGGCAAGAAGCCCTTGGCCACATCTTCGGCATAAAGTCGCGCCTCGAAAGCATGTCCATTTATGGAGAGATCGGCTTGGGAAAATGGCAATGGTTCCCCCGCTGCCACATGAAGCTGCAGTTCAACCAGATCAAGACCTGTGATGGCTTCGGTAACAGGGTGTTCAACCTGGAGACGGGTGTTCATTTCCATGAACCAGAACCGATCGGGTCTGAGACCATCCGAACCATCAACGATAAACTCTACGGTGCCGGCTCCCGAGTACCCGACCGCCTTGGCCGCCTTGACTGCCGCGTCTCCCATTGCGGAACGCATTTCGCTCGTCATGCCGGGCGCTGGAGCCTCTTCGATTACCTTTTGATGGCGCCGTTGCAACGAGCAGTCGCGTTCAAACAGATGTACCACATTGCCGTGTTCATCACCGAACACCTGAAGCTCGATATGACGCGGGGACGTCACATATTTCTCGATCAAAACCAGATCATCGCCAAAGCTTGCCCTGGCTTCACGCTGCGCACCGGCCAGTGCGTCAGCAAACTGATCTGGCGCTTCGACCTTGCGCATGCCCTTGCCACCACCGCCAGCCCGCGCCTTGATCAAGACCGGAAATCCGATATTTGCTGCCTGCTCACTCAAGAACTCCGGTTCTTGCCGCTCCCCATGATATCCCGGAACAACCGGTACATGTGCTGTTTCCATCAGCAACTTGGCAGCATCTTTCAGGCCCATGGCACGAATCGCATCGGCAGATGGTCCGATGAATGTGAGCCCTGCTTTTACAACCTTGTCGACGAATTCAGGGTTCTCGGACAAAAATCCGTAACCGGGATGAATAGCCTCAGCACCGGTCACTTTTGCTGCTGTAACGATAGCATCCGCATCAAGATAACTGTCTGCAGCCGCAGCCGGTCCCACACGTACCGCCTCATCCGCTTCCGCCACGTGCATGGCACCGGCATCTGCATCCGAATAGACCGCAACTGTTGCTATGCCAAGCCGTTTCGCCGTGCGGATAACACGCACGGCGATTTCGCCCCGGTTGGCTATGAGTATTTTGGAAAACATGATCGCGCCCTCACATCCTGAACACGCCAAATCGTGTTTCTTCTATCGGTGCGTTGAGCGCGGCGGACAGTGACAACCCAAGGACATCGCGCGTCTTGCGGGGGTCGACGATCCCGTCATCCCACAGCCGGGCAGAAGCATAAAGCGGATGGCCCTGATGTTCGAACTGATCGGCGATGGGTTTGCGGAACGCTGCTTCTTCTTCCGCCGACCACTGTCCGCCCTTGCGCTCAATGCCATCACGTTTGACATTCGCCAGCACACCCGCTGCCTGCTCACCGCCCATAACCGATATCCGGCTGTTGGGCCATGACCACACGAAGCGAGGGTCATACGCTCGCCCCGACATTCCGTAGTTTCCCGCTCCGAATGACCCCCCGACCATCATCGTCACTTTGGGCACTGATGTTGTGGACACAGCGGTCACCAACTTGGCCCCATCCTTGGCAATGCCGCCTGCTTCGTATGATTTTCCAACCATGAAGCCGGTAATGTTCTGCATGAACACCAACGGAATGCGGCGCTGCGAACATAGCTCCACAAAGTGCGCGCCTTTGGTCGCGCTTTCTGAAAACAGCACGCCATTATTTGCAATGATCCCACAGAGGATGCCATGAATGTGTGCGAAACCGGTCACCAGGGTCGGCCCATAGCGCGCCTTGAACTCATCAAATTGCGAACCGTCGACTATTCGTGCCAGCACTTCGCGAATATCATAGGGTGTTTTCAGGTCACCTGGCACAACACCCATCAACTCGTCCGGATCATAAAGTGGGTCTGCCGGCGTTTGCAGCGCAACCGGGTGGTGCTTTTTCCAATTGAGATTAGCTATCACGCGACGGGCAAGTTCAAGCGCGTGAGCATCATCCATTGCCATGTGGTCAGCCACGCCGGACAACCTTGTATGGACATCTGCGCCGCCCAACTCCTCAGCGGTCACAATTTCTCCAGTTGCCGCCTTCACCAGTGGCGGACCCGCAAGAAAAATCGTGCCCTGCTCCTTCACGATAATTGACTCGTCCGACATCGCCGGCACATAGGCACCACCCGCTGTGCAAGATCCCATGACCACCGCAATCTGCGCAATGCCGCGAGCCGACATATTGGCCTGGTTGAAAAAAATGCGGCCAAAGTGATTTCGGTCAGGAAACACTTCATCCTGACTGGGCAGGTTGGCCCCGCCGGAATCCACCAGATAGATGCACGGCAACTGGTTTGCCTGGGCAATTTCCTGGGCTCTGAGATGCTTTTTTACAGTAAGTGGATAATAGGTGCCGCCCTTCACTGTCGCATCGTTGGCAATAATCATCACTTCGCGATGCTGGACCCGGCCAACACCGGCAATCATACCGGCGCAAGGTGCATCACCATTGTACATCGCATGAGCAGCCGTCGCCCCGATTTCAAGAAACGGTGAGCCGGGATCAAGCAGTCGCGCCACTCTTTCGCGCGGCAAGATTTTGCCGCGCGACACATGTCTTTCCCGCGCTGCCTTGCCGCCCCCATCAAGAGCGGCGTTTACTGCATCTTCGACCCGCAACAATGCGTCCAGCATTGCTTTGCGATTGGCGTCATAGGCTTCGCCCCGAGTCGGCGCAGTCGGCTTCAATATCGCCATTATGCAGTTTCCACAAACATTTCACGCCCGATAAGCATGCGCCTGATTTCCGACGTGCCCGCCCCAATTTCGTACAGTTTGGCGTCACGCAGCAATCGACCGGTGGGGTACTCATTGATGTAGCCGTTTCCCCCGAGCGCCTGTATCGCTTCAAGTGCGCACCAGGTCGCTTTTTCTGCCGCATAAAGAATGCACCCTGCCGAATCCTTGCGGGTTGTTTCGCCGCGATCACATGCGCCAGCCACAGAATACACATAGGCGCGGCAGGCGTTCATGGTCGTGTACATATCAGCAAGCTTGCCCTGCATCAGCTGAAACTCACCGATAGACTTGCCGAACTGTTTGCGGTCATGGCTGTATGGCACCACGACATCCATACAGGCAGCCATTATACCCAGCGGCCCGCCGGCCAGCACAACACGCTCATAGTCGAGACCGGACATGAGTATTTTTGCACCCTGCCCTTCCTCACCAAGCACATTTTCATATGGAACCTCGCAATCCTCAAACACCAATTCGCTGGTGTTTGAACCGCGCATGCCCAGTTTGTCGAGCTTTTGTGCAGTAGAAAATCCGGTCATGGATTTTTCAATCAGGAATGCCGTGATCCCCTTGGAACCTGCGGCCGGATCAGTCTTGGCATATACCACCAAGGTTTCGGCATCGGGGCCATTGGTGATCCACATTTTGTTACCGTTCAGGACGAAACGATCATTGCGCTTTTCAGCATGCAGTTTCATCGATACCACGTCAGAGCCGGATCCCGGTTCCGACATGGCCAGGGCACCGAAATGCTCTCCGGAACACAGTCTTGGAAGATATTTCGATTTCTGTTCAGTATTGCCCCAGCGATTGATCTGGTTGACGCACAGATTGGAGTGGGCACCATAGCTCAATCCGACCGATGCCGATGCGCGACTGATTTCTTCCGTGGCAACCACATGGGCCAGGTATCCCATCCCCGTACCGCCGAAGTCAGGATCAGCAGTAATGCCCAGCAGCCCCAACTCACCCATTTTCGGCCATAAATCCTTCGGAGCCTCATTGGTTTCATCTATTTCCGCCGCACGTGGCGCCAAATTGTCGGCTGCCCAGCGCTGGACCATGTCGCGAAGCGCATCAATTTCTTCACCCAGGCCAAAATTCATTCCGCTGCCAAACATGAGGTCTCCTCCGGCCGCGCGCCCGCACTGCGCAGCACCATCTTTGTATAAATCTCTTCTATCTCCGTCAGGGACAAACGTCCACGCGACCTGTACCAGGTGTTTACACCGGTCAGCATCGCAATAATGGCCATGGCCGAAATGCGCGTATCAATCAGATCAAACTCACCCCGCGCCCGACCTTCATCCAAAATCCCGACAACAAACCCTTCATAGGTTTTTCTGAGTCTCTCTACACGCCGAAAATTGCCTGGCTCAAGGTTGCGAAGCTCCATATATGAGATGAAAACGGCATCAGACCGGTCTACGTGATAGCGAATGTGAAATCTTGCAAACCGCTCCAGCGCTTTGCTGGCCCCTTCTTCGGGATTGGCCTCCTGTTCCCAGGCGGCGATCAGACACTCCATATGCGAAACCAGCAAACTTTCCAGCAGGGCCTGTTTGTTGGAAAAATGGTTATAGAGCGCTGCAGCCTGCACCCCGACTGCACCTGCAATTTCACGCATGGAAACGGCTGCAAACCCACGCGCAGCAAACAATCGCTCCGCGGCCACGCGAATACGTTCAGCCGTTTGCGTACCTATACTGCCTGAAGTGCGCGCCACAACAAATCCACTAATTAAATGAACGTACGTTAAATTAGGGATTAAGCGTGAGCCGGAGTCAAGGAAATTTGCCTGTCTGTTCAGCAACTGACCAGGAACTGGTGCGCACAGTGGTCTGGAAAGTCTACGCGGTATCCAGCGGGTCAAGCCCGAACCTGTTGGCTCCAATGGTTCCGGGCAGTATGCCAAGATCAATAACTGCCCATATGAAACCGACAAACGGAATCAGCAGCAACAGACACCACCAACCGGACTTGTCGCGGTCATGGCACCGCTTTATGTGCAGCATGATACCAGCCAACCAGATGAGAATGCCGATAATGAACGGAACAAGTCCGTCCCGCCCCAGCAAAAAGCCACTGAGAAGCAAAATCACAACCAGGGTTCCAACCCCGATCCACCATTGCTGCCTGCTGATACGGCCCTCAGCCGAAGTGAAAAGATATGCCATATCGACATTGCCCATAATCGATCTCCTGAGATTCTCCATTCGACAATTCCAGACGTCATGCTGTCATGATCGGTGGCGACACACAACACGGTTGCGATCACGGACAATGGCATACGACCAACTCCACAACACCACTGACAGAAATCTTGAATTGATCCCCTTCGCCGCTGAAAAACTCGTGCCATCAGGCACTACATCCGGGTGACCTTTAGTTGATGCAAACAAAGGTCATCCTGATCTACTCGTTCCCGCGGCGCTCTCGCCACAGACCGCACTTTTCCTGTACTGGCCGGTCGGAATAACTGAACAACACGCAATCTTCCGATACCTCATGCCTGACTTCGCGCCAGGACGGCACAACAACCACATCGCGCGGCGACCAGTCAAAAACTTCATCATCAATAAGGATACGACCGCTGCCTTCAACACCGACGAATACCGTCGCGTCGGTCGAACGATAGGCCTGCGAGCTAAAGCCTTTTGGCAGAAGTTGCAGGCAGGTACCGATCGTCGGCATCGCCCAGCCACCGTCTACGGGGTTGACATATCGCATCTTGAGACCATGGCAAGGGTCCCACTCTTCCTGCTGCCGCATTTGTTCCAGCGCTGCCCGCGAACGTTCATAGGGATAATTGAAAATCGGCGATGTTGGCGCGACCTTCTCATAGCCAAGCGGCAGCATGTTGGCGCCGTATCGTGCGTTCGAGTCTCCTGGCTGCTTGGTGATCGGTTGCTGGTCTTCGCCCAAACCTTCAGCAAAAGATGCATCGAGAAACTGAACCAGGGGGATATCCAGTCCATCCAGCCAGAAAACCGGATCTGCGCTTTCGTTACCATGATCGTGCCATTCCCAGTTCGGTGTAATGACAAAGTCACCGTAGTGCATTTCCGTTCTTTCCCCGCCAACCGCCGTGTGACCACCGGACGCCTCTAGGATAAATCGCAATGCCGACTGGGTGTGCCTGTGAGCTGGCGCTACTTCGCCCGGCATTACCAGTTGCACCCCGCAATAAAGTGAAGTTGTGCATTTTGAAGTCCCTTTCAATCCGGGATTCTCGAGTATCAGCACTCGCCGTTCCGCTTCCTTTGCAGTGATCAAACTCCCTGCTTCCAGCAATCTGGACCGGACCTTTTCGTAGCGCCACATGAACGGCACACACCCACTGGTTGGCTCCGGTGTAATGATCGCACTCATCACAGACCATAGCGCGGTCATGCTCTCTGGCTCGATAGCCTTGTAGAATGCCTCCCGCTCCGCCGCATTAGATGATGATGCCTGTGTCATTTGCCCGTCACACTCCCGCTAGTCCATTCGTAGCTTCAAATAGACAGTGAAATGCCATTGGCTTCAAGTTGCGCTGTAAATCCGGGCGCAAAGCTGCGCAATTTATCGGCATCCAGCCGACCGGCCCGGCGCATATAGCCAAGCGCAAATTGCAAAGGTTCAAGAGCCATGTGCTGATCAAATTCTTCGTACCACAAGGCTGATCTGGTTGCAGCCATGATGATCTTTTGCAGTGCCGTGCTGCGGACATCCTGAAACAGTTTAAGGCCAGCTGGAATTTCCCAGTCGGCGGACACGAGCGCCTTCACCAATGACGCCACGTCTTCAAGTGCCAATCGGGTGCCCGATCCGATAGAGAAATGAGCTGTATGCAGCGCATCTCCAACCAACACCCTATTGCCGGAGAAATACCGTTCGCAAACAAGGTTTGGAAATTGCCGCCATACAGAATTATTGGCCACTAGTTTTGCCCCACCCAAAACATCACCAAACAAGTCTTCGCAAACCGCTCGTGTTGTTCCGGCATCAAGCTCGGCAAGCCCTGCCGTGTGCCATATGGCATTTGTGGTTTCTATGATGAAGGTGCTGCGGCCCGGCTGATAGCGATAATGATGAGCGTTGAATTTGCCCAGACGCGTATCCACAAAACTCTGCGTAAGGGCATCAAACTCACGCGTAGCGCCATACCAGATAAAGCGGTTGGAGAGCGTTTCTATGCGTTCTCCGAACTCTTCCGGTGAAGATGCCCTCACAATCGAGTTGAGTCCATCTGCACCAATGATCAGGTCAGCATCACCCAGCGCATCTGCGGTTTCCAGGCGATGTTCGTATTGCGGATTTATATCAAGCTGGGCTGCGCGTCGTTGCAGGAGTTGCAACAAATCGAGCCGCCCGATGGCGGCAAATCCAACGCCATCGATCGAGATGCGTTCACCTTTGTGCACCACCTCAATATCCCGCCAGCGTTGCATATGAGGTTCAATCAACGCTACCGTTTCAGGGTCATCTTCGCGCAAAAATCCCAATGCCTGGTCAGAAAACACCACGCCGAAACCAAAAGTGGCATCCCTGGTATTTTGTTCAAAGATGGAAATCTCGACATCAGGACGCGCCCGCCGGATAAGGATGGCGGCATAAAGCCCGGCCGGACCGGCTCCTGCTATTTTTACCCGCATCGGATAATGCTAGCCGGAAGACAATTTGTTCAATTCGGCTCTCGCGGCGGACAAGTCTGCTGTCGTCGCAGCCAGTCGCTCGGCCAGCACCTTCATCAGATCGATAGCCATTGCCGGAAACTCTTTTAACAGTTTGAGCAATTGCTCCTTTTCAATGCACAAGGTTTCCAACTTGGTAGCCGCACGCACGCCGGCAGTTCGCGGTACATCGCACAAAATGGCGATTTCACCAATAATTGCGTTCTTTTCAAGGGTTGCTACGACCACGTCGCTACCCTCGATTTCAACAATAACCTCGGCTGTGCCACGCAACACTACATAGGCGGCATCTCCGGAATCATTCTGATGGAACAGCATATCGCCTTCAGGGAACGTCAACCGTCGCGAGGTAAAAGCCAGCAGCTTGAGCTGGCTTGGTTGTAGCCCGGCGAACAATGACACATTGCCAAGCATTTCGACTTCATCATTAAGCGCCATCGTTTTCTCCCTGTCGGCGCAGATCGCTGCTGCTACTCTGCCAGCATTTTCGAGAAGGCACCATCACTGTTCAACAGTGTTTCTCGTTTGCCCGTTTCCAGTATTTTACCACCCGACATCACACAAATATCGTCAAAATCCACCGCAAGCGATGCATTCGACACGACCCATATTACGGCAGGTTGGTTCGGTTGATTTGATATATAGCGCATTACGTCGCTGACAATAGCGGCTTGCTGGCGGCTATCAAGCGCGCTAAGCGGACGATTAAGCACCAACAGGTCGGGTTGCTTGATCAGAGCCCTCGCCATTCCAAGCTTCTGCCGCTGCACAGAACTCAGTCGTTTGCCGGCCGAGCCAATGTCGAATTCAAGGCCCAGATCCAGGATTTCATCGCGCAACTGCATTTCTTCCAATGTAGCCGACATGGCCTCAAAAACCCGCTGGGGGCCCCTGGCTATTCCATGTGTCACACGACCCATCAGCAAATTGTCCTGTACTGATGCTGCCGCGTTGTATGTTTCAGGATCGTAGAAGCTGATTGTATCTTTGAGGCTCTCCGGTAATCCGTTCTTGAAACGCTTGCGGCCATCCAGAATCTGGGTTTGCAATTCATCATCAATCAGTCCCATGCGATGCAGCGGCTCGACATACGAGAACGTCAGTTCTATCAACATGTAACGGTCATCAGCGGTCAGCTCGGCATCGCCTGTCTGTTTGGCGCGCTTCAGCAGTGCTGCATACTCAGGCAGCCGTTCTGCATCCATGAAAGTAATCTGGTTGAAAAACTCATGGTCAGGTGGCAGGTCCTGAAACAGTCCGATAGTGGTTTCGGCAAGCTCGATGCCCTTTTTCAACAACACATCTTCCAGGCCGGCATCGCGCAATACCGAGCGAAGGTATTCGTTATTCGCCAGGTTCTGCGGAGCAAATTCATCTCCCACCGGCGTGCCGAATAAAAGGTTTTCGCCAATAGTAGCCTGTTCTGCATACTTTTGAGGGTCAAACAACTCCACGAGTTCAGATAGCTTCAGTTCATCTATGCGAGACCGCAGAGCCTTGCGCGCGCTGAGAATATTGTCTGCAAATCGCGGATTGGTGTGCGGATCAACCTCTCCGCGCAAACCGAAGTTGAAAACATCGTCGTCCAACCCGGCCGCAACAAGCACATTGACCAGAAGTCGGTGAATAGCCAGATCATCACCACTTTCGGCGAGGTCATGGTCGATGCACAACCAGTCAGCATCGACATCAAGCTTACTGTTGGATGTAATCTCCGCTTCCGAAATAAACCTCTGGCGGCTTAGTTGATCGGGCCCCTCGTACACGCGTTCCGAGACAGGTTGATGTTTTAAAGCGTACAGCAATCCGTCGCGCAAACTGCCTTGCGGTAAAAAGATGTCGCTTGCGGCATATCCCACCCGCCGGCCAATGGTGCTTTCACCAATTTCAGATAAGTCGACTCCGCCGAAACTGACCGAGCCACTATCAGCTACATACAGCCTGACTATTGCATCCGCCAAAACATCTGCACCCGAATTCGATGGTCCCACAATGGCAAGACTGCTGCCTGCGGCAATCTTCAGCCGCGCACGGCTCAGCAACGTTGTCCCGGTATCATCCGTCACGGTCAATCCGTTTACCTCAATAGGAAACGCCAATGGCTTGACCGCATCTGCCGGTATGGCCTGCAGGTTTTCATCGAGCATGTCCTCCATATCAAACTGCTCAATCACCTGGCCGAACTTGACCTCGACATCCAATCGCTGCTGGTCCCAGTCGATAAGTTCCTTGATCGGCGATGGAAGGTCCTTGTAGGCGGCGATCACAGCAACCAGTTGTCCGACGTCGATTTTTCCTTGTAGGGCAAAGTAACCACCCACGACGTAAAACAGGAATGGTGTAATCTGCGCCAGGAGGTTATTGAGGAATTTGGTGAAGAACTTGCGCTGAAACAGCTCGTAACGAATGTAGAAGATCTTCGCCAGGCGACTGGATACGTCTGCGCGCTCATAATGCGACGTGTCATTCACATGCACATGGGTGATGCCGTCGACAATTTCACCGACACGACCAGCCAGCTTGCGGGCCTTTATCTGGCGTTCCTTGCCGAGCCGGATCAGGTGACGGCGCATCCGGGGAATAATGATGAACTGTATACCAATCATGAAAATGGCAATCAGGCCCAGATATACGTTTTGGACCATGATGAACGCCATCGCAGTGATGGCCTGGCCGCCAAGTAGTAATGGCTGCACGAAGGCATCACCCATGAAGCCGCCAATTGGCTCGACTTCATCCTTCACCATGCTGGCTACTTCGGAGGACTTTATGCGCCGAAACGCACGTATCGGGAACCGCAACAAGCGGTCCACCAACGTAAAGCGAATGCGTCTCAGCATACGCTCACCAAGTCTGCCCTTATAGGTATTGATGTAGAATTTGAACAAGCCGTTCACGATAATCAATGTCAGGAAGGTACCAGACAAAGCAAACAGCATATTCAGGCGTTCAAGCTGAAAACCGTCAAACAGAACCCATTCTTCACCTGAAAATGTCCAACTGAGCCTCAGGAATGGCTGCTCTACGCCAGCCGTTTCAAATCCTTGTCCCAATATCGGCCCGTTGACAATCTGCTTCGGCAGATCCAGGGACATGAAGTATGTCGGCATGGACAGCAACACCACAAACAGGATCCATATCTGGGCCGACCGCGAGTGAAGCCAGGTAAATCTGAGGATATTCCGTTCAAGCATTGGCAGCCGCAATCTGCGCGTTGCGAGTATCGTTACGGGGTCGCAACACTACCAGCCGGCGTACGCCATATTCCGTCTTTTCAAAAGAACCGTCTTCAATTGAAAAATTCAACGAGCAAACCATCTCCATTTCCGGTCGCGCCAGCAAATACTGCATCTGTTCGCTGGCACGTTGCAGGTTGGGCGAAAACTCCACGACTGTGATCGCGGAATTATCTATCAGCGAGAACAGTTTCTGGCCAACTGCGTTTTGACTCCCGAACGCCTTTAAGGAATACCCAACAAACACCAACCCGTAGCTACCACGCTCGAGGTCAAGATCAACATCCTGAAATTTTCGTGCAATGTGGCGCACGCGACATGGCTTGCCGCCCAGTTTATCTGATTCGAACGGTTTGGACTTGGGATCAATACAGATGAAACTGTCCGGCACATGTCGCAAAAACCCTGACACCGGGCGCAAATGCCCGCCAATTTCGACAATGTTCGAAATCCCATCAACAAAATGTGCAACCAACGCTTGCCGAACAGCCGCTGCCGGGCCTGCTAGATGCGGCATCCCAGCCGGAGAGGCCGGCGAATGTCCTGCCAATTTAGTCGCCGATTGCTGCATCAAATCTTCGTATGAATTGGGTTACCGTTATGTTTTTGCTAGTATAGCTGCGGATCATCGCCCATACCAAAGGAAATCGTGGGCTATTTCGTGATGGTGATTTGATTGACCAACCGCAACTTTGACAAAGACTATGTTTTCGATCTGTTGCGCGGCGTAGCACAGTTCACCGGATCCGATCTCATCCTGGCACTCGCGCAGACGGTAGCAGAGTTTCCACATGCACCGGTTGACAATGCATTCAATCACAAACAGGTCGCCTCCAAACAATGGGCACGCGACATGCTGGCTATCCATACAAGCGGGCAATTCAATCACATATGGGTAATGGGTGGTTGGATCGGCATCTTGCCGGCTATGATGTTTGACGATGCGAGATTTGACATAAGGGCAATAAGCAGCTTCGACATCGATACCGCGGTTGCTCCCATAGCCGAAAAACTGAACCGACAGTTGTCCGGCAACGCAACATTTGTCGCTCATACCGCGGACATGTATGACCTGGAGTATACAGGCCCGGAAGCCCCCGATCTCGTAGTCAACACAAGCTGCGAGCATATTGCAGATTTGCCCAGGTGGTTATCGCTGCTGCCAAAAGGCTGCAGAGTGCTGCTGCAATCCAACAATTACACCTCCGAACCAACCCACATAAACTGCGTAGAAAGTGTCGATGAGCTGGCGCAGCAGGCACAACTAAGTGAATTGAGCTATGCCGGTGCTCTTAAACTGCCGAAATATACACGCTTTATGTTGATCGGTTGTGTCTGAAGGCTTCAAAGCGTTCTTTCAGAATTTCCGCCGTTTTGGTGGCGCCATCAAGCTGCAAGTCCACGGTGTTGGCGATATCCAGGTTGCACGCAGCGTTGACGGCTTTTGCCAGCACACAGGCAGACAGGTTTGATTGCTCAAGACACACAGCCAGACCCGCTTGTTCCAGGCGGGCGGCACGCATTGTTTGCTCCTGTTCACCGTCAGCGGCAAACGGCACGAGCACGCCCGCACATTTGGCCGATAGCACGTCTGCAACAGTATTGTATCCGGCCTGAGACACAGAAACCTTCGCCCGCCTCAACAAAACCGAAAGGTCAGGGCGAAAGCGGGCAATCTCCACCCCGTCTGATGCATCAGCTTGCAACCGGGAAATCGCCTCCTCGGGCAGGTTCGGCCCCGTAACAATCAACCACCGGGCGGTGTTGAGCGCCGTAAGATCGCGAGCCGCAATAGCAAGACGCAACAGCTGTTCCCCCACGGCGCCGCCGCCGGCAGAAACAATGACATCATACCGCTCACCTGATGGCGGCTTTC
>CAJICM010000193.1_pt1 | contig 48417 bp, 45 predicted proteins | sample 9199691 | NCBI WGS metagenome assembly CAJICM01 (sample SAMEA7708338, study PRJEB35096) | sediment metagenome | biome: marine neritic benthic zone biome [ENVO:01000025]; feature: sediment [ENVO:00002007]; material: shallow marine sediment [ENVO:03000034] sea grass bed [ENVO_01000059] ...
GCTTTGACAGGATGTCTTGGAAGACACTCCAGCCGCCCGCAGCCTCGATGAAGCGATGGTACTTCATCTTGCTCCAGTCCAAGATGTCACTATCGGCCGGGGCCGGTTGACCGAGCCAGCGCTTTGACAACAGTCCTCCACAAAGCGTGCCATAGGCCAGCAGACGAATATCGTTGTCGAGGCAGAATGCCGACAGATCGCCGGCAGCGCGCCGGTCAACCACGGAAAAGCTCACCTGATTGGACGCGATCGGAATGCCATGGCGAACCAGAAGCCGCAGATGATCAGTGTCAAAATTAGTTACACCGAGGTTCTCAATAAGCCCCTCCTGGCGCAGCCGGTCGAGTTCGATCATTGCATCAAGGTAGCCCAAATGCTCGAACTGCCACCAATGGAACTGCAACAAGTCGATACGTTCAACACCCAACCGCTCGAGGCGCTGTTCAATTCCCGCACGCACGACCTCGGCCGTCATCGGACCGGGCTCGGGCACCCATTTGGTAAAAACCTTCGGCCTCGAACCGTTTTCGCTTTGTCGCTTAAGCAGGTGCCCCGCAATCAGTTCGGCACTGCCGTAATGATCCGCCATGTCAAAGGCATCGAACCCTGCCGTCGCATAGTCCTGCAGCTGGTCGGCTGCGGCATCGGCGTCTAATGCCCCACCATCGCGTTCCATGTCTGCCACCTGCCACAATCCGGTAACGATGCGCGGGATCACCAGCCCAGGCGCCAACTTCACGCGTTCAGGCATCTGAATATCTTGAGCCATGCAATGTGTTTCCTTGCCGAGAATAGGCCGATCTGGCTTGAGACTTTCATCCGCAAGGGATTGGTGCAAGCCCCTTGATGGTTTCTCCCAGTTCCAAAAGGGTTGGACGGAGCGGCATTCGCAAAGGAACAGCCGCAGCGATGGCTGAATAGCGGTCAGGATCACTCGTCCTTATCCATGAGGTCCAGAACATAGGTTGCAACGGACGGATTGTGGTTGCCGCTCGATAGGCAACTTCATGCCAACAAGAGATTTAGTGAACCACTCTAGGTGCCATCATCAAAACCAAGCCGCGCGAGATCCTGGATCCTTACTGGTTTGACGGGAGGGCGTGGCGCCCAAAGATCGGCTTCTTGGATCGTTTGCCCGGTCGCCGCGGCCAACAGTTGTGCAATGACAGGTCCGCAATAGCGGCCCTGACACCGGCCCATGCCGGCGCGGGTTGAGCGTTTTACGCTCGCCATCGAATCCTGCCCTTCGGTTTGCAGATCTTTCCACAATTCGGCATAGGCCACATTTTCACAGCGGCAAACAATCGCCGCTTGATTGATCTCGGTCATAACCGGCACGTCCGGTTGAAACAATGCCCAAAGAGCCTCTTGGAATCTCTTGTGCCGCCTGCGTGCCTTGCGTACCTGTTTAGCCTTTTGCAGCAAGGAATCCGGTGTCTCGATGCCCAACTGAGCAAGAGCGGCAACGGCCGCTATGATTCCGTCTGCCTCGGCCGATGGCGCGCCACTGAGCCCGGTGCAATCACCGGTTGCCAAAACATCTTTGCGAGTGGTCGCACATGTCTCGTCGCATTCCGTCTCCAGGGCACCCGTCTTGTGGCTGGTTCCGTGGCTGCATCCAAGTGCCCGTAATATTTCATTGGACGGACGAAATCCGTATCCCAGACACACCGCGTCCACATCGAATGCCTTCGTATCTGGTATTTCCGGCGATCGCGAGGTAAGCGAAACCCTCAATCGTGTTGAGCCGTTGCGGTCAACCTCATCAACACGGGCGACTTTGCTGCTATAGATTACAGATGTACGGTGACGTTTAAGGGCCGAAACGAACCTGGCACCCTTCAGGGTCAGAGAAGCATCGCTGGCCAGCATCCTTGTGATAAAGGCCGAAGACGACAAGGACGGCCTCTTGGCGGCTTCGACTACGGCAACCACTTCCGCCCCGGCATTGGCCAGCTCCGCGGCAACCTGAAAATTCAACGGACCGTTCCCGGCAACCAGAACCCGCCGGCCCGGCAGCACCCGGTACGAGCGCAAAAGAGTTTGTGCGGCACCTGTGGTCATCACGCCAGGGGCCGTCCAGCCAACAAAAGGATAGCAGGTCTCGTAAGCGCCGGTTGCAACGATCAGAACTTGCGGACGGACCAGCAAAGTTTGAGATGTTGTAGAGATCACAATGTCGAGCGGTTCGTAGGCGCCGATAACCCTGGTGGAAAGCATCGCTTTCGCTCCTGAGCGGGTTAACTCCGTGATGAGATCTCGGCCACCTCGAAACTGCTGGTCGTCAAAGTCCGACAATCTCAGGTCAACGGTACTAATCGGTTGTTTGTAAAACTGGCCACCCAAGCTCGATCGCTCATCGATCAGCAGTACGTCCGCACCTGCAGATGCTGCCTGCGTCGCTGCCATCATTCCGGCGGGTCCGCCACCGATAACCGCAATCTGCGGTGTGAGCACCGTGGAAGCGGCATCTGGTTCGCGTTTGACTGGCGGCGACGGTTGCCCGACTGTGGAGACCTGGTGCATTTGCCGCCGTACCGTCATTGGCTGCTCGACCCTGGTCATGCAGGCCCGATGTGACGGTGTCCCGTCGACTTCGACAAGGCACTCCTGACACACGCCCATGCCGCAGAACGGTCCACGATACTGTCCGGCCATTGTTTCGCGCAGACAATATTCACCTGATGCGGTCAGAGCTGCCAGCAGGCTTTCTCCACGGCGTGCCTTGATTGTGCGGCCGTGGAAATCGATATCGACGGTCTTGCTGTCGATGCCAAGTAATCCGTCGCTGGCGCGTTGCAGATTGCTCGCAGTGAAGTTCGAATCAGTCATCTGAACAGATCGCCAAAGCCGGATCCTGACGGCGTGCCCTCAGCAGAGCCATCAACGCCCGGTCGCGTTCGCTAACTCGGTCCTGCCATTTATCGAGGGGCAACGCATGACGCCGTGCGTTCGTCACCTGTGCCACAAGCTCCGGTGTCCAGGGATCGTTCTGGCCACGCTCCTTGCCCATCCGGGCATAGGACGGCCCCATGCGGGTAGCATGGGCTTCGATACCACCTCTGGTGTTGAGATCGGACGTTTCGAACGGCCCGACTACTGACCAGCGCAGCCCAAGCGCATCACGCACCAGCAGGTCAATGTCTTCGACGGAGAGAACCCCTTCGCGGACCAGACAGTAAGCCTCGCGCAACAAAGCTCCCTGCAATCGGTTGTAGGCAAATCCCTCGACTTCACTACCGAGCCGAACGCAAGCCATATCTGATCCGGTTATGAGTTGGTGAGTGTTGTCGACAGTTCGTGCATCGGTGAACTGAGCCGGCACAATTTCAGCAACTCGCAGCAGGAATGGCGGATTTGCCGGATGCAGGACCAGGACCCTGTTTCGCCCCTCCAGATCGGACGCAAAGGCTGAAGCTGGCAGGAATGATGAAGAACTTGCCAGAACAGCGGAGGATGCTGCCAGCACATCCAGCCTTGCGAACATCTGTTTCTTGGCATTCAGGTCTTCGGGGATACACTCTTGAATGTGATCAGCTCCATCGACTGCTTCCTCAAGTTCAGTGCAATGAGACAGCCGCTGCAGAACATCGTCGGCGTTTCCTTTCAAGAGATCGAATTCAGCCAGGTCATGCAATCGCTCGCCAATCTCGCGACTGGCATCCGCGAGCCTTTCAGGCGAGGTATCAAACAGCCTCACCCGATGGCCAGCCTCAGCGAAGACGATGGCCCAGCCAGTGCCAATACTGCCCGAACCTATGATGGCGACTGTGGGCTTTTGGACGTCTTTATTCATGAAATTTACCCGCAACCATAAACATGAGCTTCCAGCGCGGGTTCAATAATGTCAAGCTCTCGCAAGAAGCAACAAAGCAGATCGGCAATCGGATGACTGACGAAACCGGAAACCGCCTCGTCGATGGGAAAGTAGCCTTTGTAACGGGTGCTGCGCGCGGGCTTGGCCATACAATCGTCGGCGAGTTGGCTGCTGCGGGCGCTGTTGGTTACATGTTTGACATTCTGCCTCAATCAGACGCTGGCGGCATACCGGACGGTTGGAGTTACGCCCGGGGCGACGTCACTAACCAGGACGATGTCGCAAAGGCAATGGCCGATCTAGACGAGCGCCATGGTCAACTGGATATTGCAGTTGCCAACGCCGGCGTGGTGCCACCGTGGTCATCAATTCCAGAGCTTGATATTGTCCAGTGGCGCCGGACCTTCGCGGTCAATGTCGATGGCGTTGCCATCACGATCAAAATCGCATCAAAGCAAATGATAAGATCCGGTGGATCGATTGTTGCCATGGGATCTCTCAACACCTGGCAGGGTCATCCCAAGCAGGCTGCCTATGTTGCCAGCAAGCACGCAGTTCTTGGACTGGTCCGTTCAGCCGCACTCGATCTTGGCCAATACAACATTCGCGTCAATGCGCTTGGCCCCGGCCCCATCGCCACTGACGCCCTGGTAGGTCGAGTCAGGGATCGTCAGGCTGCGGGTGGTTCACAGGTCCATGAGGCACTTCAGGCGATGGCCGCTGCAACAGCCCTTGGACGTAGGGCCACCGAAACAGATGTCGCCAAGGCCTGCCTGTTTCTGGCCAGTGACCTCGCGAGCGGCGTTACCGGGCAACTGGTGCCGGTTGATGCCGGGTTGCCGTAGTCTTTCATTTTAACGGTTAGGGTGGAAAAATATGAATAAACTTGAAGGCAAGACTATTCTGGTTACAGGCTCTTCAAAGGGCATTGGGTCAGCTATCACCCGGGCGCTCGGAACCTGTGACGCATCGGTCATCGCTCACTACGGAGCTGACCGGCAAGGCGCTAGCGAGGCAATCTCCGGTTTTGCCGATGGCAAGGCCATCACTTTGGGCGCGGATCTCTCGGACATGTCGGCTGTCGACAACCTGTGGCGCGAAGCACTCGAATGGAAAGGTCGCATCGACGTCGTCGTCAATAATGCAGCTGTCATGCGGTTGAGTGGCGGCATAGAAGATAGTGATGAAGCCTGGGACGAAGTGTGGCAAGAAGCCGTTGATGTCAATGTTCTCGCGCCGGCCCGTATCATGCGACATGCCGTTCGCCATTATCTGGATAGTGGTGGCGGGACGCTGATCACGATCTCCAGTTGGGCGGCTCAGCGCGGCATCACCAACCCAGAAGGTATTGCTTACTCGGCAACCAAATCCGCCGTCATGGCGGCCACCAAGACCATCGCTCGTGGTTACGCAAAAAAGAACATCCTGGCCTATGTGGTCGCACCAGGTGTAGTGCGCACAAGGCTGTCCGAAGAAAGTGCTGCAACACTCGGTGGTGAAGACGTTGTCACCGCCGGTCTGGCAATGGGTGAATGGGTGCCACCAGAAGAGCTGGCAGACCTTGTTGCCTTCCTGTCCACCGGCAAGTGTCGTCATCTGTCCGGTGCGACGCTCGACGTCAACGGCGCCAGTTACGTCCGTTAGAGTGCATCCCGATCGAGTACGGCTTCACGCCGTTCGAGGTAGAAGGCATATTCTTCAGGCAAGACGGCATGAGGATCTTCAACACCCAATGCTTGTGCTGCATGGTAGGGCCAGTTGGCATCGGCCATCATCTCTCGGGCGATCGCAACAAGATCAGCTTTGCCTGTTGAGATAATATCTTCAGCCTGATGCGCGTCGATAATCGCACCGACGGCCATCGTCGCGATGCCGGTTTCACGTTTAATGGTATCGGCATACGGGACCATGTATCCGGGAGTAATGAGGTTTTTTGACAGTGTAGCCGGTCCAGCCATGCCCCCTGACGAGCAGTCCAGCAAATCGATGCCCACAGCTTTGAGCTCCGCCGCCAGCGCGATAGCATCTTCAATCACAAGACCGCCTTCCACCCCATCCACACAGGATGCGCGATAAAACACAGGCATATCGTCCGGACAAATCTCTCGCACAGCTCGCGACACTTCCAGTGGTAGTCGCATTCGGGCTTTGCGCGACCCGCCGTATTCGTCGTTCCGCTGGTTCGACACAGGTGAGAAAAACGAATGCAGCAGATAACCATGCGCGCCGTGTACCTCAATGACATCGAACCCTGCCTTAAGTGCTCGATGCGTGGCATCTTCGAAGGCGCTGATGATCTCAGCAATCTCTGACCTGGAAAGCTCGTGAGGCACGGGATAGCCGTCTTTCTCAGGCAATGGGCTCGGGCCAACGATCTGCCAGGCTGCCTCCTGACCCTCGTGCCGTTCAATGCTCCCTGCACCCTGCCAGGGCCGCTCGCAACTGGCGCGGCGGCCAGCATGGCCGATCTGTATGCCACAATAAGTTCCACGGGCGTGATACATGTCGACGATCTTCTTCATGCCGGCAATGTGACCGTCATCCCAAATCCCGGTGCAACCATAGGTGATGCGCCCGTTCCGGGTCACTCCGCTCGCCTCTACAAATGCAAGGCCGAGACCTGTCATCGAGAAATGACCGTGGTGGGCGAAATGCCAATCAACGACGTGGCCGTCATCGGCCTTGTACTGGCACATCGGCGACAACACGATGCGGTTTTTGAGTGTCAGGCCGCGTAAGGTCAGCGGCGTAAACAGTGCTGGATTTCCCAAGCTTGTTTCCTCAGGGTTAGTGATTACTCAGCAGCGGCAGCAAATTGCGTTTTTTTGGACTTGGCGCTTCGCGCTTCGATCCGGTCGACTAGTGTATCGAGATCTTTCATGATCGGCACCAGCTTCTTCACCCTGTTTTTGCCCTCGCGGCCAAGCTCGGTGAATGTTGTTAGCGGAGGACGAACATCACCAACCGGATACCCGGCAGCCGCAGCAAGCGCCTTGGAATAGCATTGATGGCCATAGGTCGGGTGACCCACATTGATGATCGCCTGCATCTTGGTAATCAGTCGCTGGATTTTCTTGGCCTCATCCCATCGACCATCGACGATGTAATCACAGATCGCTCGCGATGCCCGAGGAATGTAGTTGCCATACGGATTGACGTAGCCAACAGCCCCTTCGAGATAAGATTCAACAATCCTCTGGCCGGCGAAAACATTCATCACGCCCTTGGTTTCTTCTACCATATCATATACCCGGCCGGCAGCCTGACTGGCCTCCTTGATGTATCGAACCTGCTCGAATGCCTTGGTCAATCGACCAACAAACTTTGCAGACATGTCAACGTTGGATGTGAACGGATTGTTATAGAGCATGATCGGCACCGAGACTTTCTCGCAGATCGCTTTGTAGTAATTGAAAATCTCATCTTCTGTCGGCGTGTAATAATACGGCGGAATGATCATCAGGCCATCGGCACCGAGCCTTTCAGCCTCCAGCGAATAAGCCACAGCCTTAGGCGTATAGGCATTCATTGTGCCGACCAGAACATCCATCCTGCCCTGGCAGTGTCTAACGGTCGCTTCAACAAACTCGTGCCGTTCATCATCACTGATTGTCAGGAATTCGCCAGTTGTACCCAGGATAATTATGCCGGGCACATCGCAGGCAATCTGCCAGTTGAGGAACTTCTTCCAGGCCTTGTAGTCAATACGCTTGCCGTTGCTTGTGAACGGTGTGATGGTAACAGTGTAGCTACCACGGAACTGTTTGGTCATGACTTGTTCTCCCGATTATCTGAACGCATGTAACAACGAAACTCGCGGCCGCGAGAATGACGAATGAAAACCGATGTTCTCATCATCGGTGGTGGTCTGGCCGGCTGCGCAACCGCCTACTTTCTGGCCCGTGAGGGTGTCGACGTTTTGCTTGTCGAACGCTTTGATCTGAACACCCAGGCTTCTGGTGCCAACGCCGGTAGCCTTCACATCCAGATCCCGCACGATGTATTCATCACCGAGGGTGAGGATTGGGCGCGCCAGTTCGCGCCCACCATACCTTTGATGACAGAGTCGGCCAAACTTTGGACCACGATTGGCTCCCAGATTGAGTGTGATCTGGAGGTAAAGATAACCGGTGGACTTCTTGTCGCCCATACCGAAAGCCAGATGCGCGACGTAAAGCGCAAGGCCGACATTGAGCGCCGGCACGGCGTCAACATCAAACTGCTGGACCGGATCGAGGTTCAGGCATTGGCGCCGTACATCTCCGACGAAATTATCGGTGGTGCATTTTGCCCGGATGAAGGGAATGCCAACCCGCTGAAGGCGACGCCGGGTTTTGCGGCCGCAGCATCCAGACATGGTGCTCGCATCATCGCCAACACCGAAATTCTCAGCTTGGAAGAGACCGGCAAGGGTTTTACAGCGATGACACCGGACGGTACAATCGCCGCGAGCCGGGTAGTGAATTGTGCCGGCGCCGATGCCGGGACAATTGCCGCCATGTTGGGCATTGAGCTTCCGGTCGACGGCCACCCGATCCAGGTCAGCGTGACGGAGCCTGCTGAGCTGTATGTTCCGCACCTTGTCTATGCGGCGGCAGAAAAACTCACACTTAAGCAAATGAGCAATGGAACGTTCATCATTGGCGGTGGATGGCCTGCCACCCGGCGCAACCACGATGGAAAACTTGCGGTCAACTTGCGCTCGCTCAGGGACAATATGCGACTTGCGCTGAGCGTAGTGCCGGCCCTGGCGAACATCCATGTGGTTCGATCGTGGCCTGCGATCGTCAATGGCACGGCCGATTGGAAACCGATCTTTGGCGAAGTTCCCGGGCATGCCGGTTTCTTCATCAACATGTTTCCGTGGATGGGGTTTACTGCTGGACCTATCTCGGCACTGACGGTTGCCGAACTCGTCCTGGGCAAGCGCCCCGAGTTCGATATCGAGCAGTTTTCCGCTCTGCGATATGCTTGAGTACATGGTCATTCAATGCCGCAGTATCTTGCCAACAAATTCGCTGGCGCGCTTGGTCTTGGGATTGTCGAAAATGTCCTTTGGTGAACCCGCCTCAACCACCAGACCGTCATCCATGAAAATCACCCGGGTTGCGACCTCGCGAACAAATGCCATTTCGTGACTGACGATCAGCATGGTCATGCCCTCAGCAGCGAGCCCCCGGATACTGTCCAACACCTCATTGACCAGTTCCGGATCAAGTGCCGATGTCACCTCGTCAAGTAACAGGATCTCGGGATTAAGGCATAACGCCCGAGCAATCGCCACACGCTGTTGTTGACCACCTGACAGTTCATCCGGATATGCCTTGAACTTGTCTGCCAGTCCAACCTTGGCCAGCACACGCTCAGCATCCGCCACGACCTCATTGCGAGGACGCTTTTTGATCTTCAGCGGTGCTATTGTGACGTTGCGCATGACATCCATATTCTGAAACAGGTTATATTGTTGGAAGACCACTGCAATTCTGTCGCGTACGCGGCGAACGTCCGACGCCCTCCGGTAGTTAACATCCTGCCCGTCCAGCTGGACCAGACCGGCTGAGGGCGGCGTCAAGCCCATGACCATCCGCAACACGGTTGATTTGCCAGAGCCCGAGGGGCCGATCAGCGCGACCACTTCCCCCTTGCCGAGCGTCAGATCAACGCCCTTGAGGACCGGTATCTTGCCGTAACTGGCACAGGCACCCTTGATTTCCAGATGATGGGATATGTCACCGCGCAAGTCGTTTCTCCAACCATTGTCCCCAACGTGCAAGGGGATAGGAAATTGCAAAATAGAGCAACGCGATGGTGCCAAAAACCAGGATGCCCGAAAACCCCATGTTGTTAAGTTCGCGAGCCCGGAATGTCAGCTCGAAAACGCCAATCTGACTGACCAGCGAAGTATCCTTGATGAAACCCACCATGAAGGCAACGGCAGGGGGCAGCACAACCGGCCACGACTGTGGAATGATCACCGATTTCATGATTTGCCAACGGCTGAAGTTCATCGCCCTGGCTGCTTCTATCTGTTGCCGTGGCACAGACTCAAAACCACCGCGGATGATGTCGGCAATATAGGCAGTCGAATAGATGCAGATGGATACGACTGCCACTGTGAACAACGACGTGCCGCTGGCAATGGCCTGGATGAAAAACAACACCAAGAACAACACCACGAGAAACGGGATGCGTCGGAAAATCTCGACAAACAGAATTGCCACTATTCTGAATGGTAATGTCAGCCACCCGGGCATCTGTCTCGTGAACGCTATTCCAAAAGCAAAGAAGAAACCCAGGACGCAGCCAAGGACAGTCATCGTCAGGGTAATACCCATGGCCTCGCCGAGCAGCACCATGTTCTGCCAGCTGAAAAAGCGTGGAATTTCATTTGCCAGTCTTTCAAGCATGTTCCGGCCTCAAAAGATCTTGGCCTTGACGCGGAACGCCCAACGGCCGACTAACGCCAGTACGATGCTGGCAATGATTGTCAGGACTACGTATATCGCAGCGGCAATCGTGAAGGTTTCAAGATACCGGTAGTCAACGGTCGACAGGTCCTTAGCCTGACTGGTCAGTTCCTGCACGCCGATCACGGAACCTATCGATGTGCCCATGACCAGAATGACAATGAAGAAATTGGCGAGGGCCGGGTAGATGGTTTTGGCGATGTGCGGAACGATGACGTACCAAATCTGCTGAATTCGCGAGAAGCCGAGGGTTTCGGCAGCCTCCAATTCGTTTCGCCTGACAGATATGAAGCCGGCCCGGATGATTTCGGTCAGATATGCCCCGGAATTGAGAATGAGCCCGATCAGCATGCAGGTCATCTTGTCCCAGATGATGCCGACGTCGGGCAGGCCGAAGTACAAAAACCAGATCTGAACCAGTGCCGGCGTATTGGTGAAGAAGATGACGTAAGCGCCGACAAGTCGCTGTGCAATGCGACCGCCATAGGTCTTTATCGCAGCCATGACGAGGCCAACAACCGAAGCGCCCCAGAAAGTTAGAAATCCGATGATGAAGGTGAGCTTGGCACCCTCGAGAAGGCCAGGAAGATGCGCAAGCGCAACACCCCACTGGAATGTGTAGTTCATTTTGTCCTAATTCCTGTTTGGGCGCGCAGCCCTTGGGCCATTGAGAATGAACGCGGATCTCAACCCGAAACCCGCGTTACATCGCATGCGACTAGAAGTATGGGTTTGGTGAAACCTTTACCAGCATCGGCGCACCATAAGCCTTTTCCCACAGTTCGTTGACGGTGTTTGAGGAATGCAGATTGAACAAAATGATGTTGAGCACATCGCGCAACCCATAGTTCCCCTTGGCAACACCAATGGCGCAGTAGCCAACAAAGATCGGATCTTTGAGGACTTTCCAATTCACGTTTGGATGGCTCTTGGTATGCGCCATGAAGAAGTCAATATTCTCAATGATCGCGTCAGCCCGGCCTTGTGCAACGAGACGCACAACGTCCGGAATGGTGTCCACGATTTCCTGTTTGGCCTCTGGCATATTCTCTTTTTGCCAATCGACGACCCAGGAACTGCGGATATTGGACAAAGTTATGTTGCTGTTGTTGAGATCTTGCCACTTTTCGGCAGTGACCTTGTCGGTTGTCAGTGCAGCAAGGACTTCAGTGTGCAAAGGAACTGTGTACTCGATTAGTTTTGCCCGCTCTGAATTCCGCGTTAGTGCACCGAGGGACATATCGATCGTGTCGGCGACCAGGAATGGTACACGGTCCTTGGTTTCCGTTGGAACCCATTCCACCTTGACCTTGAGCGCTTCGGCAAGCTTTTTGCCAATCTCGATATCAAAACCTACCCACTCCCCATCTGCACCGCGCGAACTGCTGGGTGGAAAGTTTGGATTGATGCCAATTCTGATAACGCCGTCTTTAAGAATGTCGTCGAGCGATTTGGCCTGAATGGTGTTCAAGGACAGTGCCATTCCGGCGATCAGGGTCATGCAGAACACAACCCGAAGCGATAATGCCTTTAACATGTGCGAACCTCCCGTTTTGGTTTGTCGTACGGCCTTTGATGGCCAACTTTACGGAGAGAATGCCGTGGTTCGATGCCACTGGAATCCATCCCCAACGGCATGTTTGTTCACACGGACCCGACAGTCAATAGAATACTATGTGTATGCAAGCTGCAACGAGGATCTATTTTTTGGCGGGGCTGCGTTTTTCGGCTTTGGGATCCGCGACCGGTTGGAGCGAAATCGACCCGGTTGGTTGATGTGTCAGTATACGCCGGAACTCATCGATCAGCGTATTTGCATCCTCCCTCCCGGCCTGTTCGGCCGAGTCAGCATCACCTTTTTCGATCGCTTTGATCATCTTGCGGTGCGGTTCAAGCACATCGCTTGACAGCTTGTCGCCAAGGTTGTGCGCGTACAGTCGTAGAATGCGTTGTCCCTGATCGAGCAGGGTTTGCATCCAGTTGGCGATGAAGACATTACCGGACATGTCTGCAATCGTCAGATGGAACTCCCGGTTGTGACGCACCATTGCTCTCATATCCCCGGTCTCCAAGACATTCTCATGTGCAGCATGAATGGTTTTGAGATCTTGCAACTTCTCTGGATCAGGATGGTCAGCAGCTAGCCTGGCACTCAGCCTGTAGAGTAGAAGAACGGCGTCGAAATAGCTCGGCAATATCGCAACATCAAATGGCGCCACGATGGACGTCCGGTTTCGTAGCGTGGTCACCAGACTTTCCGCAGATAGTCTTATGAGGGCTTCACGGACCGGAGATCGCGAAACTGAAAACTGACGACTCAGTTCCGTCTCATCAAGGAGTGTTCCGGGAGCCAGATCGAGATCCAGTATCTGCGCCTTCATACTTTCGTAAACGAATGCTGCGCCTGTACCCCTGGGGCGCCTTGCCGCCAAATTCCCGCGAGCCTTGCTCTGTTTCAGCTTTTTGGTTGTCATGACCGGTGCTTACGCAGATAAGCACGCCAGGTCATCGCCCACTTTTCAGGGTCCTCAAACACATCACCTTTTACCTGATGAATTGCCTGCCTGTGCGGTGCTGTCTTGACAATCTCTGGGTCGCTGTAGGCCTCATGCGAAATCTGGTCAATAACGGCAATCCAGCTGTCGATGTCTTCTTTGGAATACATCTCCCCTGCTTCCGGCGTAAACGGCTCCGGCACCACCCATGGTTCATGACTCATCCAGTATGGATCAATGCCGAAGTCCGCCATGCGGTTGGCAACATCGATAGTGCCAACACCAGTTTCATCTTTCATCGGGCCAAGTCCCCAACGCGTCATCTCCATGCGGTGACTGGTGATTTGAGGGTTGGATTGCTCAAGTCCGCGGATCCTGGCCAGTTTCTTGTCCATATAGTTGTTTGCGAGCACCGACAGATCGCATGCCTCGTTGATACCTTCGGCACCCATCGACCGGGCCCATGCATATGACTTCATGACCTGGGGGACGTTACCCCAGAACTCGCGGACCTTACCGGCGCTGAGCGGTCGATCACTATCGAGCCGGTAGCGTTTTCCATCATGGGTCACAACCGGTGTGGGTAAAAAAGGCGCAAGCTTTTCCGTGCAGCCATAAGCACCAACAGCCGGCCCGCCGCCGCCCTTTGGCGCACCAAATGTCTTGTGTAACATGAACATACAGGCATCAAATCCGAGCTCACGGGCGCTGAGCTTACCCATCACGCCATTGAAATTGGCATGATCGTAAAAGCACAGGCCACCGGCCTCATGAACAACCCGGGTCCATTCCTTAATGTCAGGGTTATAGATACCCATGTCATCCGGGTTGTTGATCAACAGAGCTGCCGTGCGATCGGAGACCGCAGCCTTCACAGCATCGAGCGATGGGTAGCCAGTCTCTGTCAGCGGCAATGTCACGACATTGAAACCCGCAGCCGCGGCCGTTGCCGCATTGCACGGATGCGCCTGGATTGAGGTTATGATCTCGTTGCGTTGCCCAAGCTCACCATGATGTGCGTGATAGGCTCGCGTCACAACACATTGCGTATAGGCTGCGTCGGCGCCACCGCCAGCCTGGAAGATGAACTGGTCCATGCCAGACAATTCGCGCAAGATCAGATCGAACTTGTGGATGATCTCCAAAATGCCCTGCAGTGTGCGTTCATCCTGAAGCGGATGCACTTCGGCCAGTTCCGGCCGCATCGCGACGGCCTCACCAAGCCGCGAATTGTATTTCATGGTACAGGTGCCAAACAAGGACACACCCATCATGCCAAGCGTCTCCTGCGACAGGTGAAGGTAATGCCGCTGGACCTCAGGCTCGCTCATTTCAGGTAGCGCCGGTCGATCTTGCCGCCGCATTGACTCCGGTATCAGGTTCTCGGCGCTGCCCACGGTTTTTGTGACTGACTTTTCCGGTGCCGGAAATACCTGGCCTCGTCGCCCCGGATGTCCCATTTCCATGACAACCGGTTCACCCCAGACTGCCGCATGGTAATCGCGCAACCGTGGCGACGCAGGTTTGGCAGCCCCTGTTTTCTTGCCGGTCATGACACCACCTCCGTAATTGCCTGACCCAAGCGATCGATATCCTCCTGGGTATGAACCTCGGTCACACAGTAAAGTGCGCTCTGGCCCAGCTCTGGCAATTCACCGCTGAGATCCTTTCCACCAAAAATCTGGTGCTTCTTGCGCAGCCGCTTATTGATCTGAGCAACCGTCTGGCCGGTACCGTTGAAATCTACAACGAACTCTTTGAAGAAACTCCCAGGCGACGCGATACGCAAGCCTTTGATCTTACTCAGTACGATAGCCGCATAATTAGTGCGCGATATGATCAATTCACCGACTTCACGAAAGCCTTCAGGCCCCAGCAAGGACATGTAGACCGCATTTGCTATCGCCCACAGATAGACCGAGTTGCCAGTCCAGTCCTTGCCTTCCTCACGCATGCCATAGGAAGTCTGATGGGCGCTCGCCAGGCCGAAGCCAAACTCGCCCGGCTCTTGCGTTTCGGCGATCGACACCAGAAAGCCATTGAACTCGCGGACGTATTTTTCATCATCCCGAGAGGCCATGAAGCCGCCGACACCGCCGCCGCAGTTCATGTGAACGCCAAGTGGCTGGGTTGGCCCGACGATGATGTCGGCGCCATAATCTGCCGGGGCTCTAAGAATACCGAGAGAGATAGGGTCAACGCCAACGATGGTTTCTGCACCGTTCTTTCGGGCAAGCGCAGCGATTTTATCAGCGTTTGGATCAATTGCGCCAAGATAACCGGGTTGCTCGAAGTAGATCGCCGCCGTCTTTCTCGATAACCGCTTCTGTAGATCGGTAAGATCAAGACCACCGGTTTTTTCATCAGCCGCAATCCGCACAATCTTGATATGCTCCTTCATATCTGGGGGTTCGCAATAGGATTGCACGACGGACATTCGTTCTGGATCGAAGTTGTGCGGTATCAGCACTTCACGGCGCCCGGTGATGCGGGAGGCCATGCGGATGGCATGACCAATAGCACACCCCCAGCTATAGACAGGCAGCTGCACGACATCGGCCTTCAGTAACTCGCCAAGCTGGCTGTTGAATTCAAACCATGCCTGATTGCGGCCATGGTCGGATTGCGGCGATCCCCATACTGGCGTCAGAAACTCCGTACGGCCGACAATTTCGTCAACCACTGCAGGCACGTGGTGCTGCCAGCATCCCGCTCCCAGGAAACTCAGGTACTGCTCGGCATCTTTATTCTTCTTGAGTGTGCCAACCAGATGACGGCGCAACTCGGCTTCTGACCGGAGCGACGGCGGCAGATCGAGAGGTTGTTTGCGCCGATGTTCGCTTGGTATCTGCTCAAACAGTTCCTCGATCGTTGCGGCGCCAGTTTCGGCAAGCATTTCCTGCTTGATATTCGATCCTGAGTTCGCCATCCAGGGATGGAAGAAAGGTTCGTTGGACGCCATGGCTCACCTCCTAGGCTTGTTGTCGCCGGCCAGCCGATACCAGCCTCAATCACGCACACACAGTGTATACTCGCATCGTGTTTCAGCATGGGCAATACGCAAATTTCCAAGTGATGCTCAGTGTCCAGCGCTTAACCGCATCATCATCCGCCGACCGGCACCAGTGTGCACCTGAATATAACCTTCAAGCTCTGTATCGAGTTGCGAATCGCCTGTATCGACGAGCAGTTGTTCGCTGTTGAGTCGGATAAGCTTATCTTCACTTGAGATGACAATGAGACCATCACGGCCGGCTTTCCGGATGATGTCTGCACTGATCTGCTGATTGCCGCGGCCGAGTATGTAGCCTTGCCCGCCGATGACGCCGAGAATGAGAGATACCGGCGCATCACCAACCAGTCGGTCGATTGCCTTGGCATCCAAATCCCGACCGACCAGTGCGCGATCAACCACGGCATCAACGCCAAGGAGACTGTTCTCAATGCCAAGAACATCACTCACAGTCTTGGCCGAATGCCCCGGCCCAATCAGATAGAGCCTGCCAGGTTCCAGTTTGCTGAGGATCTCAGTGGCCGCGGACATCAACGCTGCACCCTCACCGATCGAGCTGCGGGCCTTCGGCCCCTGCAACCGGCTGGCGATATGCGGGCACAGCGCATAACCGTACAGCATAGCGCTCAGTCGCCCGGCCCGGTAATCGTCTTCATCGATATCCATGACCTCTGCGGGTCGTAGAACCTGATCGAGGTTACCCATTTTGACCCGATGCGCGAACTCAAGCGTCAGATGGCCAGCTGCTTCCGGGCTGGTCGCAAAGACACCAGAATACATCTTGACCCCACATGGAATTCCGGCCACCGGGACGCCTTGATCAGCCGCGTCAAGCAGATCGCGGGCAGTTCCGTCGCCACCGGCAAACAGGATCAAGTCAACGTCGGCATCGCGCATAGCTTTTGCGGCAAGCTGCGTATCGCTTCGAGCTGTCGTCTCTCCTATCGGGATAGTGAGTGTTTGGTGGTCAAGATCGATACCCAGGAGCAAATCTGCACCCATCCGGCCCGGCGCGACCAGCAACTTCAAATCTTGGTGTGAAGATGACAAGACTTTTAGCGCGCGCCGTGCGCGCTCTGCTGCCAACGGCCTTGCGCCACGTGAAATGGCTTGATTCAGAATCTCGGGACCATCGGTACCTTTCAGGCCGACACTGCCGCCCATGCCGGCAATCGGATTGACGATCAGGCCAATGGTGACAGTTTTAGCCATGCTGGCGCACATAGGCAGCAATTTCGGCATGGGTTGCAAACCAGATGTCGCCGCTTGACTTGGCCTGTTCAATCAATTCATCGAGGATCCAGATCCGCGATCGATAACCGATTACGAAGGGATGCAAGACAAGTTGAAACAGCCCGCCTTCAGCACAGGCCGCTTCCAGCTCCCGCTTAAAGATTCCAAAAACATCGTCGGGTGTTGCATAGGGTCTTGTCGGTGGTGTCCGGTTGAACATCATATATACCGCATCATCACGCAGCCATTCGACGGGGATTTCGACAAGCCCGCTTGCTTGGCCATCAAGCAGGATCTCATAGCAGGCCTCATCAGCCATCATCGAACTGTCATAGGTAAGACCAAGCTCCTTTACGATCCGCATTGTGGTCGGCCCGATGTCCCAGTTGGCCGACCGGAAACCGACAGGCTCGATGCCGCCCGCCCTGGTCAGCGTTTCAAAGGCCCTGAGCATCAACTCCCGCTCGTCATCAAACCCCAATAGCGAGTTGTTTTCATGGATCCAGCCATGCATGCCAACCTCATGACCTTGATCCAGAATGCGCTTTGGCTCATCCGGATCGATCAGCGCGACAACCGCCGGCATGAAAAAACTCGCCGACACATTGTGGCGCTTCAGGCATTCGAGAATCCGCGGTACTCCGACCCGCCTGCCAAACTCACCCCAGGCCAGCCGGCCGATGGCTTTTCCACCGGCGCCCAGTTCGAAGGTTTCATGGTCACAATCGAATGAAAGAGCAACTGCTGCCCGTGCCCCTCCCTGCCATTTTGCAGGTTTGAGCGCTCTGCCGGCACGAACCCGCCCCACAGCGGAGCGCCATTCCGGTTCGGTCCATTGCCAGGGTGGTACCTTGTCGTTGCTCATAGGGAAGGATCTTTCAAGAACTGCGGTTCCATTGAGTTGCCCTCGTCAGCGGACATAGGTTGCGCCATTCATATCGAGCGTGGCACCTGACAGGTGCCTGGATTTGCCTGCGGCAAGGTATGTAACCAGATCGGCGACTTCCGACGGTGGTACCCATTCACCCATCGCCAGAGATTGAGTCACCTTTTCTTCACCGCCCTGAAGCGCAGCAAAATCCTCTGACATCTTAGTTCGCACGATGCCCGGTGCAATTATGTGGCTCAATATATTGTCCTTGGCGTAACCGCGGGCGATTGACTGCGCTGTAGCCCGAATGGCGCCTTTCGAAGCGGCATAGGCCAGCATCGACGGATTGGTCACTCCCTGCTGCGCAACCCAACTCGATAAAGTAATTATTACGCCGCCACCCTGTTCCCGGAAATGCCGCACCGCGCCGCGCATCAGCCGGGATGGTGCCAGAACATTGACCTGCAACTGGGTCTGCCAGGCATGATCCCAGTCTTCTTCACTATCGTCTATTCCACCAATCGGGATCATGGTCGCAGCATTCAGCACCAGCGTATCGATCCGGCCCCACACTTCCAAAGCTCGCCGCCAGAGATCCTCGACCGCAGTTTTCTCGCTGAAGTCAGCCGCCAGCAATGCGCATTGGTCAACCGTGAACTTTGCCGAGATCGCTTCGGCGCCAGCAAGATCCTGAGGTCGCCCACGATGATGAAGAACAACGCGGAATCCTGCCTCAAGCAGCGTCCGTGCCGTAACAGCTCCAATACCCTGCGATGCACCGGTGAGAAGGACGATGCGTGGGTCTTTGTCGGTCAATCCGAAAACCCCTTCAAATTAGTCAGACATCAATACCTTCATGGAAAATCTGAAAGACATCAAGGGGTAGCAAAACAACCATCAAACGGCCTAAAACCAAACCATTAATTGATTACACGCCTTGTCAAGAAGCAGTTTCTGTTTTGGGCCATAAATCCCCTTTTTTTAGCCGAGGCCAACAAGAAAGATGACTGCCCTCGCACGAACGTTGAAGCTGAAGGAGCTTGGCGAGCAGCGGTCGAGGGAGGAAATCCACGCCGATACGCCGTGCGACGCGCAAACAGTATTCGGCTGACGAGAATATCCGCATTGTCCCTGATGGTCTGCTATGCTTGGCATCCCGCGCACCACGTTCAATGGCTGGTATGGTCACTGCCACTCTGACGGTTCTGAGGCAAGGGCGGCGACAAATAGGTCACCCGGTCGCGCGTCGGACGCATCTTGAACTTACAGCTTGCTGCGGTTTGCAGCGACCCAGTTGTAGATTGGAATGCCAACGAGCCGGCTCAGGCCGGGCATGTAGAAAAACGGTACCAGCCACCACAGCCCGGGCACCCGCAACACCGCATACCGGTAGGCTTCAAAGCCAGCCAGTGCGGTTCCGTCCGCAAGCACCATATGCAGCGCCTCATCCATCTCCTCATCGCCGACCACCGGCGACGGGTTGGTGCGGAAATTTCGGGTATTGATCTGGCCGAGATTATCGAATGCCAAAAACCACGCCATCGAGCGCACACAGAACTTGCAGCGCCCGTCGTAAATCATCTCCATAGCGCCCATCCGGTTCTTCCACCATGCACCGAGACTGTCGATCCACTCTGTTCGCAGGAAACTGACGTGGCCCATAATCATCACCCAAGAGAAATAGTAGAGGCCGAGGAAGAAAAAGAACAATAGATGCAGGAACACTGCGCCGGCCAGGAGCCAGGCCCGCGTGTGTCGCTGCCAGATCAGGAAGGGAAATGCGATCTCGATCAGCAAGGTGCCGTAGGTCGCGATATTGACGATCCAGAACTGTGCCGCGAACAGATCAAGCAAGGTAGCGCTATAGTACTCATTTAAAGAAAATACGTACCAGATCGCGTCGCCGTGCCACCATTCCTGCTCGCCAAACTTGTGGGCGGCACTGAAAAAGAACAATACCGCCATCTGCAGTTGCATCAGACGGCGGCAGGCAAACGCCCAGCGGCTGGTGAACACTGGTAGTTGAGCATCGAGATTGTCCTGCTTCGCTTTGCGCAAGGCACGGACACGATCGAGACTGAGCGCTTTACCGATTGGCGCCAGGCACAGGAGGGTCAACAAGCTGGCCAAGATCGCGTCGACACCATATGCCAGTTCCGGAACTCGCTGAATATAGGAGAGGTGTCCGACAAGCACGAGCCACTTCACCCAGGCGACCCGCCAGCCAACCATGAACGCTGCGCAGCAAAACAGAAACATGACGTGTACGACGGCGAGTTGCCATGGCTGCGAAATATAGAACAACAGCGACTTTACAGGTGCATCAGCAGGCGGCAGGTTTGTCAGCAATTCGGCTGGAAACCACCCTTGATTACCCCAGATCTCGAAGAGATAGGTACTGCTGAGACCATAGTGACACAGCATCGCGAAGCCCAGCCCGATACGGACCAGGTCGAGTTGCGTGGTCGGGCGGTCCTGAAACCAGATCTGATCCCAAACGCGCTTGAGCGACGACCTCAAGGTTTGGAACATTTCTTCGTCCTCAGTGTATCCGTTATTGCGAACTCGGGATCAAGCGGGTGTTTCCCCGCCAGATGATCTGAGGGCAGTAAGTCTTCTTCCTGCACCACCTGCAAGAGCTTGATTTCGACCGGCTTGAGAGTGGCGTGCTTGCGGCAGTACTCGGCTATGAGATGGTCTCCGAAGACATCCGGTTGTTGCCTGATCGTTCTGTAACGGTCAAACCTCCACAGTTGGCTCGGGTGATACCAGGCCAGCCCCGATGTTGGCCGAAACGTGTGCACTTTACCGGCGCTATCAACGACAAGATAGCGGAACTCGGTAGAGCTGCCGATCGGCGCGAAGAAGCCCCATTTGACGTTGAGGGAAATGAGGCCGAGATAAGAGGTTACCAGCGGTCGTAGCGCCTGCCCGATCACACTTGTCTGTGGCGCCGGGCCGACGATCAGGCAGATTGCATGCCAGGTCACAAACACCGACATCAAAACGTATACGATCGGTCCGCGCCAGCGTTCAGGAACAATCGAAGTAAGCATGCCATTTCCTTGCTGCGGCCCATTGTTCAATCCGGTTTTCCCCAATTCCTAAAGGACACATAAACATCCGGTCGTCCGCCATTGCGTGCGGCGTGTGACCTGCCCCCAAAAAGGTGGTTCGAATGCAATGTTAGTGCATAGTGGGGACTTGATCCAACGAGATTGTGCTGTGTGGTGTCGGCGTGCTTACATCAGTTGAAAACGTCGAACGCGAACCTGTAACTTAAACCAGCACCGAACGAGAATTGGTTGACGCTACCGGCTTTGATGATTGGGCTATCGGCCGCATTACCAATGAAGCGGTCCCATCCGCCCCGCAGGTGAAGAGCAACTTCTTCGGTTAAGGCATACTTTGCTCGCCCAACCACACCAACTGTCTTGAAACCGGCATTGGCATCGAAGGGTGATAAATTTGAACCAGGAGCCATCGCCTCTGCGGTCGTTACGCCAAAATAGGTGTCCATGTAATCGTCCGATGCCCACGAGGCACGCGGACCAAATATGAACTCAACCCCGTCCAACGGATTTGTAATAAAGTCCAAACCGAACGCCGCCACTTGACCCTCATGTCCATTGAACCCTTGACGTAGTTCAACAAAGCCGCGGACCCAGTCATAGCGGTAGCCGCCCCCCAGACCGACCTCCACTGCCCAGTCAACCTTTTCGGTGCCGGTTAAATCGGAAGAATCAGAGGCCTTGCGTTCTCCGTTAACGTCGAAAGATGGATACAAAAAGAAGCCGCGCTCGACTTTCTCTCCTTTAACGACCTGACCAAGCCCTGGCACGTAAAAGCGGCCGACGCCAAAAATTGGAAAAGGGGATACAAGGAAATTGTCGGCGCCCGGATACTTTGGCTTGATAATCGCGCCGGCTCCCAGCTCAAGCTGAAATTGGGTAGCAGGCAACGTGCCGTCATCCGGCAGGGAAGCACTATCTTGCGCGCTTGCCGACTGAGCGGCGGCGCTCATTATCAACAAAGCGCCAACCGTCGAAATCAGCTTGGTGGTAGACATCAAGTTTTTCTTAAACCATGCAACTTAATCGAGAATAAATTTTACGATCGACGGTCAATGCCGGATCATGGGGAAGTCAAAGGCTTAACAGTTCAGGTAATTTGATTGAGCCAGGGTCACGCCCCACTCCCAAAAGCGCCCCCACCACGCCGGCAAGCATGTACAGACCAGCAAGCATTCCAAAATCGACCAAGCTTCACCCAAAGCCTGCTAAAAGCACTCTGCCGGAATTGTCAAGGTGCGCTGCGCTGGCTGTGCGAACTGAGTGAACCCGGGTCCCGTGCACTGTGTTGACGGTCCAAAATGTGCTATTCTTTCGCCCAAACAAGAAAAGGGAGGGTCAAGCTCCCTGCCACACAACTGACGGGAGGATTTTACAATGACATGGAATCTCGCTGGTGAAATGATTGAAACATGTAGTTGCAACATGTTGTGTCCCTGCTGGTTCGGTGAGGCGGACCTGATGATTATGGATCAGGGCTATTGCGGAACATCCATCCTGTTTCGCATCTCCGAGGGCAGCTTCGACGGAACGGACTTGTCTGGGCAGAACGCTGTCGCGAGCCTGCATTTTCCCGGCCCCACTTTGTTCGACGGTCAGGGAACTGGCCGGATTTATGTGGATGAAAGCGCCAGCAAGGCGCAACGCGAGGCGCTTGAAACCATTCTGCAGGGCCAGGTGGGTGGCGGCATGGAAGTGCCGGCCAGCCTGGTCACCAAATGGCTTTCGACGAAAGCCACCGCGATCACCGTTGAAGAAGAAGATGGCAAGCTTCAAGCCAGCGTCGGCGATGCCGGTAAACTGGCCTCACGGCGACTGGTCAACGAACTCAACAAGAACATGACATTGCACAACTCGGCCTTCAGCATGGCATTTCAGTACAAGGACCACGTTGGAGATCTTGCGCCAAGCGAGGGAACGTCATGGAAAGATCCTGACCTGCCCGTGGCGTGGGAAGGCAGATCCGGTGTTGCTGGGCAAATTTCCTGGAGCGGATAAAATCTCGATGCCGCATCGTGCATCGATAATCCGATAACTCGACATGTCTTATCATGCGGTATTGAAGCGTGATCGAGGCCTGGTGATCGCAGCCATGCTGGTGATGGCCGCACTGGCCTGGTTCTACATGGTGTATCTCGACCTGCAGCACGCTTCAATGACCGAGACAATGGCCATGCCCATGATGATGGAGTGGTCTTCCGCAGACTTTGTTTTCATGCTGGTCATGTGGGCCGTGATGATGTTTGCGATGATGCTGCCGTCGGTCACACCAACCGTGATTATTTTCGGGCGGGTCTCGGAAAAGCGCAAGTCGGCCGAGCGGCCGTTTGCGCCCACGGCCGCGTTCGTGGCCGGGTATCTGGTGGCCTGGACAGGTTTTTCCTTGCTGGCCACGGTTGTCAACTGGTGGTTGCACACTCATGGCTGGATGACGTCCATGATGGGTCAGATTGGCTCGGGGATCGGGGGCGTCGTGCTCATTGCAGCCGGGCTGTTTCAGTGGACCCCGCTCAAGAATGCCTGCCTCGATCACTGTCGCTCTCCGATGAGTTTTCTCATGCATCATTGGCGCGAGGGTGTTTCCGGCGCAACAATGATGGGATTGCACCACGGCGTCTACTGCCTCGGCTGCTGCTGGATGCTGATGGCTTTATTGTTCGTGCTCGGTGTCATGAATTTGCCATGGGTGGCAGTGCTCGCCATCGTTGTGCTGGCCGAAAAGACCCTGCCCTACGGACAATTCCTCAGCAGGATCCTCGGCCTGGCGCTGATCGGCTGGGGCGCCTGGCTGCTCACCAGTTGATACCCAATAGTGCCCTCGGGTCAGGACCCTAGCTCCCGGCAAGAAAATTCACCGCGGCGAGCGTTTGAATCTTGGCCACCGCAACCAACTCGTCAATTTCAACAAATTCATTTGGGCCGCCCAGATTATGCGGTGTCAACCCGCACACCACCGTAGGTATACCGACAGCCCGGTACAGTCGGGCATCAGAGGCGCCGACGCGCATGTTGACAACCGGTTGACACTCAAGAACGTCTCGGCACGCATCCACCACCGAGGTGACGATCGGATCACCGGGCGACGTCCAGGTTGGCTCGTAGCGCCTGGTGATTTCAAAGCGGATGCCCTTGATCGGCGCCAGTGATCGGCTGATCTCGGCCTCCGCGTCTGCAACGCTTACGCCCATCGGTAGACGTATATCCACATTCAACTCAGCCCGGTCAGCTACGAGATTCGCCGTTTGCCCGCCGGAAATGCGCCCGAAGTTGACAGTAATTTGTTGCAGAACATCGGCTTCGCCGTCCCCGCCCAGCGGTTCTGAAACAGCCTTGGCCTCGCTGATCACCCGCGCTACCTCGCGCGGCGTGGCGACACGGTAATCTGACAAACGCGTCAATGCGTCCATGGCCTCCCGCAAGGCATCGATGGCGTTTTCGCCGCGATGGACATGAGCGCCATGCGCCGGTTTCCCCTTCGCGAAAATGTCAATCCAGATCATGCCCTTTTCGCCCACGCGCGGAACAATCGGCGAGCCTACATCGGCACACAGCATCGCATCGCCGTGCGCCTCTGGAACGGTATCGAGCAAAAACTTGGTGCCGAGCGTTCCCATGGATTCCTCATCTCCGGCGAGTGCAAGAACAAGTTCACCGGCCCACAGATCAGGGTTCGCGGCCAATAGATTGAACGCGAGTAGCATGCACGCGATTCCACCTTTCATATCTGCAGAGCCGCGCCCGAAAATCTTGCCCTCACGCACAACTCCCGAAAACGGATCGTCGTCCCAGGCGGTCCTGTCACCTGCGGGATAGGTGTCGAGATGCCCATTCAGGATGAGACGTTTGCCCGGTCGATCTGCCTGCGCGACGGCGATCAGGTTTTCGATCGGGACTGTGCTTGGGTGTAAGGATACTCTGACATTATCCCGCTTTGGTAGGAGACCCGCCACCACTCGCGCAACCTCGCGCGTGTCGCTTGGCGGCGTTTCGGACGGAACGGCAATGAGGCGTTGCGTGATCTTGATCAATTCGGCGCGAGCATCGTCCACATGATCAAGGAGCGCCAGGATCGCCGCCGGATCAACGGTCACTTCAGCTGAACCAGGCTGAGTCATGGCTGATTTCCGATCGCCATGTTGCCTGCGGTCCGGTTTGAGCGTCGCTTCTTGCCCGCTTGCAGGAAAAACACGAGGCCGAGGAGTGCCAGGCCAATCAGATAGATCCATTCCTTCGCTGGCCGCCCTGTCTGTTCAACGTCAACTGCAGTGACATAATCGCCAAATGTGATGCCAGCCTTTTCACCGGGCCCGTTGAATTTGGTATTCGAGACATTGTATCGACCATCCGACTCAGGATCCAAGGTCAGCCCCGTGCGCTCACTTATGCTCAGTTGCCCGCCGCCGTCCGCTCCAGTCGGCGGTATCACGAACAGCTTGAAACGGTCGCCATACTCGGTTTCGCGGGTGACATGTAACCGGACAGCGCGATCAGTTGGCAGTTTTGCGTCGTCTGCAGAAGCAAGTTGAGCCGCCGCGATCGGGGAGTATTGTGGAAATACTCTGTTCATGACAGCGTCGGGCCTGAACAGGGCGATCACTACAATTGCCAACATGACGCGCTCGGCAATGCTCAACCGGGTCAGCAACCAACCTTGTGTAATACTGGCAAAACACAGAATTGCGATAAGTGAGACAACGAAAATCAGCATACCGTGCCAGACGCTGGTGACACCGACAAGCAGCAGCTCCGGATTGAAGATGAATACGATCGGCAGGATGCTGGTACGGATATCATAGAGAAACGATTGCACACCGGTGCGCATCGGATTGGCGCCGGATATTGCCGATGCGGCAAAAGCGGCCAGGCAAACGGGGGGCGTCGAATCTGCCATCAATCCGAAATAGAGCACATACAGGTGAACAGCGATCAGCGGAATCACCAACCCTGAGGCGTTACCCAGTTCGACAAGGACGGTCGCCATCAAGGATGCAACAACGATGTAGTTGGCAGTTGTGGGCAGGCCCATGCCGAGGATGAGACACACCACGGCAACCAACGGCAGGAGAATGTAGAAATTGCCACCGGATATCGCCTCGATGACCGACAGCATGGCGTTGTTGAGCCCGGTGGACGATACCGCTCCGACAATGATGCCGGCCGCGCCAACCGCAGCGGTGACGCCAGCCATGCTCTTGGCGCCAGAAACCATGGCATCGAATGTGGTCATGCAGCCCGCTCGGAAGCCATGCGCCGGCGATCGACTGTCGCTGCGCGCTTCAATGAACGCGTTGATGAAGATGATACCGATCATCAAAAGTATGGCGTAGAATACTGCACTGCCTGGGCTCCAGCGCTCGACCAGCAACAGATAGATCAACACACCGATGGGGATCAGGAAATGGACACCGCCCTTGAGTGTTGCCAGCGCATCGGGCGTTTCGGAGCTCGTCATACCCTTGATGCCCAACTTCACGGATTCCAGGTGCGAGATATAGAACAGTGCGCAGTAAGAGATAATTGCAGGGATCGCAGCGTGTACAATCACGTCGTAGTACGAGATGCCGATAAACTCTGCGATTATGAACGCGGACGCCCCCATAATTGGCGGCATGAGCTGGCCATTGGTAGATGCTGCGACCTCGATGGCACCTGCCTTGTGTGCCGGAAATCCCATCTTCTTCATCAGGGGAATGGTAAAGGCGCCGGTCGTTACCGTATTGGCGATCGATGACCCGGATACTGTTCCAGTCAGCCCGGAAGCCATTATCGCTGCTTTTGCCGGCCCACCGCGATACCGCCCGACCAGGCCGAAAGACAAATCGAGAAAAAAACGACCTGCGCCAGCCTTGTCCATGAAGGCACCGAACAACACGAACAGGAACACATAACTCACTGAGACATCGATGGGGATGCCGAAAATAGCTTCGCTCGACAGCCACTGATAGCCGATAAGCCGTTCCAGTGAAACACCCTTGTGGGAAATGATGTCCGGCATCGACTGACCGTAGATCGAGTAGAGCAGAAAGATGACACAAACCACGACAAGCGGTATCCCGACACTGCGCCTGGTGGCCTCCAGCAGCAGCACGATACCTAACCCGCCGAGGAGTGCTTCAATGGGAAATTGCCATCCCGCGATTGCCACGCTAAGCAGAATACCGTCCCGACTGACGATGCCATCATAGCCAAACCAGCCATAGGCACACACCGTAAATGCTATAATGCCGACCAACACGATGATCCAACTGCGCCAACCCTTTGCTGCTTCCCAGGCTGATGGAAACATCAAGAACCCGAGCAACAATCCGAATGCGAGATGCAGCCCCCGCGCTGGCAGATCGACGAATATTCCGTAGCCAAACTGGAACGGTAACGGCGAAGCAATCCACAACTGCCACAACGACCAGGTAAACGCCACCAACGGCACCAGTAACGCTAGTTTTCCGTGAAGGCTTTGTTGCGGTCCTTCGAACTTATCTACCAGCGCGTCGATGTTAGATTGTGTTGTCATTTGGATGCCGAGCGATGACGGTGAGTGGAGTGCGCCACCCTGCGCAACTGGCAACAGGGTGGCTAGGGAGGAAATTGAGCCCTGCGATGGTTATCTTGCAGGACGCGGCCGGTTATTACATCAGGCCTTTTTCCTTGTAGTACTTCACAGCACCTGGATGCAGCGGCGCGGAAAGGCCGTTCTTTATCATGCCTTCCGGGGTCAATATCTTGTAGGCCGGGTGCAGGGCCTTGAAGTCATCGAGATTCTCGAACACAGCTCTGACCACTTCGTAAACCACCTCATCGGGGACCTTGGCGCTGCTCACGATCGTTGCGTAACCACCGAACGTATTGACAGGTTCAGTGGTGGACTTATAGGCGCCTTTGGGAATGTTGACAGGGCCGTAGAATGGAAACTCGGTGATAAGGCCTTTCTCGACGTCGGTATCCAGGTTGACAATATAAGCGCCACAGCCTTCGGTGGCGACCGCAACGCCGGAATTGGGAATACCAACCACATAACCATATGCGTCGATCTTACCGTCACACAGCGCTTTGGAGTGCTCGGACGACGTCATTTCGGTGACCAGACCAAAGAAATCCTTTGGCGTCTTGTATCGCTCCATAAGTAATTCGGTTGTCGCGCGTTGGCCAGATCCCGGGTTTCCCATGTTGAACCGCTTGCCTTTCAGGTCTTTCCAGGATTTGATGCCGGAATCCTTGGCTGCGATGAGCTGATAGGGTTCGGGATGAACCGAAAAGACCGCGCGCAAGTCTTTGTTGTGCGTCACCTTTTTTGAACTGCCATTATAAGAATGATACTGCCAATCCGACTGCGACACGCCGAAGTCAAACTCGCCCTCGGTGATCTGGGCAATATTGTACGTTGAACCTGCCGACGAGGGCGCAGAGCAACGGATATTGTGCTTGCGGCCTTCCTTGCGGCCTTCGGCTGCCTCCTTGTGAATCATGCGGCAAATTGCATTGCCCGACACAAAGTAAACGCCGGTGGGACCACCAGTGCCAATGGTAATAAACGTTTTTTGGGCTGCCGAAACACCTTGCTGCGAACCTGTAAAGGCCGCCAGTGCGAGCCCGCTAACAATTGCCAATTTTCCAAAAGTCTTCATCGCGCATTCCTCCCTACTGATGAGCATGTCGGTCTATCGCCTCGGAGACGCAGAACCACGCAGATTAGAAGATGAAGACAGGATTGCGTCAAATAATATAAACTGCCAATGGTATAGATATTTTCAATAATGCATCATGTGACACAGGAGCTTGAGCAAATGGATGTACGGCAGCTGAAATGTTTTGATGCGGTGCTGACAACTGGCGCGATGACGCGGGCTGGCGAACTTCTGGGTTTGGCACAACCGACCGTCAGCATCACTATTGCTCAGTTGGAGCGCGAAATTGGCTTCGTCTTATTCAAGCGGTCAAAAGGAAAGCTTGAGGCCACGCCTGAAGCTTACGCTTTTCACGAAGCAGCGATGCAAGCCCTGGAAAGTATTGATCGGGTCAGCCAGGTGGCGCGTGAGATCCATCGCTTGAATGCGGGCGAAATATCGATCTTGTGTTACCCCGGTATTGCCTGGCGTTTCATGCCAGAGTTAATTGAAAAGCTGCGCATCGGGCGAGAGGGCATCCAGGTAAAGCTCATTTCGCGAAGTTCGGTGGCGCTGCGGCAACTCATCCTGGCGCAAAACTATGACGTCGCTGTCATAGAATCTCCAGTTCTCCAGCCATCAGGCAACACCCGGTTGTTTCGCTATAACTGTTTGTGCGCACTTCCATATCGACACGCGTTGACCACAAAGAGTTCCATATCACCTGCCGATCTGGACGGTTTACCCTTTGTCACCTTGTTTCCCGATCATGCCACACACCATCAAATTCGGAAGGTATTTGCCGACGATGGTGCGCACCTCAACGTTGCCCTGGAATGTGACTTCTTTGCATCCGCCTGCAATTTCGTGCGCGCGGGCGGCGGCTTCACAATCGTTGATCCAATTACCGCCGCTCAGATCGAGGATGCCGATATTGAACTGCGCCCGTTCACGCCGGCAATTGAGTATGAAATTGCAATGGTGCGCCCAAAGGACCGACCGTCTTCGCGACTGGCAGATGAATTTTGCGAAAGACTTGACCAGGAACTTCAGCGGCTACAGGAATAACAACGTTGAATCCGAACGCAGTCAGAGTCGGCTTCCGGTAACAAGCAGCCGGTCTTGATTGTCGTTGGGAATGACAGCTTTGTCCCCGAAAGCTGACCTGTTCAGGCATCACCCGAACCGGCAGCTTTGTGCCAACAAGAGACAGGTGGCGAGGCTTGCATCAACGGCAACAGAGCGGACGAAGCAGACCTTGCTCGAAGCTCCACTAAGTGTTGTCACATGCAGCGTTTAATTCGGTTCTCGCCGTTGTGTACGACCGTTTGACATCATCGTCGATATGAAGCCAAGAAAGTCGTTGGGCTTCATGGACATGCATCTGCGGGGCCAAATCACTGGCTTGATCTATTACCCCTATCGAGATGTAAACTTGATTCGGAAGGTAGTCGTAGCGACCCGTCAGTGACGACCCGCAATTTTCGCAAAAAGTTCTCACTACGCCGGGGTTTACGTTGACTTGTCGACCTTCATTCGGTTCGAAGGCAATTTCTCCATCCATGAAAGCGGCAAAAGCGGCAACTGGTCCACCAGTAGCACGGCGGCAGTCGTCACAATGACAATACGCTATGGTTTGCGGGCTCGCAGCTCCCCGGAAAGTCGTCGATCCACAATAACATCTTCCGGTAATCTCTTTCGGCGAAACGGGTGACATAAGAGTATCCTCTCAGCTTGTTTTGCTACCGTCAATATGGCTCAGAGTTACTGTTCGCTGCCGTGCAGCAATACCAATGCCACGGGGTCGTCAGTATCGGCCCAAAGCCGCCATCCGCTCAACCACTATGAAGAGTCCGTTATTGGGGGCGAAGCAGTCATCCACGGCGCAATTCCAAACCGGCCACCAAAAGCGGGCAAGACCATTTGACCCTTATCGGACTCTTTGGCTGCCTTCAAAGGACAGCACCTATTCCCTCATAACTCGCGGAGGCAAAAGGGTAACTATTAGTCCCGAATGGAGATTTCGCGCTTATTCGGGCCGCAATCGGCGAGCAGGGTCGACTAGCTCCCCAGCCTCAGACGTAGATCCTCATAACCGCCGATGTGGTCGCCATCGATAAAAATCTGCGGAATTGATTTCTGTCTTGGGAGACGAGTACGAAATTCCTGCATAACCTTTGGATCGCTGATATCGCGCTCGGTAAAGGCGAGATTGTTTTGCGCCAACAATTCTTTGGCCACCCGACAGTAGCTGCAATTGGGACCGGTGAATATTTCGATATCTGGCATGAACTTACGAACCGTTCAGGCGGGCCGCAGCCCGCCCGCTCGGCTATCCCTTAATGACTGATGGTCAGAACAGGTTTTACCCCATCAAACATCGGCTCCAACTCAACCCCCAGAGCATCGCCGAATTTCGACACCATTATGTAGGTTGTGATGACGAAGCATGCATCGACAATTTGTGGCTCGGTCCAATGTTTGTGCAGCCGGTTCCAGAGTTCCTTTGGAATGCGATTGGCGTCCTCACCAATCTGAACGCAAAAATCCAAAAGCGCGACTTCGCCCTCGGTAAAATGTGGACTATTTCGATATTTGTCGCCATCAAGATCGGCGACCTTGTCCGCCGGCATGCCCAACATGTCGCATAACCTTTCGTGCTGGATAACACAGTATTGGCAATCATTGCCCTGGGTCGCCTTCAGGATCAGAAGTTCTTTGGTCAACCAATCGATCTCGCCATCTTTGAGGATCGCCATGATCAGATCGGTAAAGGCATTGCCGTATTCCGGGTGATGGCCGAACACCTTGAAAATGTTTAACAGGGCCTGAAACCTGTCCTCGGCCTTGTCGTAAAACGCAAGGGTCTCGGGGTTTGCCTGTTCTCGTTCGACATAAGATACGCTCATCTTTTCCTCCTCAGTTTTGATTTTGAACGATCGTTCAAAATGACATAAAATTTTTAGTCCAGCATCCTCTTTGCCTGAGCTACGATAGCTCTCCGTGTGGTCTCTTCCGCATTTGAGCGAGCGAGGACACGTAAACCGAGGAACAAGCCGAGCAATGCCTTTGCTGTTTCTCCCGGATTGGTTGACGGAGAGATCGTCCGATTGCTTTGTGCGCTCTCGATCATTCTGCAAAAGAAATTCTCCACTTCATCGATACTCGACTGGATCAGCCCAGCGATTTCCGCATCATGCGGAGAAAGCTCAATTGCAGTGTTGATCAAAAGACACCCGGGAGGCCTTTCGCCTTTCCCAATTGCATTCGCGGCAACATCGAACAGAGCGATGATAGCGTCCTCAGGCGCATGTGTTTTTACGATCCGAGCTAGGAACTCGCTTCGATGCAGTTTGTCGTAGTGACGCAGAGCAGCAATAAACAGACTGCGTTTCCCATCATAGGCGGCATAAAGACTGCCGCGATTGATCCCGGTGGCTTTGATGAGATCGCCGATAGAGGTGTCCGCATACCCGCGCGCCCAAAAGGCGTGCATCGCACGGTCAAGCACCTCAGTCTCGTTATATTGTTTTTCCAATGGCATCTCGTCGTTCCGTAACGTCCATGATAGGCATTTGGAACGATCGGTCAATAAGGTTGATTTGCCCTGCTGGTTCGCGCTTTGGTCTTGGCGGCATGTGAATTTCGTCACGCGAGGAAATGGTTATTCTGACGATCTTCTACTGCTGCGCACTGGCCTAGGAGTAGCTCGGATCTTCGACAAAGCTTCCGAGTTGCCCTCAATTCCGACCATGGTACGAGGCATTTATGAACGGGGGAAAATGGCACGAAGCAGCCTATTCGGCCGTTCGCTCAGATAGTCTGTTGTCGGGGGTACAGCAGACGTGCTTTCCGTGTGCCACGGACTTCCGAAGTTGACGCGAAGCGGTCATGATCCTCGCGGGTGTATCTTGTTGAAACTGGCGGACTAACGGCGGATGAGCGCTCCGAGGTAGTCGGGAATTTGCTCCGTGGATGCATCCATATTACAACATTCACGATAGAGCCAGACATTCTATTTCCCTGAGCAGCTTACGTTTGATAGCTGTTCTGTAAGCCTCGTAGTCGTTTGCCTTCATGACAAAATTGTTGGGGCCAGCCGCAATGTGCTGTCTGAAATATATATCAAGATTATTGACCTCGTTTAGGATGGTCAGACCGTTAATCGTTACGCCAGCGGCGATCGCACGCTCGCGGGGAAATCTTGGTAGTTCTCCATCACTGTTTGCGCCATCGGTTGATATATCAATGACATAACGAAAAGTGGTGACAGGGGCACGGAAGAATTGAAACATACCGAAGTCGATCAATCCAGATATCGAAGTTTGACCAGCAGATTGACGCGGCGCGGCTGAAATAGCACGAGCGACGCGGTAGGCAGTCGCCTCATCACTGACGATTGTCCATGGGACGACAACGCTTTGTAAACGCCGACCTGACCATTGGACATGCATGACGGCGATGCGCCCCAACCGACACTGCCTTATCAAGGCAATCACCTCTCGGCTGGCAAAGGCTCTTGCTAGGCCTTGAATCTGCAGATGATACTCTGAATTGTCGACGCTGGCAGACACATCGACAGCCAAAATTAGCGCAAGGTCGACTTGGGTTTTTTCGGGCCTAGCTTTTGTCTCTGTAATGAACCAAATCACCGCAACCACAAACAGTAGCGTGGAATACAAAGCGATGCCGTTGTTTGCAGCTGCCTTGATCATCGCCAACAATCTAGTAAGCCAGATCTTGAACATTTTCCGGAGTTTCGTACAGCACTACTGTTAACTTAGCACAGACACCGGCAAATGTCGCCTTCTGGCAGATTTTCACCGGATTAACGGGAGCTGAAATGAGTCAGGTTTCAGGGGTATTACGGACGATTTCGATAAAAGAGTCCGTAGTTGGGGCTAATACGGAAGTTCTTGGCCTCGGCTCAAAAAGGGCATTTTTGACCCCGAGCCGCCATTCTTGTCTCGGCAGAATATCTGGTGACTGAAAGCCCCATATCGATAGATTCAGCTGTATAGAGGCCATACCATTACCATCGGTGTATCGTTGGTCTCTATTTGATACCAGTTGTCCAAAAAGAAAAAGGCATCCCCAACGGTGAGGATGTCCTTCTAATAGAAACCTACTGCCAGTGAGGTTCTGGGTGATCAATTACAACGATCATATCTCATGCAACCCCAGTAGTTAGGGCCACCATATCCCCAACGGGCTGTGCACTGTCGGCTTACCCAGCCACACCGGCCACCTGATGCAGCAGCAGCTCCGGCTCCAATGGCAACTCCGGTACCAACTATCCACCAAGGATTAGAATACCAATACCCACGGTAATAATGACCGTAACCACGACGACGACCCCGATAACGGCGTCCGTAATATCTTCTGTTATATCGACCTCCACGGTATCCACCACGACGGCCACCTCTACGAGCTACATTCTCGACAGGCAACTTTACTCGATCACCTTGAATGTGTTGATGGATAGGAACATTGGAGACTACTGTGGCAGAAGCAGAGTTGGTTGTTGCTAGTAATCCCATTCCACAGATTGCAAGTGCCGACATTGCCAAAATTGGCCCACAAAACCTTCTCATTTGAATCACCTTCAAATAGCAGTTAACCCTCTCGCAAAGTAAAGCTAGCGATATTGAAGCTAAGGTCTTTGACGAATATCAAAGGCCTCCCACAAATCGGTTTCAAACCGAACCTGCCTGTCTGGTACATGGCCACCAGAGAAATGGTTTCTGACGGAACTCGCTTCTCAGGTGGTCAGGTACCGGGCGGGCAGGTTCGATCCCAAATCACGCTGTGGGAGACGTCTTGACATTGCTGCGCTGCTGGTAGTGGCATCGCCTGTGGCAAATGCCGAAACTGTGATGGTCAAATATCGCGGCACCGGCACCGCACAAAACGGGAAACCTTATGATAGAACCGCTGATGTTGTATAAAGTGACGAAGGAAGCGAGACAATGACCCCCTTAATGATTGGGCTCGCGGTGGTTGTCGCTCTTCTCACAGCGTGCTTGGTCAGTTGGAGCATTGCATTATATTTTTACCGTAAGCATGTGTATCCGATGCTTGGTGGTTTTTTCGATATTCTGTTCTTGGTTTGCCTTGGTGCGGCCATCATCATACTCCTGGCAATAGCGTATGTGGACGAAGACTGTCTGACTGGTGCGTCCGATTGCTTCTCTTTCAGCCGATAGTCACCCACCATCGGAGCACAAAACGCCAGAACTCGCGCCGGTGATGCTTTACTGCAGCTTACTGCAACCAACCCTTGGATGGTGCCGCCAGCCTAGAAACCTCACGTTTACACTCATGTGTTCGGACAGAAGACAATTCTCAGGTAGCAAGGTAACGCGCGATGCAGGCACAGACTAATAGAGAGATGAACTGGATGTCGGATTTTCTGCCAGCTTTCCGATCGAACCTCAGAACGTCTGTACTGGCTGCAGCATTGCTGCTGGGCTCAACGGCGGGCTGCCTTGCAGATCACGACGCCGTGCCGGATCCGGCGCCACGGTCAGTTGACCAGAGGCTGCCTGATACGCTTGCAATTTCTCCGTTATCAATCACGGTTTCCGGACTGTCGTCAGGCGCCTTCTTCGCGCATCAGTTTCATATAGCCTATTCCAGCTGGATTACCGGCGCGGGCATCGTCGCGGGTGGGCCATTTGGATGCGTGGACATTGTTGACAATCCATTCTGGCCCTTTGTGCGACTGGACCGCCTTTCTGCAGCCTTGGTCGCCTGCACCCATTATCTGGGCTCTCGATACTGGGGTCTGCATCCTGATCCGCCAAAGGCCGAGGATGCCATGAACCTGATCGGCGCGGCACATCGATCCGGCGAAATTGATGATCCGCAGAACCTGAGAAATGACCGTGTCTGGCTGTTTCACGGGGCTCGGGACAACGTGGTTCCCGCCGCTGTCGGACAGAGCCTGATCGACCTTTACCAGAACCTCGGCATCGACAATGAGGCACTGAAACTTGGAGTCGGTGATCCGGGGCAACCGGCAAGCCATGGAATGCCTGTCGCAGAATCCGGGTTTGACAGCCGATTTCCACCGAGGGTTTGTGGCGATCATCTGCCACCCTTCATCATCGAGTGCGGCTTCGGAGCCGCCCGGCTCATGCTGGATCATCTGTATCCGGATCCAACTGCAAGCGAGCCGGTTGATGCCCACCAAAACGGTGAACTCAGAGCTTTCGATCAGTCGATTTTCTTTCCATCATCTGCGACCTCCAGCCTCAGCCCGGTCGGCTACATCTACGTTCCAACCGTTTGCCTTACCCAGGAGTGCCGTCTGCACATCACATTCCATGGGTGTCGGCAGAACGTCGATGCGCAAGGCGAGGAACGCGTCCATGACGACTTCATAAGGGATGCCGGATACAATGGTTGGGCTGCCGCGAACCGGACGGTAGTTCTTTATCCGCAGGCAACGCAAACGTCGGTAAATCCGAATGCCTGTTGGGATTTCTGGGGTTATAGCGGCGCAGGATGGCGATCTCGGGACGGGGTTCAGATGCGTGCAGTATATGCAATGATTGCCCGTTTGCTTGGCGAATAAATCGGTGAGAGATTGTAATCTGCCCAATGGCCGCAAGCACCGCCGATGCATCAGCCCGCTCTCATGCCCCTTTCAAAACGCCGGCTATGCGAATCTGGGCAGCCTTGCGCACAAGGATGGTGAATCGGAAACACCTTGCTGTGCCGCTTCAGCCGAAACGAGTAATGATACACACGCAATATCCGGCCACAGTTTCCTTAGAGCATTGCTCACAAAAAGTGGCTGCCGTTTTTGTGAAAAGGAAAGGCGACAACAAAGAGATAGAGCGCGGTTTCGATTCAATCAAAACCTGAATCGCTTGATCAATACGGATACTCTAGTTGGGGAGCATCGCATGGATTTCTTGTCGGACTACAAAGGTCGTGAAGAAAAGATTGTTGATCTCTTCATGGCGACATTCTCAGCCTCCGAGGGGACCGAGGAAGGGGCGTTGATTGGTAGTCTCGCGAGGAACCTCTTGGGCCTCACATCGGATGAGGATTTGTTCGTATTCATCGCCGAGGATGCCGGCACAATCGTCGGCAGCATCGTTTTCTCTCGGTTGTCCTACGAAAAGGACGATCGCACGGTCTTCGTTTTGGGCCCCGTCGCCGTTGCGACCAACCGGCAGGGAATGGGGATCGGCCAGAGACTACTTAGCTATGGCCTATCGGCGTTGCGAAAGGCCGGTGTCGACATCGCCGTGACCTATGGGGATCCGAACTACTATTGCAAGGTCGGATTCACACCGATCACCGAAACAGTTGCGCCGGCACCCTTCAAATTGCAACGCCCTGAAGGCTGGTTGGGACAGTCGCTGACCGGAACGGAACTGAAACCGCTCAAGGGCCCGCCGCGCTGTGTCGCCGCGTTCAACGATCCCGTGTTTTGGTAGTCTTCGATCAAGATAGACTTGGCAGCTTCGAGCACGAAACGGACTGTCTGCCTTACCGCCAGTAGAGTCCGTTATCGAGGTTAGAGCTGCCGCTTTCAGCAATAAGCCAAACCAGCCGGTTTTGACCCGACTCGGACATCTTGGTGCAGTGCGGCGAACGACTGCTCCGAGCCCTTTTTGCCCAAAACTTCAGTGTAATATCCTTCAATTTTCGACGTCTATTTTGCCTTGGAACGATGCAGCAGCCAGTAAGTAGCTTCGTCGGTGGTTTTACCAACGCTGTTTAATTCACGAAGCGTGACTAGATGCTTGGAATCGAAACTCATGTTCTGTCGGGCAGACGAATTAATGAAAGTGGTAGAGTGAAATAAGCATCCCTACATAGACCAGCATGACCAGCCAAGAGTCAAATCCTGCCCCGAACCAACTTGGCGTTCTTCGTATAAGAATTCCAGCCGCATAAATGGCGGTCACAACTATTCCGACCGCGACGCTGAACTGGGCGACTGAGTCAGCTTGTGACAGAATTGGTCCGTTGCGATAGGCTAGGTCAGATGGCAAGATCAAGGCTAGCATGATCAGATTGCTGCCAAAGATGTTGGATATTGCCATCGTGTAAGCTCCGATGCGTGCGGCTGCAAAAGTTGTACTAAGTTCGGGTAAAGATGTCGCAGCAGCAAGCAGGGAGATGCCGATAAAAGACGATTCAAGCGAACTTTTCTCGGCAATCAAATCTGCGGTCATTGCCAGAGTTACCCCTGCAATTAATATAACCAGGCTGGTAAGAGCAGAGTGGACAATCAGCGATCTTGTAGATGTCTCTTCCAAGTGGTTGTCGTGCGGTAAAAATCCAACTTCGTGCTCAATTTCTTCGGGCAGGTCTATCGGTGCCCAGGTATCTTTCTCATCAAACCGCCGCAGCATGGCCATCACCATTGGGTAAGCTCCTGACAGACAGATAGCTCCCAAGCCAATGTTAAGCACTATTGCCACATCTCCAAGAAATGTGATGGCAAGAAGCATCGCCAACAAGACGATCAGCAGCACTGCAAGAAGGGCATGGTTGGGTTTTCGGGGCCAGGAAGTCAGCGCATTTCGGACGACAAAAAGATCAACCACAGCCAATATGGCTGTGTTCATTGTAATTCCACCAAACAAGTTGCCGAGCACAAGTGAAGCATTACCAGCTAGTGAAGCTGTGACAGTCGTCACAATTTCGGGCAACTCAGTGACTGCTGCAAGAAAAATAAGTCCAATGAACTCGCGTGACAGGTTGAACCGTTCTGACAACTCATCGCCGTATATGGCTAGCCGTGTACCTGCCATCCACACAAATACAGCCGAAATTCCAAAGATCGCCACTATTGCGAAGAAAGGAAGGGCGCTTATATTCATGAGCCAGATTTCTGCTCGAAACGGGGCGTCGACGTGCAGCCTTGCTGTATACCGCTTGTTACCATCAGCCTGCCATCAAACCTGCCAGTAGCAGCGCTGCACAAGCAAGAATGCCACCATATGGCACCCATATTGGAACAACGAATGTTCCCTCTGGAGCATGCTGGCCTGATCGTGTGATAACTTCTCCAACGAGAACGTAAATACCAGCACCAATAGTAACACCCAAACCATACAGCACCACATAAGGCAATGTCAGGGTGCGTTTCAGTCTGGCGGGTTGACAATCCATGTCTGTTGGTGATTCAAGCACGTTTCAAAATCCATTTCGTCCGTAAGCATTTTGAGTATTGATCGACAGCACTGGCTATAATTGGGCTGCATCAAAAGAACCGGAACAAAGCCATCCAAAACTCAACCAAAGCATATCAGTACGAGGAAGCGGTATCGAAGCTATAGACGTTTTTCATCCCTCAAGCTTGAACCTGATCAATTGCCGAGGCTGCAAATTCCAGCAGACGTTTTTCGAAGCGGAGGTGCATGCTCCCGCATGCAGGTATCAAGGCAGAGCACATACGTTGCTTTCACCGATAAGGTGGATGGCGCTAGAGTATGCTACATAGTTCCGCGATAAACACTAATTCTAAAATTCCGCTACTGGCAATCTGTTCTGATAACGACCTTCCACGATTGTCTCAAAAGTCCGCTCAGCTGACTTCCAGGTTGAGCAAGAACAATTACAATTACCTTTCCTGGCACATAACAAACGTCTCGGCCGCCCTCCCGGCACGGGTGGTTTGCATCCAAAAGCTGACACATTGCGAGAGATCGCCCTTGTTGGCAGAAATACACGTATAGGTAGGCGGTCAATAACGGTTGTTTGTGACGTGTCCCAAAAACCCATGCAAAGCTGCTTTTGATTTGCCGCCTCTGTGCGATACTTGCGCGCAAAGCGTGTAGATTAAACTTCCGCTTCCGGTCAGTGCTATGTTTGATGAACGTAGGTACCTGGTGCCGCGATGATCGGAGCGTAGCCCTTGGCTGGCGCACCCATAGCGGGGGCAAGCACCCTACCGCTGCTTCTGTTTAGCAGCCATTTGGACCATTCGGGCCACCACGAGCCTTGTTTCGGGGCATGCTGCGCAAACCAGACGTCTGGGCTAAGATAGAGTGCTCCGGCAGGGCGATGCGAGATGCGGTAGTGACGTCTGGGATGGCCCGGCTCGCTGAGGATGCCGCCGTTGTGGCCGCCTTTGGTCAACACAAAACTAAGGTCACAATCGGTGAACAACTGGGTCTTATAGACCGATTTCCACGGCGCGATGTGATCCGTTTCGGTGCCGACGACGAACGTCGGAACCGCGATGGCCTTCAGTGCAATCACCCGCCCTTCGACGGCGAAACGTCCTGCCGTCAGCCGGTTTTCCAGAAACAGGCCGCGCAGGTATTCTGAATGCATCCGGGCGGGCATGCGTGTGGTGTCGGCGTTCCACACCCCGATGTCGGTGGGCAAATCTTCCTTGCCAAGAAAATAGCGCCGCACAGCACGGGTATAAATCAGATCTTCGGCCCGGATCGCGGCAAAGGCGCGGGCCATCTGGGGGCGGTCGAGATAGCCCTGTTCCCACATCATGTCTTCAAGAAAGGCGATCTGGCTTTCATCGAGAAACAGCAGTAACTCGCCTGCCTCGACAAAATCGACCTGTGCCGCCATCAGCGTCACCGAGGCAAGCCGTGCATCGCCATCCCGCGCCATAGTGGCTGCCGCGATCGCCAGCATCGTGCCACCGAGGCAATAGCCTACGGCGTGAACGTTTTGGTCCGCAACGATGGCATTGATCGCCTCAAGGGCGGCCATGACGCCGCGCTTGCGGTAATCTTCAAGCGACAATTCAGCCTGATCGGCGGTCGGATTGCACCACGAGATCATGAACACGGTGAAACCCTGATCGACAAGGTATTTCACCATCGAGTTCTGCGGTGACAGATCGAGGATGTAGTATTTCATGATCCAGGCCGGGATTATCAGGATCGGCTCGGCCTGCACCCTGTCGGTTTGCGGCGCGTATTGGATCAGTTCGAGGATATCGTTGCGAAACACCACCTCGCCAGAGGTGCAGGCCAGTTCCTTGCCAATCTGGTAGCCTTCCGGGGCCGGCTCATGCATCTGCGAAAGCGTTTTCAGAAGGTCTCGAGCGAAGTGGGCGGCGCCTTCGGTTAGATTATTGCCATGGTTCTTGATTGTCTCTTCGATGATTTCGGGGTTAAAAGCCGGGAAATTCGACGGCGACACAACGTCCAGCATCTGACGCACCATAAAGCGGGTCCGGTCAGCATCTTCGGGTCGCAATCCGCGTAACTGGTCGGTTGCGTGGTCCCACCAATCCTGCATAGCGAGAAACCCCTGCTGCCAGTTCTGGAAAGGTGCTTTCTCCCAACTGGGATGTTGGAAACGATGATCATAGGCTTTGGGGGCAAAGGGCGGGGCTGCGCCAGGCTTGGCGCTGGCGGCATGGGTCATCAGCCTCAGAGCGTTCACCTTTGCGCGCTCAAAAAGCTCAAGCTGACGCCCCGGTGACCGGCTCATGTGCAGCACCCAGTCCGTCCAGGCCTCAACAAAAGCATGGGGCGATACGCCGCCGGTCAACTGCGCAACCGCTGCACGTGCCGTTCGGTCGAGGTTCTGATGCGGATGTTCCTGTCGGGATTCGGGCCGGGGTACGGGCCGGGACTGGATCACGGCCGGGAGCTGGCTGTGGGCTGACTTGTTTGACCTGATCTTGGCATGAGGCTTGTTCCTGGTCTTGGACGTGTTTCTGGTCATTTATGCCTCTTGGAATCGGAGGGACTCGTGCCGCTCTTGCGGTTTTTCACGAAGGGTGTGATCGTGGAGTCGGGTACGAGGCAGCTTTTGATCGCGTCACGATCCAGCGTCTCCTCGGCCTCCAGCTTGGCAACAAGTTGCACAACCTGATCACGGTGCTGTTCAATCAAGCGGATCGCCTGTTTTTCAGCTTCGTGCAGCAAGTTCATCACCGCCTCATCGACACGAGCAGCGGTTTCGTCGGAGAAAGTTCGCGGTTGGGCGATCTGTTGCCCGAGGAACGGATGATCCTCGCTTTCACGCAGATCGACCGGGCCGATCTCGGGGTCCATCCCCCAGCGCGCAACCATCGAGCGGGCCATTGTTGTAGCCCGTCGGATGTCATCATCGGCACCGGAACTGACCGACCCCAACAGCAGCTTTTCCGCCGCCCGTCCAGCCAGAAGCGTCGTCAGTTGCACCTGCAGATAGGCCTCGGGTAGGGTGTGGCGTTCATTCTCTGGCAGCGTATGGGTGCCGCCAAGGCTACGGCCGCGCGGAATGATAGTTACCTTGTAGAGCGGGTCAGCACCGGGACTATAGAAGGCGGCAGCGGTATGGCCGGCCTCATGCACGGCAAGTCGATGCTTTTCTTCTGGCTGGATCGCCAGCGTGCGCACCGTGCCCATCATCACTTTGTCGCGCGCCTCGTCCAAATCGACCGGTGTAATGTCCGATCCCGACCGTCGCGCAGCAGTAATCGCGGCCTCGTTAAGCAGATTCTTCAGGTCAGCCCCGGAAAATCCCGGCGTGCCTGCGGCCACCTGATCGAGATCGACATCGGGGTGCAACGGCAGGTCCTTGATATGCACATTCAGGATCGCACGCCGCGCAATCTTGTCGGGTAGCGACAGGGTGACATGGCGGTCAAACCGGCCAGGGCGAAGCAAAGCAGGGTCCAGCACATCTGGTCGGTTTGTGGCAGCCAGAACCACCACCGCCTCGCGGGCGGTGAACCCGTCCAGTTCGGCCAGGATCTGGTTCAGCGTCTGCTCGCGCTCATCATGACCGCCGCCCAACCCAGTGCCCCTGGTGCGTCCAATACTATCCAACTCGTCAATAAAGATTATCGCGGGGGCCTGTTTGCGTGCTTCTTCGAACATCTTGCGCACCCTGCCCGCGCCGACGCCAACGAAGACTTCAATGAATTCCGACCCGGAGGTCGAAAAAAATGGCACATCAGCCTCTCCCGCCAATGCCTGCGCCAGCAAAGTTTTGCCGGTGCCCGGCGGGCCCATCAGCAGCACGCCATGCGGCACAGTGGCTCCCACCTTTTGAAACCGGTCCGGGTCGCGCAGGAACTCGACTAGTTCCGATACCTCATGCTTGGCTTCGTCCTGGCCCGCAACATCGGCGAAAGTAACCTTGCGTGTGGGTTTGGACGGCTTGGACGCCCGTCCGCCCAAAAAATCTCCCATCCCACCCGGTAGCCCGCCACCAATCCCCCCGCCCGCCATCCTGCGGATGAACCAGAAGTAGATGGCGAGAATCAGAATCCACGGCAGGAGCGAAGTCAATATTGACGTCGTCCGAGGTTCTTGGGCCGTCACGATGACCCCCTTCTCCTCAAGCAGTGGCAAGAGGGTTGGATCAGGTTGCTGGGGGGTGATGGCACGAACCCGCGCGGCACTATCCGCCGCCGGATTGCGCAGAACCGCGACAATGGCCGTGGTCTCAAGCATCGCTTCACTGACCGCGCCATCGCGGATCAACTCCCTGATTTCACTGTACGATACGGATCTTGGGGCGGGTGAGTTGTTCGGCAATTGTAGCGAAAAAAACGCGACGAGGGCCACCCCTATAGCAAGTGACCACAACAGCCACGCCCGCGGACGTGGATCAGACGGTTCGGGTGGTGTCGCGTGATTTCCCATATCGCTTTCAGCTGATATTATTTTGCTGCGACGGAAGCCACGGGCCCGCCGCTTGACCGATGGCTTGCGATTCACTTTGCGGCATAGCCCAGTGCCTCGCGTTGACACAGGTCAAACCGCCTTTTTGGTCGCGACAGCCATACCCTTTGCAAACTCTTGCTGAACGGCTCAACACATCGAGTGCTGCTCTGGTCGTCTAGCCTACGTTCCACGTTCTTTCCTCTCAACGGGAAGGTTGCCGACTGTGAGCAAGGAAATCTATGCTGCATGAAAAACGACAAAGAGTCTCTTTGTGGCACATTTTCACCGGTTTAACGGGCGCTGAAATGAGTCAGGTTTCGGGAACAAAGCTGACATTCGCAAAGACAATCAAAACCGGAAAATTTGACCCTGAACGGCCATTAAACACGAGGCAACAATTCTGCCTTTATCTCACTATCATGCCAGGATCTCCTGCCCCAGAATTCTAATCGGCACAAAGAACGAGTACTATTGAATTGAATTTAACTTGCCGACACGAGCGCTCACCGAACAATACAGTTCCAAAACGGTTTCTTGCCATGTACGATTAGAATTATCAGGAGCAAATTGGAGTGCAGTGTACTTATTGGACAGGGTGCAAACGCGCAAAGAAAGCAGCTAGCTCTAGCCAATAACAACAAGCTCTTTGTACAGGGAAGGAATATCAAATGATCAGCTCTATAATCCGTAGCATTACGGCCGCCGCCATGGCACTGCTGCTCGTCGTAGCGTCAAGCGAAAAGTCTCGCGCCGAAGTTACGTTAGAAATGGCATACATGCCAATTGTGCCTTGCAGCCAGCTTTTTGTCATTGAAGGAATGGGCTGGGCGAAAGAAGCTGGCATCAATTTGGAACTCACGCGCTTTCCCAATGGACCGGCGATTGTCCAAGCCATTGCCTCGGGAAAGATGGATACTATGTGCTTTGGTATTGGTCCTGCTATGGTCACACGCGGTAAGGGGATAAAGCTAAAGGTCATCGCAGCCGGCATCACAAACCAAATCGCGGTAATCGCCCAAGGCGATCTCGTCAGCTATTTTGAAAAGTACAAAGACCATGCCGAAGCTCTTCGCACCTTTGCGAAGGACAAGGGGCGCAAGCCAAAAATTGCCAGCTTCCCAAAAGGCTCCGTGCCCGACACAGTCACCCGGCATTGGCTTTTGCGTTCTTTGAAGATGAATTTGGACGAAGTAGAACTTGTTGGCATGGGAGCTTCCCGAGTGCAGCAAGCGCTACTTTCGCGCTCGGTTGATGCAGCTGGCATTCTTGAACCTATTTTGACGATTGTCGAAAGCAAGCTGGATGGGGCAAAGGTGGTGGCGCGTGCGACTGATATGATGAATGGTCAACCAGGGTCCACAATTGCCGCGCGCGAGAACACAATCGCCGAGCATCGGGATACCTTGGTGAAACTGGTTGAGTTGCACATAAAGGCGACCGAATTGTTGAAGAATGATCCAGCATCAGCCGCACCCCACGTGCAGAACTTTGTTGCCAAAGGCCTGATCGACGTTGGCACCATTCAGAAGTCCTTGGAATCGCCATCGTCAAACTTTGCGGCTAACCCTAACAAGATCCTGGAACAAACCGAATATATGGCGGACTTCCAGCAAACCGAGAAGATCAACACCAAGGTTTCAACAGACGGTCTTTTCGATCTTACCATTTACCAGGATGCTGCAAAGAATCTTGACAAGTAAGCTGCTGACCAATGGATGATCGTAAGGGAAAACGCGAGCTGTGAAGCCTGCTGACCGCTATATTCTATCAGCCGCCGGACTGGTTGGGTTCCTACTGATTTGGGAAGGCATCGCACAGAGCGGATTGATTGCGACACACTTGCTGCCGCCGCCCTCGACGTTGCCCGGCACTCTTATCTCCGAAATCCAGCTTGGGTTCTGGCAAAGCATGGTATGGGCGAGTCTTCGTCACTACACTGTCGGCTTTTTCCTGGGCACATTCTTTGGCGTGGCACTCGGTGTGTCGGTGGCTCTATCTCCCCGGGTCGAGGCAAGCCAGGCCTGGCTTGCGCGCGTTTTCCGGCCAATACCGCCACTTGCCTGGATCCCTTTTGCAATAATTTGGTTCGGAATAAGTGAAACAGCTGCGGCTTTTATCATTTCTATCGGCATTTTCTGGATCAACTATTTCACCGCCATGGCCGCTGTAAAGGCGGTAGACAAGGACTTGATTGAAGTTGCCCGCGCTTTTGGACACCGCTCATTATTTGCGTTGCTTCGCAAGGTCATTTTACCCGGCGCAGCGCCAGGCATTCTCTCTGGAATACGAGCGGGTTTAGGACAAGGCTGGATGACGGTGGTGGCGGCGGAGCTGTTTGGTATCGCAGGAATAGGCCAGCGCATGATTGAAGCCTCAGGTCTGCTCGCCAGCGAGGTGGTGGTACTTTATATGTTTTCGATCGCATTTCTGTATGGCGTGAGCGACTATATTTTTGTCCGCATTCAAAACAGGCTGCTTGAATGGCAACGGTAATCCATACTGAGGACCTAACAGTTAGTTTTGATGGTGTAACCCCGGTGTTCGAGGGGCTAAACCTTGCTATCGAAAAGGGCGAATTCGTTACCCTGGTAGGGGTTTCAGGAGCTGGCAAGTCTACGCTTCTCCGGGTAATTGCTGACCTCATCCCTCCCTTTAAGGGGTCGGTAACTGTCGACACTCCCGAGGACCCGGCTCGCCGCGCAATCGCCATGGTTTTCCAGGCTGCCAACCTTATGCCGTGGCGCAAGGTCAAGGACAACGTCACGCTTGGTTTGGAGGGACTGGCAGTTTCTGACACAATCAAGCAAGAACGCGTCCGCTGGACACTTGATTTGGTAGGTCTGGGCGACTTTGCAGACCGTTGGCCCTATCAACTGTCGGGCGGTCAGCGACAGCGCATTGGGATCGCCCGCGGACTGGCCGTTGACCCGGATATACTCTTGATGGATGAACCCTTTGGGGCTCTCGACGCGATCACGCGCACTGCTCTGCAAGACGAGCTCCTGCGGATCTGGCGGGAAACCGGTAAATCCATTCTATTCGTTACCCACGATATAGAGGAAGCAGTGTTTCTAGGAGACCGTGTGCTGCTGTTGGGCGGTAAACCCGCACATATCGCCAATGAATACCGCATCACTATAGATCGGGCTGAACGCCGGGAAAGTGATGCTTTTCTGCAAGAGGTGGCGAGAGTACGCAGTGGCCTGGAAAAGGCAATCGATGCTGCAAAGGGATAATATGGGCTGGAGGAACACCGAAAATGCCTATCTCACTCGATGAACGTCCCATCTTTATTATCGGGTCCGAGCGGTCGGGAACGACGCTTGTCCTGGCAATACTGGCGTGCCACCCACGTATCGCAGTACCGGAGGTGACCTGGTATTACCCACGCTTCCGCTCCTATCTGCACACCTATGGCGACCTGTCCGTCGTTGAAAATTTCAATATTCTAGCCCACGAAATGGCTAATGGCCTTCGGGTCCCGTTCTGGCGAATGACGGATGCAAATCCTGCAACATTCGGTAACGAAATTGCGAACCGTGCGGCCGAACTCGAACAATCCTTCGCTGGAATTTTCGCTGCCATGTTCGAACGATATGCCGGATATGTGAACAAGCCGCGATGGGGTGAAAAAACACCTGGTAATGTTTTTTATGTCGACCGGATCTTGGAAGATTTCCCAAATGCCCAGTTTGTTTACATTTACCGCGACTGTCGGGACGCGAGCGCGGAATTCATTCAGTCCCAGTTCGGCCCGACCAATGCCTATACCGCCGCGCAAATGTGGCGCGACGGACAACAAGCGGTAAAGCCGTTCCGCAAATCTTTGAATAGCGATCAATGGTTCAATATCAAATACGAAGACTTTGTGCGCGATCCGGTTGAGCACCTGAAAAATATGTGCGCATTCCTGGGCGAGGAATATCATGACGCCTTGATGGAATTTCATACCACGCCTGTGGCCCAGCGACGAGGCAAAACAAAAGATAACTGGGCACTTGCCCATCCGATCACGGATCGACATGTCGGGATATATAAGAACCAGCTCAGCATTGACGAACAGCGGATTATGACTTGGGTAGCAGGCGATTTGATGCGGGAGTTGGGATACGAAGATCTCTCTGAGCCTTTGGAGCTCAGTGGTGAACAGGTGGCATTGGCCACGGAAATGGACGGCCGGTTCCGAGCGGCAACGCTCGATGCGCCACACGGCTGGATTACCTTTGAGAGCTACGGTGATTGGGTTATCGACCAGCGCGAAAACAGGCGACGGGCAGGCGTTTGGATTGATCAGCCGGATCCACCTCCATTTCCTATCGGCCACGAATGCGAAGAGTACTATGCTGGCATGCGGGCGATGCGAAAATGGAAAGACCACTTCGCCGTTAAGCGCGATTATTCGCAATCCAGATCAGTTCTTTAGAGATGTAGCGATAACTTATCTTGCTACCGCAAATCCCGCTAATGACGATGATCCGAGTAGGATCGTGATGCACGTGAACTTCGCCGAATGCTAGCGGCTGTATTATGTTCTGAAAATCGTAGAGAGCATCCTCGATTAATATCTCACCAAGGCAAGGGAAACAGAAATACGCGCCGTTTGCCATGGACTGGGATTTCACATGCTTCGCGTCGAGTCTTCTCCTGCGAAAAACGTCTGGAGAACTTGGCAAACAGAATCGACGCACTCAGTTTCTATGCCTGTCCCAATACCATGGAAAGGATGGAAAAGGCGGAAGACAAGCGGCCGGAAATCGATGCTCAGGCAATCCTGGTCCCGGCAGGATTGCCGGAAGTCATCGAGCTTCAGCGCATTGGATGGAGCAATGTGAAACTCTAAAAACTGCAAGAAAATTTTCTTTATTGTCTGTTCTTGCCACTCAACATACATCTCGCGAAGATATTCTAAACGTCTGCTTGTGATGCTGTGGACGGCTCCTCCACCGGCGTCGCGATGTAGCATATAGTGGCGAGATTTGTAGCACCCCATGTCGCCTATTGGCACAAAGCAGCCTGTTCGGCCGTTCGCTCAGATAGTCTGTTGTCGGGAGTACAGCAGACATGCCTTCCGTGTGCCACGGACTTCCGAAGTTGACCCAACTCGAACAATTGAATCATCCTCAGCTCTAGAAATTTCCGACTCAAACAACCACGCAACGCGAAGTTCAACAAAGTCCGTAAAAGAACCATGTTTGCCTTCTGGCAAGGGCCAGCGTTAATCGTCATCTTCGCGCTCACTGTTA
>CAJICM010000368.1_pt1 | contig 47504 bp, 46 predicted proteins | sample 9199691 | NCBI WGS metagenome assembly CAJICM01 (sample SAMEA7708338, study PRJEB35096) | sediment metagenome | biome: marine neritic benthic zone biome [ENVO:01000025]; feature: sediment [ENVO:00002007]; material: shallow marine sediment [ENVO:03000034] sea grass bed [ENVO_01000059] ...
ACCTTTTGATATCCCGCAGCTTCAAGGTGAGTGCGATAATAAGGCGCAGCATGGCCTGTCATAACGGCCGGCGGATGCTCAAAACCATCCACGAGTAGACCTGTCTCTTGATTGATGGAAAAACTGAACGGACCGATGGAGCGGGTCATTCCTTCTGCCTCAAGCCAGCTTTCTGCCGCGTTCAACAGGGTCGAAAACACCGACGCATCATCAATTCCGTCCAGAAAACCGAACATGCCCGTTGCGTCCTGGTAACGTGCAATTCGTAGCTCATCGACCTGTGCAGAGATACGGCCGACTGCCTGACCGTTTCTGGTGGCCAGAAACAGCTGGGCGCGGCCGTGATCGAAAAATGGATTGTGCCTCGATGAAATGTGTTGTGCTCGCTCAAAATTCAATGGCGCAATCCACGCAGGGTCTCGTGCAAATACGGTGTGTGGCACTTGCAGGAAAGCTTTCTGCTCGCGTTTGCTGTTGACTTGACGGACTTCTACCTCACTCATGCACGGACTTTCCACCGCTGTTTCTGCGGCGTTTCGACGGAATCCCGACCAGTGTCGCAGATCCGTTTTCGATCTTGTAAAGGCGATCAGCAATTTTGGACCAGGCAGGCCGGTGAGTAATGGCAATGATTGTGAATTCACCCGCCAGGCTAAGCGCATTGCTGCAAATACTGGCTTCTGTTTCAGGGTCCAGCGCGCTGGTAACCTCGTCGAAGATAAGCAGTTTGGGCCGGCCCACGAGCGCGCGGGCAATGGCGATACGCTGACGCTGGCCTCCGGACAGGCGGTTGCCCATTTCCCCTGCATTCGAATCCAGCCCTTCAGGCAACGTAGTCACAAAATCCTTGGCATCTGCCAGTCGCAACGCTTCATAAATGTCATCGTCGGAGAGGGATGTGTTGCCAAGTGCGATATTGTCGCGGAGACTGGCGTGCAGCAGGGACAATTCCTGTGGTACATACCCGATATTCGATCGCCATGCTTTCAACGACATATCCTGTAGCGACCGGCCGTCAACAGTGATGTCGCCGGACGACGGTTCATGTAATCCAAGCAGAAGATCGACAATAGTCGTCTTGCCCGCGCCGGATTGTCCTTGCAGCACGGTAATCTTGCCGGATGGGATGGTTAAGGAGATGTCTTCGACAGTCGGACGGTCCTCGTGTGCAAATGTTACACGGTCGAATACGCAATTGTTGTTCAGGGTGATGTCGCTCGCGCCTCCGGCACGTTCAGCCTCCCGTTCGAGCTTCGCCGACATTTCGTGCACTGCGTAATAAGCTGCCTCCAGTTCTGCTCCACGTTGCAGGAATTTCTGCATTCGCCGTACCACGGATATGGACTGAAACGCTACAATGCCAAGAATTGTGACGCTGGCCAGCGTCATTTCCCAAACACCGACAGCCAGGTAAAAACAGGCTCCGATCAGCACTGAAATCAGAATGTCGTTGCCACGATCAAGAGCTTGGCCGGACAGGACCTGGAGCTTTATTGACTTGTTGAGTGCCTCCAGATTTGAGCTAAACATGGCGATGAACGGCACTGTGCGTGCCATGGATTTGATTGGCTTAATGTTGTTCAAGGCGTCTGCTACTATGGTCACCAGCTGGCTTGTCGAGGCGGTCTGTCGTCTGCCTGCCCGTCGGCTGACTGCAATCAGTTTGCCCAGACCTGCAACGAGTACTAATCCTGCAACCGCTCCTGCCAGGGCAAATTTGAAAGACGCCATCATTGCAATGGCCAGGTAACTGACCCCCTGAACGGTCGCAGCTACAAAACGGGCGGCTTCGATATAGGCATTGCCCGCACGTGTTGCATCTACTGAAATGGTATTGGCAATGCGGCCGGCTCGATGGTTTACAAAGTAGCTCCATTTTGTGTCGAACATGGCGTTCAGCAGGTCTTCTCTTATTCTGGTCGAGACGTTTGCAATCGAGAATCCCGCATAGGTCATTGCTGCACCCAGCAATACCGAACGTATAATCAACATCAAGACGACTGCCACCGTGTATCCGCCGATTGTTGCAGGTAGCCCGGTAATCGCCAAAGTGCCATCAATGATTATGTTGAACGCGGCAGGCAAGTCGCTTTTTTCCCCGGAGACTGCCAGCAGAGCAGGCAGCATTGCGCTCAGCGAAATGATCTCGGCGACTGACGCCAGAACCAGGCAAGACAGGACCAGCCACGGATTGGTGCCTTTTGCAGATGCAAAAATTCGAAAAAGACTCAGCATCGGTAGTCAGTCACCGTTTCGTTACCCTCGGTGGGAGTTGAACGCGTTGCATCAAGATTGCACAAAAAGAAGTCGTCATTGGTCTGTTGCCGAAGATTAATCCACTTGCTCTGACAGCCGCGGCTCTTAGCACAAACTGTCGAATCGGGCATGCGTGGCTACGCACCAGATGGATGGTTCTTGCCCGCCGTAGGCCGGATTTTCGTGCCTGCTGGACTTCATTATGCTCCTCATGTGGTCGGTCAGACCACAGCGTGAAACGAGCCTGATCAGCGATCTAGAAGAATTGGTCAAGCGGGTCAATACCTTCTTCCTCTGGTATTAGAGACGTCTTGCTGTGTGAGCAAGCAAGTAATTCAATGAATTCCGCATAACACGGGCCTCAGTCCTGCATGCTTCTTTTTCAAGCGTCTCAACGGCATCGCGGTCGTCTTTTCTCGGAATGTTGGACAAATTCGGCTAGTTGGAGGAAGTTCATACGCAGCAGGACATTTGTGAACTGGTCACAACCGGAGAACCCTATGACCATGGAGTGGAGATTTGATGATGTCGCTTTGCCTGGAAGCTGGTCGAACTGAAGCCTTCGGATGAGTCGATGCTGAAGGCGTTCATGTTTCCCATTGCCAACAAGCTCCTCTTGCAGCCTCTCGGCAGGCTCAAACGCGGAATCACGTTGGGTACCCGAGGTGTCGTAATCGACTCTCAAAATCGCATGCTTGTGGTCCGCCAGAGATATACCAGCGGATGGACATTTCCTGGCGGCGGAGTAGACAGGGGCGAGGCGCCAATTGCCGCACTGAAGCGGGAAATGATTGAGGAAACCGGCGTTCGACTATCGGGCGATCTTGTGATGCATGGATTATTCTCCAATCATGCCAATTTTCCTGGTGACTATGTAGCCGTCTACATTACGACCAGTTTTGAGGATGGCCCCTGGCGACCGTCACTGGAGATATCCGAACGTGCCTTCCTGGCTCCGTGTGAAATCTCCAAGGACTGCTCGGCAGGCATGCAGCGACGTCTTGATGAGCTTGCCGGAACCCGGCGGATATCCGATGTTTGGTAGAATGGTCTTACGCGATAATTGACGCTTCGACCAACAACATGATAAGGCCTCGTTCGGAGTTACCGTTGCTAACCGGGAAACTGGCAGGGGCGGCAGCAACCGGTAAGGAAATGACAGGACAGCTAGAATGCCCGTAAGGATGCGTCAGCGACGATTTGTTTCCAGGCGACGCGGATTTTTTCTCCGCGATGCCGGACTTTCCTCGCGCGCGCACTGCCTCCTGACTTAGTGCAACCTGCGACCGGCGAGGATATCCGGTGTGAACAACACACTGCTCAACTCCTCGTTTTAATGGATTCAGGTCGATGCTTACCAACCCAGATTGCATAAAACCCTTCAACCACAACGATGCTGCGCTTGTCGCTCATTCAGAGGCACTACTGGATCGCGCATTTGGTATTGGCAGACGGGCCAAGACCTCTTATCGGCTGCGCGAGGGCGAACTCCCGGTGGAAGGGTTGAGTTTTGGGCATTATCACAGTGATGGACTAGCGAATCCGGCACTGAGAGCTGTTATCAGTTTCTGGCACCTGCGTATCGGCAAAAAGGGACACAATGCGATCATGCTCGGGCCGATCGCGGTAGAGCCGCACTTGCAGGGAACGGGGTTGGGGGCGGCGCTTATTCGCCACTCGCTGAGACAGGCTGCATTGCTCAATCATCAATTGGTTATCCTAGTCGGGGATGAACCGTATTATTGCCAGTTCGGATTTTCGCGTGTTCCGGACGGACGGTTGATTTTGCCAGGGCCGGTGGACCCGGCAAGGTTGTTGTTCTGCGAATTGACACCGGGCGCCTTTGACGGCGTCAGTGGCCTGGTGCTGTCTCCATCGCGATTTGAACCATAGATAAGGTTGCTTGTTTCAGCGACCTTCACGATACCAGGTCAGCGAGACCAGGAGCAGCATGAGTGCCAGGGCCAGCAAGGTCGCAAACATCGGAAAGGCGCCGATGGACAACACCCGATAGGCGTTGTTGTTCTTAAGACCGAGCCATCCTGACCCTGCCATGGAACGACCGGCATTCACCTTGGCTATGCGCGGCAGCGTCATAGAGTCGGTTTTTCCATTCATTGAGACAAATCGTGCAGATGCCTTTGTGCTGCGTGCCAACGGATCCAGTTTGCCGGTTGTGGCAATCAGATCTGTTGCCTCGCGGGGATCAACGGTCCCAATGGCTGCCACCGCTTCCAATTTGCCATCCGACAAACGATGCAGACCCGCTTCTGATGCTTCCAGATTACCGCGCCAGACACCGGGTTGCACCTGTTCCAAATCGATCTCCCGGGCATCACCGGACGGCAAGGTTACTGTGACGGAATTGACTTCCTCACCCATCGTGTTGCGCTGAACTATCAGCTGGGTACCGGACTGGGTGCCGGACAAGGCTTCTTCTTCAAGTTGTGGCTCCTTCATCAGCCAGTGGGCCATTCGCCTGAGCATTTCAGCTTGCGGCCCGCCACCTTCGAAACCGCGTGTCCACAACCAGGCATGATCCGACATGAGTTCTGCGACGCGGCCCTCACCGACCCTAGCCAAGACCATTAACGGGCGATCATCGGCGCCTGACATGACGATATCGCCGTTTCGTATCTCGGAATCGATGATGCGAAACCAACGGCCCCATTCCGGCTCTGTCGTGCCTGCGCCAGGCAATCCCCTTACCACAGGATGGCGTTCGCCTTTCTTGGTTATGCGCGCTTTGAACGGTCCTACGGTTACTTCGCCCGTGGGCATGGCCGGCAGAACCGACGACAGTGGGGTGCGGTAAATGCTGGTGGCTTGGGCATAGTCAGGGCCTGCTGCCACAAGGATGGCGCCACCTTTTTCCACATAATCAGCTATGTTTGCCAAGTAGGTGATTGGCAGTACGCCGCGGCGCTCATACCGATCGAAGATAATCAGATCAAATTCATCAAGTTTCTCGACAAACAGTTCGCGTGTTGGAAAAGCGATCAGGGATAATTCATTGATGGGTGTTCCATCCTGCTTTTCAGGTGGCCGCAGAATGGTAAAGTGCACCAGATCAACCGATGTGTCCGCTTTTAGCAGATTTCTCCAGGTGCGCTCGCCGGGATGGGGTTTTCCCGAGATAAGCAGCACTCGCAGCCTGTCCCTTATGCCCTTGGTGACAATAATTGCGCGGTTGTTGCGCGTGGTAAGCTCACCTGTCAGCCGGGAAGCGGACAATTCAACGATATTGTCGCCGCCATGGGCGATTTCCAGCTCCATTTCCGTCTCGACACCGCTTTGCGTTGTCACGGTGCCGGCAACAACACCGTCGACCGCGAAGGTGACCAGCACGGATTGACCTTTCGCAACACCATAGTCTTCGACAATAAACCGAAATGCCTGGGTTTGCCCGACGATACCGAACTTGGGAGACTGGGTCAGTTTGATCGTGCGATCAATCTCATCCTCCATTCCGGTAATAAGACCATGCAGCGGCCCGTTGTACCCGAGTTCCTCCATATTCGCTGGAATGTCGTGCACTTGTCCGTCGGTGATCATGACTGCGCCGGCATACCGTTCCGGGGGAATATCAGCCAGAGCCTGGCGCAACGCCGTGAACGCCAGGGTGCCTTCGTCAGCAGAGGTGATGCCGGAGCGCACCTCAACCTGTCTGACTTCCAGGTTTGCAGTTGCGCTCAGTCTCGTGCGCAACTCAGCCTCAACTGCATCAGTCAAGGCTGCTCGATCCGCTATGGTTTGACTCTGGCTGCGATCGGTTACCACGACGGCAATGTCCGGTAGGCTTTCGCGTTCTTCGCGCAGCAGGACCGGGTTGAACAAAGCCAACACCAATACCGCGGCGCTCAGTCCTCTCAACAGTGCGCCGCGCGCGCGCGCCAGCAGACCGGCAAGGACCAGAAGTCCGGCGATCGAACCCAGGCCGATCGCCAGCCAAACCGGTACAAGAGGTTGAAGGTCCGCGGTCCACTGCATGGTGTGTCTACTGCCCCAACCGTTCCAGCAGAGCAGGAACGTGAACCTGGTCTGCCTTGTAATTGCCAGTCAGTGCGTACATCATGACGTTAACCCCGGTGCGCCAGGCGAATTCGCGCTGACCTTCGCCGCCAGGTGACACTGGAAAGCGTGGATTGCCCGCGGCGTCAGTTGCCCAGGCTGCCGCATAATCGTTTGACCCGATGATAATCGAACTGACACCATCGCTTGCTGCAGCCTGAATGCCTGCTTCATTGGATGTGCGGGCCTCGACCCACAATTGCCCACCTGCCCAGCGCCCCGGGAAAGTTTGCAACAAATAAAATGCCCGGGTCATGACATGACCATCCGGAACCGGTTCGAGCGCCGGCACATCAAGCCGGTCAAGAATGCCGCGAAGCGCCATGGTGGAGGGTGAGAGTGAGCCGGTCAGTGCCGCCGTCGATACATTGTCATCGCGAGTATCGAAGAACAGCGTCCCGCCATTTTTCATGTAGTCGGACAGTTTGGCGAGCAGCGCGTCGTCAGGCGGTTCAGCGTTGGCCAGGACCGGCCAGTAAATGAGCGGGAAGAACACAATGACGTCGCGTTGCAAATCTATCGCAACGGGATCTGCCGGTTCAATTGATGTGCGTTGCTGCAAGACACGGCCCAAACCTTCAAGCCCCATTCTGGAGGTGGCGTCCACTTCCGTATCACCGGTCAAGATGTAACCAATGCGAGTTTGCAGGCTTGATTGCATGGCAAACTGATCTGCAGCGTCAAGGCCTTGGGAACTGCCAGTTTCCTGTGCGAGCGCCGGGGGCGAACCAACGGCCCCTGCCGTGATCACCAGAAACGCCAATACGGACGCAGTAAGGACATTGCGTCTCATTAGCCTCGCTGCGGCGCCCGTCAGGTACAGCATGGCCAGGCAATCGGCGATAAACAGCATCGTGGCGGCTGTAAACAGCCAGCCCGACAATTCAGTTGGTCGCACGCGCTCATAGCTGGATATGGAAAAAGCTGACGGAAAACTACCCAACGCCTGCAAACCGTCACCGGCGGCATCAAGGTTGAGTGCATGGCTGGCTCCACCTCTGCCATAGATGCCGGCGGGATGGACCGGTGTGGGTTGCATCTTGAAGAAAGCATCGGATTCCACCGGGGCGGCATTGACGGGAGGCGCTGTCAGTTCGCCGAAACCGTTGAGACTGCGCAATGGAGTAAAGGCACCCCGACTGGTGCTTGCTGCGGAGGCGTTGGTTGCTGCAGTGTTTGTTGCCTCAGCATTCAGACTGCCGGCAGCCGGTGCGATGTCGGCAATGCGTTTGAGCATTTCCACGAAAAGGCCTGTCAAAGGCAGGTTTGACCAGTCGGCGTTTGCGGTCACGTGGAAGAGCACAACCAGACCCTTGCCCTGCGTACGCGCCGTCACAAGAGGTGTGCCATCTTCAAGGCTTGCCCATACCCGTCCAGGCAAGGTGGCTGACGGTTCGGCCAGAACCTGACGGGTCACCTTGATCGAGTTGTCAACAGCAAGACCGGCAAATGGCGTCTCGTCGGCAAAAGCAGACAGACCTTGTGGTTGTTCCCAGCTTAGTGCAGATCCGAGCGAACGTCCGCCGCTGCGCAATTCAACCGGCACCAGTCCATCATGGCCGCCAGCCAGACGAGGTCCGCCAAACCGGATTACAATGCCACCATTTCCCACCCAGCTGTCGAGAGCTGCGACGTTGCCTTCGCCCAGCACTCCAATGTCCGCCAGCACCATCATTGAGGTGCCGGACTTCAACGCCGCCTGAATACCATCCACGGATGCAACTTCGGTTATCTCAGCGCTGGGCTGCAGGGCACGGCTTACATAATACAGTGGCGACAGAAGCGGCTGTTCCAGCTCCTGTGACGCACCTGACAACATGGCAACAGATTTCCGACGCCAGCGGTCATCAAACATGTAAACACCTGCTGCAGATCGGCCATTGGCAATCTCGATACGCGAGGTTTCGTTGCGCAGTTCAAGCGGAAGTTCGACTGTCGCGGTAGCCCTCGTCTGTCCCGCGGCGAATACCAGGGGCGCTTCTGCCAGGGCGCGGCCACCGAGGGAACGCACGGTTATCTGTTGCGTCCTGGCTTCGTTGCTGTCGGCTCTTTCGGCAGAAAGGTTAAGCTTCGACGCCTGCAATTCGGGCTTCTTCAGCGCGGATGGAATGCGGGCCAGATCAGGAAGCAATACCTCGACCCTGGCGTTGCCGCTACCCAGTGTGCCAAGCAAGGCGACAAACTCTCCGTCATCTGCATCTGCAAGTCCGTTGCTGAGCCAAAGGACTCGCAGATTTGCGGTGTCACCAAAAGCAGATGCCAGTTCGTCACCCAGCACCTCACGTTCTGGAGACAATGCACCTGGAACCATTGCGGCTGCGGCTTTCTGCGTTGTTGCAGCATCGGCAAGCTTCAACTCCCGCACACCCGAGGAACCTGTAGTTCCGGTTATTGCTGTTGGTGCGCCTGCACGTTGTGCCTCGGTCAGGAGATCGCGGATCAGGTTCTGGCGAGCCTGCCATTCAGGTGCCGATGCCCAGCCGTCATCAACGACTATTACCAGGGGATCAGCGGATTTGTCACGAACACCTGAGGCATTCAACAACGGTCCGGCAACGCCGAGTATGATGGCTGCCGCCATGGCAAGACGCATCATCAGTACCCACCACGGAGTATGTTGAGGTTGTTCCTCAGGTGATATGAGGTCCAGCAAGAGCCGGTAAGGCGGGAACCTCACTTGCTGCGGCTTTGGAGGTGTGAAGCGCAACAGCCACCAGATGACCGGCAACGCCAAGAGACCCATCAGAGCCATGGGCGTCGTGAATACAAGTCCTGTCAGCAATGCAGACATGGGCTACACCGCTTTCGCCAGTGTCGAAACACTGGAACGCAGTGAAAGGCGGGCGTATAGCGATATCAGCAGTGGATGTGGTGACTGATCTGTGTGATGCACGATAAATGTCCAGCCGAGTTGCCGCGCCAGCTGTCTGAGACCGTCACGGTGTCTGGCCAGCGCGGCGATATAGTCCTGCTTCAGTTTTTCGGCCCGTCCCGCCACCAGCTTGTCGCCAGTAGTCATTTCAATGAACTCGGTGCGGCCATGATAAGGCAGGGTTTCTTCGGCCGGATCGGTGACCTGCACGATGTGGCCGTGCAGCCCGGCGTCTGCAATGTTGCCCAACCTGTCGCGCAATTGTTCCAACGGATCCAGGAAATCACCGATCAGAACACAGCACGCATGGCGTGGCAGGGAGACCTCAGGCGGCAGCGATTGAAGGACAGAATTTCTATCAGCCTCGCCTGAGTACCAGGCTGCCATGCGGCGCAGTACGAGGCGCGTATGACCCGGAGCCTGTGGCCAGCCCAGAACGCCCACGCGTTCACCAGCGCGGATCGCGAGGGTAGCCACTGTCAGCGCCAGGACAGCGGCGCGTTCGCGTTTGGTGGTGTTGGCTAGATCTGACTTGAAATCCATGCCGGCTGTCTGGCTCGCCCAGACGAGCAACGTGTTTGTTGCGGCCCATTCACTTTCGCGAATAAGTGTTTTTCCTGCGCGGGCCGTCTTGCGCCAGTCAATCCTTGAAATTGAGTCGCCTGGTGAATATGGCCTGTATTGCCAGAAATCAGGGCCGGGCCCGGTTCGCCTGCGACCATGGGCGCCGTGCACAACAGCATTGGCAATGCGTTCTGACTGTATCAACAAAGCAGGATATGCGCTGGCCAAGCGGTCAGCGGCCCCGCGTAGTCCGGCAGCATTGGAAGTTGGTGAGTTCATCCTGACCCTAAGACCTGATCGGTTCAGTAAGTTTGCTGATAACACTGTCAATCGTGACACCGTCTGCTCGGGCAGAAAATGTGATTGCCATGCGATGGCGCAACACAGGTGCAGCCAGCGCAACTACATCGTCAAGCGAAGGTGACAACCTGCCGTCGAGCAGTGCTCTTGCACGTACACCCAGCATCAGGGATTGGCTGCCTCGCGGACCCGGACCCCACGAGATAGTTTCGTTGGCATAATCTGAACCGTCCGGGCCTGGCCTGGCGGAGCGAACCAGTTCAAGAATCGCATCGGCAACTTTCTCGCCCACGGGGATGGTTCGGGTCAACCGTTGCGCACGCATCAGGTCTTGGCGTGAAAATACGTTTTCCACCTCTGCCTCTTCATTTCCGGTTGTGGCAAACAACATCCGCCGTTCTGACTCCAAATCGGGATATGGCACATTGATCTCCAGCAGGAAACGGTCGAGTTGAGCTTCAGGCAACGGGTAGGTTCCCTCCTGTTCAATCGGATTTTGGGTAGCAAGGACGTGGAACGGTGACGGCAGATCGTAGCTTTGCCCGCCAATCGTCACGAAATGCTCCTGCATGGCCTGCAATAACGCGGACTGGGTGCGCGGGCTTGCGCGATTGATTTCGTCAGCCATCAGCAGTTGGCAGAATACCGGTCCCTTGACAAATCGGAACTGGTGCCGCCCGGTGTCACCTTCGTCCAACACTTCGGAACCCAGAATATCTGCAGGCATCAGGTCAGGAGTGAACTGGATGCGTCTTTCGTCAAGGCCCAATACGGTGCCTAACGTCACTGCCAGTTTGGTTTTTGCGAGGCCCGGTGCACCGACCAACAAGGCATGACCACCGCCGAGGATTGCTATCATCGCCTGGCGAATGACATCGTCCTGCCCGAAGATAACGGTGTTTATGGAGTTAAGTGCTTGTTTCAGCCTGTCGGCGGTGATCTCCAGATCGTCGAGAATTTTTGCATCAGCGTTGGTGACGTTGCTCATGGGGTTCGGGACCTTGCGTTTTTCATATTCTAGCCGGAATCGCTATCATGTTTCATCATACGACAATAACAGTGGCCGCAACATGGTTGTTAAAGCAAATTACCATGATGTAACGATGGTGCTTCACTGTTGGACCGTTTCGTGGTTCACAATGTCGTCAGCCGTTTGAGACGATGACGTGATCGATACTATGAACGAGAAGTTTAACATACCCGGTATTGAAGCGATTCCCGCTGCCGACATGCCGTCCCGCGAGCCGGCACCGGTAGACAGCTGGCATCCCGAACATGCCCAACCCATAGATATCGAAATCGATGTGGACGGCAACTGGTTTCACGAAGGTTCGCCCATTCGTCGCGCAGGCCTGGTTGCACTGTTCGCGTCAATCTTGAGAAGAGAGCCAGACGGCAGCTATGTGCTTGTTACGCCGGTTGAAAAGCGAACAATCAAGGTTGCAGATGTGCCTTTCCTGGCTGTTGATATTTCGGTCAGCGGAACTGGAAGGGCACAAACGGTATCCCTGACCACCAATACAGGCGATGTAGTTATTGTCGGGAAAGATCATCCAATGCGGTTTGCAGAGGGTGCGGCGGCGGATGGCGTTGCATTGCCCTATGTAACAGTCAGGGGCGGGCTTGAAGCAAGGGTTGCACGTGCCGTCTTTCCCGACCTGGTCGAGGCAGGATGTGTGGATAACTACAAGCGAAACAAGTGGTTTGGCGTTTGGTCGTCAGGATGCTTCTGGCCCATGATGCGGGCCGACGAGGTGGGTGCTTAATTCATATGGCAATTTACTCGCAAGACTGGTTTCGCAAACACGCCGTACCCCGGCTTCATCGTCATGTCCCGATTGAGGCAGTTGATCTGGCGTTGCCTGCATTACGTTCGGATGAAGATTTCAATGATGTTGCAGGGTTGAAAACAAGCGATCAGGCGCTTGCTGCTGCGGTTTTGGTGGGATTGCTGGAACGTGATGGCGAGTTGCACGTGCTCCTGACGCAGCGGTCTGAAGAATTGCCGACCCATGCGGGTCAAATTGCATTTCCCGGTGGCAAGATCGATGCTGAAGATGCCGGGCCTTTAGAATGTGCGCTACGCGAAACATACGAAGAGACAGGGGTTTCGCGAGAATTTGTAGAGCCGATCGGGTTTCTCGATGTCTACCAGACAGGAACCGGGTATCGTATTGTGCCGGTTGTCGGATTGCTAAAGCCGGGTTTTGCACTAGCCCCGGAGCCTGGCGAAGTGACCGAAATTTTTGACATCCCCCTGGCGCACTTCATGGAGCCAGGCAATCACCTGCGTCACTCCCGGATATGGCAGGGCCGTGAACGGCAGTACTATGCCATGCCTTACGGCGAGCGATATGTCTGGGGCGCCACAGCGGGTATGTTGCGCAATTTGCATGACAGGGTGAAAAGCCAATGAAGCTGCCATCGCTGTGTGGTCATGAAATCCTTGACACGCCTGGTTTGCCCGCGGTCTTTGATGCAATTTCCGGGGCCGGTGGCGAGGCTCGCCTGGTAGGCGGGTGCGTGCGAAATGCACTGATGGGTGAGGCTGTCGGTGACATTGATATTGCGACGAACCTGCCGCCTGAACAAGTCATGAAGGCAGCCGGCAAAGTCAATCTGAAGTCCATAGCTACCGGCATCGAACATGGCACCGTAACGATTGTCAGCAGCGGTACCGGGTTCGAGGTTACAACCCTGCGAGAAGACATCGAAACCGATGGCCGCAAAGCCAAAGTAAAGTACACGGGTGACTGGTCGGGCGATGCCGCCCGGCGTGATTTTACACTGAATGCGCTGTATTGCTCATGTGCCGGTGAGGTCTATGATCCGCTGGGAGGATATGCCGACCTGGAAACCAGAACGATCCGTTTTGTAGGAGATCCAGATGCCCGTATTCGTGAGGATTATCTGCGTATATTGCGGTTTTTCCGCTTTATCTCGCAGTATGGACGCGGCGAGATTGATGTAAACGGGTTGGCTGCCTGCGCGCGGCTCAAGGATGGATTGCAGCAACTGTCCAGAGAAAGAATTGGACAGGAATTTTACAAACTGCTTGGCGGTGCGCGCGCTTGTGAAGTTGCAACCCTGATGAACGAGGCAAGTGTCAGCCGAACCCTGTTCGAGGTCGAAATGAGCGACAAGTTGCTCGCTTCCGTCAATTCAAAAGCTGAAAAGCTCGGCATTGCACCTGATTACACGACACTATTGTCTGCAGCGCTTCCGTTGTCAGGCGACAAACTGTCATTACTGCTGAGATTGTCCAACGCTCAAACTGGTGCATTGAACGAGTTGCAATCAGCCACGGCGCCGACACCGGCATTGCGCGATATTGAGCGCAAGGTTTTGTTATATCGAATGGGCGCGGATACCTGGTCTCGCGCTGTTATTCTGGCCTGGTCGCGTCTTGGTTCTGGTGAAGAAGAGGAATGGAGGCGTCTCTTCAAATTGCCCGACGAGTGGCAACTGCCGGTATTTCCGGTGAAAGGCAGCGATGTTGTGGCGGCCGGCGTCGAACCAGGTCCGCAAGTCGGCAAAATACTCGAGACCCTGGAAGACTGGTGGATGGCTGGAGGTTTTGTAGCAGATCGCGATGAGCTGTTGTCACGAGTATCGAGCCAGCGCAGTGACCAGACGTGATTTCTCACGAGGCAGTTTGTTCGCGTTGAAGCCTTGAGACCGAATTGCAAACGTCTGGAGATTATAGTTTTTGCCCCTTCACCTCACTCCTGGCCACACCAACATTATCCGAGCAGCTGCCGCAACCTTTGGCAGATGACCTCCTTGATACTGAAAGCTGTGTCGACGTGCCGGCATTGAGGCGCAAGTCTTCACCAGGATAATCTGGCTCTTGCGCAGTACATATTCGCCATGCAGTATTTGTCCGGTGATCAGAGGCGCGAAACTGCGCGTTTGATGGTGCAAGTCAAAGATTTCAGTCAAGCAGGCAATCAATCATGCAGAAATTTGCTGTCGGGCAAGCTGTCCGTCGCGTGGAGGATGAACGATTTCTCAAGGGAGAGGGTCGTTACGTCGATGACATCGTACTTGAGAACATGGTGCACGCGGCCTTTGTACGCTCGCCGTTTGCGCATGCGAAAATTGGTGCAATTGATACCTCGGTTGCGGCTGATATGCCCGGCGTAATCAAAGTACTGACCTACAAGGACGTCAAGAAAGCCGGACTCGGCGCTTTTCCGACCCTCACCGCGGTTGACGGAGTCGATGAAAACGGCATTGCAGTGCCGCAACGTTTTGCTCTGACCGGCGACGTGGCACGCTTTGTTGGCGATCCGGTCGCGATGGTGATTGCAGAGACCCCGGATCAGGCAGTGACCGCATCGGAAGCGGTCACGGTTGATTATGACGACAAACCGGCAGTGGTTGATCTGGCATCCGTGCTCGACAGGAAAACCACGCTTATACATCCGAAACTGAAATCAAACAGAGCATACCATTTTCACAAGGGTGACGAACCCGGCGTCGACAAGGCAATTGCGTCGGCAAGTCATGTCACACGCCTCACCTTCATCAACAACCGGGTTGCGCCTGCGGCTGTCGAACCGCGCGGGTCCATTGGAGAGTATGACGACGCGAAGGATCAACTGGTGCTCTATGTGTCCGGTCAGGCGGTGCACGGACAAAAGAGCCAGATGGCTGACGCAATATTCAAGGTGCCACCAGACAACATTCGTGTCGTCATGCCGGACGTTGGCGGTGGTTTCGGAGCCAAGAATTTCGTATACCCAGAGAATGTCATGGTCATGCTGGCAGCAAAGCTGATCGGTCGGCCGGTCAAATGGATTGCACAGCGTTCCGAAAATTTCCTGTCGGAAATTCATGGACGCGATCACCTGACTACCGCGCAACTGGCGCTGGATGGTGACGGTAACTTTATTGCCTTGAAGGTCGACACCCGCGCCAACATGGGGGCTTATCTGTCCTCATACGCAACCATTATTCCAACCTCAGCCAGTTGGGTCTCCATGGGTGGCAACTATCGAATTCCGGCAGTTTCAATGTCGGTGGATGCAGTGTTTACCAACACTGTGCCAGTGGATGCCTACCGTGGCGCAGGCCGGCCGGAAGCAGCCTATTTGATCGAGCGGCTCGCTGATCTGGCGGCATTTGAGACTGGGCGCGATCCGATTGAACTGCGCCGGCAGAACTTCATCAAGAACTACCCACATACGATGGCGCTGGGCATGGTGATAGACTGCGCGGATTTTGAAGGCACGCTGGACAGGGCGTTGGCGGCTCATGATGCTGATGGCTTTGCGAAACGCCGCAAGGCCTCTGAACGCAGGAACAGATTGCGGGGGCTCGGAGTTTCCAGCTATCTGGAAGTGACCTTAGGTTTGCCATCCGATTTCGCGGAGATCAGATTTGAAGACAATGGCACCGTGTCTCTCATGACCGGCGGTCAGTCGACAGGCCAGGGACATGAAACGACTTTCAAGCAGATCATCAGTTCCGAACTTGGCATTGCGCCCGGCAAGGTGCGTTATGTCACCGGTGATACGGACGTTATCAAGGCTGGCGGAGGTCATGGTGGTTCGAGGTCGTTGATGGTCATTGGATCTGCATTGCTGACTTCCTCTCGGGAAGTTGTGCGCAAGGGTAAGCTCGCTGCTGCACATGTTCTTGAGGCTGCTGCTCAGGATATCGAGTTCAAGGCGGGAAAGTTTGCTATCATCGGCACCGACCGGGCCATTGGTGTTCTCGATCTGGCTGCCAGGTTGCGCGCCAATGCTGACAGCCTGCCCGAAGGTGTTCCGCGAACGTTGTCATCCACCAAGACCTGGGAGAGAAAGCAGTTTTCCTATCCCAACGGCGTGCATATCTGTGAAGTGGAGATCGATCCAGATACCGGCATGACAGAGATAGCCGGTTATACAGTGGTCGATGATTTTGGCCGAATTATCAATCCGTTGATTGCGGGGGGGCAAGTTATGGGTGGAGCGGTGCAAGGCATTGGACAGGCGATGCTGGAGAGCGTTACCTATGATGAGACGGGCCAGTTGTTGACCGGGTCCTTCATGGACTATTGTATGCCGAGAGCACAGGATTTGCCGACAATTGGTCTGGAGTTCAATCAGGATGCTCCGACACAGTCCAATCCGCTCGGCGTCAAGGGAGCAGGAGAGGCTGGCGCAACCGGAGCGCCGCCCGCGGTGGTCAATGCGGTAGCAGATGCGCTTAAACCGCTGGGGATTGGTCATATCGATATGCCGCTGGCGCCAATGAAAGTTTGGCAAGCGATCAGGGCGGCCCGGCATGAGCAGGCTGCACAGTGACAGGCGGTTGCTGGGCGTGGGTCAGCGTTAAGCATGCATGAAGACTGTTGTCATACCATCGGCGCTCATGGTTTAAACCGCCAGCAGCGGTCCAGAGCGACCGGACAAGTTTCGGTCTTGAACCATATGGACACATATTAGGGTCAGTTCGTGCGATGACATTTCATTCGATTGCAGACACGGTACATGAACATGTAGCGGATGATTCCGACGCGGCCGACTTGTCTTTTGTGGTGTCTGGTCAGTTCATGCAGCAGCTGGTAGCGACGCTGAAGCCAGGCCGCCGAATGGTTTGCTGGGCAAGTTCGGTGATCGCGCATGATAATGGAATCATCCTTGAAGACGCCGGCAACCAAGCGCTGGTTATTGCTTGTAATGTGGGAGATGCCGACGCGCGGGTTATTCTTTCATCCGGCGGGTCAGTTGGTGCTTTTGATCTGAAGCAGCTTGCAGGTCGAATTTTGTTACCGCAGGAAAATTTTCTGGCAGTAGGTCCTGGAGTGCGGCTCAGGCCATACAGTCAGATCAAGTCACTTAAATCTGCCGAGAGGCCCGATGGGTTGGTATTGCTTCAAGCAGATGGTGAAGGTTGGGTGTTTATAGCTGCATCCAGCGAAGTGTCTCATCTGAAGTTGGGTGTGGGAGAAATCCTGGCGGTGCGAGACCGCGCGATCGCCGCATTGGGTGCGACCGTTGTGATTGAAAGAGCTACGGAAGAGCATGGTGTTGCACCGGATAACAAGCTAAACGTCGCAATATTGCGCGGGCCCGGTAATCTCTGGTTGCAACAATCGCCTGTTTCAGCGAATGCGGCAGATTCTGATGCGAGCCCCAGGTCACCGATGGTCATCAGCTTCAACTGACGTCAATCTATCGTCTAAGTATTGTCGATTTAAAAGAGGGCCTGGCAGAACCGAGCGTTGCAATTGTGATTTTATGGCGGATCTCGCATAAGTGGGAGCGGTTTTGCGGGCAAACCAGCAAAAACGCTAGAAACGAAAGGCAGTTTTGGTTCACCTAACCTTAGACAGCAGCCAATGACGGGAGACGATATGACCGGAACGGTTTTGATTACGGGTGCGGCACGGCGCATTGGCCGCCACATGGCTCTGGACCTTGCTGACAAGGGCTGGGCGGTGGCAGTCCACTACAACACCTCGCAGGATGACGCCACCGAGGTGGTTGCGAAAATCACCGCCAAAGGCGGACGTGCCGTCGCAGTGCATGGTGATCTGTCAATCAGCGAGACGCCTGAAAAAATCGTTGCCAACGCGGTGGAGGCACTGGGTCCATTGACGTGTCTGGTGAACAACGCCTCGAAGTTCGATCCAGATGAGGCAGAAACGGTAACTCACGAAGGCTGGGACCTGCACCTGGATACCAATGTGCGTGCGCCGGTGTTTCTGGCCCAGGCATTTGCCGCTCAATTGCCGGAAGGCAAGCATGGCAATATTGTCAACATTATCGACCAGCGGGTATGGAAACTAAATCCAACTTTTTTTTCGTACACGGCATCGAAGTCGGCACTTTGGACTGTAACACGCACATTGGCTCAATCACTGGCACCGCGTATCAGGGTCAACGCGATCGGACCTGGTCCAGCCTTGCCAAATGTGCGAATGAATGAGCAGGATTTTGCCAAACAATCCCGCCTCACTCTGTTGCAACGAGGAACCTCTCCCGGGGAGATATCGTCTGCCCTGGAGTTTATTTTGTCAGCTCCGGCCTTGACCGGACAGATGATCGTGCTCGATGGTGGGCAGCATCTCGTGTGGCAAACGCCGGATGTCACAGATGTGAATGAGTAGATGAAATGGACAACAATCCGCGTCAGTTGAGTTCTCAATATGCAGATGCCGAGCAAGGTATACGACATGTTTTTGTCCGGGACCTGTCGCTGATCGCCATGGTGGGCATCTATGAGCATGAAAAGCGGTATCCACAGCGTATTCTGGTGAACATTGACTGTGCCGTGCAAGAACTTGGCGGTGCACTGGAGGACGATATCAAGAATGTCGTCAGTTATGAGAAAGTGGTCAAGAACGTCAAGTCGATCGTGCGCGATGGTCACGTGAACCTGGTGGAAACACTCGCTGAGAAGATTGCCGAAAAAGTATTGAAGAACCGGTCGATCATGCGCGTTCGTGTCAGAGTTGAAAAGCTTGATATCATTCCCGAAGCTTCAAGTGTCGGTATTGAGATTGAGCGCGCGCGGGGCTGATGAAGCCGATGAGTGAGTCACATGCAACACAAGGCAGTGAGACGGTCGAAGAGATCGTTGAACGCGGACCTGATGTTATCAAGCGGTTCGCAAAGACCTTGCCCGGTAGGCCGGGAGTTTACCGGATGTACAATGACAAAGGCGATGTGCTCTATGTCGGCAAGGCGCGCAATCTGAAAAACCGGGTGTCGAACTATACCCGGCTGGGTGGCCATACAAATCGTATTGCGGCAATGATTGCCAACACCTGCTCCATGGAGTTCGTGACCACCAAGACAGAGCCTGAGGCCCTGCTGCTGGAAGCCAATCTGATCAAGCGCCTGAAACCGCGCTATAATGTCATTCTACGCGATGACAAGTCTTTCCCCTACATCCTGATTGCGAAGGACCATAAGGTCGCCCAGATCACCAAACATCGTGGTGCAAGAAGTCGTAAGGGCAACTATTACGGCCCGTTTGCATCAGCCGGTTCGGTAAATACCACGATCAATTTACTGCAGAAGGCGTTTTTGCTGCGATCTTGCTCTGACAGCTATTATGAAAACCGCACCAGACCTTGCCTTCTGTATCAGATCAAGCGTTGCGCTGCTCCTTGTACCGGAGAGATATCGGAAGACGGGTACGCAGAACTTGTGAAGCAGGCCGAAGCGTTTCTTTCTGGCAAATCCAATGCGGTCAAAACCGCATTGGCAAAGCAGATGGAGGCGGCATCTGATCAACTGGACTTCGAGCGTGCCGCCGTTTGCCGGGATCGCATCTCAGCACTAAGTCATGTTACGGCATCGCAGGGAATTAACCCGCAGAGTGTGGCGGAAGCAGACATATTTGGCCTCGCGCAGGAAGGCGGACAAACCTGCATTCAGGTGTTTTTCATCCGGGCCGGGCAGAATTGGGGGACTCGCGCTTACTTCCCGCGTGCCGACAAGTCCTTTGAGCCGCCTGATGTTTTGGCTTCCTTTGTCGCGCAGTTTTATGACGACAAACCGGTGCCACGCCAGATCCTGCTGTCGGGAAAGGTTAGCGAACTCGAACTGCTCAGCGATGCGCTTTCGACAAAGGCTGGAAGAAAAGTAGACATGCTGGTGCCAGAGCGCGGTGAAAAACGCGAACTGGTGCACCTTGCCATGAGTAATGCCCGTGAAGCTCTTGGCCGAAAACTGGCTGATACCTCCTCACAGAGAAAACTGCTGGAGGGTGTAAAGACGGTATTTGGCCTGCCACACACGCCACGCCGTATAGAGGTTTATGACAATTCACATATCCAGGGCACGAATGCGGTTGGTGGCATGATAGTTGCCGGACCGGAAGGCCTGGCGAAGGCACACTACCGCAAGTTTAACATCAAGACCGGGCAGGATACCGGCGGTGACGACTTCGCCATGATGAAGGAGGTGCTGACAAGGCGGTTTTCACGTTTGCTGAAAGAGCAGGGTGGGCGTCCTGATCAGAACATGACATTGACAGATGATACAGATACAGATGACAACAACGTGGATGAAACAAGTGTAGGTGCCTGGCCGGACTTGCTGTTGATTGACGGTGGCAAGGGGCAGGTTTCAGCTGTCCGGGAAGTTCTTAAAGAGTTGGAGATCGATGATATGCCGGTGGCAGGCATTTCGAAAGGACCGGACCGAAATGCCGGGCGTGAGCAATTCCATGTGCCGGGGAAAGCACCCTTCATGCTCGAACAACGTGACCCGGTGTTGTATTATGTGCAAAGATTGCGTGATGAGGCGCATAGATTTGCGATCGGCACTCATCGAGCCAAGCGCGCCAAGCAAACGCTTGCCAGTCCGCTTGACGAGATCAGCGGCATAGGGCCGGGCCGCAAGAAAGCCCTGCTTCGTGCGTTTGGGTCGGCGCGCGGGGTTTCGGGAGCATCAGTTGCTGATCTGGAACAGGTTGAAGGAATCAGCAAGAGTCTGGCAACTGCCATTTACGGCTATTTCCACGAGGGCGAAACTTGAGTGTTGGCGCTGAAAAGATCAGGCATCCGAACCGGCGCGGCAACGTGGCGACCTGGCTGCCCAATATACTGACTTACCTGCGCATCGTCGCGGTGCCTGTTGTGGTGGGCCTGCTGATCTATGGTGGCGACATAAATCACTGGATTGCTCTGGCCATCTTCATCATTGCGGCGATCACTGATTTCCTCGATGGCTATCTGGCTCGTATTTGGCAACAGCAGTCGTCACTGGGGCGAATGCTGGATCCAATTGCAGACAAGCTGCTGATCGCCTCGGTTTTGCTGGCAGTGACATACACCGGTGAAATAAAGGGAGTGCATATCTGGGCGGCTATCATCATTCTGTGCCGAGAGATTCTCGTGTCAGGCTTGCGGGAGTTTCTGGCTGAATTGCGGGTCTCTGTACCGGTCACTAAACTGGCCAAATGGAAAACCACGTTTCAGATGGTTGCTATCGGTTTTCTGATTGTCGGACCGGCGGGCGACAAGGTGTTTCATCACACGTCCACTATCGGGCTGGCGTTCTTGTGGGTAGCCGCACTAGCAACGCTTTACACCGGTTATGACTATTTTCGCGCTGGTGTGAAGCATGTCATGGAAGAAGACGAATGAAGGTGTTGTATTTTGCCTGGGTGCGGCAGCGCACCGGCGTTGGCGAAGAGATGATTGAGGTGCCAAAAGGGGTGGACACGGTGGGCGATCTTGCTGCCCATCTTGCGACCCGCGACGAAGGCTATGCTGCAGCATTTGCCGATATGCGGGTTATCCGTGCAGCGCTTGATCAGGAACACGTCACACTGGATCACCCATTGGGTGAGGCCCGCGAAGTTGCATTTTTTCCACCCGTTACCGGTGGATGAGGTAGATGCGGTAAAGTGCAATTAACGCAATGGTTTAGAAGTAAACCTGGCGCTTGTGAATCAAGCAGAAAGTGAAGCATTGTGCCAGGTTAGCGCCACCACAAGATCAGTTGTTGTAGCAACCACGCCAAGCCAGATCAGCGTGACCCTTGGTTGAACAAAGCAAAGGTCATCGAATTTGCAAACGTATTGAACTGAGACAACAAAACTCTAGTGATTATCTGCTTCGGCGAAGCGCCCGCCGGTCAACAGGTGTTCAGCGAGGGTTTCATCACGGCCATACACGTCGCGGCGGAAATGGGTTGAGCCGTCCTTGTTTACCCAAGCCGTAATATAGGTGACATAGACCGGCACCTTGTTTTTCAGTTTGACAATGCGTCGCTTGCCGGATGCGATCTGGCTATTGATGCGGTTTAGATCCCAACCCTGCCTTCCCAGTATGACTTCGGCCAGCTGCGTCGGATTCTGCACCCTCATGCAACCGTGTGAAAAAACCCGCAAATCCTTCTTGAACAGGCTTTTTGACGGCGTGTCATGTATGTAGACATTGTATTTGTTCGGAAACATGAACTTGATGCGACCCAACGCATTCTTGTCGCCTGTGTCCTGACGCAAACGGTATGGCATCCGTCTCATGGCCGACCAGTTGACCGAATACGGGTTCACGATCTTGCCTGACTTGTTGAGCACGCGAATACCCTGCCGTTGCAGATAGCCACGATCCTTTCTGAGCTTGGGTAGGTATTCCTTGTTGGCGATCGACGACGGTACGTTCCAGTAGGGATTGATGACGAGATAGGTCATTTCCTCGGTGAAGACGGGCGTCTTATGATAGGTCTTGCCAACAACGATCCGGGCGGTGTGAATAGTCTTGCCATTGCTTACCACCTTGAGTTCCTGGTCGGCCAGATTGGCGAACACATAAAAGCCTCCTGGCTCCCGGTCGAGCCAGCGTCGCCGTTCGAGATTGACCTCCAGTTGCCTGATCCGTTTGGCGATTGGTATGTTCATTTGCTTTAGCGTGGTGGGACCAACCACCCCGTCATCTGTCAGGCCGTGGCGACGCTGGAATTTTATCACTGCTGCAACGGTGACATCATCATAATGATCATCCACCGGTCGTGTTGCCAGCTCCATGTCTCCGGTTGTGACTAGAAAATCACGCAGCAAGGGCAGACGTACATCTACCGCGCCTGGTTTAAGGGCTTTGCCGGCCGGTATCTGATTCCAGCCCCCGGCAGCCGCTATGGCACGATACTCCTTCAACTTGGCAACCAGACGGTGATAACGCTTGTCCTCGGGCATCAGGCTCGTGAGGTAAGGTTGCATCTCATCGGCTTTTTCTGCACCGTCAAGCAGATAGGCGGCTCCAAGTTCACGAACGGAAATATTATTCTGCTTGGTCACCTCCTTTGGCGAAACGCGACCTCTTGTCAAATCCCTGGCCAGATCAATAAATGCGCTGGTCAACAACATTTCCAGTTCTGCCAGTGCTCGTGGATGCGGGTCTCCGATCAAGGCACGAATGTCTGCAAGCCGGTATTTGAACTGGCGAAGGCCGTGATTTTCGATTTCGCCCAAAAATTCGAGCAAGACCTTGCCCTTGGACTTCATACCGTTGTCACGCACCCAGATAGGTTTGAATGACCGGTCGGAATAATAGGTGAAAACCTGGATCAGTCGGTCATCGTCATCCAATGAGCCGATATTGCTTTCGCCGTTCAGGATAATCGATTCAATCGTCTTTCCAACAACCTCGTTTCCGGCCGCATGAGCTGGCAATCGGGCAAGAGCCACGGTGGTAAGCAACATAAGGGTAACGAGAAGGAAGCGAATACAAAAGCGCATTTAGAAGGTCTCCATCAATACTCCGGAAACCGCACTATAGCGATGATTTGGGTGGTTTCAAACGGGCAATGTAGTCCCGCCCAAAGAAGGGGTATGACGATCTTTCCGCGCGCACCGGTTATCGGCCTGCAAGATTGCGTTACCGGTTACTCGGCCGCCGCGACCTTGGGTTGTACAGCGTTGGTATAATCATTCATCAGCGCGGTTGTAATCTCGCCGACACTGAAATTATATGGTCCAATTTCGGAGACCGGGGTGACTTCTGCTGCCGTGCCAACAATAAAGCATTCCTCAAAACTTGCCATTTCATCCGGCAGAATAACCCGCTCATTGATCTTGATCTGTCGGGTGCGGGCAAGCTCCATCACCGTTTGACGGGTAATGCCATTCAAGAAGCAGTCTGGAATGGGCGTGTGCAATTCGCCATCCTTGACGAAGAAGATATTCGCACCGGTTGCTTCTGCCACTTGCCCGCGATAATCGAGCATCAGGGCGTCGGCATAACCCTTGCGCTCTGCATCGTGTTTGGACAGGGTGCAAATCATATAAAGACCGGCAGCTTTTGCTTCGCAAGGTATAGTGGCCGGATCAGGCCGACGCCACTTGGCGATATCGAGGCGGATACCCTTTAAACGCTCTTCGGCATCAAAATAGCTGGGCCACTCCCAGATCGCGATGGCGACATTGATCTTGGTAAACTGCGCCGACACTCCCATCATCTCGGATCCACGCCAGGCCACCGGACGCACATATGCATCCTTAAGACCCTGACGAGCCAGCAACGCATTGCATGCGTCATCAATCTCAGCGACAGTATAGGGGATTTCCATGTCCAGAAATTCTGCGGAACGGAACAGGCGTTGGGTGTGTTCCGTCAACTTGAAAATCTGACCACCATAGGCTCTTTCACCTTCAAAAACCGAAGATGCATAGTGCAGGGCATGGGAAAGAACATGCAGTTGTGCGCTGGACCAAGGCACAAATTCGCCGTTCAACCAGATATCACCATCGCGTTGATCGAAAGGCAGTGATGCGGCCATGGTGGGCGCTCCTCGTGTGGCCGGTATCGAGTCTCTAGCTCACCCACCGGGGTTGATTTTACAAGCATACGTACAAAAAATTCATTTATGGCACTAACAACAGCGGTAATTTATGTCAATATGGCTGACATAAATCGTGAATGCTGACACGAAACCGGAAGTGAATTTTGTCATGGACGCACAAGCTGATCAAACTACCCGGGACAGAAATGTTTCGCGCGATGCGGTCATTGAGTTGATCGAGTTGCTGTATTTTGGATATCGTGACTTTACTTCAGATCCTGATGTCTTGTTGCTGGATTTCGGCTTCGGACGAGCCCATCACAGAGTGGTGCATTTCGTGGGCCGTAACCCGGGTATCAGCGTGGCTGAGTTGCTGGATATACTGCGGATCACGAAGCAAAGCCTTGCGAGGGTTCTGAAGGAACTGGTTGACCGCGGGATTATTGAACAACGATCCGGCAATTCCGATAGGCGCAAGCGATTGCTGTATCTGACCCGGGACGGCGTTTCACTGCATGCCAGATTGATGCAACCACAAATTGAACGTGTGCGGTCTGCTATAAAGCACGCAGGCGGTGACGCGGCGCCGGTATTCCAGCAAGTCCTTTACGGATTGATTGATGCGCAAGAACGCGACAGGGTTGAGAAGGTGGTTAGGCCATGAGCGGTCTAGTTGATGAACTGCCGCATGTGCTGATCGTTGACGACGACAAACGGCTGCGTGAGTTGTTGGGCTCTTTCCTGTCTGCAAACGGATGCCGGGTATCGGCGGTGAGTGGTGCGACTGAAGCCAAGCAGCGCATGCGGGGAATGTCATTTGATCTGCTGGTCCTCGATGTCATGATGCCGGGAGAGACAGGTTTGGAACTTGCTGCTTCATTGCGTGCCGACGGTAATGATGTGCCGATCTTGATGCTGTCTGCGCGAGCTGAAATCGAAGACCGTATTGATGGACTAAGTGCAGGTGTTGATGATTATCTCACCAAGCCGTTCGAACCGCGAGAATTACTGTTGCGGGTGCAGGCAATATTGAAGCGACACGCCCTGAACCAGCCGGACGGCAAAGAGTTGACGGAAGTAAGTTTTGGCGAGTTTTCATTTAACCTCGCGCGTGGCGAATTACGACGTGACAATCAGGTCGTACACTTGACGACACGCGAGCGAGACATTTTGCGTATATTGGCACAGCGTGCCGGCGAACCGGTTGCCAGGGCAGACATCATCGAGCCGGCGCAGGAAGATTCCAACCGGGCGGTGGATGTGCAGATCAACCGGCTGCGTCGCAAGATTGAGGTTCAGCCAGCTATGCCGGTTTACCTGCAAACCGTGCGTGGTCATGGGTACACTTTACATGTTGACTGAGCGCTGTTGCGCGCATCGGAAGTATTTAGAAAGGGTTTTCCTATGTCGGCCATAGCAAGCCGCGACGATACTCCGCCTAAGAAACGGACACTGTACTGGCATTTCAACCGCTTCCTGGAGAGGCATATGCCGGAACGTCTGTATCAACGTTCCCTGATCATTGTCATAGCACCGATGGTTCTGTTGCAAGGCCTGATGGCCTGGGTGTTTCTCGATCGACATTATGAATCCGTAACCAAATCCTTGTCGCAATCATTTGTGCGCGATGTGGCCCTGGTTATCAAAACCTGGGAAGAAAGCCCGCGCACGGAAGCAGACCTGGCGAAGGTGCTGGCCATGGCGAACGATGACCTGGCACTGGGGCTGACGGTGGAAAAGAAATCAGAACTTCCACCAGCCACTAACACACCGCTGCTGTCTTCGGTTCACCCCAAACTGATGCGCTATTTGTCCAGTGTAGTGGCTTTGCCGCATTGGGTCGATACCGTTGGAAAGAGCGGCTATGTAGATGTTCGGCTTTTGACCCCGGACGGATTGGTGTTCAGATTTCTCACTGATATGGACAGGGCACATGCCTCCACAACGCCCATTTTTATTGCCTGGATGATAGGAGGCTCGTTCTTTTTGTTGGTGATTGCCGTGGTGTTCTTGCGAAATCAGATCAAGCCGATTGTCAAACTTGCCAACGCGGCGCAAAGCTTCGGCATGGGGCGGGATGTGCCGGATTTTCGGCCCGGCGGTGCTGCTGAAGTGCAATCGGCTGCGCGTGCGTTTCTGAAAATGAAATCCCGCATAGAACGCCATGTTGAACAAAGAACCGCCATGCTGGCGGGCGTCAGCCATGATCTGCGCACCATTTTGACACGCTTCAAACTTGAACTTGCCCTGCTGGAAAAGTCACCTACCGTGCAAGCCCTGTCCGACGACGTCAGCGAAATGCAACGCATGCTAGAAGGCTATCTGGCGTTCGTGCGAGGTGATGGTGGTGAGCCAACGGCTGTTACGGAGATTGTACAACTGCTTGGTGTAGTCGCTGATGATATGAGCCGGTCGGGCCATCCGATTATTTTCAATACTCCACGCAAGCTTATAGTTCCCCTGAAACCCGATGCTTTCAAACGTTGTGTTGGGAACCTGGTACAGAATGCGTCACGTTTTGCAAGCCAGGTGGAAATCACTGCGGTTCATGACGGTGATTACCTGCGGGTGGTGGTGGACGATGACGGTCCGGGGATTCCGCCGGAACAGTATGATGAGGTTTTCAAGCCCTTTGTCCGGCTTGACGTTGCCCGAAATCAGGATTCCGGTGGAACTGGCCTCGGCATGGCCATCGCCCGCGACATTGCCCAAAGCCATGGCGGTGACATTTCACTGTCTCCTTCCATGCTCGGGGGCTTGCGGGCGGAAATCAGGATACCAATGTGACGTTTGACAGCTGATACAGGCCAAATAAGCCGGGTGTTGGTCGGTTTTCTGGAGCGCGATTTTGGTTGAATCAACCAAATGTCATAAATCTGATCGCTTTTGAAAAGACAGGGCAACCTTCAGTGCATCCGCGAACCGTCGGGAGCGTCCTTGTCAATTCCGACAAGCACAACGTGGCCGTCTTTGTCGGCAAAGCCGAGCGTGAGAACTTCTGACATGAATGGGCCGATTTGGCGTGGCGGAAAGTTGACGACGGCTGCCACCTTTCGGCCCATCAGATCTTCAGGCGTGTAGTGCACGGTAATTTGTGCCGACGATTTCCTGACGCCAATCTCATCACCGAAATCAATTTTCAACTTGTAGGCAGGTTTGCGGGCTTCCGGGAAAGCAGACACGTCAACGACAGTGCCTATGCGGACGTCCACTTTCATGAAGTCGTCGAATGTAATCGTGCTCATGAAGCAGTCGTCCCTGGTGCTGGCGTCTCCGATGCTGGCGTCTCCGGGGCAGAAGGCGGCGGGGCGGCAGGACTGGCTGCGTCTTCAGTTTGTGATGGCGGCGGAGCCCGCCGGGCTTTCATGAAGCCGCGTGCCAGGCTGGACAATGCGGTTGCCAGTGTCATGGGTGTTTCAAGCCGCTTGATCCAGTCAGCGCCATCACGCAAGGATCGATCCAGTTGTGCCATCGTGCGCGCAAGTCCCGCGTCATCATCAGCGCTCCACACTTTCAGCGTGCGCACATAGACCAGTGCAAGCCCTGTCGTCTTCATGGCGCCACGCAGACCGGAATCCTCCATCCCGGCTGCCGACAGCACCCAGTCCTGCGACTGCAGCATGGACCCGGCCAGGGTTGCGTAGTCTGTCAGGGAAGCCGCTGGTGTCGCGACGATGCTGCGGATGGCAGCCTTGTCAGCGTCCATCAGCTCCAGGCGTCGCATCAGTATGTCAAACAACCGGTCGTGTGCGGAACCGGAAACGGGGTCGGTCTCGAGTGAGGCCAGCATCCTGGAGTCAAGCTGTCGGCTGTAAAGGCGCAGAATATCTGCCTTTCCACCAATTACGCCTGCAATGTCTGCCAATGAAAGTCCGGCTTCTGCGGCAATGTCTGCCAGCTTGACTTCACTCCATGGGCGTGAGGTGGCCAATCGAAAAGCTGCGGTTACAATTGTAGTTTCGCGCTCGTCCATGACAAGGCTCCTGTTGTATCGATCAGTTTGTAGTAGACTGCAATGCGGCTTGTGTGAAGACAAGCGGACCGATTGGCGCGTCCGGAATTTAACCCGCCAATTCGCGGGACCGCCTTTCGGCTTCGGCGGTTGCTCTTATCATCAGTTGTCTCATGCCATCGCTATCAGCCATCAAGACCTGCAGCGCTGCATGAGTGGTGCCCTTTGGCGAAGTGACGTTTTCCCGCAGCACACTGGCAGGTGTGCCTGTCGCACGCATCAGTTCACCTGCGCCTGCGACCGTGGCTCGCGCCAACTGTTCAGCGATATCGGGCGGCAATCCGAGTTCCATTGCCGCTGCCGTCATGCATTCCGTCATGTAGAATATGTAGGCCGGACCTGATCCTGAAATAGCGGTGCACGCGTCGATCATGGCCTCATCGGACACGGAAACCACTTCACCTAGCGAGGCCAGGAGAGCTGTTGCCAGCGCCGACTGTTCTGGCGAAACACCATCGCTTGCCGCCATGGCGGTGATGCCGCGTCCAACTGCAGCAGGTGTATTGGGTATGGTGCGAATAACCGGAGTATCTGCGCCAAAATGCTGACGGAATGCGGCTATGGTCTTGCCGGCTACAACAGATACCACCAGAGGTTTGTGTGTTGCGAGGTCTGCCATGGCCGGCAGCACTTCATCCACCATTTGCGGTTTTATTGCCACGAGAATGGCTTCAACCCCCTCGACGTCGCTAACCGATGGATTATGGCTTATCGAGTATCGACCGATCACAGCCATGGTTTCTGCTGGCGGGGAAGGGTCAAATATCGTCACCTGGTCTGGCCTGATTCCTGCCTCCAGCCAGCCCTGAAGCATTGCGGTTCCCATCTTGCCGGCACCGATCAGTACAAGACGCCCGGTTAGGCCTGGTGCTGCCGGCATGGTTCAAGCCTCTCCGACGGTTTCCAGGAGACTGGACTGGATGGCTTCTTCCGCCGATATTCCGGCCCAGATAACATACTGGAAAGCCGGGAAATAGCGCTCGCACGCATCAAGTGCGGTAAGCACAAGCGCTTCACACTGTGCTTCGCTGAGATCGGCCTGCCCGGTTAGCAGCAACGAATTGCGGAACATCAACGACCCTTCATTGCGCCATACATCAAAGTGGCCAAAAAACAATTGTTCATTGATCAGTGCCACCAGACGCACAATTTCATCGCGCCTTCCTTCTGGAACTTTGAGGTCAAACGAGCATGCCAGGTGCAGGCCCTCCAGCTGTGCATTCCAGTTGAGAGACAAATGCAGGTCGGTCCAAGAACCGGCGACGATCATATTGATTTCATCGTCGGCGGAACGATCGACGAACCATTCATTTCGGGAAGCCAACAGCTCCACCGTTTCCAGCGGATGATTGTCTTCCTGCTCCAATGCCAGCACTGCCGTCATCTTTGTCGCTCCCGGGAACAACCTGCGTCCGTGTGAACGCCTTGAGTTGCTCGATCACCAAATCACTGAGCATCTTGTCTGACAGCAGGTGAACTCACCTGGTTTCAAGATGCTGCAGTACCGTTTCGCCGCCACGTGCGACGAATCAATTAATGTACAGAAATTGACGAATGTTCCGCTGCGCCGCAAGAGTCAGCGGCGTTATGCGATGATTCCTCCACACTGCAAGGGGGAAAACTCACATTTTAGCGCACAGAATTTACTTCCTGGCTGTGGAAGATTTCGCTGCTGACTTCTTTTTTGCTGGTGCAGAAGGCTTTGACCGGAGCTGGTGGAGCTGTGCTTCCAACTCAACAATGCGGGCGCGAAGCGCTTCATTTTCGGTACGCGCCATACTGGCCATATCGCGCACAACGTCAAATTCCTCACGTTGCACGATCTGTATGTCGGCCAACACCCGTTCAATCTGGGCCTTGACGAGATTGTCCACTTCGCGACGTGCGCCTTGCGCTGCACCAGCCGCATTGGTCATCACTTTGGCGAGTTCGTCAAAAAAACGTGAGGAAGGACTTGTCATTTTTCAGGTGTCTCAGCTGTTGGAAACGGTAGTGCTATCCTTTAGGTAGGGTGCAATAGCGGCTTTCGCAAGCGTCCTGCGTCCCGACCCTGCTTGTTGAACCGATTACGCAACCAATCTGGCGATCCTTTCATGCCCATCTTTTATGCCATTCCCTTTCCGGTCATTGATCCGGTGGCCATATCGCTTGGACCGGTCGTGGTCCGGTGGTATGCGCTGGCTTATGTTGTAGGGCTGATAGCTGCTATCTGGTATGCCAAGCGTCTGGTTACCAATGAAGCGCTTTGGCCGGCAACCAAACCTCATACTTCGCCCGCGCAGCTTGACGATCTGCTGTTATGGTCAACTCTGGGCGTATTGCTGGGCGGACGGCTGGGATATGTGCTGTTTTACAATCCTGGTCACTTCTTGCAGAACCCATCGGAAATTCTGCAAATGTGGAATGGCGGCATGTCCTTCCATGGCGGATTTCTGGGCGTTGTGGTTGCATGCTATTTTTATGGTCGCCGGCATGGCATCGGCATGTGGCAATTGCTTGACCTGGGTGCTGCCAGCGTGCCAATCGGGCTCTTTCTCGGCCGTATCGCGAATTTCATCAACGCCGAACTATACGGAAAGGTGACAGACGTTCCGTGGGCCATGGTGTTTCCCGGTGGAGGGCCGGACCCACGACATCCCAGCCAACTCTACGAAGCCGCGCTGGAGGGCGTTGTGCTTTTCCTGGCAGTCCGGTTTGCCACACATGGACTGAAATGCCTGCCGCGTGCCGGTTTGGCTTCCGGCGTATTTGCAACAGGTTATGCCTTGTCTCGCATCTTAATCGAATTTGCGCGTGAGCCTGATGCTCATATCGGGTATCTCACAGGCGGTTGGCTTACAATGGGCATGGTATTGTCATTGCCATTGCTGGCAGTTGGCATCTGGTTGCTGACAAGATCACAAATTTCAGATCCCGGGAGCACTTAATGAGCAAGCCAAGACTTGATCCAGATAAGCGCCGGTCGGCGCTGGGTCAAATCATTACGGACATGATTATTGCAGATGGACCCATGCCTGTGGACAGGTACATGGCGCTGGCGCTCGGGCATGAAGCCCACGGATATTATATGGGCCGCGATCCGTTTGGCCGTGCCGGAGATTTCATAACCGCACCTGAAGTCTCGCAAATGTTTGGCGAGTTGATCGGAATTTGGTGTGCTGCAGGCTGGCAAATGATGGATGCACCTGCGCAATGGAACCTCATCGAACTTGGCCCGGGCAGAGGGACCCTACTGTCTGACCTTGTTCGTGCGTGTTCTGTCATGCCTGGATTGCGCGATGGCATGAAGGTTCACCTGATAGATACGTCGCCTGCACTGAAGACAATGCAGGCTGAAACGCTCAAGCGGGCAGGCGTAGAAGCAAGCTGGCATGATCGGCTTGAAGATGTGCCCGACGGTCAATCGCTTATTATAGCCAACGAGTTTTTCGACGCTCTGCCGGTTGTCCAACTGCAAAAGCAATCGGGGCACTGGCATGAGCGTGTGGTCGGACTGGATCGGGAGAAGAAGCTTGTGTTTGGACTTGCAAGCGATCCGATTAGCCCGGCACTGGTTCCGTCCTGGGCGGCCGGGGTTGAAGATGGCGAAATTATCGAGATTTCACCGGCCCGCGATGCGGTGGCCCGCGAGATTGGCAGACGCATCACCGAAGACAAGGGAGCAGCATTGATTGTCGATTATGGGCATGTTCGTTCAGCTGTTGGGGACACAATGCAAGCCGTTCGCAAACATCAGTTTGCTCCTGTGTTGGCGCAACCCGGCGATGCAGATATTACTTCGCATGTGGATTTCGAGGCGTTGACGAACGCTGTAACCGCTAACGGAGCCAAGGCATATGGTCCTGTCACCCAAGGAGATTTTCTGATAAAAATGGGCCTGAAGGAACGCGAGGAAATGTTGCGAGCCCGCGCGGATGCCCGTCAGCGGATTCGCCTTTCGAAAGCTGCGCAAAGGCTGGTCTCCGGCAACCAGATGGGGCAATTGTTCAAAGTGCTTGCGGTCATTCATCCTGACATGCCGAAGCCTGCTCCGTTCAATGTGGAGGCCACATGATTGAAGCGTCCAGTCTCTTGTCGTTACATGGAGTTCAGCATGGGTTTTTCACTCGCGAAGGGGGCGTGTCAGACGGGATATACGGGTCGCTGAACACGGGCTATGGATCAGGTGACGATACTGCCTGCGTGGCCGAGAACCGGCACCGGATTGCCGCCCGCCTCGGGGTGGAAGATGACCGTCTTCTCACGATTCACCAGTGGCACAGTGCGGATGCCATTGTAGCCGAAGAGCCCTGGGACGTGCGCAAACCGCCTGAAGGCGATGCGGTGGTCACAAGCACGCCGGGAGTTGCTGCAGCCGTTAATACAGCAGACTGTACTCCGGTGTTGTTCTCTTCGGGTGACGGCAAGGTTGTAGGGGCTGCGCATGCCGGCTGGAAAGGAGCTTTCGGTGGGGTGCTGGCATCCACAGTCGCCCGGATGAAAGAGCTGGGCGCCAGGGATATACATGCAGCGATCGGCCCGACCATTAGTCAGTCAAACTACGAAATCGGGCCGGAGTTTCATGCGCAGTTTGTGGAACGCGACGCGGCATTGGAGCGGTTCTTCATTCCGTCGGACAAGCCAGGCCATTTCATGTTTGATCTGCCAGGGTTTGTGCGGTCACATCTGGACCGGCTGGGACTGGCATCCATCGAAGACACCGCCTTGTGCACCTATGCAGATGAAAGACGGTTCTTCTCCTATCGCCGCACGACCCATCGTGGCGAACCGGACTACGGACGTCAACTTTCAGCCATTTGCATAAAGGGATAGGCGACACGTCATGGCATTGCATTTCGAGATGAAAGAATACCGCGCGCGGCAGAGAAAAGTGATCAAGGAACTGGAGGCGCGGGGGCTCGACGGACTGCTGATGTTTCAACAGGAATCCATGTATTACCTGACCGGTTACGATACGTTCGGCTTTTGCTTTTTCCAGTGTCTCTATCTCGGTACCGACGGCAGGATTGCGCTGTTGACGCGATCAGCCGACCTGCTTCAGGCGCGGCATACCTCAATATTGGAAGATATACGGATCTGGACCGATGAAGCCGGTGCGAAGCCGGCAATCCAACTGCGCGACATGTTGGCGGATCTCGGTGCCAAGGGAAAAAAGCTCGGCATTGAGAATGAATCCTACGGTCTGGTCCATTCAAACGGACTGGCGGTTGAGGCAACTCTCGGGGGCTGGTGCAAATTGCAGGATGGGTCCCGGCTGCTGGACAGTATCCGCGCCGTCAAGTCGGAGGCTGAACTGAAATATGTTCGCAAGGCAGGCAAACTCGGCGATGCCGCCCTGAAAGCTGCAATTGCCGCAACATGTGCCGGTGCGGATGAGGGTGATATTCTGGCGGCACAGCACGCCGCCATTTTTTCGGGCGGGGGAGATTACCCGGCCAATGAGTTCATTATCGGCTCCGGTCGCGACGCGCTCTTGTGTCGCTACAAGTCAGGCCGTCGCAAGTTGTCAAAACGTGACCAGCTTACGCTCGAGTTTGCCGGCGTATACCGACACTATCATGCGGCCTTTATGCGAACGCTTGTTGTTGGGCAACCCAAGAAGCAGCATGTCGCAATGCATGCGGCCGCCATGGCGGCACTCGAGGCTGTCGAAGATGTCATGAAACCCGGCAAGACTGCAGGGGATGTGTTTGATGCCCATGCCCGGGTCATTGACGAACATGGGTTCAGGCATGCCCGGCTTAACGCCTGCGGCTATTCTCTGGGTGCGAAGTTTACGCCAAGCTGGATGGATACGCCGATGTTCTTCCATGGCAATGACTTCAAGATCAAGGTAAACATGACGTTCTTCGCGCACATGATCCTGATGGATGCCCGCACCAATACCGCCATGACGCTGGCGCGCACCTATATCACCAAAAAGGGCGCACCGGAGCCGGTCTCCAAATATCCGTTGAAAATGATCGTAAAGTAGGGTTGAGAACCCGGGAGTAAAAATGGTCTACACAGTCCGGACATTGCAGGCAGATGACAAACCGCGCTGGCGCGAATTGTTTGATGGCTATCTTGAATTCTACAAGGCCTCCGTGCCGGAAGACACTATTGAGCTGACATTTGAGCGTCTGATGTCAGACGGCGAGTGGGACCCTTCAGGGCTGGTTGCGGTAAACGAGGAAGGTTGCATCGACGGCATCACACATTATGTATTTCATCGCTCTACATGGTCGCCAACGGTCTATTGTTATCTTGAGGACCTGTTCGTGGACCCCGCTGTGCGCGGAGGTGGGGCAGGACGGGCGCTTATCAACGCAGTTTACGATGCCGCTGACGCCAAGGGTGCCACGCGGACCTACTGGGCTACCCAGGAATTCAACTACCATGGTCGCATGTTGTATGACAAAGTAGCTGAAAAATCGCCATTCATTCAGTACCGAAGGCCGATCTAAGCCCGGGTGACGGCTTGCGATGCAGTAGGTGAATGAGGCAGATTGTGCTGGTGGATTGAAACCGCTTGGGTCTGACCCATGCTGACGGACAATACGCAGGCTGGATATGGTGCGGGTCGCAGACAATTTCGGGTGGGTGCGAACGGCGGCGGGACTGGTTGCGTTGCTGGCTGCGCTGGTAATGCTTGCAGCGTGTTCCGCCAATCCCAGTCAACCTTTTGCAAAGTCATCGCCTGGTGGCAGTGGTACAGGTCGATTGCCACCGACAATTGCCATCATCTCCATGAACGGTGTTCCGCCCGACAGGGCCGGTATCTTGTCTGATGCCCTGGCAGAGGAAGCCGGGCAGCGTGACATTGCAATCGTGCAGGGAAATTTCTCAGATGGTTATCAATTGGCCGGAAACTTTCAGGCAATTTTCGAAAGTGGCGGTGTCCGTATTGTCTACGAGTGGGTGCTGACGGGCAATACCGGAGGTGAGCTGCACCGGATCAACGGGCAGGAGCTGGTGGCAGCACCAAATTCCGATCCATGGGCGGGTGTGTCGGACATCATCTTGAAACGTATCGCCTCCATCACCGCCGAAAGCCTGTCGACACGGCTTGCGCAAATGGGTTTCAGGGTCAGGCAGGTGGGAGTATTGCCGCCAACACATACCTTTGCGCAGGCGGGCCCGAATGCTGAAAAGGAAATTGATCTGGAGACCTATTATGGCGCCGGATCGCCACTGGCCACGGCATCGATAACGCCTGATGAGTTTTATTCGATGACGCCGGAAGAGTTGGATGAGCGGTTGAAAGCTGCTGCCCGACAAAAAGAAATGGATCGATTGGCTGCTGCAGGTGTTGCGTCACTTGACGAACTGATGGGCAAAACAGATGATCCGGTTGATTTGGCCCGGGCGACGACCACGGCCAAGACATCAATCGGTTCCAATAAGGCGTCCATGCTGGCTGGGCCTTCGACACCTGCACCGGATCGTGAGCAGCTTGCGACTGCGCAGCCGGCGCCAGACGTGAAGACTGATCTGGCCAGCAATAAAGGATCCCTTGCGAGCAAGTCTGCTGATGACGGTATCAACAAGGTGGCACTGGTTGGGGTAACCGGCTCGCCTGGCCGGGGTAATGACGAACTCTACCTGGCGATGCAAAAAGTGTTACGGCAGGCGGGTTGGCCGGTGGTGAAGAAACCCGGCAGAACAACACTGTCTATTTCCGGTCAGGTTGCGCTCGCCAGACCCAGGTCCGGCGTACAGCAGGTAAAGCTCTCCTGGGCGGTTAAACTGCCGACGGGCGAAATATTGGGCACGGTGCGCCAGGCCAATGATGTGCCAGCGGGATCTCTCAACAAGGGCTGGGGCAAGACAGCACGGTATGCCGCTGAGGCTGCCGCGGAAGGTATTTTCAACCTGGTTGAGCAGGCACGCGGCAATTTGTGAGATTTTGGCCGCCAAAACAGCCATCTACATGTGGAATTGCCGCAATCGGTGGTTGGCAGACAGCTGCTCAAGGTTGTAAGAACCTTGTCATAAGGGCTGGACCAGCTGGAATTCCCGTCTAGGTAAAGAGCGGGAGCTGGCGTGACAGGGCGAACATCGCGATGAAACTCGTTTCGGGTAATTCCAACCGGCCATTGGCGGAAGCCATTGCTGCCTATCTCAACCTTCCGCTAACCAAATGCTCCGTACGCCGGTTTGCCGACATGGAAGTATTTGTGGAGATACAGGAAAACGTTCGCGGTGAGGACGTGTTTGTCGTGCAGTCCACCTCGTTCCCGACCAATGACCATTTGATGGAACTGTTGATTATAATTGACGCCCTGCGCCGGGCTTCGGCCAAACGTGTAACGGCTGTGGTGCCGTATTTCGGTTATGCCCGGCAGGACCGTAAACCAGGTCCGCGCACTCCGATTTCAGCCAAGCTGGTTGCCAACATGATCGAACGGGCCGGTGCGGACCGAGTGTTGACCATCGATCTGCACGCCGGGCAGATTCAGGGCTTTTTCGATATTCCCACGGACAACCTCTACGCAGCACCCGTCATGGTGCGCGACATCAAGGACAACAAGGACAAGTTTTCCGGGACGGAAGTTTGTGTCGTATCGCCAGATGTGGGCGGCGTGGTGCGCGCACGCGCGCTTGCCAAGCGAATTGGAGCGCCGCTTGCCATCGTCGACAAACGCCGCGAGCGGGCTGGCGTTTCCGAGGTGATGAACATCATCGGTGAAGTTGCGGACATGTCCTGCATCCTGGTCGACGACATAGTCGATTCGGGTGGCACGCTGTGCAACGCCGCTGAAGCCCTGCTGGATGCAGGCGCATCAGATGTGTCGGCCTATATCACCCACGGTGTGCTGTCCGGTGGAGCGGTTGCCCGCATAACCGCGTCAAAACTCAAGCAACTGGTCCTGACGGACAGCATTCAGGCAACAGAAGCTGTGCGAGTGTCACGAAACATCCGCGTTATAACCATGGCAAGTCTTATTGGGGAAGCTATCAAGCGCACAGCGCTGGAGGAATCTGTATCCAGCCTGTTTGACGACTAGAACATTTCTCACGAGGCGCAAGCAGCGCGAGGTTCATCACAACCGGGGGGGCCTTGTAACACTTCGTGCAGAAATGGATGTTCTGGCAATCTGAAACGAAAATCCCCGGATGCGTGTCACGGCACCCGGGGCAGTTTCAGGGAGGTTTACTCACTCACGGTTGTCTCATGTCAAGAACCGCTAATTTCCGTCACCGATTTGGTTTCGTTTCAATATCCAAATGGACAAGAAATCCTGACCAAACTTGATCCTGCAATAGGAAATCTGACTATCATTAGACAGATTCTAACGCTGCGGCACAATCACGTTTACGCGGGACCTGCACTTTTTTTTAAAAGTGTGACATTTGAGCCACACTGCATATCTGGGCGGTTTTGCGGCAGCGGTTGGCACCAATCAGGCAATTTCGTTGCACAGACGTGTTGCGTACGTGTGTTGCTTTATGTATAAGCCCGCAATCCGTTACCGGGCTCGTTCACCCCTGGAGGAGATCCCTGGCCGGATACAAGTTGGTGCGCCAGTGTTTGGTGCGCCGTAATTTTACCACTTGCACGACAGCAGGAGACAGACGATGGCACAGACCGCCACACTGAACGCGTCGGTGCGCGAACGGGCCGGCAAGGGGGCCGCCCGTGCAGTTCGCCGTGAAGGCCGCGTACCCGCCGTAATCTACGGCGACAAAAAGGATCCCCAGACGATTTCCATGGAATACCGTGAATTGATGAAACAGGTGCAGACAGGGCGATTCCTGTCCACGCTGGTTGACATCGATGTCGACGGCACCAAGGTTCGCGCCATTCCGCGCGATGTACAGTTTGATCCGGTTCGCGATTTCGTCGTGCACGTAGACTTTCTGCGGCTTGGTAAAGGCGCGCGTATCGCCGTCGAAGTGGCGATCAACTTTGTTGGCGACGAAGAAAGCCCGGGCATTATGCGCGGTGGTGTTTTGAACGTGGTTCGCCACACTGTCGAGATCATGTGTCCGGCTGATGCCATCCCTGAAAGTTTTGATATGGATGTTTCAGGTCTGGATATTGGTGATGGCCTGCACGCGTCTGATCTTGAGCTGCCAGAAGGCATGGTTTTTACGATTACGGATCGCGACTTCACCATTGCGACCATCGCTGCTCCATCCGGTGGTGCTGAGGATGAAGAAGAAGAAGCAGAGGCAGTAGAAGGCGAAGAGGGTGTTGAAGGCGAAGAGGGTGTTGAAGGCGGCGAAGAGGCCGCTGCCGAAGGTGAAGGTGACGAAGAGTAACTTCGCCGGGTTTTGCCAGTTGCAACCGGCAATAGCGAGATGAGGCTGTCATGCTGATTATCGCGGGGCTTGGAAATCCAGGCAAGAAATTTGCCGGACACCGGCACAATATCGGTTTTATGGCGGCGGACGAAATCGTTCGCCGCCATGGCTTTTCTGCATGGCGCAAGAAGTTTCAGGCAGAAATATCCGAAGGCGAGCTTGATGGCGAGACAGTGCTGGTCATGAAGCCTCAAACCTACATGAATGAGTCCGGGCGCGCAGTCGGCGAAGCCATGCGGTTTTACAATCTGGGCCCCGAAAATCTGATTGTAATGTACGACGAACTTGATCTGGTGCCTGGGAAAGTTCGCATCAAGACAGCTGGCGGAGCCGGTGGACACAATGGTATTCGTTCGATTGATGCCCATTGCGGCAAGGGTTACCGCCGGGTGCGCCTGGGTATTGGTCATCCCGGATCCAAAAATCGGGTGAAACGTCATGTGCTGGGTGATTTTGCCAAGGTTGACCGCGAGTGGCTGGAACCGTTGCTTGATGAAATTGCGCGCAATTCCGGCCTGCTGGCAAAGGGCGACGATGACGGCTTCATGAACAAGGTTGCCATTGGCGTGCGGCCCGCCGGAAAAAAAGAAACGGCCGCTGACAAGCCTGCCCAGGCTCCAGGCCATATAAATCAGGCTGGAGTTGCTGCGCGCAAGCCTGCTTTGTCAAAATCAGGCCCTATGGCCGCCATGCTGAACAGGCTCCTGGGCAAGAAGGACAAGACTTAAATGGGTTTCAAGTGTGGTATCGTTGGATTGCCCAATGTCGGCAAGTCGACCCTGTTCAATGCGTTGACGCAGACCGCGGCAGCCCAGGCTGCCAATTATCCGTTCTGCACCATTGAACCGAATGTCGGTGACGTGGCGGTTCCCGACGAGCGTCTTGTTCGACTTGCAACCATTGCAAAATCCGCACAAACCATACCGACCAGGCTGACTTTTGTAGACATCGCGGGTCTTGTAAAAGGCGCATCGAAAGGTGAAGGCCTCGGTAATCAGTTTCTGGCCAATATTCGTGAGGTCGATGCGGTCGCCCATGTTGTGCGCTGTTTCGAGGACGGCGACGTAACGCACGTCGAAGGCCGGATAGATCCGATTGCGGATATCGAAACCATTGAGACCGAATTGATGTTGGCGGACATGGAGAGCCTGGAAAAACGTATTGCAGGCGTGGAGAAAAAGGCAAAGTCAGGCGAAAAAGCCGCCAGGGCGGAATATGACTTCATGATGCGACCGCTTGAGTTGCTGCGCGAGGGCAAGCCGGCACGAGAGCTTGATGTCGCCGACGATGAGCAGAAAGCATTCCGCATGTTGGGCCTGCTGACATCAAAACCGGTCTTGTATGTTTGCAATGTTGAAGAAGCCGCAGCAGACGAGGGGAATGAATTTTCCGAGAAGGTGAAGAAATTTGCAGCCGCTCAGGGTTCACAGGCGGTTGTGGTGTCTGCCAAGATCGAAAGCGAAATTGCCGTGCTGGCTGACGATGAGCAACGTGAGTATCTGGATGCCATCGGGCTGACTGAACCTGGTCTCAACCGGGTGATACGTGCCGGATATAAACTGCTGAAACTGCTGACGTATTTTACGGTCGGTCCAAAAGAAACCCGCGCCTGGACAGTGACAACCGGTACCAAGGCGCCTGCCGCTGCCGGTGTGATTCACACTGATTTCGAAAAGGGTTTCATTCGCGCTGAGACCATTACCTATGACGACTTTGTGACTTTGTCAGGCGAAGCCGGCGCACGCGATGCGGGCAAGATGCGGCTTGAAGGCAAGGAGTATATCGTCTCCGAGGGTGATGTGTTGCATTTCCGCTTCAACACCTGATCATCTTTCCAGATCGGGTGTTGTTCAAATCAATCAAAGGTGGCTTTCCCGCTGAGTGAATTCGCTTCCCCTTGACCACAACTCCCGCGCGCGTGACAACACCGAGTATGCCCAAGCAATTGCTCCACTACGAAGATTTCAACGTTGGCGATACCAAGACGTTTGGTGCCTTCGCCATGTCGGTTGACCTGATCCGCGAATATGCAGCTGAATGGGACCCGCAGCCGTTTCATCTTGATGAAGAACTGGCCAATGCATCAGTACTGGGCGGGCTGTGTGCGTCGGGTTGGCAAATGTGTTCCATCCTCAACCGGTTGCAGGTTTTGGCCTACGCCAACGATGCAGCCGGTATGGGTTCGTTCGGCGTTGAACAGGTGAAATGGATGAAGCCGGTCTACGCGACAGATATTCTAACCCTTCGATACACCGTACTGGACAAGCGAATTTCATCCAAACGGCCTGAAATGGGAATTGTGCGTATGCGTTGGGAAGCGGTCAATCAGGACGCAGTGGTCAAAACTGAAATGACCGGTACCAATCTGATTGGGGTTCGCGCGGCATGTGAGGCAGCGTTATGACCGGTTATACGTCGATCTGGCTGGAGGATTTTGAGGCAGGCCAGCATGCAGTTTACGGTGACCATCATTTCACCCGTGAAGCCGTGATCGAGTTTGCAGAAAAATATGATCCGCAGGCCTTTCATCTCGATGATGACGCGGCTGCCAGGACCTATTTCGGCAGGCTGTCCGCATCGGGATGGCATACCGGTTCGGCTTGCATGAAACTGCTGGCGGCCTACCATTTTTCACTGCGCGATGCCGCAGCCGCGCGCGGAGAACCGCTGCCAGCGCTTGGACCGTCGCCGGGATTTGAGAACCTGCAATGGATCAAGCCGGTATATCCGGGAGATACGGTTACCTACAGCGGAACAATCACAGGCGCGCGCAGGATGAAGTCGCGACCGGGTTGGGGGCTGGTGACCCTTACACCTGTTGGCCACAACCAACATGGCGACAAGGTTTTCTCCTATGATTCAACAGTCATGTTTGCCTGTCGTGGCAATACTGGAACATAAAGGATTTTGCATATGAGCAAGCGAATTGCATTGGTTACGGGCGCAGGGTCGGGGATTGGCAGGGCATGCGCCACCGCGCTGGCTTCAGATGGTTGGACAGTGGTGCTGACCGGCAGACGCGAAACCGCTTTGCAGGAAACCATCGCGGAGGCAGGCGAGTTTGGCTCGCTGATGTCTGCCATTGCGTGTGATGTTACCGACCCGAGTTCAGTCGAAGCCTTGTTTGACGCAATCGGACAGGCTCACGGGCGACTTGATATGGTGTTCAACAATGCCGGCACCAACGTTCCACCACTCAACGTCGCTGACCTGACCTATGAGCAGTGGCGTCAGGTCATCAACGTCAATCTTGATGGTGCATTTCTGATTGCCAAGGGTGCATTCACCATGATGCGTGACCAAACCCCGCAGGGTGGCCGCATCATCAACAACGGTTCGATTTCCGCACATGTTCCACGACCGGGTTCGGCGCCCTACACGGCTTCAAAACACGCCATTACGGGGTTGACGCGATGCATCTCGCTGGACGGCAGGAAGTTCAATATAGCGTGTTCGCAGATTGATATCGGTAATGCTGCATCGGCGATGACCGACCGCATGAAAAAGGGTGTACCGCAGGCAGACGGCAGCATGAAGCCGGAACCGGTGATGGATGTCTCCCACGTTGCCTCGTCGCTGGTTTACATGGCCGGATTGCCGCTGGAGGCGAATGTGCAGTTCATAACCGTGATGGCAACCAATATGCCGTTCATCGGGCGGGGCTAGGCGGCTCAGGCCTGTTTGCCGTAGCTTTGGAACTTGGCAATCACGCGGTCCATTTCGGCATCATCGAGAATGTGCCCGCCACCGAGGCTGAGGACGTCGATATACTGACGCGCCAGCGTTTCGACTTCGGCAGCCAGCTCCAGTGCCTTGCCCAGATTGCCGGCGAACGCGATCTGGCCGTGATTTGCCAGCAGGCAGGCCTTGTAGCCGCCAGCCAGCGCCCTGACAGCGCTGACTGCCAGCTTATCGGTCCCGAAGGTGGCATAATCTGCAAGCGGTATTTTGTTACCGCCCGCAACCGCCACCATGTAGTGGAATGCCGGTATTTCCAAACGCGCGCAGGCGAGGGCGGTGGCCGCCATGGAGTGGCAGTGCACGATGGCCTGCGCATCGGGAAAGGCGTTGTAGATGGCAAGATGAAAAGGGGCTTCGGAAGAAGGTTTCTTCTGACCTTTCGCGATGATGCCATCCATCGACATCTGCACCATGTCGGAAGGCTGGTAGTCGGCATACGGCAGCCCTGTAGGGGTAACCAGAATGCCCCCTTGTGAGCGCACGGAAACATTGCCGGAACGCTGTGGCGACAGGCCCTTTGCACTCATTGCCTGGGCGGTATCGACCACCTGTTGGCGATAGGTTGCTTCATCGGTCATCTACTGCGCTCCGGATATAGTGATAGCAAGCCTTCGGTTGAGGCTTCGCAAACCCCGCGTTCGGTAATCAGGCCGGTGACAAGCCGGGCAGGGGTGACATCAAAGGCAGGATTGCCCGCAGCGGAACCGGGAGCCGATACCTGTATCTTGACGATAGATCCATCATCAGCCAATCCGCTCAGATGGGTTACTTCTTCGCTGTCGCGTTCTTCAATGGGTATGCCTGCCACACCGTCTGTGACTGTCCAGTCAATGGTTGAGTGCGGGAGCGCCACATAGAACGGAATATTGTTGTCTTTCGCGGCCAGAGCTTTCAGGTAGGTGCCGATCTTGTTGCACACATCGCCATTGCCGGCGGTACGGTCCGTTCCGGTTATGACAAGGTCCACATTGCCGTTTTGCATCAGATGACCGCCTGCATTGTCGACCACAATAGTGTGCGGTACGCCGTGACTGCCAAGTTCCCAGGCGGTGAGTGCTGCTCCCTGGTTGCGCGGCCGGGTTTCGTCCGCCCATACATGCACCGGAATGCCTTTGTCGTGCGCCATGTAAATCGGGGAAAGGGCTGTTCCCCAATCCACCGTTGCAATCCACCCGGCATTGCAATGGGTCAGAATGTTGACAGTTTCTCCCGGCTTCCCGGCGGCGATGTCCTCAATCAACTTAAGACCATTGCGGCCGATGCTGGCATTGGTCTCTACATCGGCATCACAAAGCTCCTGCGCGCGTTTGTAAGCGGCATCCAGGCGGTCTTCGCGTGGCAGGTTGCGTACACTGGCCAGCATTTCGTCCAGTGCCCACATCAGGTTGATGGCGGTGGGACGGGTGCGGCGCAATCTGGTGTCTGCCGCTTCGAGTGCTTCATCTGATGCATCCTGGCGCAAGGCAAGGCAGACGCCGTAGGCAGCTGTTGCCCCAATCAATGGCGCACCGCGCACCTGCATGATTTCGATGGCACGTGCGGCATCTTCGACACTATCCAGTGTGACGATTTTGAACTGGTGCGGGAGCCGGGTCTGGTCAATAATGTCGACCCGCCATCCGTCCTCATTCAACCAGATGGACCGATAGGGTTTACCTGCAACTTTCATGCTTTCATTTTCCACTGCCTTCGAGACCAAGGCGTACCCCGAGGCCCGCGAGTATTGAACCGCCAACCCAGCGGGCGATGCGCTGGCCAGCCCCGCTTTGCCGGATTCTGCCGACAATGCTGTGCGCCAACGCAACGGCTACAAGGTCAGCCGATGAAAAGCCCACATTCACAATTGTTCCCAGGATCAAAAACTGCAGCCATGCGGGTAGCGTGGCTGCCGGGTCAACAAACTGGGGCAGGAAAGCTATGAAGAAAACAGCCGTTTTAGGGTTCAGGATTTCGACCAGCATACTTTGAAGGAAGGTCCGCCTAGGTCTTGATACGGCAAGTTCCGGGCCGGACGATTCAGCCCCCTGGAATATCATCCGGAAACCCAGCCAGACCAGATAGCCGGCGCCAGCAAGTTTGATGATCATATAGACGGAGGGTACTTGTGACAGTAGAAAGCCCAGGCCAAGCGCGGCGGCAACAACGTGAACATACCCGCCAAGGTGAATGCCTAGAGCGGCCATCAACCCGCCTCTGCGGCCTCGGGCGATGGTTTGCGCGGTTGCATAGAGCAATGCCGGGCCGGGCATATAGGCGAATATCACGGTCGCAACAAAGAAGGCGATCAATGTGTCAGGATCAGCCAAGTCTAATCTCCTTGATAGTCCACCAGACGATGCACCTTGATGTTCTTGTCGATCAATCTCTTTGCTCCACCCAGGTCAGGCAGGTTAATCACGAAACCTGCAGCAACCACATCACCGCCTGAGTCCTTGATCAAATCAATGGCGGCTTCTGCCGTGCCGCCTGTCGCAATCAAATCATCGATCAGCAGGATCTTGTTGCCTTTCGATATGGCATCAGCGTGAATTTCGATGGTGTCGACACCGTATTCCAACTTGTAGTCCCGGCCGATGACCTTGCCGGGCAATTTGCCCTTTTTGCGGATTGGCAGGAAGCCCAGGCCCAGTTCGTGGGCAATAGCCCCACCCAGAATAAATCCTCGTGCTTCGATGCCGACAACATAGTCCACATCACCGGACAGGAATGGCCACATCAGTTCGTCCACGGCCGCTCTGAAAGCATGCTTGTTCGCGAGCAAGGTTGTTATGTCACGAAACTGGACACCTGGTTTTGGGTAATCCGGAATGGTGCGGATATGGCGGCGAATATCAAAGCCGTTGCGAAGATCCATAAAGCCGATCCTTGTTGTTTTGAAAAATTGATCTAGCTGGCTTTATCAACGAATTTGTCAAAACGGGCAACAGCCGCCTTCTTGTCAGCATCGTTCATGAAGGATCCGATAAAGCTGTTACGTCCCAATTTTACAATCTCTGATCGTGAGAGGTCCAATGCCTGCGCGACTGCCAGGTAGTTTTCGTTCACATATCCGCCGAAATAAGACGGGTCATCTGAATTGATCGTGGCGCAGATGCCAGCTTCCAGCATTTGTCTGAGAGGGTGTTTTTTCAGGTCAGGTACTACCTGCAGGCGTTTGTTGGATAACGGGCAGACTGTCATTGCCATGCCGCTGTCTGCAATGCGCCTGACCAGTGCTGCGTCTTCCAGCGCCCGGTTGCCGTGATCGATGCGCTCTATGCGCAGGTCGTCGAGCGCTTCGAGGACATAGGATGGCGGGCCTTCCTCGCCGGCATGGGCGACCGGTATGAAACCCTGTTCGCGGGCTTCAGCGAAAACCCGCTTGAACTTCGATGGTGGATGGCCTTTCTCTGAACTGTCAAGACCGACGCCGTGGATATGGCTCTTGCAGGCGCAGGCCTGTTCCAGAGTGTCAAATGCCTCGTCCTCGCTCAGATGGCGCAGGAAGCACATGATGAGCTTCGATGTAATTCCAAAATCCCGCCTGGCCCTGTCAAACGCATCTGTAAGACCTGAAAGAACAGTGTCGAAGGGGACGCCGCGTGCTGTATGTCCTTGTGGATCGAAAAACACCTCGACGTGAGTGACATTCTGGGCTGCCATTTTTTCCAGATACGCCCATGCAAGATCAAAGAAATCCTCGCGTTTCAGCAAAACAGACATCCCCAGATAATAGACATCCAGAAAGTCCTGCAGACAGCTAAAGTCGTAGGCCTGCCGGATATCCTCGACCGTAGAGTAGGGCAGGGTGACACTATTTCGTTTGGCCAGGCTCATCATGAGCTCCGGTTCGAGCGTGCCTTCGATATGCAGATGCAATTCTGCTTTCGGCATTTCGGCTATGAAGCGGGAGAGATCCATTTGTCACCAGGAAGAACAGAACCAGATTATCGATTGAGTACGCGCCCGGCAACAGCGTCAAGTTTTGCCACCAAAGCGGCGTCCCGTTTTTCAGGCGCCGTCAATATAGCGTATTCAAGTGCGGTGTCTGAGTGAATTGGACAGGATTGATGTTCCTTTGGCAGTTCCCGCGCCAGCCGAGTGACCAGTTTGATGGCGTTGGAAACATTGGCTCGCATCACCTCAAGTATGGACGTGATATCAACCGCTCCATGATCAGGATGCCATGAGTCAAAATCGGTGACCATGGCAGCGGTCGCATAACAAATCTCGGCTTCGCGCGCCAGCTTGGCTTCCGGCATATTGGTCATGCCGATCACGTCGCAGCCCCACTGCCGGTACAGGTTGCTTTCAGCCACGCTGGAGAACTGCGGGCCTTCCATGCACAGGTACGTGCCGCCCCGGGCATGTGGTATATTTTCTGACCTGGCTGCGGCCTCCAGAGCGTCCGCCAGCACTGGCGAAATTGGGTCGGCAACCGACACGTGGGCAACACATCCTTCGCCAAAGAAGGTTTTCTCCCGCGCAAATGTCCTATCTATGAACTGGTCGATGATCACAAACGTGCCAGGTGGCAATTCTTCCCGGAAAGAACCGCAGGCAGAAACCGACACAAGGTCGGTTACTCCGGCGCGCTTCATTACATCGATGTTTGCGCGGTAATTAATTTCGCTGGGCGAAACCCGGTGCCCGCGGCCATGTCGTGGAAGGAACACCACTGGAATTCCACCGATGGAGCCGCGGCGAACTTCATCGGACGGTTCGCCCCAAGGACTGTCAATTCTTTCCCAGCGGGCATTGTCCAACTCGATGTCATAGACACCGGACCCGCCGACGATCCCTAAAACTGATTTGGTCATTTTGTTCGCTCCGGATTGAAAAAGCCCGGACGTTTCCATCCGGGCTTATGGCAAGACATGTTCTCTACGCGCTTTGAGGATCAATGAGGTTCACGACCCCAGACACGTTTCTTTGTCAGGTACAGCAGCAATGTCAAAAGGGCCAGATACAATATGACCTGAAATCCTATGGATTTGCGCTGTTCCATTTTGGGTTCACCTGCCCAGGCCAGGAAGGCGGCTACATCGGTTGCCATCTGTTCTACACTCGCCTTGGTACCGTCGGCGTACTCAACTCCGTCCTCTACCAAAGGAGGTGCCATGGAGATCCATGGCCCTGCAGCGAAGTAGGGATTGTATGAACTGCCCTCAGGCGCATCCTTGGC
>CAJICM010000199.1_pt1 | contig 45628 bp, 38 predicted proteins | sample 9199691 | NCBI WGS metagenome assembly CAJICM01 (sample SAMEA7708338, study PRJEB35096) | sediment metagenome | biome: marine neritic benthic zone biome [ENVO:01000025]; feature: sediment [ENVO:00002007]; material: shallow marine sediment [ENVO:03000034] sea grass bed [ENVO_01000059] ...
CTTGTCGCTGCGATTGCAGCCGGTCTGTCATTTGATTGAAGGTCGCACCAAGGATTGCCATATCTCCAGCCGCATTCTCAATTGAGACCTTCGTGTCGAGTTCCCCGGCACTGACCTGTCGGGCAGCAGAAACCAGGGATACGATCGGCTGCACCAACCTGTTCGAAAACAAGAGTCCCAACCAGATGGCGGACAACAAAAAGATAAATGCCAGCCCAGCATAGAGCGCTGCAAAATTTAACTGGATCGAGCGACGTTGGGCGATCAGGTTATCGAACGCAGCACGCTGACTTCGCGCCTTGCCCAGCTGCTTTATGACCTCCGGATTCACAAGGCGATAGAGATACAGGTAATAGCCGTCAATTTTCTCCAGCTTGTACAGGGCTGTTATGACGTTACCACCCTGTTGGGGCTCACGTACAATCATCTCCCCAGTAGTTGCCTGCGCAATGTCCTCAGGTGGGGGAGGCCTGAACTTTACAAGGTTGTTGGCTGTTGCTGAAACCGCAAGTTCCTTGGTCGTCGGGTTCATCACGAACAGGCCCGACAGGCCGCGCACGGAACCAAAGGTTGCAACCCTGCGGATCATCTTGTTGCGATTGAGCGTGAATTCAGCAGAGCGCTGATTGAGTTCGTTTGCGATAAAGGCCGCATCGCTACGAGCCACTTCCAGGTTTTCGCGTATATAGGCCTCGGCTACCGCCTCGGCCGAATCTACAATGGACTGGGTTTGCCCGGACAACCAGGTGTCCAGCCCCCTGTTCAGCGTAACGGTCGCAAAGGCTGCAACTACTATCGCCGGCAAAACTGCAAACAGAGACAGCAACGCGACTATGCGAATGTGCAACCCTGATCCTGGCACCCGACGTATTCTGGCAAGTGTCAATTTGGTCAAATGCCAAGCGACCAAACTCGCCATCAGTGTCAACAGGATGCCGTTTGCAATCAGCAGAAACCGGGCCTTGTCGGGTTGTGGCTCCAGATGGGTAAGTCCAGTGAGGTAAAGGTAGGTCCCAAGGCCACACAAAACGGCAGATGTGGCCAGACCTATACCTGTCCAGTTTAACCACTTGTTGCTGAGGAAAGACTCCGCCACAGTCTGATGCAGTGGCTCGGATGGCTGCGGGCTAGATATGTCCGACATCACGGTCATGGAGCGCTGAACCCAATTCAAGGAAAATAATACTGCACCCCCATGCAGTGTTGCAAAAACGCAACACCATTGTGGCAAATATGTGACACCTTGTGAATAGGTCGCAAAATTACCCACAAGCTCAGAAACATACTAGTTAACTACGACCGTGTCCCCGGTGTCTTCACCACGCTTAATCCAAGTTCCTTGATTCTAGCCCGCAAGGTGTTGCGATTAATCCCGAGCAAGTTGGCCGCCTTAATCTGGTTGCCACCTGTGGACGCCAATGTTGTGTTGATGAGCGGCACTTCAATCTGTTGAATGATGCGGTGATACAGTCCATCGGGAGGCAAATTGGGTTGAAAGCCCGCAAAATACCGGGCCAGGTGATTCTCGACGAATTCCGACAAGGAATTGTATGTGTCGGAGACCTGGTCAGTCTCTGTGGTTTTCTGCGCCGCCAACTCTTGTTCAACGGCAGCGCCTGAGATTTCATCTCCCACATGGACGGCACAAAGCCGGCTGACAAAATTTTCCAGTTCACGAATGTTTCCTGGCCATCTCGCACGCTTCAACGCCTCTATCGCGCCGGCTGAAAAGATTTTGAGCGGAAGGCCGTGCTTCTCATTCTGGCGTAGGAAATAGGCCACCAGATCCGGTATGTCATCGGTACGTTCGCGCAGTGGCGGCAACCGCAACGGGACCACATTGAGCCGGAAAAACAGATCTTCGCGAAACATACCCTGGCTAATCAATTGTTGCAGATCGCGATGGGTCGCCGCGATGATCCTCACATCAGTTTTTATGGGCCGAACACCCCCCACTGACGTATACTCACCCTCTTGTAAAACACGCAACAACCGGGTCTGCGCTTCCATTGGCATATCGCCAATTTCGTCGAGAAAAAGCGTACCACCATGGGCCTGCTCAAACCGGCCCAGATACCGTGAAACCGCGCCGGTGAAAGCGCCCTTCTCGTGACCAAACAATTCAGATTCAATCAGCTCCCTGGGAATTGCGGCCATGTTCATCGCCACAAATGGCGCAGTCTTGCGTTTTGAAAAATCATGCAATGCCCGAGCAACCAACTCCTTGCCAGTACCGCTTTCGCCCTGGATCATGACCGTCAAATCGGTCTGCGTCATACGAGCAACGACCCGGTAGATGGACTGCATGGCCGTCGACCGTCCGACTATCGGCAAGGTTTCGGTCTCTTCCGACGCCTGCCGGTGTGGGGCTGCCCGCTCCGCCTTGCGGGAGTCCTCCAGCGCCTGGCCGACGGTCGATACCAGAGTATTCAGGTCGAACGGTTTTGGAAGATAATCGTAAGCACCGCGTTCGCTGGCCGTGATCGCTGTCATTATGGTGTTTCTGGCGCTCATGACGATAACAGGCAGGTTGGGACGTTTAGCCGTAATGCGCGGCAACACGTCAAACCCACTCTCATCAGGTAGCACTACGTCGGTGACCACCACGTCACCTTGTCCCTCACTTATCCAACGCCACAGCGATGCCGCATTGCTCGCCGCGCGGACATCATATCCGGCACGTGTCAACGCCTGGGTGACGACAGTTCGTATGGCCGCATCGTCATCGGCTACAAGTACGGTTCCAGGTGTCATGTCCCTGCCTTTTCGACCAACTCTTCCGCTTGAAATCTATATTCCATCATTTTCTCAATTGTTTAGAGCGCTTTGTGCATTGAGTATTCCGATTGCTCAATGAGCTGCAGGCGATGAAACCGGTAGTAACACTTTGAACACGGTCCCACCTTCAACCGTTGAGGCATCCACGATTCCGCCGTGATCTCGGACCAGCTTTGCAACAAGTGCGAGGCCCAAACCTCGCCCGCTATCCTTGGAAGTAACAAATGGATCAAAAAGGTGTTGAGCCACATCTTCCGAAATGCCCGAACCATTGTCCCGGACGGCTATTTCAAGAGGTAGCGAGACAGACTGATCACTGCCCGGCATCTGCATTCGTATGCCCGGCTTGTACGATGTAGACAGTGAGATCTTGCCCAAGGTCTCGACCTTGTCGATCGCTTCGGAGGCGTTTTTGACCAGATTCAGAAATACCTGAACAAGCTGGTTCCGGTTTCCACGGACGTTCGGCAGCGAGGGATCATAGTTTTCGGCGAATGCAATGTGCGAGGCAAAGCCGCTTGAAGCAACTTTTCGCACATGCTCCAGAACCGTATGCACATTCAAGGGTTCTAGTTGCGGCGGTCGTTCATCGGAAAAAACCTCCATTTGATCCACCAATTTTCTGATGCGGTCGGTTTCGCTGCAGATGAGCTGGGTCAGTTCGCGGTCTTCATATGGTGCATTTGTCTCAAGCAACTGAGCAGCACCACGAATACCGGACAACGGGTTCTTTATCTCGTGGGCCAGCATCGAAGCCATACCGGACACGGACCGCGCTGCCTGCAAATTGTTCAGCTGACGGTTGAATGCCAATGCAACTGAACGTTGCTGTATTACGAGTATGATGCAACCTGGGTTCTCGGGAATTACCCCGGCCTGAATATCGACGCTGCGAGCACCTCCAGTGCGGGGAGTTCCCAATTTGACACCGTACTCCGACAATGTGGTACCGGTGGCACGCAGTCTGGCAACGGCGGTATATAGCGGGCTCGCAAACGGCACGATATCTTCCAGGCCCATACGCTTTAGCATCGATTGGCTGATTGAAAAAAACTCCTCAGCCGCCGCGTTGGCAGCGACGATTTCATCTTCGGCGGAGATAACCAAGACCGGACTGGGAAGATACTGCATCAATACATGGGCGGCGAACCCGCTTTGTTCAGGCGAATTCATGCCGCGATCATCCCTATCGCTGTCCGACGCAGCATCACGGTCAGCTCCTGCAGTCCGGCTTCGACGTCGTTTGCCTTGTCAAGTTTGAGAAGTCTGCCCCGCCATTTTGCGTGTTGCGACATGTCAAGCAGACCGGCGTCACGCCATCGTTCCAATGCCCAGCCGATATGTTTCCTGGCGATACGAACGCCATGCAGTTCGCCGTAATGATCTACTATGCTGTGAAAATGTTCAGTTACCATTTCTGCCTGTCGGGGTATGGCGGGCTCTTTGATCCCGCTACCGGGATCAAGTTGTTCGGCCACAACACCCGGCCACCAAGGTCGGCCATAGGCGCCCCGGCCTATCATTACGCCATCCGCGCCTGACGCAGCAAGCATGGCGCGGACATCATCAATGTTTGTACCATCACCATTTGCAATCAGTGGAACTGCAATCACTCGGCGGACGGCCCTTATGGCTTCCCAATCAGCCTTGCCCTTGTAAAACTGATTGCGGGTCCTGCCATGCACCGTGATCATTGAAATACCGAGTTGTTCTGCCCGAGCCGCAAGTTCCGGCGCGTTCAAACAATCGAAATCCCATCCCAACCGCATCTTAAGGGTAACAGGCACACTGCTTGCCTGCATCGTCGCCTCAATTAATCTGCAGGCATGGTCGAGATCACGCATCAATGCTGATCCGGATAATTTGCCGGCCACTTGGCGAGCAGGACATCCCATGTTGATATCAATTATGTCGGCGCCGATTTCTTGCGCCAGTTCGGCGCCACGCGCCATCCATTCAGGTTCCCGTCCGGCCAATTGCAGCACAAAGGGTGATACCCGCCCGGCTCCGGTTGCTCTTCTGACCATATCGGGCCTGGCCTTTACCAATGCATCGCTGGCAACCATTTCGGACACAACCAGGCCTGCACCATGGTTGTGCGCCAACACCCTGAAAGGTTCGTCAGTTACCCCAGACATGGGAGCGAGGAAAACCCGATTGCGCGTTCTGTGCGCCCCAATAACAATGCCCATAAATTAGCCATTCAACAATTTAGTTTAATTTTCAGGCATACTAGCGATTGGTTGCGACATTGCAATTCATAAGTTTCAACGCTCACCGCTTGCCCTGTGTGCAATCTGCCTGTTAGAGCTTCTGCAACCCGTTTTCCATTGCTCCGGACGCCTTCGCCATGACCACAGCCGTTATTATTGTAGCAGCAGGTGCCGGCCTGCGCGCCGGTGGTGAAATCCCTAAGCAGTACCAGCAAATCGGCGGCCAGACGGTGCTTTGGCATACTGCAACAACATTCCTGGGACATCCCGGCATCAATCACGTGTTGGTCGTCATCGGTGACGGCCACGAAAACCTGTATGAGCAGGCCGTTTCAGGCCTTGGATTGCCGACACCTGTCCGGGGAGGAAAAACCCGGCAGGCGTCAGTGTTCAACGGCCTCAAGGCAATTGCCAAGCTGAACCCCAGCAACGTGCTAATTCATGATGCAGCAAGGCCATTTGTCAGCACCGAGACAATTTCGGCCGTTATCAGCAATCTTCATGCTCATCCGGGGTGCATTCCGGCTGTTGCAATTGCCGATACACTGAAACGAGGTCGTGACGGCATAATTGTCGAAACTATTGACCGCGCTCATCTTTACGCTGCGCAAACACCACAGGCGTTCCGTTTCAACGAGATTTACGAGGCCCATTCAGATGCCTCTAAAAGCGGTCGGAGTGATTTCACAGATGACGCGTCCATCGCAGAGTGGGCCGGATTGCGGGTGGCGATTGTTTCGGGCGAACCCGACAACAACAAAATTACAACCAGCGCGGACCTGCAAGAAGCAGAAACCCGGCTGAGCGCAGGTAATACAATCATGCTAAATGATATTCGTGTTGGCCACGGCTACGACGTTCATGCCTTCGAAGACGGTGATCACGTTGTTCTGTGTGGCTTGAAAATCGCCCATACAAAAAAATTAAAAGGTCACTCCGACGCCGACGTCGGATTGCACACATTGACCGACGCGATTCTCGGAGCATTGTGTCTAGGTGACATCGGAAAGCACTTTCCGCCAACCGACCAACAATGGAAAGGGGCTGCCTCGGATACATTTCTAAAGCATGCTGCAAAACTGGTCACAGATCATAATGGGATCATTTCTCATGTTGACGTCACATTAATCTGCCAAGCCCCGAAAATCCGGCCGCATGTCGATGCTATGCGTGAAAACGTGGCTGGAATTATTGGCATCGATGTCTCTCGAGTGTCGGTCAAGGCCACCACTACGGAGTGGTTGGGTTTCACAGGCCGTGAGGAAGGCATTGCCGCCACAGCCACGGCCACAATCCGCTTACCGGAGTGAGTGCATGTTTGATCGTCAACTTATCATCGAGGCAAAAGACACGTTCGACATGTTGCGGGAAACGGGTTTGGTTTTGACAACCGCTGAGAGTTGCACCGGCGGCTTGATTGCGGGTTTGCTGACGAGTATTGCAGGCTCGTCGGACACGTTTGATCGCGGTTTTGTTACCTATTCCAATGAAGCAAAGTCGGAAATGCTGGGCATACCCATGTCGCTGATTGAACAACATGGTGCCGTGTCTGAACAAGTCGCTCGGGAAATGGCCGAACGCGCGTTGATACACTCGCTCGCGAATGTGTCGGTCTCGGTGACCGGTATAGCCGGTCCTGGCGGTGGTTCTGAGGAGAAACCAGTAGGTCTCGTTCATTTTGGATGTGCCCGCACAGAGTTGAAGACACACCATGTGTGCATGAATTATGGAGATATTGGCCGCACTGAAGTTCGCAACGCGGCTATTGGGACGGCTCTGGCCATGATCCGGCAGTCGATCAGTCAAGGTGGCGGAATGCTGGCCTGAGCCGGTCAGCGATGACCCCTCTTGCACCTGTTTGTTCAGACGTCCCAGCTGGTTAGCTCGCAATGCCATGGCATCGAACAGCCGCCTCGCGCTCGCCTGCTTGCCGATGCGTGTACGGCTCATCGCTGTCCTGTCTACAGCACCGGAAGCCGCAAACACTAATTCTTCCATTATGGTCTGAACACTACGTATGGTGTGGAAATTTGACGCGTGCATACCCATATCTGGTTCAATTGAGGACCTACGAAGGATTTTTTCATGCGTTTAATTCTGAATATTCTGTGGCTGGTGTTCGGCGGAATATGGTCGGCTATCGCCTGGTTTCTGGTTGGCATTCTCGCCGCGATTACCATCATTGGCCTGCCATGGGCGCGCTCCTGCTTTATGCTTGCCAACTATACCTTGTGGCCCTTCGGACGCGATGTTATCTCGCGTGATGAGCTGTACGGGCGTGAAGATATAGGTACCGGCGCCCTTGGCCTGTTTGGAAATATCGTGTGGTTCGTATTGGCCGGATGGTGGCTGGCGGTCATGCATCTGACATTTGCGGTGGCCAACGCCATTACAATTATCGGAATTCCGTTTGCCTGGGCCCACGTGAAGCTGGCTGGAGCATCGCTGTTCCCGGTCGGCAAGACGGTCGAGGATATCGAGGTTGTCGACGAAGCCCTGCGAAATTCAGCTCGTGCCCGTGTCGACGAACTGCGCAGCTGAAACTGACTTCACTCACTGGTCACGGTTACTATCACGGCACATACCTTCGTCAGTGGCTTGATGATCAAGGCAGGCAACGAGGCCTGCATATAGAGCGGTTCAGGAATTGCTATCGCCCGAAGCCAGCAGAATACGGCAGCCAGGTCGCCAGCCCCGGGGCCAACATCAAGATGAACAGGCCGAGCAGCATCAAGATGACATAGGGAAACGTGCCGCGCACGATCTCTGAAAGGGGCGCATCCGTAATTCCTTTGATTACAAACAGATTCATGCCGACTGGTGGCGTGATCATGGCGAGTTCCAGATTGATCATTAGAAGGATCCCGTACCAGACGAGATCAATATCGAGCGCGATCATGGTGGGCAACAGGATCGGAGTGGTGATCAGGATGATCGCGATTGCTTCAAGGAACATACCCATCACGAAAATCAACGCCATAACCACCAGCATAAAGGCGAGCGGTCCAAGCCCGAGACCGGATACCAGCTCGGTTACGCCGACCGGCAGGCGGATGATAGTGATGGCGTGACCGAACATCGCCGCGCCGGCAATAATCATGAACACCATCATCGAGGTGCGCATGGTTTCATAGGCGCAGGCCCAGAGATCCCCCAGACCGAAATTGCGGTAGGCCAGCACAGCAACGAGAAGCGCATAGAGGCTGCCTGCAGCGGCCGCTTCCGATGCGGTGAAGACACCCAGGTAAATCCCGCCCATAACCACCGGTGGTGCCAGGACAGCCCAAATAGACCGGCGTATTGAAGCAAGGATCTTCGCGGTGCCGGCAAATGCCGGGCTTTCCCCGTCGCGCATTGTCGCGCTCACCACCGAATAGGCCGCAAAAATAACGGAAAGCATCAGTCCAGGAACGATGCCGGCGAGGAACAGCGCCCCGATAGAAACTTCCGAAACGATGGCATACAGGATCAGCGGTCCCGACGGCGGTATCAGGATGCCGAGCGTCCCGCCGGCCACAACGACACCGACCGCCGCCTGCCGCGGATAACCAAACCTCTGCATCTGCGGAATAGAGCTCGATCCGATCGACAATGCGGTGGCTACCGAAGACCCCGAAATCGCGGCAAACACGGTGCATGACAAAACCGTTGCAACACCGAGGCCACCGCGAACATGCCCGATCAGTGTATGCGCCAAGTCATAGAGATCATCGATCACCTTGGCGCGGATCAGAACCTGCGCCATGAAGACAAACAGCGGAATGGTCGTCAGCACGGTCTTGTTGAGGTGGGAGAACACCGTATCGGCGACCGACCCAATTCCGCCTTCGAAGACCAGTAAAATTGCAGTCGCCGTAAGACCGAGTGCCGCGAAGATCGGGATACCTGTGAGCAACAGCAGGATCAGGCACGTGAATATGATGAAGACGGTCATCGGCTACTGCTTGACTGAAAACGCCCGATAAGCCGCGCCAGCGCGAAAATGCCGAGCAGAAACGACGCCAACAGCAGCGGGCTATACGGGATCCATGTCTGGATCTCGATTTCGCCGGGAGCATAGGAACCGAAAGACCGTGCAAAGGAGACCGCCTCCCAGCTGCTTATACCCAGGACGGTGGCGAATGTGATGACACAGACATCACTCCAGATTCCCTTGATTCGTCCTGCATTACCCTTCAAGCGGCCGGCGACGAGATCGATTGCGATATGGTTACGCATCCGATAGGCCTCCGCGGTCCCGGCCATGACCGATGCCACAAGCAGATAGCCGGTCAGCTCGTCGATCCAGACCACAGGCCGTGCAACGAAATACCGCATGACGACCGAAAAGACCAAAAGACCGAACAGCACCAGGATAAGCACGGAACTGATTGCACCGCCGATCCATACCAACGGCGTGATAAGGCGTTCCATTTTCGGGGCACAAGATGATGCCCTATCCGGCTCTCGAATTCCCGCCATGCCGGTCAGCCGTCCGATCGAAGCTTGTTGATCAATTCAAGCAGCTTCTGGTTGTCCGGATCATCCGAGCCGAACACGCTGTCGAAAGCCGGACGCATCAGCGCCTCGAGTGCGGCATTTTCTTCGGCCGTCAGCGTGTAGACGGTGACACCTTTTTTTGCCAGTTTCCGGGGCGCCGATTCCCTGTTCTCTTCAGCAGCTTCGATCGCCCAGACTGCTGCCGTGCGGCCGGACTGGTCAAGGGCGGTCTTGGCTTTCTCCGACAGCGAATCGTGGAAACGCGGATTCAGGTAGCCGTGAAAATAGACAGAAATGACCGGCACTACGCTGAAATGATCCTGCACCTCAAAATATTTGCGCGACACCGCAGCATCGACACCAGTCAGGCCACCATCGATAACGCCGGTAGCCAGTGCCTGATAAACCTCAGAACCCGGCATTGAAACCGGAGCGGCACCCAGGGCCTCCAGCGAGGCATTGAAGGCGGGAACCAGACCGCGTATCTTCAGTCCGCGAAAATCCTGTGGCTTGACGAGCGGTTTGCCTTTGGAGGTGAAGACAGCCGAATTGGTCTGAAATAGCCAGACAACGTTTTTCACTCCTTTTTCCAATAGCTTGTCACCGAGAAATGCAGCGGCCTCGCTGTCATGCCAGTTGCGCCAGATCTCCAAGTCTGAAAATGCGTAAGGTGCGGTCGTCACCGTCATGATAGGTAGGGTTTTTCCCCATTGAAACTGTACCGAAAAGGCGCACTCAATATCTCCTTTGGCGACCGCTACGATATTTTCACGGGCACCAACGAGGCTGCTGGCACCGAAAATCTGTACATCGATTTCATTGTCCGAAAGCGTTTCGATTTCTTCGGCCCAGCGGTCAATGACCTGCGCCATCATGTGAGTTGGTGGCAGTTGATGGCTGCAACGCATTTCTGTCGCTGCCGTAACAGGCGCGGCGAACAGGCCGAAAGCAGTCGCCAAGCTTAATCCGAAAGTCAGAAATTTCATTGGAATCCTCCCGATCTGCATTCAGTCCGCGGTTTACATTCCCTCTGTCGCATTCACGCACTGCAAAGCGATCAGAGGACAAATTCTGTCACGGCACAGTTGCGCGCCATTCCAGCCTGTTCGGTGTCCCGCACTTTGCAAGCTCACCGTTAAGCGCCACTCCTGGCAGTTCATGCTGCAGGATAGCGCGAATTTCGATGATTTTCTCCAAGTCAATATTTGTCGAAAATCCCTTCGTTTCGATAAGATAAATCAAGTCTTCCAGGACGATATTTCCGGTAGCGCCCGGTGCGAACGGGCAGCCGCCCAGTCCGGCCAGGGACGCGTCGAATACATGGCACCCCGCGTCCATCGCAGCGGACGCGTTGGCCATTCCCATGCCGCGCGTATCGTGTAAATGGATGACGTAGGGCAGTTCGCCAAACCGCCTGGTCACGCGATCGCACAAATCGCCGACCTGCCGTGGACCGGCATAGCCGACCGTGTCCGCCAGGCCGACCATGTCGACGCCAGCGTCGAAACACCGATCAACGAGGCGTATAACATCCTCGACCTCGACCCTGCCTGAGAGCGAACATCCGAACGCAGTGGCGATACCGACACTGATGATCGGATTGGCTACCGTTTCGTTGCGCAGTCGCACCATAGAGGCTAAATCTGCCAGGCTCTGTTGCTGCGTGCGTCGGGCATTGGCCTCATTGTGCGCGGCGCTGGCCGAAATGACGACAGTGATTTCACCGACATCGGTCTGTAGTGCATCGCCGGCGCCACGCTCGTTCAGCACCAGGGCAATGCTGTGGTTTCCTGCGTGGCGGTTGACGGCGTTGATAATCTCCCGGACATCTGCAAATTGCGGCATTCTTGAAGCCGGCAGAAATGAACCGACCTCGAAACAGCGAATACCAGCAGAATATTCACGATCGATCCACTCGATCTTCTTCTCTGTCGACGGATACGACCCGGTCAACTGCAGACCATCGCGCAGGCCGACCTCGCGAACTGCAATGCGATCCTTAGGATATGCACTGAGAACATCAGCCACGGCTTTTCACCGTTTCCGGATCGAGCGCGTTCAGAATCTCCTGATTGTGTTGTCCGACAGCCGGAACATTGACGTCTTCCGGCACCATCGGACTACCATCGAGTTCCAGCGGCAAGGAGGGCGCGCGGAATTCTTTTGCGTTTCCGTAGCGCGACGTTAACAGTCCACCCGGGCGATTGACATGGGGGTCGTCATACATCTCTGCCGGACGTGCCACTGGCGCAAACAGCAGATCGTTGTCTTCCATCAATTCAACGATTTCGACATAGGGCCGCGAAGCGATAACCACAGCGAACCTCGGCAGCGTCCAGTTCCGCGCGTCAATACGGTCGGGCCTTGACTGCAACCTTGGGTCGGACAGCATGTCCTGCAAGTCTAGCACCCTGCACAGCTTCTCCCAATGGCCGTCCGTTGCCGCACCCACGAAGATCTGTCGATCGTCGCTGGTCGTGAAAAGGTCGTAGACCGGCCAGGAGAACACACGCTCCGGCATCGGCGGCGGTTCCGTGCCCTCGACGTCATATTGCACCATGTGCTGGGCAACCAGCAGTAGACAGTTTTCGAAGAGGCCGGCCCGCACCATTGCGCCGGCGCCCGTTTTTTGACGATCAATTAATGAGGCCAGAACACCAAAAGCTGCAAACAGACCACCCATAATGTCATTTACCGACGACCCAATGCGTAACGGACACCCGCTGGGACCAGTCATTTGGGCCAATCCGGACATCATCTGCACAACCTCGTCCGTGGCCGCGCGATGTTCGTAGGGACCATGCAGGAAGCCTTTGCAGGAAGCGACAATCAGGGATGGATGTTTTTCCCTAAGTCCGGCCGGTGTCAGTCCCATGTCGTCCAGGGTCTGCTCCCGAAAATTCTCGACGAAAACATCTGCGGTCTTCAGTAACGCGTTCAACCTGTCCAGATCAGCAGTGGTCTTGAGGTCGAGAGTGATCGACTTTTTGCCTCGATTGAACGTAGGAAAAAAACCTGCCCCCATACCTGTCAGGTCGCGCGTCTTATCGCCGAGAGGTGGCTCAACCTTGATCACCTCGGCACCAAGCGAGGCCAGAAACAAACCACAGGCCGGCCCCATGACCATGTGGCTCATCTCGATGACGCGAACACCCTGCAATGGCTGTTTCGACGACATTTTTGCTCCCCTTTGTTCGATGACTTCGAACATAGATGAAACACGGCATTAAAATACTATAATTGTTAAAATGGATCGTTCTGTTTTTTAGAATACATTGCTGGCACACACGCCCACCCAAAAAATGGTGGCAATCTGCAAAATCGAGCGGCCCAGAAGTTGGGTCTCTCATGGTGCGATGGTTTCAGCATTTTGAAGCATGTTCAGCGCTCAACATACGCGCAATTTCATCACACGAACCTTGCTGGATTTGCGATGTCTGACGATGCCGGATTTCAAGGCGATATCAGACTGGCAGCTTCCCACCGCCCGTCTTGTATCGCCTTGCTCACGAGTTTAGTCATCAACTCTTCGATCATTTCGAGCAGAAATGTCGGCTGCTCATTGTCGGAGCGAACGATATAGAGCGTGCGCGTCGGCTTGGGGTCGGTGACCGGCCTGGCGTTGAGATGACCCGACCGCAAATGTTCGGTTACCAAAACGCGCGGCGCGAGGGTGCAGGCGAGGCCCTCCGTCAAGGCGCTCAAGGTGCCCGCAATGGAAGCCAGTTGTATATTTGCCTGCGATTCCAGCCGGCTCAGTGCCGCCGGCTTGTCAAGCAACGCCCGCGACAGTGTGCCGGTCTGCAGCAGGGCCAGCGGAAACGCCGTCATGGCGTCGAACGGTATCGGCTCAGTGGTGTCGCCTATGATGGAGGTATGCCCAATGCAGAACAGTTCTTCTTCCAGCAGCGGGATTCGTACTGTCTGACTGTCGGCCGGTGGATTGAAAATCAAGGCTGTCTCGACCTGCGAGGTCAACAGAGAGTCATAAGTCACACCGGAAAAACCTTCGCGGATCAGCAGGCGCACTTTTGGATAGTCGCTCAGCACCGTCCGCATCAGGTCCGACCCAATCACCTTGATGACCGAAAACGGCATTCCGATCGAAATCTGGCCGGACAATTCCGCATGACCGTGCCTGACGTCACTGATGGCGCTCTCCATGGCACCGAGCATCTGTTGGGCGTGGCCCAGAAGTTTCAGTCCTGCGGCAGTGGGTTCCATGCCACGGGGTTTGCGACGGAACAGCGACACCTCAAGCTCCGCTTCCAGGTTTGCAATGTGATGACTTAGGGCTGAAGCAGCCACGTTGCAGTGATCGGCAGCGTGGGCCAGGTTCTTGAAGTTGCAGATCGCCACAAAATATCTGAGCTGGCGCATGTCCATGCCGAACATTCTAGGGATTAGAACGAAACAGTTCAAATGTTATGTTTTCGTAATTTCTAGTACGTGTTGCGGGCGATAACACAAGCGCCATGTATTATGCCTGAATGAAATAAACTGGCGGCCGCAGAACCAGTCTGCGGCCTTTGCCTTTTTGGATGACTAGTGCATTTCTCACAAAAACGGATACCTGTTTTGTGAAAAAGAAATGCGACAACGAAGGAATAGAGCGCGGTTCTGATTCAATCAAAACCTGACCCGCCCTAGTCCAGTTCAGGAATACGCAGAACCTGTCCGGGATAAATCTTGTCCGGGTGGGTTAACATGGGTTTGTTGGCTTCAAAGATCACAGTGTATTTTGATCCCTTGCCCTTGCCATAATGCATTTCGGAAATTTTCCAGAGGTTATCGCCTTTTTTCACCGTGTAGAAAACGGGATCCTTCTGGGACGGCGCGGTCAGGTTACTTTCCACCTTGGAGACCCCAAGTGTATTGCCGACCGCGATGATTGCCTTTTCGAGGATAGACTGATCCGCAACGTCCCCGGTGACAATGGCCTTGTCGCCATCAACTTCAACCTTGACGTTTTCTGTGCCGAGATTATGGGAATCCAGTTCCTTTTTTAGTTCGTCGGCAGAGGGCGCATCGTCACCGCCGATGCCGAGTGCCTTTCCTGCGCTCTTGATGAAATCAAAAATTCCCATAACGTGCTCCTTTGTGTAGACTAGTTTTCAATGCAGGTTCACGTGGTTGTGACCCAATTATGCCCTTATCGTCCACAAAAAATGTTCCAGTGAATATTTTCGGGGGATAAGCGTTCGAGACAAAAACAGCGACAGGAGGCCAGTATGGCATTGCAAATCGGCGACACCGCCCCGAACTTTGACGCAGATACGACCGAAGGCAAAATCAATTTTTACGACTGGGCCGGCGACTCTTGGGTTGTGATGTTCTCTCACCCGAAGGATTTTACGCCGGTATGTACCACGGAACTTGGCGCCATGGCCGGCATCGCTGACCAGTTTGCGGCTCGCAACACCAAGATCGTTGGCCTGTCCGTTGACAGTGTTGACGATCATCAGCGCTGGAAAGCAGACATAACAGACGCCACCGGGCACACAGTAAAATACCCGATGATAGGTGATACTGACATGAGCGTTGCCAAACTGTTTGGCATGATACACCCCAACGCAACCGGCAAAGCCGCCGAGCGCACGGCAGCCGACAACAAGACTGTACGAACCGTATTTATCATTGGGCCGGACCGGGAAATCAAACTCACCCTGGCATATCCAATGAGCACGGGCCGCAATTTTGATGAAATCCTGAGGGTGCTGGATTCCATTCAATTGACGGCAAAACACAAGGTCGCAACACCCGTCAACTGGCAGAAAGGCGAAGATGTAATCATCGTTCCTGCGGTTTCGGACGAGGAAGCCAAGGAGAAATTCCCCCAAGGCTGGAAATCTCCAAAACCTTACATTCGACTGGTGAGCCAACCGGAAGACTGAATTGGGTTGAAGTGACGTTGCAATCGTGAGGCCAGGCACCTTTGTCTGGCCTTTTTCAGTTGGCCAGCCTTGCAAGTCTCCGCTAGTCTCGGCTTAAGGTCTTGTATTTCTGGATGGGAGGCATTTGCCTTGAAGCTTCATCACAATCCTGCTTCACCGTTTGTGCGTATGGTCATGGTAATGGCGCATGAACTTGGAACCGAGGAACAGATTGAAAAAATTGATACAGGCGTCTTCTTGCCAGATCGGGTGAATGACGGTGTTGCCGCTGACAATCCTCTTGGAAAGATTCCAACGCTGATCACCGATCATGGATCCGTGCTGCATGACAGCCGTGTGATCTGCGAGTATCTGTGCCATCACGCTGGTAACAAGGAACTATTACCGGATGAACCGGTTGCGAGGTTTCGTATTCTGACGCTGCAGTCGTTGGCAATTGGGTTGATGGATGCAGGCGTGTCCAGGCGGTACGAGACAGCCGTTCGACCTGAAGAAAAGCGTTGGCCCGAGTGGGTAGCGCGCCAGCACACGCGCATCGAAGCGGGGTTGGATGAACTCGAAGGCAACTGGTCTGGTGAACTCGACACGGTCAACGCAGGCTCGATCGCAACTGCGGCGGTTCTGGCCTATCTCGACTTTCGCTTTGAAGACCTTGGATGGCGTGAAAATCGGCCAAAGCTGGCAGCATTCTACGAAGGCTTTGCAAAGCGTCCATCCATGACTGCAACCCAGCCGCCCGCGTGAGCCTGTTTGATCGTGATCCGCTTGCTTGAACACCCCGGCTTTCTGGCCGGTACGATTATGCTCAGCCTGGCCGCAGCCATGTGGTGGATGATGTGGGCTCACATGGGAAACGCCAACCCGTCGGAAATGACGATGATGGTGAACTGGAGCGCAAAGAGCCTTACCGGCACTTCCGCCATGTGGATGTTCATGATGCTGGCCATGATGCTACCCGCGATGGTGCCGATGGTCGCTACGTATGCGTTGATTTCGAGGAATGAAGTCAATGGAATTGCGCTTGGATTGCGGGTTGTCGTTTTCGCAGCAGGATACTTTTCTCTGTGGGCGGCATTTTCCATCGCTGCTGCCTTTTTTCAGACCGCCCTGGCACAAACACCCTGGTTTGAAGCCGGCGGCACCCAGGCACTACCTGTCGCATCAGGAGTATTGCTGATAGCTGCAGGCACATGGCAACTCACACCGGTAAAGGACACCTGCCTCAGACATTGCCGCAGCCCGATCACCTTCCTCCTGGCCCATTGGAAAAGTGGCCTGAAGGGCGCTTTTCCGGTGGGACTACACCATGGCGCCTATTGTGTCGGCTGTTGCGGCATGATTATGGGCCTAATGTTCGTTTTCGGCGCCATGACGGTATGGTGGATGGCATTGCTGGCATTGTATTTTGTAGCCGAGAAAACAATGCCCCGCGCAGAGACCTGGGGACGGTATGCTGGCATTGTGCTGATTGGCGCCGGACTGTACGTTTTAGCTGGATCATTTTGGAGTTGACGAGAAACATGGCTGACATCGAAGAATGGAAGATCAAGGGCGAACTGGCATTAAACTGCAATTGCGACTTGTTTTGCCCCTGCGTTGTCTCGCTGGGCGAGGCAAAACCAACTCATGGGTATTGTCAGGCATGGATGGCTGTGCGCATCGATGATGGCCACTGGGGATCAACCAGCCTGAACGGTGTCAATATTGCAGCCCTGCTCGATATTCCCGGTCGTATGGGTGAAGGCGGGTGGTCTGTCGGTCTTTACGTTGACGACAAAGCCAGTGATGAGCAGACCAGAGCTCTTGAAATGATCATGTCCGGTGCAGCCAAAGGCACGACCGGGTTGTTCAAACTACTGGTGGCAAATTTTCTGGGCACACAGCGTATGCCGGTAACTTATGAAGCCGACGGTTCAGAACGCACGGTAACTGCCGGACGCAAGATTATGGCCACCATCAGACAGATCGATGGCGCAAGACCAAATGAACCTGTGACAGTACAAAACACATCCTACTGGATGGGCCCGGAAGTGATCGTGGGTCAAGGGGTGAAAGCCAAAGTGCGCGACTTCGGTCGCGTCTGGAACTTTGACAATAAATCTGCCGAGCTATGCAACATCGAATGGTCCGGTCCCTGATTCCAACACTGCTTACTCTCCCTTGAATACCGGCTTTCGTTTTTCGAGAAACGCCGAGACACCCTCATTGTAGTCGTAACTGGCCGCCGCTTCTGCCTGAAGCCGGGCCTCGAGCGCCAGATGATCGTCTAATCCGTGTGAAGACGACGCGTTAATTGATTGTTTTATCAAGGCAAACGCCTTTGTCGGTTGTTTAGACAAGCGACTTGCCATAGCCCCCGCTTCCTGCATTAGCTTGTCATCATCGCATACCTGCCAGATCAATCCCCATTCGAGAGCTTTTTCCGCTGACAGCGGTTCGGCGAGCATGGCCATTCCCTTGGCGCGCGCTTCGCCAACCTGTCTTGGCAATGTCCAGGTCCCACCTGCATCGGGGATCAGGCCGATACGGGCAAATGCCTGCAGAAACGATGCTGACCTTGCAGCGAGAACTATGTCACATGCCAGAGCAAGATTGGCCCCGGCTCCCGCCGCAACGCCATTAACGGCACACACGACTGGCATGGGCAAATTTCTAATGCGGCTAACCAACGGATTAAAATCATTCTCCAGCAATTGGAGAATTTCACCGGGCCCGTCCATTCGCAAATCAGCCAGATCCTGCCCAGCGCAAAACGCCCTACCCGCGCCGGTAATCAGCACTGCTCGCGCACCTGAAGCTTCAATTTCATCAAATGCAGTGCGCAGTTCCGCATGCATTTTTCTGGTGGTCGAGTTCAACTTTTCCGGGCGGTTTAACGTAACAACCGCGAGATTGTCATTGAGATCAAATGCGATGTCGGAGTATGCCATTTGCAGTCCCTGATTTTTGACAGATCTATTGATCGGGTTCATGGCTGAAGTGTGCCTTACATTCAAGGCAACACGCAATCGGCAAGGTAGATGTTTTATGCGGGTCAATTCAGATTTTGACGTACTCGTCGCGGGCGCCGGACCGGCAGGACTAGCTGCTGCATGCTTGCTGGCGAAATCCGGGTGTAGAACCGCATGCGTTGCCCCTGACATCAGGTTGGCAGCCGATGCACCCGACCCAGAACCGATAAGGCGGACAGTGGCGCTTATGCAACCGGCTATCCGCCTGCTCGAAACGCTGGACGTGTGGCCCGGGCGATTACAGCAAGGTTGCGCACCTTTGGACTTGTTGAAAATAGTCGACGACACGCTAACAGCCATTACCGCCCCAACAGTTACCTTTTCATCCAAGGAGCTCGGCGACGAACCATTCGGCTGGAACATCCCGCTCGGGTTGCTGGTGGAAAAACTAAGCGCGCAAGCAAATGCCAGTAAAGTCAGCCTCATCAAAGCCGCGGTAACTGGTTACAAGATACACAATGACGCGGCACGGGTATCCCTGGACACAAATGATGACGTGACAGCCCGCGTTATCATTGCTGCTGATGGTCGCCAATCGGTACTGCGACGAGACGCCGGTATATCGGTCCGGGAGTGGCGATATGATCAAACTGCTCTTGCGCTCAGCTTTACACATTCGTCGCCACATCACGGCATGTCAGTGGAATATCACAAGACATCCGGTCCCTTTACTACCGTGCCCCTACCGGGAAAACGGTCGAGTCTGGTGTGGATGGTGCGGCCAGATGAGGTGGATACAATTTGTGCTCTTGCCCCTGAACAGCTCGCGACGCGTCTGCAACTGGAAATGCATGGTGATCTGGGTCTGATTGAAGACACAACAACACCCGTTGCGATCCCGATGAGCGGCATGGCGGCGCGGAATTTCGGGGCAAACCGTGTTTTGCTGGTTGGCGAGGCCGCTCACGTCGTCCCGCCGATTGGCGCACAGGGTCTGAACATGAGCCTGAGAGATGCTGCGATCGCAGCTGAAGCCATTTCTGACGCAACGCGTCTTGGAGATGACCCTGGCAGTGACGCTTTGTGTGCAAACTACGATACTGACAGACGGGCTGATATCGTACCGCGTCAGGCTGCTGTTGACACCATGAACCGCTCACTGACTTCCGAATTTTTTCCCCTACATCTGGGCCGTGCCATCGGCATGACAGCATTGCAGCACATTCCGCCATTGAAGCGTCGCGCTATGCTGGAGGGCATGAATCCGCCTGGCCCGCTTCCACGCTCAATGCGCAGCTAGGGCAATGCAGGGTTTGATTGTATCAAAACCGCGCTCTATCCCGCTGTTATCATATTTCTTTTTCACAAAACCGGCATCCACTTTTGTGAGAAATGCTCTAACCAAAAGTACCGGGTCATCTTATCATTTCTGGTTGAGCACAATGTCATTGTGTGCGCCGACAGCCGGTGCTGCCTTTTCCACACGCGCGTCGTCACGGAACTGTGGTGCCACGGCGACCGGCGTCGCAGGCAACGTATCGCCCACTTCATTGACCAGTGTGTGATCAAAAAGCCCTCGGCCATGAAAATGCATGTCCCGCATCGCTTCCGGCAAAGTTCTTACAATGGTGCAACAACAATTGGCTTGCGCCAGAACAGGCTCCCAATGGTAGCCTGGAAACTCTGATATCAGGGAACCGACCGCGGCAATGGTAGCGGACGGGTCCCGGTGATCGTTGCGAAATTCCGGTGCCAAGTTGATGGCTTCGCAGAAAATATCCCAGAATTTTTGCTCGAGAGCAGCTACTGCAACATGTCTGCCGTCAGACGTGGGATAGATCTTGTAACGTGGCGATCCGCCGGTCAGCAGACTGGTTCCATTTGCCGGCCAGTACCCGGTCGCCAGTCCATTGCCGATCGCCCACCACATCAACATGAACATGTTATCCGCCATGGAGATGTCGATGTGTGTTCCCTGCCCGGTTTTTTCCCGGTTCAATAATGCCAGTAATATGTTCACAACCGCCGGATAGGAGCCGCCGGCTATATCGGCGGCGAGGAATGGCGGTACCGTCGGATTGTCTTCCGGGCCCATGCCGAGCGCCAGCAGCCCGGTGTCACCGATGTAATTCAGATCGTGTCCGGTCTTGAGTGTCCGGTCACCGGTCTGACCATATCCTGTTATGGAACAGTAGATTATTTTGGGATTGACGAGGGCCATGGCATCATAACCGAGACCCAACCGTTCCATGACGCCGGGCCGGAACTGTTCAACAACAACATCGGCCTCGCGGATCAGGGGCAGCAGAAATTCCAGTTGCCGCTCGGATTTCAAATCCAGCGCTAAAGATTGTTTTCCTCGATTAAGCATCGCGAAGCTTGCCGGATCCCTGCCCCATTTGGGTTCGTAAGATCGCATTTCCTCGCCATCTCCGGGCCGTTCAATCTTGATGACCTGCGCGCCGGCTTCAACAAGAAACAATGTTGCCATTGGCCCAGGCAACAAAGTCGAAAAATCGAGAACCTTGATGCCGTTCAAGGGTTGTGCCGTTGATTGTGTGCCTGTCATATTTGTAAATACTGACCCGGAAAACCAAATTACTGTATTCGTGTAACTGCCATTCCGGTTGTGCGCAACACGCCGACAGCAAATTTAAATTGCCCATTGTGGACTTCGGGAAGCTGCCGTAAACATTTGTGCATCGCAACAATCTCAAATTGGCCGTACCTTGGCCTGAATTACAGCAGGTGTCATGAAACTCCCTTCGCAATTCTATAAACCATTGGCCATTGGCGCGCCCGCGCCAATGCGCGAGGCTTCCGTCAAGATTGAGCGAATGATTCATTTCCTGCCGCCTCAGATTGAAAAGATGCGCAACAAGGTGGCCAGCCTGATCTCGCAGGTCGATGTAATTCTCGGCAATCTCGAAGATGCCATTCCTGCTGACGACAAGATCGCAGCGCGCGAAGGGTTTATAGAAATGGCGCTGGCGCATGATTATGGCGCTACCGGGCTTTGGACCCGGATCAATAGCCTCAACAGTCCATGGGCACTTGATGACATAACCCAGATTGTGCTCGAAGCCGGAAACAAGCTGGATGTGATGATGTTGCCCAAGGTCGAGGGGGCATGGGATATTCATTACCTTGATCAGTTACTTGCTCAACTTGAAGCTCGTGCGGGGATCGAGCAGCCGATCATGATCCACGCGATTCTGGAAACTGCGCAGGGGGTCAAGAACGTTGAAGAAATTGCAGCAGCAAGTCCACGCATGCATGGCATGTCGTTGGGTCCGGCCGATCTTGCCGCGTCGCGTGGCATGAAGACCACACGCGTCGGCGGCGGGCATCCCCACTATGGTGTTCTGGCGGATGCAGCCGGCAATGGTGTACGTGACAGTTCAGCCCGTGCATTTTATCAACAGGACTTATGGCATTATACACTCGGCAAGATGGTGGATGCCTGTTCTGCCAGTGGCATCAAGGCATTCTACGGACCTTTTGGCGATTTTTCGGACCCTGATGCATGTGAAGCACAGTTTCGCAATGCCTTCTTGCAGGGGTGCCTCGGTGCCTGGTCGCTACATCCTTCACAGGTCGATATTGCCAAACGGGTATTCTCGCCGGATCCTACCGAAGTAAAGTTTGCACTCAGAATTCTGGAAGCCATGCCGGACGGCACCGGCGCTGTGATGATCGACGGCAAAATGCAGGATGATGCTACCTGGAAACAGGCGCGTGTCATTGCAGATCTCGCTCGACTGGTAGTCGCCAAAGAACCAGATATGGCCAGCGCATATGGCTTGTAGACCACGTGTTACTGAACATGTACCAATTTAAATTTGCGCACCATGCTTGAAACAAAACGCGTTTGGATGCATTTATAGGCAATGGTCGCAATTAACAGACAAGCTCGATTCGGCATCGGACAGGTGGTCAAACATCGCCTGTTCCCGTTTCGTGGTGTCATCTTTGATGTCGACCCTACCTTTTCAAACACAGAAGAATGGTGGGCATCCATTCCCGAAGAGACGCGCCCGTCGAAAGATCAGCCATTTTATCATCTTCTGGCAGAGAACGAGGAGACCGAATACATAGCCTATGTATCGGAGCAAAACCTGCTGGAGGATGACACGGGGAATCCGGTGCGGCATCCGCAAATTCCCGAGTTTTTTGAAACCTATGATCCGGAGAAGCATACCTATCTGCCTCGCGACAGCGCGACACATTAAAACAGTTACGTTTTTGTCGCTATTTGCTGCGAATCCAGATCTAAATTGGCATTCATGAACAAGGCACTTCGACTGCTTATTGTAAGCGCGTCATTGCTGGCGCTAGTGCTGTCAGCGCACGCAGAACCACGTCACGCGATTGCCATGCAGGGCGACGCCGCGCTGCCTCCTGACTACAAACATTTTCCCTATGTCAATCCAGATGCGCCAAAGGGCGGTACTTTGCGCATGGCCAGAACTGGCAGTTTCGACAACGTCAACCCGCTTATCATCCGTGGCCAGGCGGTTGCCGGGCCGCGGACTCTTGTTTTTGAAAGCCTGATGGTCCGATCCCGCGCAGAACCGTTCACGTTGTACAGCCATATTGCAAAATCCATAGACGTCAATTCTGATCGTACCGAGGTGACGTTTCACATTGATCCCCGAGCCCGGTTTTCTGATGGTCAAGCAATCCAGTCAGACGACATTGCGTACTCACTGAAGATATTGAGAGAACACGGTCGGCCCAACCACCGCGCGTACTACTCCAAAGTAAAGTCGATCAGCCTTCCCGACAATCTGACTGTGCACATGAAACTTGAACCCGGTGATCGAGAACTGGTGCTCATCCTGGGCCTGATGCCGGTTCTTCCCAGGCACTTCTTTGAGAACCGTGATTTCGAGAAGACTACACTGGACAAGCTTGTGGGTTCCGGTCCCTACGTGTTTGACACCATAGATGCCGGCGATCACATCATTTATCGGCGAGATCCAGATTATTGGGCCAGAGATCTGCCCAGTGCACGCGGCCACTACAATTACGACACCATTCGCTACGACTATTACCGTGACACACAAGGTGCGTTCGAAGCTTTCAAAAAGGGAGAAGCCATGTTGCGCATCGAGACCGACCCGTCGCGATGGGCGGTAGGATATGCGGATTTAAAGGACCAGCCGGTCACCTTGGAAACCATCCAGCTTGGGTTACCCAAGCAGGCCTGGTCGCTGGTCTTTAATACCCGGCGAGCGATCTTTGCCGATAAGCGGGTGCGCGAGGCACTGATTCATACATTCGACTTCAAATGGATCAACGAGAATTTGTTCCATTCCAAGATGGAACGCACGCAAGGCTTTTTTTTCGGATCGAAACTCAGCGCTATCGGTCGGCCTGCAACAAAAAACGAACGTGCGATGTTGAAACGTTCAGGCGCAGACATACGGCCGGATATATTGAATGGCACCTACGCATTGCCAACATCAAATGGATCCGGACGGGATAGGAAAAATCTTCGAAAAGCATTGAACCTGTTGAATTCTGCGGGGTGGACGTCGGGCGGTGGCGGGCTCCAAAATCAACGCGGAAGAGCGTTTTCTTTTGAAATCATTGTTGCCAGCAGACCGCAGGAACGGATTGCACTGGCATGGCAACGCATGTTGCGGACAATTGGTGTCGACATGACAATCCGGCAAGTGGATTCAGCGCAATTCCAGCGCCGACTGCAGACATATGACTACGACATGATACCTTTTACCTGGACCAATTCGCTTTCACCCGGAAATGAACAGACCTTCTACTGGGGATCGGCTGGCCGCACTCAAGAAGGTACTCGCAACTATATGGGCACCGAAGATGCGGCAATTGACAAAATGATAGTTGAGCTCCTGTCGGCTCGGGACAACACGTCGTTTGACGATGCAGTCCGGGGTCTGGATCGTTTACTGCTCGAAGGTCATTATGTATTGCAATTGTTTCATGCGCCCGGCCAGTGGCTTGCCCGATGGCAGCAGCTCAAACGCCCCGCGCAACCTTCGCTTTACGGGTTTCTGTTTGAGACGGGCTGGATCGAACAATAACATGACGGGCTTTAGCGGAGAACTTCCGCCAGACAAATTCAACCTGGCAAATTATTGCCTGGCCCGGAGTTCACACGACTGTCCGGACAAGGTCGCACTTACAATTGCCGACGGCGTGGACTACCAGACCCTGACATACTCCGAGATTGAGGATATTGTACTAAGGATTGCTTCGGCGTTCCGGTTGCTGGGGTATAAACCCGGTTCACGAATTCTGATCCGGATGGGCAACAGCTTTGATTATGCGGCGGTATTTTTTGCCGCGAATGCAGCTGAACTGGTGCCAATTCCGGCGTCATCGATGTTGTCAGCGGAGGAAATATGTTTCGTGCTGGAAGACAGCGGCGCTGCCGCAGTTGCGCATGACGGCGTGCTGGCACTGCCCGACCTACCTCCTGCATGCCGGGTAATCTCACCCGCAGACATCGAGGCGTTCAAGACCGGCGAACGCGGCAGGTATGGTCAGACATCTGCAAACACACCAGCCTACATGGTCTACACATCAGGGACATCTGGAGAACCCAAGGGCGTCCTGCATGCGCAACGCGCTGTTTGGGGCCGCCGGCCTATGTATCAGGGCTGGTATAGCATTAGGTCTGACGACACGATTTTGCATACCGGAGCGTTCAACTGGACATATACACTGGGAACCGCTCTGTTCGATCCCTGGGCGAACGGCGCCAGCTCGATCGTATATACGGGACCCAGAGACCGTTCGATCTGGCTGAAGCTGATAGCCGACCTCAACCCGACAATACTGGCCGCAGTGCCAGCACTCTATCGACAGATGCTCAACGATGGTGGGCTTTCGCCCGACACCATGGGCACCCTACGGCACGGCCTGACCGCCGGCGAGGCAATATTTCCCGGGCTGCAGAAGGACTGGTTCGAGACAACCGGCATTCCGCTCTATGAAGCGCTCGGCATGAGCGAGATCTCTACCTATATTTCCAGTTCACCGTCAGTACCGACGAAGCCTGGCAGCCCCGGAAGACCGCAACATGACCGGTGCGTCCGGATCTTGCCGACTTCCGGAGATGAACAACCGTTGAAAGCTGGAGAGTCCGGCCTGATTGCCGTGCATCGTTCCGATCCCGGTTTGATGCTGGGGTACTGGAACCGCCCTGAGGATAATCAGGCAGCCTATCGCGGCGACTGGTTCATAGGGGGAGATCTCGGTCACTTCGATGACGACGGCTATGTATGGTTTGAAGGCCGCAATGACGACGTGATGACTTCCTTTGGCTATCGCATCTCTCCGCTGGAAGTTGAGATCGCAATCATGCGTCACCCAGCGGTTCTGCAGGCGGGCGTAACCGAGGTCGAAATTCATCCGGGCATGAAACTGGTTTCGGCTTTCGTGATGTTGCGGGAACACGAAACTTTGTCTGCATCTGAGCTGATCGATTTTGCATCTCGTCTGTTGGCGCGCTACAAGGTACCAAAGCAGGTGTTCTTTGTGGATTCCCTGCCGCAATCCGGAAACGGCAAGATCAACAGGAAGGATCTGGCTTTGCTGCTCAACCAATCCAAGGACCATGCCAATGACGATTGACCCCTCTGATGTAATCGAGATTGATGTGATCTCCGACGTGATGTGTCCCTGGTGCTATATCGGCAAGCGCCGCCTCGAAAAGGCGTTGGCGATGGTTCCCGATGTTCCTGTTGACATCCGCTGGCGCCCATTTCAACTGGATCACACCATTCCGGAATCGGGAATGGATCGGAAAGAGTATCTGCGCAAGAAATTCGGATCGGATGAACAAGCTGCCCAGGTTTACGATCCAGTGCGAGCGGCCGGCAAGGACGAGAATATTCCATTCGAGTTCGACAAGATCACCATCTCGCCAAATACCTTGAATGCGCATCGGATCATTCGCTGGGCCATGGCCGAGGGCGTCCAGAACGCCGTTGTCGAGCGGCTTTTCCAAATGTACTTTGTCGAAGGTGCCAATCTCACCGACAAGGCTGTGCTTGCAGATGCTGCTGTAGAAGCTGGCCTAGAGCGGGCTGTGGTTGAACGTCTGCTCGAAAGCGAGGCGGATGTTGCCGAGACAAAAGCCGAAATCTCCCAGGCTCAGCAAATGGGTGTCACCGGTGTTCCGGCATTTATCATTGGCAATCGCTACGCCGTCATGGGCGCGCGCGAACCCGAAGCAATTGCGCAAGCAATTTCCGAAGTCGTCAAGGAAAGATCAGCTCCCGCTGGCAATGCCTAGGGTCAGGACCCATTAATGTTATCCATTCTGCGGGAAGATATTTTGCCTTTGACAAGGCGAAAGGTTGAAGGAAACCTTATGGCTTTCAAGACCTTTCAACGATGTCAGGGGCAAAATAGACCCCGCCCTTCGGGTTTGGAGGAAAGCACTCGCCTGAAGCCGAAAAATGCTCGAAAAGGCAAAAAGCCTTGTCTTGCGCTTTTTCATCGTCATTCGAATGCTTTCCTTCAAACAGAATTGCATAAGATTAATGAGTCCTGACCCTAGCTTGCCGGGTCTGCCAGCTTCACCAGCGTCTGCATCAATTGACGCGTGCCGGCCAGCCTGTCTTCCGAAGTTTCCCAGGTGCGGATGATGACCAGTTTCATGTCCGGTCGTATCTTGGCGCGGCTACCCTGATCGTTGATCCATTGTACCAATGCTTCCGGATTTGGAAAAATGCCATCTCTGAAGGTAAACACCGCACCTTTCGGACCGGCATCGATATTTGCGACGTTGGCTATCCGGCACAACAATTTGACAGACACGATATCAATCAGATGCGCGACCTCTTCTGGCAACGGGCCGAACCGATCGTGAAGCTCTGCTGCAAATCCGTCCAGTTCGTCCTGGTTCGGCAGATCCGCCATGCGCCGATAAACCCCGAGGCGCACCTGCAGGTCGGGGATGTAAGTTTCCGGCAACAATACCGATGTGCCTACATTGATTTGCGGCGACCATTGGCCATCGGACTGGACATCAAGCTCTCCGGAGCGCAGTGATGCGACCGCTTCTTCCAGCATATGTTGATAGAGCTCAAACCCAACTTCCTTGATATGGCCGGACTGCTCTTCACCCAGAAGATTGCCTCCGCCGCGAATATCCAGATCATGGCTGGCCAGTGCAAACCCGGCGCCCAGTGAATCCAGAGACTGCAAAACCTTGAGTCGCTTTTCCGCAGGTGCCGTCAGTGTCTTGTTGGTCGGCACCGTGAACAATGCATAGGCACGTTGTTTTGATCGTCCCACCCTGCCCCTGATCTGATACAACTGAGCCAGGCCAAACATATCCGACCTGTGCACAATCAGGGTGTTTGCAGTCGGTATATCCAAACCGGATTCAATAATCGTGGTGGCCAACAGGACATCATACTTCCGATCATAAAACCCGGTCATGATATCATCGAGTTCGGTGGGCGCCATTTTGCCATTTGCAATTGCAAACTTTACCTCTGGCACCTGGGCATTGAGGAATTCGGCAATCACGGACAGATCGGAAATGCGCGGCACCACATAAAAACTTTGTCCTCCACGATACAGTTCACGCAGCAGAGTTTCGCGAATGATGACCGGATCAAATGGTGAGATGTAGGTTCGCACTGCCAATCGATCCAGCGGCGGTGTGGTGATGAGCGAAAGTTCACGCACACCGGACAAGGCGAGTTGCAGTGTGCGAGGAATTGGCGTTGCAGTCAGGGTCAGGACATGAACGTCCGCGCGCATTTCCTTCAGCTTTTCCTTGTGCTTGACGCCAAAGTGCTGCTCTTCATCGATGATAAGCAACCCGAGATCGCGAAATTTGACATCTTCTGCCAACAAGGCGTGGGTACCGATCATGATCTCGACTGTACCGTCCGCTGTACCCTTTTTGGCTGCATTCACATCCTTGCGACTGACAAGACGGGATGCCTGGCCGATTTTTACTGGCAACCCCTTGAACCGCTCAACAAATGTTGCGAAATGCTGACGCGCCAACAAGGTTGTCGGGACCACCACCGCAACCTGTTTGCCCGCCATTACCGCAATAAATGCTGAACGCAGCGCTACTTCCGTCTTGCCAAAGCCAACATCACCGCAGATCAACCGATCCATAGGGCGGCCCCTCGCCAGATCCGAAATCACCGCATCGACTGCAGTGAGTTGATCGTCGGTTTCTTCATAGGGGAACCGGGAGGCAAACTCGTCATAGATGCCATCCGGCAGGCTCAGTATTTCACCTTTCCGCAATTCTCGTTCGGCCGCGGTCTTGATAAGCTGACTGGCGATCTCACGGACGCGTTCCTTGAGCCGCGCCTTGCGGGCCTGCCATGCTACCCCACCAAGCTTATCCAGATTTACTCCAGCCTCATCGGAACCATAGCGCGACAGCAGCTCGATGTTTTCCACCGGCAGAAACAGCCGGTCACCTCCGTGATACTGGAGAAAAAGGCAGTCATGCGGTGCGTCTTGCACGTCAATAACCTTCAAACCTTCAAAGCGGCCAATACCGTGGTCGACATGCACCACCAGATCACCTGAGTTAAGCGAAGCCAGTTCCGATATGAAGTCGCTGGCCTTCCTTTGCCGCTTGCTGCGGCGGACCAGCCGATCACCCAGTATGTCCTGTTCGCCAATGACTGCCAGATCATCTGTTTCGAAGCCGGTTTCCAACCCGAGCACCACAACGGATACCATGTCTTTGGAGCGTTTCAGCGCTTCCGGGCCGGCCTTGGCGGGGACAACAAGTCCGAGATCGTGATCCTTTAATATGCCCAGCAAACGATCCCTTGAACCTTCGGTCCATGCGGCCAGCAACACCCGTTTCCCGTTCTTTTGTTGCACGCGCACGTGATCCACGACTGCGTCATAGACATTGCCGCCCTGCTCGGCCCGCTCGGCGGCAAAACTACGCCCTTGCCTGCCCTGTGCAGATATCACCCGCAGCGTCGAGCCGTCAGGCGCTTCAAATGGTGTCAGCGCCACAACGGGGTACTGCGCAGCAAGGTCGGACCATGCCTGCCGGGTGAGGAACATTTCTTCAGGTGGCAACGGTTTGTAGACCGGCGCACCAAATGTGTCCTTGTCCAAAGCCTCCACGCGGGCCTGGTAGTATTCTTCGATCTGAACTTTTCTTGCCTCTATGGACTCATCAGCCAGATGATCCATCGTGAGAACGCAATCGCCCGCATAGTCCAATACGGTTTCCAGTTTCTCATAAAACAGCGCCAACCAGTGCTCGACACCCTGGTAACGGCGACCTGCCGAGACGGCTTCATAAACTGCATCACTTAACCCTGTCCCTGAAAACTGGGCCGTGTAGGAGGTGCGAAACCGGGATACCGTTTCTGCGTTGAGTAGCACTTCACTTGCAGCGTCCAGTTTCAGTGAATGCAATTGACCTGTGGTGCGTTGAGACCGGGCATCGAAACTTCGAATAGATTCGAGCGTGTCTCCGAAGAAATCCAACCTTACCGGCTGATCATTGCCTGGCGGATATATGTCAATAATGCCGCCTCTTATGGCGAAATCACCGGGATCTACCACTGTGCCGGTGCGGGAAAACCCATTCTTTGCAAGATAATCCTGCAGGTGCCTGGTATCCACCCGGTTACCGGGAATAGCAGAAAAACTGGCCGCGCGAACCACTTCTCGAGGCGGTACCTTTTGTACAATTGCGTTGGCCGTAGTGATAAGGACAGCAGGATTGTCAACCTTGCCATCAATCAATTGGGTCAGTGCGCTCATTCGGCGTGCAAGAATATCCGCAACAGGAGACACCCGATCATAGGGCAAGCAATCCCAGGCCGGGAACTGAATGATGTTCACATCGGGCGCGAAGAAGGCAATTGCTTCGCTGATCATGGATGCACGCTGATCATCTCGCGCGATATGCACGACAAGACGGTCATTGGCGATCCGGGCCAGCTCACCGACGATACGCCCGTCGAGACCTTCAGGTGCGCCTGAAACAATTACCTTGCCGGGAGACGCAATGGCGCTCTTCAGCTGGACGCCTTTCATCATGTTTTTCCGTAAAAGGTTTCGTCAAAACGAACAGAGAGCATTTCAAGCAATAATGGTGATTGCTGGTCTTCAGGAACCGGCTGTGCACCGGTTAACCAGGCCAGCAAATCCTGATCGGGAATTTCCAGAATGCGCTCCAGTTCCTGCATTTCATTCTCGTCGGAGCGGCTGATTCTATTTTGCACAAATGTGCCCACAACTATATCCATCTCCTTGATACCTCTGTGGCAGGCCCGCCAGGCAATGCGTTTACGGCGATTTTCGTCAGTTGTAGTCACAGTGAACGTCCGCTGAAAAAGAGGAAAACAAGAGGTAGAGATTGGTAATCATGTGCCTGTCGGTTTATGAAAGAACCGCACATGAAACGCAACCGGACAGGATAACTGTCCTGGCAATTTGACCGGAAAACCAGGCGCCCATGCGACCGGAAATCCTAAACAGGTATTTTGCTTCTGCCAGCTCTCTCAAGGGCATCGGTGCGAAGGTCGAAAAGACGCTGGCTGGATTGGTGCGCCCGCAAAACGGTGAACGGGCGGGCGGGGATTTGCCGGCCCGACTGGTTGATCTGCTTTTTCATTTGCCTGTAGGAGTTATCGACAGACGCAATCGGCCAAATATCAGGGACCTCCCGCAACGCGGCATTGTCACGATCGAGGCACAAGCAGGACGACACAAGAGCCCACCACGACACAACAAGCGAATTCCATATCGTGTCGACGTATTCGACGATACCGGGACATTGTCGCTGGTTTTCTTCCATGCCCATGGCCCCTATCTGGATCGGACATTGCCTGAAGGCGAGACCAGATTCATTTCGGGAAAGATTGAATGGTATGGCGGTGCACCTCAGATTGTTCACCCCGATCATATTTTAACTGCACAGCAATTTTCCGAGATGCCGTTGCTGGAGCCGGTATATCCGCTAACGGCCGGCGTGTCCGGCAAAATACTTGGCAAGGCAATCCGGCAAATCCTGGCTGATATACCGCAACTGCCCGAGTGGCAGGATGCTGCATGGATCAAAGCGCGCAAACTGCCAGACTTCCAGGCGGCATTGGAAACTGTACACAACCCGTCCGATGTTTCCGACCTGGAACCGGACAGCCCGTCGAGGCAACGCTTGGCCTATGATGAGCTCCTGGCAAATCAACTTGCATTGTCTCTGGTGCGTCGGCACATGAAACGTGCCTCAGGCAGAATTCTGAAAGGCAGCGGCAGAGCCCGCCAACTGGTCATCGATGCCCTGCCCTTTTCCCTGACAGTGAGCCAGGAGCTGGCCGTGTCGGAGATACTGGGGGACCTTGCATCACCGGACCGCATGCTCCGGTTGCTGCAAGGTGATGTTGGATCCGGCAAAACCGTTGTTGGTCTTCTTGCGATGGTTACAGCGGCTGAAGCCGGCACTCAAGCTGCCCTCATGGTTCCGACTGACATCCTGGCCCGACAACACTTTGCAAGCCTTGAGCCGATGGCGCTGGCCGCTGGGCTTAAAATAGCCATCCTCACCGGACGCGAGAAAGGTCAGCCTCGCCAACAACTGCTCGATAGCCTTGCTGCCGGCGATATAGATATCCTGATAGGCACGCACGCCCTGTTTCAGGAAGGCGTCAACTTTGCAGATCTTGGTCTCGTCATCATCGATGAACAACACAGGTTCGGCGTTCACCAACGCCTTGCTCTGCAATCAAAATCGAAACGTCCAAGCGATTTGCTGGTGATGACTGCCACTCCAATTCCACGCACCCTGGCGTTGACAGCATATGGCGACATGGACATCACCCGTCTGACCGGCAAACCCCACGGCCGGAAACCGATTGAGACGCGCGTCATGCCGATGGAGAAGCTCGATCAGGTTTTCGAAGGACTTGCACGCGCCATTTCTCAAGGCAAGCGCGCATACTGGGTATGCCCACTGGTTGAAGAAAGCGACCTGATCGACAAGACCGCAGCAGAAGCCCGGTTCGCCGACTTGCAGCGTCGTTTCGGCGATCAGGTTGGCCTGGTGCACGGGCGCATGAAAGGCGCAGAAAAAGACACCGTGATGTCCCGGTTCAAATCCGGTGAATTTTCAATCCTTGTTTCTACCACCGTCATCGAAGTCGGCGTGGATGTCCCGGAGGCGTCGATCATGATCATTGAGAACGCTGAACGGTTCGGGCTGGCCCAATTGCACCAGCTGCGCGGCCGTGTCGGTCGCGGGACAGACGCGTCAAGCTGCGTTCTGCTTTATCAAGGTGTCCTCGGTGAAATTGCAGCAGCTCGTTTGAAAACCATGCGTGAAACAGAAGATGGGTTCATCATTGCCGAAGAAGATCTGAGATTGCGCGGTTCAGGCGAAGTACTGGGAACAAGGCAGTCGGGTGTTGCCAGTTTCAGGCTGGCCGATCTCAGTCAGCACGCGGATCTGCTGCAGACTGCACGTGATGACGCCGGGTTGATTCTGCAATCCGACCCACATCTGACCGGCACAAGATCCGAAGCTCTGCGAACTCTGCTATATCTGTTTGAGCGAGATGACGCGATACGGTTGCTGGCCGCAGGTTGATCAAGTCTTGGGTTTCTTGGCAGGTTTCTTGGCAGGTTTCTTGGCAGGTTTCTTGGCCGCTGATTTGTTGCTCTTTTTATTAACGTCCGAGGTTGGTCGCAACACCTGTTCCGGGTGGGCAATCAGCATGGACAAAGTGTCTTCCTCATCTGAAATTGCCGCCTTTGCCTCGCGCATCTGTTTTGGCGTCACCAGGCCTGCTGAAATTACCAACTTGGCAGCCTCTTCAACTGTCAAATCCAGTATTGTCACTTCATGCTTTTCTACAAAGAACAGGAATCCGGAAGTTGGGTTTGGTGTCGTCGGCATGAATACCGAGTAGTATGTTGTCCCCGGTTCCAGACCAATTTCACCAGAGTCTACTTCGCGGGCAATAAAGCAAACAACATTAACGCCTTTGCGGGGATAGCCGAGAAATCCGACTGAGGAAAAATTGCTGGCGTTTGATGACAACGCGGTCTCGAATATCTGTTTGACGGCCTTGTAGACCGATCGAACTATCGGCATCCGATCGAGGGTTCTTTCACCGAAGTTCAGCAAGGTTCTGCCAACAAGATTGGCAGCCAGAGCACCAATCAAGGTTATCCCGACCAGCGCAAAAACCAACCCGACTCCGGGAACGGTAAAGGGCAAATAATAATCGGGATTGTAGATTTCAGGAATGTAAGGCTTCAACCAGCTGTCGAACAGCGACACAAACCACCACACTAGCCATATGGTGATAGCAATCGGCGCTGCAACTACAACGCCAGTTAAAAAGTATGTTCTCAGCCTGCCAAGCATCAGCTAAAGAAGAATCCAATCGTGCCAAAAAAATCAATCATGAATCTACCTGCAAAACGCTTGCCATAGCATGCTCACAGTACGACTGCTACAAGCCTGTTGCAATTCATAAGCGCCAACAGCCGTTTTTTCATGGAGTAGTGAGTTTTGGCCGAAAGACTAACGCTTATTCAGCATATTCTTCTGATACTCGGCTTTGTTTTTGTCGGCCTGGGTCTTGTTGGCGCGTTTCTTCCACTCCTGCCAACGACACCGTTTTTGCTGCTGGCATTGGCATGTTTTGCGCGCTCGTCGACAACCCTTCATGAGTGGTTGATCAAACACAGGACACTTGGTCCTTATATCGTCGATTGGGAACGGGACCGCTCGATCCCGCTAATGGCCAAACTTGCTTCGGTAACCATGATGTCTGCAAGCTTTGCCTGGCTGGTGTTTGCAACAGATGCGCCCGCCATTGCAAGCTGGGTGACGGGCGCTGTACTGATATGCGTCGCGGCCTATATAGTCACCCGGCCGACCTCACATAAAGGTCGATAATCAGCCAGCGGCACGGGCAATAAAGCAACCGGTGCCCTTGCGCTTGAGACGACGACACAGGGATTTGGCCTGCTTCTTCTTCAACTTGTGCACCCGGAGCCGGTAGTAGATACCCTGGCCCTCAATATCTGCACGCACGACAGCTGCGGTTTTGTTACGCAAGAGTTTGCCATGACGGTTCTTTAGTGCATCCCAGTTGTCCCAGGCTTTGTCCGGTTGGCGTTGCGAGACCAGTTGCACAGTCCAACCTTCCAGCTTTTCCGCAACATTCGCCAATCCTGTCTGCTTTTTTTCGTCATCGGTGTCCGCAGATGCTGCTACGGGTTCGATGCGAACAGGTTCCGCTGCTTTCGCTACCTCCAACACTTCGCCAGGTCTGGTGGAGTCCTTAGCAGGTGTTTCCGGCAATTGTGCAACCTGATTTGCCGGGATGTTAGCCGGCTCCGTGGCCTTGACGGGTTTCACATTGGCCGGTTCAGCCGTTGTAGCTACGGGCCGCGCAGCTGATGCCAGCGCGATTGCAGGAGCAGCCATTCCAGGCTTTCCTATCAGATTGGCTGAAGGTGCCACGGGTTCGCGCCGGGCGACCCTCGTAACGGTTCCAGACGGCAGCCTGACCGACCCGGTGACGATGTCATCCGCCATCAAGCTCTGGGAAGGCAGTACGGCAAGGCGAATCTGACGGGCACTTGGCTTTTCCGGTACATCCATGCCGAGATCGGCAAGGCGTTCACGCACAGGTGCAAAATCAGGCTTGATGGAATAAGCCCTGAACAAAGCCGCAATGGCCTCGTCTCGGTGACCAAGTTTGGCAAGTGCCAGAGCTTTGCCATACAACGATAAATGCTTGTGGGGATAATTTAGCCTTGTGGCGCGGGCATAATCGATCAAGGCGTACTCATATTGTCCCGCCTCACGCAACACATTCGCACGGGCATAAAATGCTTCGGACAGATACGGGTCGAGATACAGGGCATTTGTATAATCGTCTATAGCCGCTGACTGACGCTTGAGCTTCGAGTTTGCCAGGCCCCTGTTGTACAAGGCCACAGCGCGGATCCTGGCGCTCAGCGCATCCAGTTCGATCGCCTGGCTATAATCTGACACAGCATCAGCATGCGCGCCTACCTGCTGCTGCGCGAGGGCTCGATTTAACAGAGCGCGCGCTTTGTCCGCAACAGAAATTTCTTCGAGAGAGATGGCAACTGAGTATTCGGCAATCGCCTTACTGGGCTTGCCGGATACAAGATGTGTGTATGCTGACTGCATAATGGCAGCTGGCGCAGTGGATTTTACGACGGCGGGTTTTGAGGCGGCTGCAACGGAATTGGCGGCCGCTCCGGCAACCAGAAACGCAGACAAAACAGACGCACGAACAACTAACTGTACTTTCATGCCAGCGATAGTGCAGTGACATGGTTAAACAAAACCTAAGCCAATAGAGAAAATTTTCGGCATGGCTCGAACTGGCCGCAGCCTTTGTTACTCCACGGTAACAGATTTGGCTAAATTGCGGGGTTGATCAACATCTGTTCCAATGAAGACGGCAGCATGATAAGCCAGCAGCTGCATGGGAACTGCATATATCATCGGGGAAATAAAAGGATCGGCCTCCGGCACTGCAATCGTTTCAAAAGCGTCTGCTGCATGTGCCGATGCGCCCTTATTGTCAGTTACCAGTATAACCTGCCCACCCCGAGCCGCGACTTCCTGCATATTGGAGATGGTCTTTTCAAACAGGTCATCACGTGGCGCAATCACCACGACTGGTACATCCTCGTCAATCAGCGCAATGGGACCATGCTTTAGTTCGCCGGCAGCGTAGCCTTCTGCATGAATATAAGAAATTTCCTTCAGCTTCAGTGCGCCTTCCAACGCGATGGGATAGTTGACACCGCGGCCGAGATAAAGCACGTCACGCGCCGCAGCCAACTTTCGGGCCACCTCTTCGACGTGACTTTGCATCGTCATCATCCCGGACATGGTACGCGGCAAACCAATTAAAGCCTTGACCAGACGTTGTTCTTCGGCTGCATCAATGTTTGCCCGCGCTCTTGCCGCTGCAACAGCCAGACAAGCAAGGACACTCAACTGACAGGTAAATGCCTTGGTTGAAGCCACACCGATTTCTGGACCTGCATATGTCCGCAAGACCGCTGTACTTTCCCGCGCGATGGTGGATTCCGGCACATTGACGAGAGCTATGACCTTGTGGCCCTGGGACAGAGAGTAGCGAAGGGCTGCCAGCGTGTCTGCGGTTTCACCAGATTGCGAAATGACAATTGTGACACCACGCTTGTCCAAGGGTGCCTCACGGTAGCGATACTCTGAAGCGATATCCACTTCGACGGGTAATCTGGCTATTTTTTCAAACCAGTATTTTGCAGTCAGCGCCGCATAAAATGCCGTACCACATGCAGTAATCGTCACCGATGAAACATCGGCGAAGTCGACAGGCAAGTTTTCAGGCAACCTGATTGTACTGCGCGAAAAATCAACGTATTCGGCCAGCGTATGACCGATGACTTCCGGTTGCTCCTCTATTTCCTTGGCCATGAAGTGGCGATGATTACCTTTGTCAACCAACATGGTCGAAGCCTGGCTGAAGCTTATTTCCCTGGACACCGGCTTATCGTTCGCGTCGAATATTTCTGCACCGGTGCGGCTCAGCACCACCCAATCACCGTCGTTGAGATAGCTCACGCGATTGGTGAACGGCGCCAGCGCCACCGCATCAGATCCCAGAAACATTTGACCGTCGCCGTAACCTATCGCAAGTGGTGCGCCCTGGCGTGCACCGATCATCAGGTCATGTTCGCCTTTTACAAGAATGCCCAGTGAAAATGCTCCCTGTAGCCGTTTCAGCGTTTGCGATACCGCGTCCCTTGGAGACAGTCCTGCAGCCAGATTCCGGTTTACCAACTGTGCTACGACCTCAGTATCCGTCTCCGTTTCACAGGAAATTCCGTCTTCAGCAAGTTCATCTTTCAGCGAGCGATAGTTTTCGATAATACCGTTGTGGACAATAACCACATTGCCCGCCTGATGCGGGTGGGCGTTGGTTTCATTCGGTGCGCCATGGGTTGCCCATCTGGTGTGGCCAATGCCGGTCGTGGCTTCCCAGCCGTTTCCAGCCACTTTGGCATACAAATTGTCGAGTTTTCCAGGTGCACGGACCCGGTCAATGGCACCGTCTTTCAGCACCGCAATACCGGCCGAGTCGTAGCCGCGATACTCCAAACGGCGCAGAGCTTCCACCAATCGCATGGCAACCGGTTCAGTGCCTAAAATGCCAACAATACCGCACATAAGCGCCTAGTCCCTTTTCTTCTTAGTCATTGATGCCTTGTTTTTGCGCTCGCTTTGAATCCGGTTGTAACGGGTTGCCCAACCCTCTCGAGCTTCCTGACGGCTGCGTCCCAGCGCAAGGTCGCCTGCTCCGACATCTTTCGTGATTACACTGCCGGTACCGACATATGCTCCGTCGCCGACTTTCACTGGCGCCACTAGAGCTGAATTGGATCCAATGAAGGCGGCTGCACCAATATCTGTATGATGCTTGAAGAAACCATCATAGTTGCAGGTGATTGTGCCAGCTCCCACGTTTGCCTTTTCACCCACGCGGGCATCACCGACATAACTGAGGTGATTCACTTTCGCGCCCTGCTCTATGTTGGCGTTTTTCACTTCCACGAAATTACCAATCTTGACGTTTTGCGCCAGTTGCGTGCCCGGGCGAATACGGGCGTATGGCCCCAACTCAACACATTCACCAATTTGCGCGTTTTCGATGTGACAGAATGAACGAATTGTACTGCCTGATCCAATGGAAACGCCTTGCCCAATTACTACATTTGGTTCGATGATTACATCGGTGCCTATTTTACTGTCCGCGCTCAGGAATACTGTTTCCGGCGCAATCAGTGTTGCACCTTCCGCCATGGCCTTTTCCCGGTAGCGGCGCTGAAACTCCGTTTCCACCAGAGCCAATTCGGCCCGAGTATTCACACCCAGCGTTTCCTGTTGCGGACATGTCACCAGGGCAACATGCTCACCGGCGCTGTTTGCCAAGCCGACTATATCTGTCAGGTAATACTCACCTTTTGCATTGTCGTTGCCAATCTTGGGCAAGAGTTCACGCAGCAAATTCGCGTCAAAAGCCATGATGCCGGAATTGCAGAGAGTTATGGCGCGTTCTTCATCGGTCGCATCGGCATGTTCACGAATGGCTGTTACCTTATTGCTTTCACCGGTCAACAACCTTCCGTAACCGGAGGGATTTTCAGCATTGAACCCAAGCACACCCAACCTGGAACCACCCGCTATCAGCGCAGTCATCTTCTCCAAAGTTTGCTGGGTCATTAGCGGATCAGCGCCGAATAGGACCAGAACTGTGCCAACGAAACCGTCTAGAGCGGACAATGCCTTGCTTACAGCATCTGCTGTCCCACAGGCAGGTGATTGAACAACAAAGCCAGCGTGCGGCGCAAACCTGTTTGCTTCTTGCTGAATTGCTTCTGCGCTGTCCCCGACGACGACGACAATGCGGGCAGCACCCAGCTCGTTGGCAGCAGTGATTACATGTCCAACGAGGCTGCGTCCGGCAGCCTTGTGCAATACTTTTGGCAAGCTGGAGCGCATACGCGTCCCCATCCCGGCAGCCAGCACGATACAAGCAATCTCAGTCATGGATCCGTTGCCTTGTGCACATTGTCCTTCAGTTTCGCCAATCGCAATTTTGTACCGGTCGACTTCAGCAATCAAACTCCACCTCAAGAAACAACCAAACTGCAGTTCTGAAATACGCCGAATCCCGGTCACACAACTACTTGGCACACCAACCGATGACATGACAACGGGATTTCACAGAGACTGGTTACCGAGCCGGCTCGCCGAAATTGGCGGATGATGCACGGCTAAGCAGAATATCCAACAGTTTTCCATCTTTTGTGATGAAAGCCACGTACCAACCAGAGAGCTTGTGAGTTACATTTTTACCTTAGGTCAATTGGCTGACTGGGGGAACACTGCATGGTGCACTGCTGAAAAGGTAATTTCCTGTGCAAGCTTCAACCTGACAGGACAATGTTCCCGTATGGGAGACAGCAAGGTCAGTTGGCCTGTTCAAACGGATGCTGGCTGCTGGATCAATCCGTATTAATATGCGACGGATGTCTGCAGCGGTTCAACGAAGTACCAGAGTATTTCTCACAATAGTGGATACCGGTCTTGTGAAAAAGAAACGCGACAACAAAGGGATAAAGCGCGGTTTTGATTCAATCAAAGCCTGAATCGCTCTATTGTGGAAGCTTAATGGTCGTCGAAGAAGCCAATTGAGCATCGCGACGATCAGCAAACCGGGTCAGCAGGAAAATTGGCACCAAGCCAATAGCCACGATCACCAGTGATCCAGTCGCCGCCTCGTTAAGTCGCTCGTCAGATGCCAGCTGATATACCCGCACGGCGAGAGTGTCGAAATTGAAGGGACGGACAATCAGCGTCGCTGGCAATTCTTTCAACACATCGACAAACACAATAGCGCAAGACATCAATATGGATCGCCGCAATAGAGGGAAATGCACTGTTGCAATGAGCCCTCGCCGGGTTTGCCCCAATGTACGGGCCACGTCGTCTATATGGACTGGTATGCGTTTAAAACCGCTTTCAATTGCTCCGTTGGCAACTGCAAGAAACCGCACCGCATACGCATACAACAGTGCAATGATACTGCCTGACAACAAGAGCCCCGTTGAAACACCAAACCAGCCGCGCATCAACTCGTCCAGCCAGTTGTCAAAAGCCCCCAACGGAATAAGCACACCGACGGCAATGATGGTTCCGGGAATCGCGTAGCCCATTGTAGACAATCGAACGAGAGCGCTGGCAATTCCTCCTGCAGAGCGTCTCAAGCAATACCCGGTCAGGATTGCAAGAGCCGTCACAATAACCGCTGCAGCACCCGCCAGCAGGAAACTGTTGCCGGCATAGACCGCGAGCCTGTTGCCCAGGAGGTCATCGCCACCTGCAAAATGTAGATCAAGCAGTATCAAAACCGGCAGGACAAACCCCAACACAACCGGGATTGCACACGCTACAAATGCAATTGCGGCTGACCAACCCCTCAGCAGGACCGGTTGAGGTTTCAGTGCATGGCTGGATGTATCGTAATAGGCCTGACGGGACCTGGACCAGTGCTCAAGCGCAACCAGTAAAAAAACGAACGCCAACAGGCCAGATGCAAGCTGTGCAGCAGCCACCCTGTCGCCCATTCCAAACCAGGTCCTATAAATGGCCGTGGTGAAAGTCTGAACCCCGAAATACTGTACTGTACCAAAGTCTGCGACAGCCTCCATCAGCGCCAGCGCAACACCGGCCGCAATAGCCGGTCGCGCCATCGGCAGCGCCACACTTCCAAAAACATTCCACGGACCGCGACCCAGCGTCCGGGCAACATCAAGCAATCCGCGCGATTGTTCCTGGAAGGCCGTGCGAGCGAGAAAATACACATATGGATACAGCACCAATACCAGCATCACGCTGACGCCCCACAAAGAATGTATGTCTGGGAACCAGTAATCGTGCCTTGTCCAGCCAAACATCTCCCGCAAACCGGTTTGCAGTGGTCCGGCAAAAACCAGAAAATCCGTATAGGCATAGCCGATTATGTAGGCTGGCATGGCCAGCGGGAGCAGTAGCAACCATTGCAAAATCCGCGACCCCGGGAACCGACAAGCACTAACGAGCCACGCGGTACCGGTGCCAACAACTGCGGTACCCAAGCCTACCATGAAGACCAGCCCCAGTGTATTGAGCACCAGTTCCGGAAGAATGGTAGCCGCGAGATGACCCAATGAACCACGGCTTGTGTCAAGCAGGCTGGAGATCACTGCCAGAATGGGTAGCAAGACCATCAGGGCCAAAATGCCGGTGAATACAACAACACCATTGGGGCGGGACCTTGAGGTCCACCGCTTGGTTACTTGCAACCCACCACCGTTGCTTCTGCTGTCTTGCGTTGCTGCCATATTCTGGTTGGTCAGACCGATCCTTCAGCAAACGACACGAAACAACCTCCGGTCGGCATTATTTCCAGCCTGCCTTGTCCATTATCTGCACAGCTTGGGAGTTCAGGGACGCAAACTTCTGGGCATCCAGGGTATCTTCACTGAACTCACCAAATGTATCCAGTGGACTAGCAAGAGGAACGCCTTTAACCACCGGGTACTCCATATTGCCAGCCGCAAAAAATTCCTGAGCCTGGTCCGATGCCAAGTACTCCAGGAACTTGATCGCACCGGACTTGTTCTTGGCGTGACGCGCAACCCCGCCACCGGAAATGTTCACATGTGTTCCGCGATCTGCCTGATTTGGAAATACCAGGGTTACCTTGTCTGCAGCCTTGCGCTGGTCTTCCTTGCTCGAATTGAGCATTTTGCAGAGGTAATAGCTGTTGACTACACCGACATCACCTTCGCCTGCGGCAACCGCCTTGATCTGATCGCGATCCCCACCTTTTGGTGACCGGGCAAAATTCGCGACCATACCGCGGGCCCAAGCTGCTGCACCGTCTGCTCCGTGCGCCGAAATAATCGAACCCATCAGTGACTGGTTATAAATATTGCCTGAAGAGCGAATTAACACCTTGCCTTTCATCGATTCACCGGTAAGGGCTTCATAGCTGGGCGCATCCTTTGGATCCATGCGCTCCTTAGAAACAACAATGACCCGGGCCCGCTTGGAAAAACCGAACCAGCTGCCATCAGAATGGCGCAAATGGCTGGGCACCCGCGAACTCAGCAATTCCGACTGTATAGGCTGCAGAAGATTTTCCACGTTCGCCCGTTCGATACGGCCGGCGTCCACGGATATCAGCACGTCAGCCGGTGAATTGGCGCCTTCAGCCTTCATACGCTCAATCAGTTGATCTGCCTTGGCTTCAATTCGATTGATGCCGATCCCGGTTAGCTTGGTGAAGTTTGCATAAAGCGCCTCGTCTGTGTCGTAGTGGCGGGATGAATACAAGTTGATTTCACCCGCGGCCCGCAAGATTGACGGCGCAGCAAGGATGGTAATGGCTGCCCCCGTGCCAGCAAGAACAAAACGACGGCGATTGAGGGACGGCGGAATGATTGACATATTATTGATCTCTGGGTGGTGAAACATTAAACCGACTAAATCAGTCGGAAATAGTCTTTGCAAGCTTGAAGTTCCATCTTGCGACAATATGACATGCCGTAACTAGTTGAAATGACGTAATTAAAATTGGAATAATTCCAAACTATACCCGATGAAATCGCTCAAGCGTTTGAATTTCCAAGGATGATCTCACTGGCTCGTTGTCCGATCATCATACTTGGTGCGTTCAGGTTACCTGTTACAACAAATGGCAGCACGGAAGCATCAGCGATCCGCAATCCTTCCAGATCGTGCACTTTGAGCCGCGAATTGACGACTGCATTGCTTTTCTCCGGCCCCATCCTGCAGGTCCCGCACGGATGATAGATCGAGTATCCCCTGGCACGGATATCATGCTCCAGATCCGCATCTGACTCAGCCTCCGGACCCGGCAGATATTCCCGCTCAATAATGCTTTGCAGAGCTGGAGTACCAGCCAGCGCCCGCAAGACATGGACACCTTCAATCATTTCGACCAGATCGTCGCGATCTTCCAGGAAATTGAACTGGATCAGCGGCGCATCGTCGACATCGCGGCTGCGCAGGGATACGTGTCCGCGAGATTTTGGTCTGGTGTTGCAAATGCCCATTGCAAAGGCGGCATATGTATCTGCCTGCGCCATACGTCCCGGCGCCCCGGGTTCGGCATCACGGGTCAAAGGCGAAAAATACAGTTGCAGATTTGCTTTCTCACGCGATAGCGCCGATTTCACAAAGCCGCCTGCATGGGTTGTCCCGGACGATAGTGGGCCAGACCCCAGCAGATAATATTGCAATCCTGATCGCAACTTGCCGTACCAGGAAGCAAGCTGCTGATTCATTGTCGGGACCAGCGACCGGAAATGCATGTCATAGGCAAAATGATCCTGCATGTGTCGTCCAACCGCTGGAAGCTCATGGTGCACATCAATTCCCAGTTGGCGCAACGACTGACCTGCGCCAATGCCGGAAACCATCAGCAATTGCGGCGTCGCAATAGCGCCACTCGCCAGCACTGTCTCACGCCGGGCTCTGGCGGTGTACAACCGGCCATCCTTGCGAAATCTGACGCCGGAGACCTTGCGATCGCTTATCTCCAGCCGGACGACTTTTGCATTTGCCTCAAGCCGAAAATTTTTCCTCTTGCGCGCCGCCTGCAGCCAACCTCGCGCGGCCGACACCCGTTTTGCCGAGTCGCAAATCGTATGGTGGTAGTAGCCCAGCCCATCAACCCGCTCACCGTTAAAATCGTCGCTTCGCGGGAACTGCATCTGTTGCCCGGCTTCCAGGAAAGCATTGCAAATCGGATGCGCGACGCTCGCCCTGCTATTGACTTGCAAGGGGCCATCGGTTCCGTGCCATTCGTCGCGCACACAGTGATTTTCCATCGCCTTGTAACTGGCCAGAACCCTGTCCCATGACCAGTCAGGATTACCTTCACTCGCCCACTCTTCGTAATCGGCACTGGTACCACGCAAGTAAACCATCGCGTTTATTGCACTTGATCCGCCGACAATCTTGCCTCGGGGAACTTGTATCCTGCGTCCATTGAGTCCTGGCTCGGGCTCGCTGGAATACATCCAGTTCACTTCTCTATTGACGATGGAATGGCCATAACCCAGTGGCGTCTTGATCCAGAAATCATTCAGATCAGGACCAGCTTCCAGCAGCAGCACGGAATATCTGCCCGACTCTGACAGGTTACCGGCCACCACGCACCCTGCCGAACCGGCACCCACAATCACGAAGTCAAATTCCAGCGCGCTAGCAATCAAAAGCTTATACCCTGTCCACAAGCTTTGGTATCTTTCGGATATGAAGCTGAAAACAGTCTTTCTGCCAAGCAAAAAACAACTTCCGAGCCAGCAGCCAGCTGTAGTTCAACCTGTCGTAAAACCTTTAGGCAGTCTTCATCCGAATACCGTTTCCTTGCCATCACATGCTCCTTTCTTGATAGCAACATAATGGCCCAGACATGAGGGGCTAGACACGACTATCGCGCACGAAAGCGATGGAATCTGGCTAGTCGCGCGCAGTGTCTCTAGTCGAAACATCCGCAATCTCCGGACGAAAGCGGGTCATGTTGAAAAGATTGCCGTTTACAAATTTCGTTTTCGTAAAACTGTAAATATCCAACGGTTACACTTTGTGTGTACGAGCCCACGGTGAGCAATTCCAGACTACCGATCCGGATGCCTTCACCCTTGTGTACATTAAGTGCCGACCGCTCCCTCGTTGGGCAAAATGAACTACGGCCGTTGAGTGGTGATCTAGTTATTATAGTTTTTCTTTACCCGTACAGCCGGTGCTTCGACTGACAGTCTTGTGATCCGTGCGCGAATGTTTCGTCCCTCCCATGGAACCAGTCCATAGGTATTGCACCATTTGGCAAAAAGTACCTTGCGTTCGCCCTCAATTTTCAGAGCAAAACGCAAGCACTTGCCAGACCGTTTTACCCGGCCTCCACTGAAAACGCCGGGAATTTGCAGCGATATGCGGCAATCTCGAGTCAGGCGAGCAGTTGTGGATTCAACCTTGCCCCGAAAATTTCCAGACACCCGGTACTTGCCGGGCTTCGCCCAGCCAAACCCGCAGGACTTCGCCGCGTAAGCCGTCTCGGGTGCAGGCAAACCGCCAACGACCAAAAAACCAGCAGCCAAAAGCAACGTCTGTTTTACGATCATCGAACGCACGCTCATTGCCCACCTCCTGTTTCGCGGTTCACCGGTCCGTTGTTTTACAAATGCTGTTGTACATAAATATGACAATCACCATAGATTTTCTGGTTGCAATAACAAGGTGAGCAGCTTCAATGTCCCAACGGAACGAGTAAATTTGTTGTGTTCTTCATGGCGGCAACGACTTCATCGAGCGATCTGCGCGCACCGGTTTGCAAGTACTCCATGGCCCGCAAAGCGGCCTCGTGAGCAGTGACACTTGAACCGGCAACACAATCTTCAATCACCCGACAGAAATAGTCTGATTGATGGGCATCCACAAAAGTGTAATGCACGCATACATCCGTGAGGCCGCCGCAGAGCAGCAAGGTGTCCACCTTCAACCCGCGCAGCAATATTTCAAAGTCAGTCCCGAAGAAAGCGGAATAGCGCCGCTTCCTGATAAGATAATCGGTGGGAAGAAATCCCATCTGCTTGACCGCAATCTCAGTGCCGGCGTTTCCTTCCAGGCAGTGAACATCCTCATCCCCATCCAGTTCACGGCCGAAATCAACCATATCGGGCCGATGTA
>CAJICM010000105.1_pt1 | contig 45387 bp, 40 predicted proteins | sample 9199691 | NCBI WGS metagenome assembly CAJICM01 (sample SAMEA7708338, study PRJEB35096) | sediment metagenome | biome: marine neritic benthic zone biome [ENVO:01000025]; feature: sediment [ENVO:00002007]; material: shallow marine sediment [ENVO:03000034] sea grass bed [ENVO_01000059] ...
ATGGGGCAGGCCGTCGCAGGGTTACCTTGACAGTAACAGGCGGTAAAGCCGGGTTTGCAGCGCATCGTTCGCATCGCCACGTGCCGATTGACAATTGTCAGGTCCTGGTACCTCAACTTGCGCAAGCATCGAGGATTGCCACCGAACTGGCAGGTGTAACCAGGCTCAAGAAGCCTCAAAAGGTGTATTTGCTGGCCAGCGATGCCGGGCTGGATTGTGATTTGATCGACGTGGATGATCCGGACCTGGATGCGCGTGTTCAGGTGGCGGAAATTGCAGAAAGATTCAAACTGGCAAGGATCACCGCATCAGGCGAGCTGTTGATTGAGCGTGTCAGGCCCGCGCTGAATGTTGACGGCGCGATGGTTACACCGCCGTCGGGTGGATTTGCGCAAGCAACCGCGGCTGGCGAGAAGGCGCTGGCTTCGATTGTTGTAAAGGGATTGGCGGATCATTCCATGGTAGCAGATCTGTTTTCAGGATGGGGTGCGTTCGCGCTGCGCTTGGCCAGGGTTTCCAAGGTATTGGCGGTGGATTCTGACAGATTGGCAATTTCTGCACTTCAGACAGCGGTTCGGAACACGGCCGGTTTGAAACCGCTGGTGGCACGATCCCATGATCTGATGCGCGATCCGCTGACTGCCCATGATCTTAAAGGTATCACCGGTGCGGTGTTTGATCCGCCTAGAGCCGGCGCCTTGGCGCAGGCAACGGAACTGGTGGCTGCCCGGGACATACAAACCGTAGTAGGTGTGTCTTGCGATGCCGGCACATTCGCCCGCGATGCAAATGTGCTGGTCAAGGGCGGGTTCAGGCTGGAACATGTCATTCCTGTGGATCAGTTCAAGTATTCTGCGCATGTGGAAATGGTGGGAATTTTCAACCGGTGAGCAAAGAACGCAAAGACAGGGTCGACCTGGCAGGCGCCTTTTGGCTGGTCACTTTCGCGGTGATTATGGGGATCAACCAGGTGTTGGTAAAGCTGGTCAATGCCGGATTAGCGCCGGTGTTTCAGGCCGGGTTGCGGTCCGCATGCGCGCTGTTGCCGGTATTGATATACGCCATTTATACCAAACGAAAACTCGCTATCAGTGATGGCAGCCTGATACCTGGGATTTGTTGTGGAACGCTGTTTGCAGCTGAATTCATGCTGACATTTTCTGCGTTCGACTACACATCCGTCGCGCGGGTAACAATGTTGTTTTATACCATGCCGTTCTGGCTGGCTTGTGCAGCACATTTCCTGATCCCGGGCGAGCGTTTGACCGCGCTACGCGTGTTAGGGTTGATAATGGCCGTGATCGGTGTGGGCTGGGCATTGCTGCGCAACGATTATCCTGCGACCGACTATGCGCTAGTGGGTGATTTGATGTGTCTTGTTGCGGCACTTTGCTGGGCAGGAATTGCCTTGCTGGCGCGAACAACGGCCCTGTCCAAATCTTCTCCGGAAATGCAACTGGTCTATCAGCTCGCCGTTTCCGGAGCGATCATGCTGCCATTGGCTCCGGTTTTCGGCGACCTGGTGCGCGACTTCACCGCGCAAATCGGTGTTCTTTTCGCATTTCAGGTATTGGTGGTTGTGAGTTTCGGGTTTCTGATGTGGTTTCGCGTTTTGGCGATATATCCTGCTTCCGACATGGCATCGTTCGGATTTCTAACGCCACTATTCGGAGTAATGTTCGGTTGGCTGATACTGGGCGAAACCATTACCCTGGAATTTCTCGGCGCCCTGGCGCTGGTCTGCGGCGGTATCGTACTGGTCAATCGTAAGAAGCAGGCGCAGCCTCGTCATCCCGCCTTATGATCGCGTACTATGACGCGGGACTTGAGCGTTACGCGCAAGTATAGTTCGGCGATATCCTGGTTCAGCATGCGAATACATCCCGATGACAGATTCTTGCCAATGGACGACGGGTCATTGGTGCCATGAATTCGGTACAAGGTATCGCGACCGGATATATCAAAAAGATAAAGCGCGCGGGCACCTAGCGGGTTTTCGGGCCCGCCGGGCATGCCAAGCGCCCATTTTGCTGCTTTCGGATCACGGGAGACCATTTCCGCCGGAGGTGTCCAACGCGGCCAGCGTGCCTTGCGGGCAACATAAGCCTCACCCGCCCAGGTGAAGCCGGCTCGCCCGACGCCGATGCCATAACGCATCGCCATGCCGCCTTCGCGGACATGATAAAGATGCCGGTTCTTGGTATCGATAACGATTGTGCCAGGCCATTCATCACCGGAGTACTCGACCAGCTGCCGCCGGAATTTTGGTTTGATGCTTGCCGGGCTGACCTGCTCAATCGGGAAATCTATCGGCGATTGCAGCGGCGGTCGTTGTCCTGGCACAGCTTGTGGTTCATGTGCTTGAGATGGTGGCACCTGCCCGGGTGGTTGATTGGCAGGTGCATTGGTTGGAGCGATTGAACCGGTTATGTCACCACGGTGGGATGCGCCGTCGTAACCCCCATTGCGCTTCAGCCAGTTTGAGATGGTGTCAATGTTGAAAGCTTCAGCTCCGGCAATGTTGCCGGTTGACGATGCCAACAAGGTTGAACCCGCACCTATCAGAAGGTTGCGGCGAGACATCAAGCGATCACTCATCAATTAGTTCCAATACTCAAACACAAAACACACGCCGGTCAGCATATCGTCAGCGTGGTTAAAGACTGGTTTACGTCTAGCCGGTGTTTGCAGCGGCAACTGGGTAGTTTTGCGCCGGATTTGTGGCAACTTCTGTCACCTGCTAACTCAGGACCTGTCGTAAGAAAGGTCATGACCCTGTGCAGGGTCATGATGCAAATTTTGCCAGATCAGCGAGGGTTTTGATTGAAGCCAGAGAGCTAGAGCAACCTTGTGGGTTCAGATGAACCCATGTTGCTCCAGTCACGTTTTTGCGTTCAGTAGATTGGCTTGCCTGTATCGATGGCTTGCGCCAGCAGTAGATACTCTTCGCATGCCGTGCCGCATCTTGCGCCGATTTCGGCAAGTTGTTCGCGGGCCAGATCCAGTTTGCCCAACTTGACATAACCTTCACCCAGATACTCCCTGGCCAGAATGTAGTTGGGGTTTATATCGAGAGCTTCCTGGTAGAATGAAATTCCCTGTTCAACCCGGCCCATCTTACGATGCGTATAGCCAAGTCCGTTGAGAACCTCCGGGTCGCGTTTGTCGGCAACCAAACGGAACAGGTCCACGGCATCTTCATACTTGCCGGCGCGGGCTAATGCCCATCCCTGAGCCTTTAGCGATTTGTCCGGCACGATTTCAGAGGTCTGCTTCACGCATTTCTTTTTGCTGGTAGAATAAACCCACCCACTTTTGCAAGTCGGGGTTGATGATGAACTTCCCGAGCTAGCAGCATGCGCTGCGGCAAAGGATGTGCCGATGACGAAGGTTGCTGCCAAGGCGAGAGGAGTTATCTTCATGGTCAGTTTTCCTTATTGTACGTATCTGTCAGTGCTAGAGCGATTTTTGCTGCTGTAAACCATAGCAGTCTATGTACGCGTGAGCGAGCTTGATTGGTTCAACAACGGGCAACAAAAATGTAACAAGTTTGTGTTTGCAGTGGGGGCTGTCGAAGACCAATAGTGGACTTTTTGAAGAATTGTTGGCAGATTCTAAAGAATTGTTGGCAGATCGCATTTCGGTGCGAAGTTTGCTTGAGGCTTTGTGAAATGGACGCTATGATCAAGCTTAGTGGATGGCACCATGGACTTATCAGGCACAACGGCGAAACGACGTGAGAAGACGTTCAACACTACAGTTCGCACTGATGCTGACGATTGGCCTTGCTGTATCGGCGTGTGCTGAATCGCAGTTGCTTGAGCAACTTGATGCGGGCGTTGCGGGAACTCATTTCAATGCAAAGAGCCAGACCCCGCCGGTCTCGGTCTCGCCGGCTAGCTCGTCGGCATTCAGGCGGCAGCAACTCATTGGCAATGACCTTGCCCAACGTGCATTGAAAGTGATGGAGCGGTCGAAAGATACCGAACTTGAGGATTATCTGAATGTAATTGCGAACAGGCTCAAGAATACTCCTGAGCACGGTGCTTCCGAGTTGTATTACAAGGTCTATCTTGTAGACAGTCCGCATGCCAACGCATTCACGCCAGGTGGCGGTCACATTTTTGTAACTACCGGAATCATCAACAAGCTACGAACTGAAGGCCAGATGGCGATGGTGTTGGCCCATGAAATGGCGCACAATCAGGCAAGTCATGTGGTGAAAGGACATGACGGCCAGTCCCTGAACAAACAGGTTACTGCTTTTGGCAAACGTATTTTTGATGAAGGTCTTGGTGTGCCGTGGCTTAGCAGCGGTGTTAAGGCTCTGGCAGATACGAGTCTGAGTAGCTACACCCGGGCTCAGGAGGAAGAGGCCGACAGGCTTGGATTCAGGTATTTCGTTTCTGCAGGTTATGATCCGCACGAAGCACCCCGCAGTTTTGCAGCCCTGATTACCGTGGATGCCCAAAAGAAAAGTATCTTCGATGTGTTTGATGGTTATCCTGCAGGTATCAGACGGGCTGAAGACATGAACTCGATGGTGTATGCTGCATATCGGGATGTGGACACATCCCATCTGGTGCGTAATTCGAAGACCTATGTGAAACTGGCTTCTGCATACTGGCAGTAAGCCTGCAACCGGTCTTGCTCTGTACCCCTATAAACCTTGGAGAGGTGGTCAGCTGCCAACTGTCAGTCAATGCGGAGCTGGCAGTCGAGGCGATGGTGCCGGCGGCGACAATTGCGCGAGCTGCATACCAGCGCCAACAGCATGATCGCACACACTGTGGTGGATAGTGAAAATGCTGCCATTGCTGCGACACCAACATTGTCGGCGGAGGTGGCCATGAAGCTAGCAAGCGGGTTCGCGGTAGCAGTGTTGACCGGAAACAATGCAAATATCACAGCAATGATTGATGTCGACAAGGCCGCAGCAAATAGCGAAAGCGCATGTGTGTTTCTGCGTATTTGCGCAGTGTTGGCTTCACGCGCGGCGGCACCAAAGCCGTACAAGCCGTCAGTATGGTCTTTATTGATAAACATAATGCGCACATCCCGGTCCGGTGACGAACCCTCTAATTGGGACACGACCACAAAAGAAAGGCATAAAACCAGATAAACCGTGCCGCTGATCGGGTCATTGTGTGGCAAACCGGGGGCATATGGTTAACAAAAGGTTAACTATATCATGGGGTTAATGTCCAAAAACCGCGGAACTCTCAAGCTTTTGGCGGCACTGGGTGGCTGCATTGTCAGGCAGCGCGCTGATATCATCATATGTGATGGTCGTTCCGTGTTTCACGGGGCGGACAAGGCTGACACCGTGGGCAAGACCAATCGGAAGGGCACGCAAGCGGTATGAAGCCTCGGCAGGCATCAGCTTGCCCCATGCCGTGTAACCTCCTTCGCCATCAAGAATGTCGCCGGGAACAAGGTCTCTTTTTGCTACTGCTACCGCGTCGGCTCGCCAGGCGGTTGTACTCCCTGTCGGCTCTCCGCGAATTGCGGCGTTTGCAGCAGAGACGCCAAGTTCCAGGCCGATCAAATGATAGGGCCGATAAAGGGCTGCATAGTATCCTGACTGGTCGGTCTTCAGTCCATACTGCAGAAAGCAATCGCGGGCATACTGATTGGGCGCCTTGAATACGGCATACACCCCCCACCTCAGGTGATTATGCATTTCCGTCGTCTCACCACGATGCTCTGAAGCAACAACCTCGACAAATCCCTCTCCGTCAAGGATGCCACCCGCGTCTGTCGGGATCAGCGTGTTTTGCAGGTTATCAAAGTCGACTGCAGGAAATCTCAAGCCTTCCGGCGGTGCCCTAAGTCCTGTGGCGTTGGCAATTGCGGCCATCTCTATGGCAGATTTTGTACCATCCAGGAATGAATTGAACATTTGTGAGTTCATGCCGGCATCTGCAGCCTGTTCGGGTGAAAGGCCGTAATGGGTCCAGACATTATCCGGTGTGACATCATGAAATTGGGGCTGATATCGTGTGCCTTTGCCTGCGCAGATGACTTCAAGACCACAAGTTCTCGCCCAGTCGACAATCTCGCAAACCAGTGCGGGTTGATCGCCGGATGCCATTGAATACACGGTTCCGGCTGCGCGATGGGCATCAGCGAGAACCGGTCCTGCCAGTACGTCAGCTTCTACATTTACCATCACAATATGCTTGCCGTGTTCAGCTGCCGCCAGTGCATGTGCGCAACCAGCAGCAGGTGAACCGGTGATTTCCATGACTACTTCAACAGATGGATCACCAATCAGCTTCATGCCGTCACTGGTGAACTTCGTTTGATCGATCCGGTCTTCCTGCCAACCAACATTGCGACATGCATCACGCGCGCGATCCGGATCGAGGTCTGCAACTGCGGTGACTGTCAAGTGTGGCGAAAACGGCACCTGATTCAGAAACATGGAACCAAACTTGCCTGCACCGATAACGCCCACCCGAACTGGCCCGCGTTCGGCGATCCTGTCGGCGAGTAGAGTTGGAAGCTGCTGCATTTTGTGAACCTTTTGCGTTGGATGGGATGATTTGCCAAGCATGCCAAGTGGCTCAATCGTTATACGGATGGGTTGCATAAATCCAGGCAAGGCGTTGCAACTGCATGGAGCCGGGTAGTGATTTCAGGGTCAGGTTTCGCACCTTCGCCATTGAACCGCGCATGTGGTAAATGCGGGCATTGCGTCGGGATTCTTCTATGATGCGGGCGGTGCGTGGCTGGCGTTGAGCTTCATAGCGCGCGATTGCGCGGGGCAGGTTTTGTCCATCGCCAATGCAGGCGGCCAGGCAAGCAGCATCTTCCAGTGCCATGGCGGCGCCCTGGGCCAGATAGGGAAGTGATGCGTGAGCTGCGTCGCCAACCAAAACACAATTGTCGGTGCTCCAGGTGGTGAAGGGGTTCAGGTCGACACCTGCCCAAGCGAGCCAGCTTTCGGGTAAGGACAATACGTTGCGCAAGACAATGGCAACGCCGGGCATCGCGGCCAGCAGATCATCACGACTTGCTATGTTGTTCCAGCCTGATTGGTAGGCAGGTTGTTCCACACTGGCCACGATATTCAGGCGGCGACCGCCAGACACCAGGTAGTGAACGACATGAGCTCCCGGCGCGAGCCACAAGTACACAGCGTCCGGATCAAGTTCTGCAGGCAGAACACTAGCAGCTGCTAGTGCGCGGTACATCGTTTCGCCACTGCGGCGTGGGTCATTTCCGGGGGCAATCTGACCGCGAATTGCTGATCGAAATCCATCTGCGGCAATAACCAGGTCAGCGTCGTGTACCTCACCGGATGCGGTCTTCAGACGGGCAGGCTTGCCTGGATCGAGCCCGGTTATCCGGCAGTTGTTGACCAGATTTATGTTGTCGTCTGCGGAAGCCGCTTGCGCCAGTGCGTTGATCAGGTCAGCCCGATGCGCCACCCGGTAAGGGTTGCCAAACTTCTTCGCAAAACTATCCCCCAGCTCCAAAGTGGAAAGCTGTTTGCCGCTGATGGCATCGCAAATGCGGATACGCGCAGGAGCACAACAGTGTCTCTCAAGGGTTTGCCATATTCCAAAGCCCTCGAGAACGCGAACTGCGTTTGGACCCAATTGCAGACCGGCGCCGATCGTTTCCAAGCGGGGCGCCTGTTCAAAAATCGTAGCCGAGTGACCGTTTTGACCCAGTGCGATGGCGCATGCCAAACCGGCAATTCCGGCCCCGGCGATTGAAATTTGCAACTCTAGATCCTTCAACAGACGAAACGGCCCAAAAACATTACTTTGCCCTTGCGATACAAAAACGGCAGGACTAGGGTCCGCGCCGGTCAGTTACCGCCAATAACATACAAAATTTCAAGGAGTCACTCCAATGGGTTTCATCGCAGACTCGCTTTCTCGTATTCAACCGTCAGCTACGATCGCGATTTCAACAAAGGCAATGGAACTCAAAGCGGAAGGCCGTGATATCATCGGATTATCTGCCGGTGAACCCGATTTTGACACTCCGGACAATATCAAGGAAGCGGCAATAAAGGCAATCCGGGAAGGGCGCACCAAGTATACACCGGTGGATGGTGTGCCTGAACTTAAACAGGCAATTTGTGCGAAATTTGAGCGTGATAACGGCCTGGAGTATGAGCCTTCACAGGTATCGGTCGGCACGGGTGGCAAGCAGGTGCTGTTCAATGCGTTGCTGGCTACACTGAACCCGGGTGATGAAGTGATTGTGCCGACACCTTATTGGGTGAGCTATCCAGACATTGTCTTGCTGGGTGGAGGCAAGCCGGTGTTTGTTGAAACAACCCTGGACAATGGATTCAAGCTGCAAGCAGAGGCCCTGGAGGCCGCGATTACGCCGAAAACCAAGTGGCTGATTTTCAACTCGCCCTCCAACCCGTCGGGCGCAGCTTATAGTTATGCCGAGTTGAAGGCGCTGACGGATGTGTTGATGAAGCACCCGCAGGTGTGGGTGCTGACGGATGATATGTACGAGCATCTGGTTTATGACGACTTCAAGTTTGTAACGCCGGCACAGGTCGAACCTGCCTTGAGTGAGCGCACCTTGACAATGAACGGTGTTTCGAAGGCATACGCGATGACCGGATGGCGCATTGGTTATGCTGCTGGTCCGGCCGTGCTCATCAACGCGATGCGCAAGCTGCAGTCACAGTCTACGTCCAATCCGTCTTCGATTTCCCAATGGGCGGCAGTCGAAGCGTTAAACGGACCACAGGATTTTATTGCCAGCAATAATGAAAAATTCAAAGGCCGGCGTGACCTGGTCGTTTCCATGCTGAATCAGGCGAACGGTTTGTCTTGCCCGACACCGGAAGGCGCATTTTATGTTTATCCGTCCTGTGAGGGGCTGATTGGCAAGACATCACCATCTGGCCAGGCTATAAAAAATGATGAGGATTTCGTAACCGCGTTGTTGGCTGAAGAAGGTGTTGCGGCGGTACATGGCGCGGCGTTTGGCCTGGAACCGTTTTTCCGGGTTTCCTATGCGACATCCAATGAAGCGCTGGAAGATGCTTGCGAACGGATCCAACGTTTCTGCAACAGTCTCGAATAGTAGGTTTCTACGATTAAGAAAATAGCTAAGATTCTTTCGAATTTGTAATTGGAATTGTCACCCGCAATGGCTATTCATTGGCCAATCGCTCGGGACGGCGATTCGGTGGCCGGACTGTGTTACGATATCATCACACAGTCCGGCTCCATCCTTCTTCTGAATGGTAAGTAGTCATGAAACGCGTTGTAACGACGTTAGTTTTGACACTTGCAATTTCTGCTGTTTCCTCGGCGCCCGCATCGACTGATGGTTTGGGGTGTCCTTGCTCCTGGCTTTGTTGAGTGTTGTGCGCTGTCTGGGCAGTATGTCGGGGTTTCATTCGAAGCATGGCGGAAGTTGGCGCCGCGGTGGCGATCAGAGATAACGCCTGATCGCAATCACCTGACGAAGGAGTGATTTGGCAAGCCGGGTGAGTAAGCCTAGGTTACCCCACGCGGTGGCCTTATTCGGCCGTCTTATTCGCTGATTGCAGGAGTGTTGGCACATGTTGATCAAGACAATTCATAACTGGCAAATTCCTGAGTCCAGAGCTACTAGCGAGCAGGTCTTTTTAAATCGCCGGAAGTTTATTGCAGCAGCAGGATTTGCCGGTATCGGCCTCGCGGCGGGTATACGCCAGGGCTTCGCCAGCGATGATCCTACTGCAGTGCTGTATCCGGCAAAAATCAATCCCGCCTATGCAGATGCAGGGCGCAAGATTACTCCTGAGGCCATCAACACCACCTACAACAATTTTTACGAGTTTGGCTCGTCCAAGCGTATTTCGAAAGCAGCCGAAGCACTGGTTATCAGGCCTTGGGAAATTGCTGTTGAAGGCGAGGTTGCGACCCCTTTCAAGATCCAGTTCGACGATCTGCTCAAGAAAGTGCAACTTGAAGACAGGGTGTACCGTCACCGCTGTGTGGAAGCATGGTCAATGACGGTTCCGTGGAGCGGCTTTACCGTCAGGCAGCTTGTCGAACTGGCCAAGCCGAACAGCAATGCCAAATTTGTGCAGTTTGAAACTTTCAACGACCCCGAGATGGCACCGGCTCAAAAACCGAGCCTGTTTGGTGGTAGTTATCCATGGCCCTATACTGAAGCAGTGACCATGGCCGAAGCCAACAATGACCTTGCCTTCATGGTGACGGGTGCCTATGGCAAACCACTGGCGAAATCCATGGGCGCGCCAGTCCGCTTACATATTCCATGGAAGTATGGTTTTAAATCTGCCAAGTCGATTAGGCGGATCAGATTTTTGTCTGAACGGCCCAAGAGCTTTTGGGAAGTGCTTGGTCCGAGCGAATATGGCTTCTGGGCCAATGTGAATCCGGAAATTGCCCATCCACGGTGGAGCCAGGCAAGTGAACGGGATCTGGAAACAGGGGAAAAAATCCCAACCATAATTTACAACGGCTACGGCGAGCAGGTTGCGTCTTTATATGACGGTTTTAAGGATGAACTCGGCGCAGCGCTGTTCCGGTGACCTGCTTTTGAAAATTACGGGGACCAGACACCCGGGTGGAGAGTGTGTCTGGCCCCTTTTTCGTCAGGTGCGACGGGATCCGGCAAAGGCGCTAAATGTTGCCTCGCGCCTCGAGAACCCTCGTCAAGCAAGCGGCTATTTGTTTTATGAGGGAGTAAATTAGCCACTGACCTCACAAAGCTCACATGGATTAACTGTCATACGCAATCCGGGTATTGCGAATGTATGTCATGCGGTGAGTGCATGCCAATTGAACTCGCAAAATATTGAAGCGCGTTAAAATTTCCACTGACGGGCTTTCGAGACCACAAAGTCTCTAAAAACTGCTATTCTCTTGGAGTTGCGCATCTCTTCGGGATAAACGAAATATGTGTCGATACCCGGGGCCTCCTCGCCAAGGCTGATGCGAATGAGTGACGATTCATCTCCAACAATGTAGTCCGGCAGGACTCCAATTCCCAACCCTGATTCAACGGCGCGGCGCAGGCCATAAATGGAGTTGATCAGAAAACTTGACTCGCGAGGCGCCTCACCTTCACCGCGTCCTGCCCGCAACAGCCAACCCAGATCGTTCATGAAAGCCGGCACGGGACCAAATGCCAGTAACTTGTGATTGTCGAGGTCCTCGACCGATTGTGGTATGCCCCTTGCCAGCACATAATCTGGCGATGCGTAGGCGTGATTGTGCACAGTGAACAGCTTGCGCTGTATCAAATCAGGTTGAGTGGGGCGCCGAAGGCGAATGGCCACATCGGCTTCACGCATACCAAGATCAAGTTCTTCGTCCGTAAGAATGAGTTCTACCCTGATTTGCGGATAAAGTTCGATGAACTCTTGCAAGCGTGGCGTTAGCCAAATGGTACCCAGGCCCACCGTTGTAGATATCCGAAGGTCACCGGTAGGCTTGTCCCGGCTGTCGGTCAGTCGTGTGCGAGCGGCGGCCAGTTTGGTGAATACGTCATGAGCGGTACGATACAGCATTTCACCCTGTTCGGTCAGGATCAATCCGCGGGCATGACGGTGGAAGAGTGTGACGTTGAGTTCGGCTTCCAATGCCGAGATCTGACGGCTCACTGCCGATTGCGAAAGATTCAAATCGTGTCCGGCGTGAGTGAAACTTCCCGCTTCTGCCACGGAATGGAAAATTCGCAACTTGTCCCAGTCGAAATTACTGTCTCGGTTTGAAAATGCCATAAAGCACCAGCCTTGTCCTATTCGGCTGCCTGCGAAGCTTCAATGCCGGCTTCTGCCAAAAATTTCTCTGCCTCCAGAGCCGCCATGCACCCCATACCGGCAGCCGTAACGGCCTGGCGATAGATATCGTCGGTAACGTCGCCGGCTGCGTAGACACCTGGCACTGCAGTTGCGGTAGAATCAGGTTGGGTGATCAGATAACCACCATTTTTCATCTCAAGCTTGCCTTCAAACAATTCGGTCGCCGGCTTATGACCAATGGCAATAAAGATACCGTCGCAGGGCAAATCTTCCACCACGTCCGTTTGTACATTGCGAAGTCGCGCAGACGTAACACCAGGCGGATTTTCATCGCCGATGACTTCATCCAACGTCGTGTTCCACATAATCTTGACCTTCGGGTTCTCGAACAATCGATTTTGCAGGATACGTTCGGCGCGTAACTCGTCGCGACGATGAACAACTACCACCTCGGATGCAAATTTGGTCAAGAACAGCGCTTCTTCAACGGCCGTATTGCCGCCGCCGACAACGACTACCCGCTTGTCACGATAAAAAAATCCGTCGCAGGTGGCGCATGCAGATACGCCAAATCCCTTGAATTTCTCTTCCGAGGGCAATCCGAGCCATTTGGCCTGCGCGCCGGTGCAGATTATTAGACCATCGCAAGTATATTCTTGGCCGGAATCGCCTTTCAGGCGAAAAGGTCGTTGGTCAAGATTTACATCCACAATGTGGTCATTGATCAAATTGGTACCAACATGTTCTGCCTGACCTTGCATTTGTTCCATGAGCCAGGGCCCCTGAATTGGTTCTGCAAAACCAGGATAGTTCTCTACGTCAGTGGTTATGGTAAGCTGGCCGCCGGGTTGAATGCCGTGAATCAATGTTGGTTCCAGCATTGCGCGGGCGGCATAGATCGCTGCAGTGTAACCAGCCGGACCTGATCCCAGTATGAGTACCCGTGAATGTTGAACGTTCATGCTATCAGTCTCCGGTACGAAATTCGCCATCCAGCATCATATTGTTTGCAGACTGTTGCATACAATATGACTCTGAAAATTCAGGTTGAGCGTGCATTTTCGATCAATTGAAACCAACGGATCGAAACCAAGCCATTCGATTAACTTGCGACCCGTCTCTCAAGACAGTCTGGCACAGCTATGACGTGACTGCATAGCTTTCAGTCTGTCAGTTCCGTAATAACACACAGATTTTTTGTCACCCTAAAAAGTATGCAGTGTGAAACGAACTGACAGCCGCCCCGCTTTTTACGCATCGCGCTGTCAAGTTGATACTAGCTCAGCACCTGTAAGATATTGATTATAATAAATTTACTTGAAGGCAATTCTCAGTATCTCGTAACTTTTGCCACCTCCTGGTGTCATTACTTCAACACTGTCGCCGGCGGATTTGCCGATGAGTGCCCGGGCAATCGGCGAGGAGATGGAGAGTTTTCCTGATTTTACGTCGGCTTCAAAATCACCGACAATTCGATAAACTGCCTCCTTGTCGGTGTCTTCATCCACAACAGTGACGGTGGCGCCGAACTTGACGGTGTCGCCGCCCAGTTTTGAAACGTCGATAATTTCAGCCCGGCTGATCATGTCCTCAAGTTCGGAAACCCGGGCTTCGTTCCAACCTTGCGCTTCCTTGGCAGCATGGTATTCGGCATTCTCCGACAGATCGCCGTGCGAACGCGCTTCCTCAATTGCCTTGATGATACGCGGACGTTCAACAGACTTGCGATACTTGACTTCTTCGGACATGGCGGCATGTCCTTCTGCGGTCATGGGAACTTTATCAACCATAGGTACGTAATCCAAAATCTAGTTGGCCGCCCAAGCCTCAGAAGTCCATGGAAGCCGTTAAGCTACCAACGCGTTCGTCTGTTGACTGTGTGCGGGAATGTTTCGGTCTGATGTAAATATGCGCAAAACAATGGCGTCCTGCAAGACCTCATTATAGTTGGCAGTAGTTGACGAATGCCTTGCGCAGTTTGATGTCAGAAGAATTTAGAAAGCTCATCCGGCGGTTTGTAGAGGAGTCCGGTCAAAAATAGTCCTGCAGCGGTTTGACGGTCAGGTCGCCATGCTTCACTGCGGCGATTGCCTCAGATGCGGCCATGGATGCCGGTAATGTAGTGTAGCAAGGTATCTTGGCCATAAGTGCCGCGCGGCGGATTGACTTTGAATCTGCCAAAGCGCTCTGACCTTCTGTCGTGTTGAACACCAGCTGGACCTCGCCATTTGCTATGGCATCCACGATGTGCGGGCGACCTTCCAGAACCTTGTTGACGCGCAAAGCCGGGACCCCCTTGGCAACCAGATACCGTTGTGTGCCGCCCGTTGCTATGATCTTGAAACCCAGTTCGGACAATTTTCTTGCTGCCGGCAGAATGCGTGCCTTGTCATGATCGCGCACGGATATGAATGCGGTACCGTCTACCGGTACCTTGGTCCCGCTGCCGAGCTGGCTTTTCGCAAATGCCATGGCGAAACTGGTATGCAAGCCCATGACTTCGCCAGTCGAGCGCATTTCGGGACCCAGCACAGTGTCAACGCCCGGGAAACGGGCAAATGGGAAAACCGCTTCCTTGACCCCAATGTGTTTGAGTTTTCTGGTCTTCAGTTTGAAAGACGCCAGAGATTCGCCGGCCATGATGCGCGAGGCAATCTTGGCAATGGAACGACCCAAAACCTTGGCCACAAACGGCACTGTTCGCGATGCCCGGGGATTGACCTCGAGCACGTAGATATCATTGTTCTTGATGGCAAACTGAACGTTCATCAAACCCACTACGCCAAGTGCGCGAGCCAACACAGCAGACTGACGTTCCAGCTCATTCACGATTGATTTTTTCAATGAATAAGGCGGTAGAGAGCATGCGCTGTCACCGGAATGGACACCTGCTTCCTCAATGTGTTGCATCACACCGGCGATAAACACGTCCGTTCCATCACACAAGGCGTCGACATCGACTTCGATTGCATCAGATAGATAGCTGTCTATCAGTACCGGGGATGAACCGGAAACCACGACCGCCTCGTAGATATAGCGCTTCAGGTCTTCGGTGTCGCGAACAATTTCCATGGCACGACCGCCCAGTACATAAGACGGACGGATGACCACGGGATAGCCAATCTTCTCGGCGATTTTCACAGCCTCGGCGGCGGACTTGGCAATGCCATTGTTGGGCTGGCGTACCTCGACCTTGGTCAGCAGTTTCGCGAACCGGTCGCGATCCTCCGCCAGGTCAATTGCATCAGGAGAGGTACCGAGGATGGGCAGCCCGGCCTTTTCAATTGCATCTGCCAACCTGAGTGGGGTCTGTCCGCCAAATTGTACGATCACTCCGTGCAGTTCGCCCTTGGACTGTTCCGCCAGCAGAATTTCCAGCACATCTTCTTCAGTCAATGGCTCAAAATACAATCTGTCCGAGGTGTCATAGTCGGTGGACACTGTCTCCGGATTGCAGTTGACCATGATGGTCTCATAGCCTGCATCAGACAGTGCGAATGCCGCGTGACAACAGCAGTAATCGAACTCGATACCCTGGCCTATGCGATTTGGCCCACCTCCCAGAATGGCTACCTTTTTGGCATCGGAAACCTGCGCTTCGTTGCCATCGTTTCCGGGCAGGCCAACTTCATAGGTTGAGTACATATAGGCTGTCGGTGAGGTGAATTCGGCGGCACAGGTGTCGATGCGCTTGTAGACGGGTTTTACATTCAGCTTATGCCGAGCCTTGCGGACCTTTGCCTCGGTACTATGAGCAAGCTCGGCAAGACGTGCGTCGGAAAAACCCATGGACTTGAGCATCCGGAAGTTGGCAGCGTCCTTTGGCAGTCCATGCTCGCGTACTCGCTGCTCGGTCCCGATGATGGCTGACAGCTGTTCGATGAACCACGGGTCGTATTTCGCTGATTCAAACACCTGTTCATCGGTGGCGCCGCGACGCATGCATTCGGCGACTTTCAGCAACCGGTCGGGGGTCGGCCGCGACATGGCGCGACGGAAGACGTTCTTGTCTTCGTCCTTGCCAAACCCTTCCAATTCAATCTCATTGAGGCCGGTGAGGCCCGTCTCCAGCCCGCGAAGGGCTTTCTGCAAGCTTTCGGCAAATGTGCGGCCGATAGCCATCACCTCACCGACAGACTTCATGGCCGTGGTCAGATTGGGCTTTGAACCGGGAAACTTCTCAAATGCAAATCGCGGAATCTTGGTGACTACATAGTCAATGGACGGTTCAAAGGAGGCTGGTGTCGCACCACCCGTAATATCATTGTCCAACTCATCGAGCGTATAACCAACAGCTAGCCTGGCAGCTACTTTTGCGATGGGAAATCCAGTTGCTTTGGACGCAAGTGCAGACGAGCGGGAAACGCGCGGGTTCATTTCGATGACGATGAGGCGACCGTCAGCCGGATTGACGGCGAACTGCACATTGGAGCCGCCTGTTTCGACGCCGATTTCACGCAGCACCGCGATCGATGCATTGCGCATGACCTGGTATTCCTTGTCGGTCAACGTCAATGCCGGTGCAACAGTAATTGAATCCCCCGTGTGCACGCCCATGGGGTCGAGATTCTCTATGGAACAGATAATGATGCAGTTGTCATCGCGATCGCGAACGACCTCCATTTCGTATTCTTTCCAACCCAAGACAGATTCTTCGATCAACACTTCAGCTGTAGGAGAGGCTTCGACGCCGGTGAGCACGACGTCGTACAATTCTTCCAGGGTGTACGCGATGCCGCCTCCAGTTCCGCCCAAAGTAAATGACGGGCGGATGATGGCAGGCAGGCCAGTGAGTTTGTAGGCTTCGAAAGCCTGTTGTTGGGCAGACAGACGCTGTTCTTCGCGGCGTTCAAATTCCGTTTTCGCCCATTCGGTCTTGAATGCGGCTACTGCGCCGGAGCCTTTGCGAGAGGCCTGGGTCAGACCTTCTTCATAGTCTCTCACGAAGCGTTGTTTAAGATCTGATGTGTTGACGAAGGCTGAACGCGGCGTTTCCAGCCCAATCTTCTTCATGGCCGAGCGAAACAGATCACGGTCTTCTGCCTTGTCAATTGCCTTGGCCCGGGCGCCGATCATTTCCACGCCCCATTTTTTCAGCACGCCAGCCTTGTTCAGAGAAAGGGCCGTGTTCAGTGCCGTCTGACCACCCATGGTTGGCAGCAGCACGAGCTTGTCGTGGGGTCGCGCGGTGCATTCCTGTTCGATTATTTTCTCGACAACTTCAGGGGTAATGGGCTCAACAAAAGTTGCGTGCGCCAGATCCGGATCAGTCATGATCGTGGCGGGATTGGAGTTGACCAAAACGATGCGATAGCCTTCCGCCTTAAGTGCCTTGCAGGCCTGGGTACCTGAATAGTCGAACTCGCAAGCCTGGCCAATGACAATCGGGCCTGCGCCGATTATCAGGACCGTGTCGATATCTTCACGTTTGGGCATGGGTGCTCTTTTTTGTAAGTGCAGCCCAAACCAGCGGATGGGCGGGCGCAAATTCCGTGTCAGTTACACCATGAAACCGTCAGGTGCAAAGGCCAAGCTGTCGCGCGGCCTGATTTGCCGTGTACCATCCACAGTTTGGAGGTAAAAAATCTGGAAAATGGCCGGATTTCGCGACCTGAAAGGCTGAGGGACCGTTATCGAGCGGGAATCAGTGCCTCGAAGCCGGCAGTGGTCGAGTCCCTGACAGTGATCAAGGCACCACCTGTGGCTTCAAATTCACTGCGCGACTGCATAATCATTTTTAATGTCTTCATGGACAGTCCAAACTGACCGGACACAGTAAGGCGTGCTGATCCCGACACGGTTTCTATGAAAATTTCGACTGTCAGATCATCACCGTCTTCACCGGCATCAGTGAATACTTGCTGGGTCAACTCGGCGACAGCAGCCAGCGCATTCGCGCAACCTGCTGACAGGAACGGACCCTTGTGCGGGAAGTTGCAGCGTGCAGAGACCCAGTCTGGCCAGTCGCAATTGTCAAGCACGCCCAAGGTGAACTCCGACAAATCGGTTGCTTCCGTCTTGGTACCGTCAGGGTTGGATTGCTTTTCTGCTGCCGAACGGTCAAGTTGATGCTGTTCATAGGCATCACGAGTGTCGCGCATCAACGCACCGATGACCGCAGATGAGCGTTGTTCTGTATGCTCAGTCACAGACGCCTTGTCTGCTTCAGGTTTGCTCGCCAGAGAGCGAGGTCTTGCTGACATGCGCTCGCGCAACAATTTTGACAGCAGTGATGTATCTGGCGTGCTGGCGCTCATGGGTCTACAAAGGTCCAAGAAAGCGAAATTGATCAATTGATCGAAACATTGCCGCCTCAATCGTAAACAAAGCGTAAATTCCGTGTCTCATGTCCAAAGCCGGGCCTCATCAATGTTTATCAAATCTGATTGGGTGAGCGCCGTCGAATGCTGGTGAAAAAGCGCAAAATAATCTTCCTGCCTTTATGGCTTTTGTGGCGTTTTCAACTTCAGGCGCGTGACTTCCATCGCTGCTGAAGGGCAGTGCGGTTTCTTATCCGTGGCATCGTCCAAGGGTCCTGAAACCAATAGGTTTACTGCTAGCCCGCCAAATCCCTCAACCCATGCTTCTTGCAGGCAGACAGGTCCAGTCTCCCAGACGGCGCTCCCAAACATCGGTGAAAAAGCCCATGTTTCCGCCGTCAGGGTGAAGCGTCAGTTCGCAAAAAATCAGCCGGCCTTCTATTTCGAAGACATCCACTCTCAAAAACGGTTCTCCGGAAGACAGTGCTCTGGCCAGCCTGAGCATATCCGGCAAGGTTTTTGGACGAGGTGGAGACGTGAACGATTGCGGAAAGTATCCGGGTTTGTCCATCTCAATTGGTTCCCAGTTCGTGTCAAATGACAAAATCGCTCGGCCAGTCGAAGACTGATGATGGGCAAAATACCGGATGAAGCGCGGTTCGCCGCCAAAGCAATGTATCTTGTAGTCCGGTGGTGGCAGAGTATCGTCACCCAACCAACGTTCTGCGAAAAGTTTGCGTGTTATATTGCGATATTGCGCTTCGCCATGGACGAGGGAATGGTCCCGTCGGTACCATCGCGCGGCGGTCTTGCGAATTTGAGTCTCGTTGAGGTCATCATGCGGTCGTTTGATCCAGTTCATTGATGAACCAAAGTTGCCTTTCAGTACAAATGACCTGGGCAGCGAGGAAAGTGTCATTTCTTGAGGCGTGTTCCAGGTCGCGTAGATCTCGTTCAAAGTTTCGGGAAAACCAGCATCCGCGACCAGTTTTCGGACTGCCAGTTTATCGGCAAAAACGCCATGAATTTTTCGGCGATCGTATAACTTCAGCCAGTGCACCTTGTCGCAGAACAGTAGCGGGGAGCTGAGGTTAAGCTCTCTTCCCAACTTTACCCGAAACCGGCTGTGCGAAACCGCATGATCCCAATCCATAAATGGATGACGCAGTCGCCATCTGAGTAGGCCTGGATTGAGAATATTCAACTTTGCGGGGCGCATATTGTCCAAAACCTCGATACACTTGGCAATCATATCTCCCAGGCGGTTTCTAGTTTCCACATTTGCCTGGATTTGCACAAGGCATTTGCCATTGTAACGAGGTTGCGTGCGATGGTTGTGATGATGACTTTCTGCGGTTTGGCCACTGATCGCAGTCGGTGTGCGAAGGTTTTCAATACCGGGTCTGATCGAGGCGGGCCGACTCGCGGTCAGTTCTTCGCACAGCGTATCTGCCTGAAGGTGATGCAGTTGCTCGCTGAACAGATGTTGCCGGTGTCGATGAAGCGCAATTCGTCTCCTTCTACCGGTTTGCTTCTCAAATAACTCAATGCCATGTCGTAACCGTTTTTGCGACACCAGAATGTGGCGGCCGGTTTGCCGCACCCCTTGCTGCCTTCAAGGCAAAATGCCACCGGTTGGCCAAGGTAGTCCGGTGCGAAGAATTTCCGCGCAGATGTTGCGGCGTTGACAGGCGACAACATAGCTGACGCCAGTGTGCTGCATGTGATGATTAGGGCGAGGGCGGAGAAAGCGGGTTTGGATTTGGTCTGGTGGCTCATGATCGGTTAATTCCTGATTCTTTGTCCAGGCACCTGCCGCGATGGCTTTTTGGTGTGTCTTTTATGCAACAGTTTGGCAAATTCTCGCCTGAATAGTATGGTTAGATGCCTGTGTTTCAGTCTTTAGTCTTGACGTTGTGCAGGTTGTAGAGCGATTGTGGCCGCAAAGATGTGGGATTAATCACATTACGGCAGAGGAGTGGATGATGCAGGCAAAAGGAATACTTTCCGTAATGGCTGTTTTGGCGACTGCGGTTGCCGGCAGTGCGGGAGAGGCCGGTGCAGAAAGTCAGACGGGTTCTGTTTACAACAATGTCAGATACAATTTTGGGTCCAATACGTGGAAGATGGATTCCAAATATCTCCCGGCTGAAGTCTCATACAAGAGTAGTGAAAAGCCGGGCACAGTCATTATCAACACGCGAAAAAAGTATCTTTACGTTGTGCAGGAAGGTGGCAAGGCCAAGCGGTTTGGCATAGGTGTCGGACGTCGCGGTTTCCGATGGCGGGGTGAAGAAAAAATATCTCGCAAGGCTGAATGGCCTGCCTGGCATCCACCTGCTGAAATGCGTCAGCGCGAACCGGATTTGCCGGAACGCATGGAAGGTGGCGAAGACAACCCACTTGGCGCGCGCGCACTTTATCTTGGTAATACGTTGTATCGTATTCACGGTACCCATCAGCCCTGGACGATCGGTGAATCCGTGTCGTCAGGATGCATCCGGTTGCGCAATGAAGACGTGATTGCGCTGTATGATATGGTGAAAATCGGTGCCAAGGTTATCGTGGATTAGAAGAATCCAGCGCTACTCAAACAAAAAAGGGCCCCGTCACGTTCTTCGTGCGGGGCCCTTCGAGTTTTGACAGCCTGTCCCGGTTTGCAGGGGTGATCCTCTAGGGGTAGAGAGGAGTAGGGCAGTTTGTCAATCTCATGGTCCTTATATGGTGAGTGCTGGTTGTGATTCCAAGTCAGGGACCGGGCACACGCCAAACATGCATGGCGAGAGGGGCGGTTGGGTCATGCGGAGCTCGTCGTGACCCGGTTCCCTGACACTAACCGGGGGCTGCCCCGGATAGTGGAACTGAATTTTCTTGCCTTGAGCGATCAAATCTCCTGGCATTTGCGTAAGTCACAGGGATCAACGCTCATCATGGCGCGTATCGGCCAGTTGGGGTTGGTCTTGTAGATAACTGTGACGTTTGTCTCATTGGTTTCCATTGCCGGCGCTGATGCGGGTGAGAAGGCCGCAAGAATGACAAGTGCGCCAGCCAGGCCCGCTATTGTGAGTGTTTTTGTCATTTGTTCCTCCTTGTTGTTTCGGCAATCGAGGGGCGCCGGAGGTCGTTCAATGGAGGTCACATTAGTGAGGTTGTGCCGAATGTTGCCTGAACGGGCCGTTCATCTGCCGTTCAGGAATCTGACATATGCAAAAATGGCTAAATTCTGCTATTCAACGCTGATTTATGAGTCTTGGTTGGATATTTTTCCGGTTTCTGGTGTATGCACTAATCATGAAAAAACTCGCGCTTACCTGGCTGTCTGTCTGCCTGATTGCAATCGGGATTCTTCCATCCCCGGCAGTTGCCGGCGAAGTTGTGGTCGCGGTGGCCACGAATTTTTTGCTGCCTGCGCGTGAGATATCAGCGGACTTTGAGACAGAAACCGGTCATTCGGTTGTTCTCGTGGCCGGCGCAACGGGCAAATTGGCGTCACAGATATTGGCGGGCGCACCGTTTGAGGTGTTTCTCGCAGCAGATCAGGCAAGGCCTCAATTGCTGGTTTCCAAACAAGTGGCTGTGGCAGGAAGTCAGTTTACATATGCAACCGGAGCATTGGCGTTTTGGTCCCGAGACCCCTTGCCTTTGACGGGTACGGCGATTGACACGCTTGACACAACCCGGATTTCCAGACTTGCGATGGCCAATCCGAAACTGGCGCCCTACGGCCTTGCTGCGCGACAGACCCTTGAACGCCTCGGTGTCCTGAGAACTCTTTCCGGGCGTATTGTCTATGGCGAGAATATCGGCCAGACCTTCGCCATGGCCGTATCGGGAAATGTGACGGTGGGCTTGATTGCGCGGTCACAACTTGCAAACCTGCCGAACGATCAGAAAGGTCATTGGGTAGGCGTGCCAGATATGTTTCATGCACCGATTTTACAGGACGGTGTGCTAATCAGCCGGGCCAGGGACAACAACGTCGCACAGGCATTCATGAAATTCATGCGATCAGAGAAAGTGGTCAAGACCATCATCCGGTATGGCTATGGTGTGCTTCAACAATGACGGCTGAGGTTTTCAACGCGGTATGGCTGACAGCTCAACTGGCTGTTGTTTCAGTAGCTCTCTTGCTTGTGCTGGCAACTCCGATTGCCTGGTGGCTAGCGTTCACTCACTCGCGGCTGAAAGTACCGGTTGAGGCCCTGACCACACTGCCCCTTGTATTGCCGCCAACCGTATTGGGGTTTTATTTGCTTATATTGCTTGGACCTGCCGGGTGGCTAGGCAGCTGGTGGGTAAGTTTGACGGGGCAGACACTGACATTCAGCTTTGCCGGGCTGGTGGTTGCTTCGATGATCCATTCGCTACCGTTTGTCGTGCAGCCTATGCGGCAGGCGTTTCAGGACATGGGGGCAGGCCCACTTGAGGACGCGGCAACCTTGGGAGCGGGTCCATTGGACCGGTTTTTCAGTGTCGGGCTTCCGCAGGCCCGGCGCGGGATAATAACAGCATCGGTGTTGGGGTTTGCTCACGTGCTGGGCGAATTTGGCGTTGTGCTGATGGTTGGCGGAAACATTCCGGGGCACACCAAGGTAATGTCCATTGCAATTTATGAAAGTGTAGAGACACTTGATTACGCAACCGCGCATATGCTGTCGGCGGGTTTGTTGTTGTTGTCGTTTGCAGTGCTGGTGGGCGTATTTGCGGTGAACCGGTCGATCCCTCTCAAGGTCGGGCAATGAGTACGGGCAAACTTGATCTGGACTTCAAACTGGTTCGTGGCGGGTTTGATCTTGCCATATCGGAAGTGCTGACGCTTGACGGTGTTACTGTGTTGTTTGGTCCGAATGGATCCGGGAAATCCATTACCTTGCGTACAATTGCCGGGTTGGAAAACGCTGCCACGGGAGTTGTGCAATTTGATGATGCGGACTGGTTAAGATCATCCTCGGACACCTTCGTTCCTGCGCACAAACGTCCCGTCGCGCATGTTTTTCAGGACGCGCGCCTGTTTTCGCATCTTGATGTGGCGGGAAACCTGACTTTTGCCCAGCGGCGTGCCAAGGGTGACGGACCCGAGGTTTCTCGCGAAGATGTGATTGAAGCATTTGACATTGCACACCTACTGCAACGCATGCCACATGGTCTGTCCGGTGGGGAACGCCAGAGAGTTGCCATGGCACGAGCGCTGCTTACCCGACCCAGGCTGGTGCTGATGGATGAGCCTTTGAGCGCACTTGATGTGCAACGACGCGCCCAGGCGCTGAATTTCATCGAACAGATTCCGCAACAATTCATGGTGCCGGTAATATACGTCACACACCAGATTGACGAAGTTGTACGGCTGGCCAATCAACTGGTGCTTATTGCGGGCGGTCGCGTTGAGGCGAGCGGGCCTTCTGCGGAGCTGATGTCGAGACTGGATTTGCCACCGTTTACGGGGCGTTTTGAAGCAGGATCGATAATCGAGGCAAAGGTGAAGGGGCAAAATACGGCATTTGCCCTGACTGAGCTTGAAGTAGCAAAAAACCTGCAAATCGAGGTGCCGTTCCTGGATTTCCCCGAAGGAGAAACTGTTCGGCTTCGGATCCGAGCCCGCGACGTGTCTATTGCATTGTCAAAACCCAGCGAGGTGTCCCTGCGCAATGTCTTGCCGGCAACGGTCGAGGAGGTGCAGGAGGAAGCTGATACTGCCTTTGCCGAAGTGCGACTTTCAGTTGCAGATCAGCCCGTGCGGGCCCGTATCAGCAGGGCGTCCGCGCGTGAGTTGAATCTGAAACCGGGCAAATCCGTGTATGCAATGGTGAAAGCGACAGCACTTGACAGAAGACTTCTCACTCGGCGTTGAGGTTGACGCTCAGTGCTGGTAATCTGTTATTATCAAACCGGGTCACGTCCCGGAGACGGATTGATACAGAGGTTATTTATGAAACGTGTTTTCGTGTTGCTGGTCGCTGCTGGCCTAGTTGCGACTTTTGTCAACACCAGGGGTGTTGTAGCGGGGGATAGGGCTTTTTCAGATGATGTCGGTGTTAAGCGGGCAGGCAACTGGTCTCGCGCGGATCAAGATGCTGAAAATACCGCCTCAGAAGAATCGGGCGGTTCAGATATTCCTGTTCCGCGTCCCAAACCTGGCAGCAAGGCAGCCAAAGCAGACGCCGCCAGGGCAAAGGCTGATGCTGCCAAACCAAGCAAGGTGGCAAAATCCGACGCCAAGAAGGTACCGGTACCGCGCAAGAAAGCGGTCCCCAAAAAATCTGTAGAGGCGGGCATTGTGCCGTCAGAGAACGGCAGCGGAAACACCAGCGCGCCCTATCGCGGCAGACTGGAATCAGAAGAGATCAAGGAACTGCTGAACGGAAGAGTACTGAGTTCCCGCATTGATGGCAAAAAGGCCAATATCACGCTTGCCGAAGGTGGCATCTTGAACTGGAGGTCCTCTGGTGGTGAAGGTCAGGGAAGATGGTGGACCGAACAGGGCCGGATCTGTGATCGTTATGATCCATCTGGCGACTTTCCCGGTCGAGGTGCCGGATGCCGGAGTTTCGAACAAAGGGACGATGGTTACTACGCTGGCGGCAGAAAGTTGAACTTCGTAAACTGATTTTTCCAACAACGTTTCAAGTTATTGCCGGCAAATCAGGCCGAGTGCTGTTGCTACCAAGCGATATGCAGTCAGAGCGCCGAGCCCATCCACATCGCAGTCTGGCATATATTCCACCAGATCGAATCCGGAAATTTTCGCCTTCTGCGAGATTGCCGTTAATAGTTCGACCGTCTGCCAATAACCAAGGCCACCTGGCGCACGGCCAATAACACCGGGCATGATTGCCGGATCAAGCACGTCGCAGTCAAAGCAAATAATGACGTTGGAGCCGTTTGGAACAGCCGTGGTGACGGGTGCCATACCATTGGATGCGATGTCACGTGCGGTAAAGAATTTGACGCCCCAGGCCAGCGCATCTGCATAATCTTCAGGTCGCGCAGAGCCAATGTTGCGGGCGCCGACCTGTATTATCCGCTCCACGTGATCCATTTCCGACGCGCGTCGCATGGTGGATGACAGACCCCAGCGTTCGCCATCAACCTCATCCCGCCAATCAATATGAGCATCAATCTGGACAATGGTGTATTTCCCGCGACCCTGGAAAGACTGAAGCATGGGAATCGGTATGCTGTCGTCACCGCCAAGGACAATGGGCACTGCGCCTTGATCGATAATGGCAGCAACGGCATTTGTTATTGAAGCACGATTAACCGAGTTGTCGTCTCCATAGGGCAGGTCACCCAGGTCGCATACCTGGTCTGGCCCTTCGGGCAAGAGCGGCGCTTCAAAGTCAAAATCCACATGATGCAAATTGGCTGCGTAGGGCGCTGCGGCAGCTCGAATGGCTGCCGGAGCTTTTGCGCAATAGGGTCCGACGGACGCATAGGGTGTGGCGCACGGCACACCCAGTATAGCGGCTCTGGCGGTTACCAGATCGGGTGCTTCACACGAGGGTAGACCCAGAAAAGTCGACACGTTGTCTGCGCCAAACATGGTGGCGATGTTTGTCTTGCTCATATCTTGCCTGCCGGACCAGTTCGAGAAAGTCAGGTTTTTGACTCAGCCATGTAATCAGCAAAGCGGGCAAACAGATAGTGGGAATCCTGGGGGCCTGGAGAAGCCTCGGGATGATGCTGAACCGAAAACACCGGCTTGCCATCCAGTTGAATGCCGCAGTTGGAACCATCGAAAAGCGATATATGGGTTTCGATCACGTTTTCGGGCAGGGACTTTGCATCTACGGCGAAACCATGGTTCATCGACGTTATTTCCACCTTGTCGGTGGTGTGATCCTTGACTGGATGATTGGCGCCGTGATGTCCCTGATGCATTTTAACCGTACTGGCGCCAAGCGCCAGCGCCAGCATCTGATGGCCAAGACAAATACCGAATATCGGTTTGCCGCTGTCAATCAATTTGCGTATTTGCGGTACGACGTACTCGGCTGTGGCAGCCGGATCACCGGGGCCGTTAGAGAGGAACACTCCGCCGGGTTCGAGGGCAAGTATGTCTTCTGCGGTTGTATTGCCGGGCACCACGGTAACCTTGCAGCCCTGCTGCGCCAGGCAGCGCAAGATGTTTCGCTTGGCGCCAAAATCCATGGCTACGACATGATGCTTGGGGTTTTCAAGCTGACCGAATCCCTTGTTCCAGACCCACAAATTTTCCGTCCAGCCATAGCGCTGGGTGCAGGAAACGTCTTTTGCGAGGTCCATGCCTTCGAGCCCCGGCCACCGGTCAGCTTGCCTGGCCATTGACGAGATGTCGAAACTGGCTTTGGTATTGTGGGCAATCACGGCATTCGGCATGCCCTTGTCGCGTATTAGTGACGTCAAGGCGCGGGTGTCGACGGCTGCTATGCCGATTATGTTGCGGGCTTTCAACCACGCATCAAGATGCTTGGCGGCGCGGTAATTGGACGGATTGGTGATATCGGCTTTCAGAACACAACCTCGAACACCAGACGATGCGGCCAGATTGAAGGTCTCGATGTCTTCATCATTGGTACCCACATTGCCTATATGTGGAAATGTGAATGTAATGATCTGTCCTGCATAGGACGGGTCTGTAAGGATCTCCTGATAGCCCGTGATTGCGGTATTGAAGCAAAGTTCACCCACGGCCTGGCCTGTAGCGCCAAGCCCGGTTCCTTCAATCACGGTGCCGTCGGCCAATACCAGGCGGGCAGTCAAGGTCTGCTCCACCCAGCCGGGTGTGATTTTGTCGGTTCGTCCAGTTGCGGGATTTGCCGGGCGGGAAGATGACTTTGTGGGCGGCATCGGCCTTCCAGGAAGTTCCTGGCCTTGTTTTTGAGGAGTCGTCCGGTGAAGTAGGAGCCGGCGGATACTGTCGCGGGAAACTAGTTAGCAGCCTGGCGTGCGTCAAGCGTCGGTTGACATGCAATCCCCTTATTTTACACAGGCCGCAACGTTTTCGGTGTGCGACTTGCGTGTCTCATACGGTGGGAGTATCAATTGGAGTTCGCCGCCCCTCCAGTGAAGCTGTGCCATGAAAGGCAATACAGATGAGTGATTCTATCCGTGACCGTGTCAGTGCCCACATGAAAGATGCCATGCGTGAGCAAGATAAGATGCGGCTTTCAACCCTGAGGTTGATTTCAGCGGCATTCAAGGATCGTGAAATTCAGAACCGTGGCACCGGAAAAGATAACAGCCTGACAGAGAGCGGCATGCAGGAGATCCTGGCAAAAATGATCAAGCAGCGGCGGGAATCGGCGGAAACTTACGAGAAGGGCGGCAGACCCGAACTTGCCGCCACAGAAGTGGCAGAAATTGAGATCATTGAAGAGTTTTTGCCGCGCCAGCTGTCTTTGGCGGAAATTGAGGCAGCAGTGTCCGGCGTTGTGAACGAGTTGGATGCAACAGGACTGAAAGACATGGGGCGCGTGATGGCCGTGTTGAAAGAACGTCATGCCGGTGAAATGGATTTTGCGAAAGCCGGTGCTACCGTCAAAAAGTTGCTTGGCTAGGGCGATTCAGGTTTTGATTGAACCAGTTTAAAACCATAAAACAGAACGATTTCAAAACTCTAGGGCGACTCTGTTGGTTCAGATGACCTCATGTCGCTGTCCGAATTCATCAGGTTCAGCGATGGCGGTTGATGGGCCAAAAAATGCTTGCTGACCGTACAAATAATCTCGGCATGAGGGGCGATTTATCTGGGCATGAGAGACAGTGGCGAGCAGTCAGTGGGTGCAACCATGAATTGATTACGATGCCTTAACTGGGGGGAGCAAGTACTCCGCAATCCATTCAGCCGCACCCACTGATACGCAACCCCGAAGGGCTGTGTTGCGTGTCTCGATGCCTAATATCCCGTCAGAGTCGTTCAAAAGCAATTGCAAGAACGCATACCTGCTGCGATGCTTCGTGTACCAAAAGTGGTTGTTTTATTTTCCAACCCGGTAACATCGTTTTAACCACGTTGTTTGTTGTTTTTTCGCGAAATAGACCACGGCTGAGAGTAACCGGAACGACTGCCGGCCGCAGACTGCAGCTGAAAGGAAATGGCCCTGCGTGCGCCGTCGACAGGGGTAGCCATCTAGACCAGGTCTGTGTGGCGTTGGAAGGTTGTGGGTATTTCAGTGGCCGGCAGCACCAGCCTGTTGTAATCAGGCGGCAGGGTACGGCCAGCATTCGCGAAGGCATTGGTGCCCGTTTGCGAATCTCGGGGCAAAATTTGAATACCGGGTATCCCTCGATTGCATTACCGTGGTAATCCTTTGAGGCTTGATGAGGCCGGTCGGGTAGAAAATGCGCTTTCCGCAATCATTTCTTGACGAAATACGGGCGAGGGTTTCCATATCCTCGGTGATCGGGCGTTCTGTACAGTGGGATAAACGCAAGACCAATGCGGGCAAAGGGGATTTCTGGGCATGTTGCCCGTTTCACGGGGAAAAGACCCCCAGTTTTCATTGCGAGGATCGCAAAGGCCGGTACCACTGCTTCGGCTGCAAGCAAAGCGGGGATATTTTTACATTTCTGGTCGAGAAAGAGGGCGTGCCCTTTCCCGAAGCGGTGGAGCGACTGGCAACCGAAGCCGGTCTTCAACTACCGCAGCTGTCTGCGGAAGCAGAAGCGCGCGAAGTACGTCGAGCCAACCTTTATGACGTAATGGATCTGGCGCAGGCGTATTTTTCTACACAATTGCAGTCAGCAGCCGGTGCAAAGGCACGGGGTTATCTTTCCGACCGGGGTTTGTCTGCCGAGGTGCAGCAGGAGTTCGGCATTGGATTTGCTCCGGATGATCGCCATGCATTGTCCAAGATACTGGCCAGCAACAATATTACCGCTGATCAGACGGATGAGGCCGGGCTTATTGTTCGCCCCGAAGATGGCAGGCCGTCCTACGATCGATTCCGTGACCGCATCATGTTTCCGATCCGCGATCCCAGGGGGCGGGTAATTGCGTTTGGTGGGCGCGCCATGAAGCCGGACGCTCCGGCCAAGTACCTGAATTCTCCTGATACACCGCTGTTTCACAAGGGTGGGGTGCTGTACAATTTGGACAAGGCGAGAAAGCCGGCTCATGAGGCGGGCGCGCTGATTGCGTGCGAGGGCTATATGGATGTAATCGCCTTCAGGCGGGCGGGGTTGCCATATGCCGTTGCTCCTCTCGGCACAGCATTGACAGAAGGCCAACTGGCCCTGATGTGGAAAATCACACCGGAACCGGTATTGTGTTTTGACGGTGATGATGCCGGGCTGAAGGCAGCCTATAGGGCGCTTGATCTGGCGCTGGAACGGCTGACGCCGGGAAGTTCCTTAAAATTTGCACTTTTGCCGGAAGGCCAGGATCCTGATGATCTGTTGAACACCGGCGGATCAGAGGCCATAAAGCAAGTCGTCGACCAGGCAGAGCCGATGGCCAACATGGTATGGCGCCGTGCGCTGTCGCGCAATGACCGTTCTACACCGGAACGCAAGGCGCGCTTTGAAGCTGACCTCTTACAGACGGTAAACGCAATAGCGGACCCGACTGTGCGCAAGTACTATTCTGACGACATGCGCGAACGGGTACGGACCCTGCTGCATGGGGCAGGTGGCAGAAGATGGCAGAAGTCCGCCGGGCGTCCGTATGGACAATCGCGACGCACAGGTGCCCGTCGTGACCGCTGGCAAAAAGAGCCATGGGAAATAGAAACTCCAGCTTCGCCGCAGCTTCGTGCATTGGCCGGGAGACCGGTTCATGACACTGCCACCCAGCGTCGAACCGGGCTGATCCTGCTGACACTGGCGAACCATCCTGCGCTGGCGGAGGAGATGATTGAGGACATAGTCGCCATGGATGTTCCAACACGCGAGCTTGACTCTTTGCGTAGACGAATCATAGATACGTGCGCCTCAGGGGCAGACCTTGAAATGCACGACTTGCGTGACCACTTAATCCAGACTGGGATGGGCGCAGTTCTTGATGCACTTGATACCCAGGCGAGGCATCACGATTGCTGGTTTGCCGGTACGGACGCTGCGGATGCAGATGCTCGCACCGGCTTAAGGCAATTGGTGGTAATGAACCGGAAACTGGTGACGCTGGAGAAGGAACTCAAACGCGCAGAAATGCGACTTGCTGAAGACCCGTCTGAGGAAAACCTCAATCTTCTCAATGAAGTGAGAGACCAATTGAATTCCATGGCCGGGGCAGAGGCAACGATTGACGGATACGGGGAAGCTTCCGGACGGACGGCAAACCCGGCGGGATAAGCGGTCCCGTTCCGGCCAGTCTGTTGACGGTTCAAATGAGGCGAATAAACGGTTCTGGCGGCAGGCCAAACATGATTAAGGCATGTTTAACGGGGTAGCCCTCATAAAAACATGCAAGTGGAACGAGCGAATCAATAGTGCTGTGATTCTCCTCCTGCAACCAGGGAGGGTACAGCACGAAACAGAAAAGTGAGCGCACAGGCATGGCGAAAGCACAGGCACGCAGCACCTCAGCAGCAACAAAAAAGGCGCCCGCTGGCAAGCCAGCAGATGATGCAGAAACCACCGAAGTGGTCGTAGACGGGCCGGTCCTCGATCTCAGCAATGCCGCAGTGAAACGGATGATCAAACTCGCCAAGCAGCGCGGGTTTGTGACATATGACGAATTGAACGAAGTGTTGCCGTCTGACGACACCTCTTCTGAGCAAATTGAAGACATTATGGCGATGCTCACTGATATGGGCATTAATGTTGTGGAAACGGAAGAAGAAACCGAAGACACCACAGAAGTAGCCGAGACTGCGCAAACCGGTATCGTAAAGACAGCGTCAAACACACCTGCAACGGCTGATCGCACGGACGACCCGGTGCGAATGTACCTGCGAGAGATGGGGACAGTTGAACTGTTGTCACGCGAAGGCGAAATCGCCATTGCGAAGCGCATTGAGGCCGGCCGTGAGGCGATGATCTCCGGCCTGTGTGAAAGCCCTCTGTCATTTCAGGCGATTATTATCTGGCGCGATGAATTGAACGAAGGCAAGATATTGTTGCGGGACATCATTGATCTTGAAGCCACCTATGCCGGGCCGGATGCGAAGAAGGTTGAGGCGCCGACCCCGGAAGAGCGTGAGCGCAAGGAAAAAGAGGCCCGCAAGGCAGAGGCCGACAAGCGTGAAAAGGCCGCCGAAGAAATGCGCGTCAAGTCATTGTCGCGGCGCGGCGGGAGTGACGATGTGCTGTCGGCAGATGATTTCGAGCCCGCAGAACAACCCGACGATGATGACGAGGATGATGACGACGAAGAGGCAAATGTATCGCTTGCCGCCATGGAAGCGGAGCTGAAGCCGCACGTACTTGAAACCTTTGATCGCATCGCCAAGACCTATAAATCTCTGCGTAAACTGCAGGATCAGGAAGTCTCCGAAAAAACCGCGCTGTCTCCGTCGCAAGGCCGTCGCTACCGGAAATTGCGCGAAGAGATAATTGAAGACGTAAAGTCATTGTCTTTGAACGCAGCGCGTATCGAGGCCCTGGTAGAACAGCTCTACGATATCAACCGTCGATTGATCTCTCTGGAAGGCCGGTTGCTGCGGCTGGCTGAAAGCCACAAGGTGCCCCGCAAGATCTTTCTGGAGGAGTATCAAGGAGAAGAACTTGATGCCAACTGGTTGCGCCGCATTTCCCGGCTGAGCAAACATGGGTGGAAAGATTTTGTGTCCAAGGAGAAGGACACGATCAAGGATATCCGTGAAGAAATCCACTCGCTGGCGTCCGATACCGGCCTGCAAATCCCGGAATTCCGTCGGATCGTGCATGCCGTGCAGAAGGGGGAGCGCGAAGCCCGTATTGCCAAGAAGGAGATGGTCGAGGCCAATCTGCGCCTGGTGATTTCGATCGCGAAGAAATACACCAACCGTGGCCTGCAATTTCTTGATCTCATCCAGGAAGGCAATATCGGCCTGATGAAGGCGGTCGACAAGTTTGAGTATCGCCGTGGTTACAAGTTCTCGACCTACGCAACCTGGTGGATCAGGCAGGCCATTACCCGGTCTATTGCAGATCAGGCCCGCACGATACGCATTCCTGTGCACATGATTGAAACAATCAACAAGATTGTACGTACGTCGCGCCAGATGATGCACGAGATTGGTCGCGAACCCACTCCTGAAGAACTGGCTGAAAAGCTGTCCATGCCCCTGGAAAAGGTGCGCAAGGTGATGAAGATCGCCAAGGAACCGATCAGTCTTGAAACACCGGTGGGTGATGAAGAGGATTCCCATCTTGGTGATTTTATCGAAGACAAGAATGCCATCTTGCCGATCGATGCGGCTATTCAGGCCAATCTGCGCGAAACCACGACCCGCGTACTGGCATCACTGACACCGCGCGAGGAGCGTGTATTGCGCATGCGCTTTGGTATCGGCATGAACACCGACCACACTCTTGAAGAAGTTGGCCAGCAGTTCTCAGTTACCCGCGAGCGAATTCGCCAGATCGAAGCCAAGGCTCTTAGAAAACTGAAACACCCCAGCCGGTCACGCAGGTTGCGCAGTTTCCTCGACAATTAGAACAGGACCGATATGGCAGAAGGGTCGGGCATTTTGCCCGGCCTTTCTTGCTTGTGAGCGCAGATTAACCCGGCCTCCGGTATCGAGAACATGGTGCACAATAAAAGCAAACCGCTTTAGATCAGGAGACCGATGACGTCCGGCGTTGGTGAAGCCCGGTGGCGACCTTGATTACGCAGTTGAGTTCAATCAGCCGTGATATTTTGGAATGTTTCGAGGATCGCCTGAATCCAGCGAACGTGCGAGCTGTCTTGCCGTGACACCAGGGCAAGCTCGCGATACATCGTGCTCGCGCCTTCAGGAAATATGTGAACCCGGTTGTCGGCACAGCGCTTGATGTCAGGCAGGGGAAGCAAAGTATATCCCAGTCCCTCCTTCACAAACTCCATCGAGGCCTCAAGATTGTCCAGAATGATGGTCTCGCGAGGTTTGTTGGTGTGACGCTGCACATGGTCCGCAATCAGATTGCCGATGCCTGTGGTCGGACGAAAATGGATAAAAGGGAGAATTTGCGCCAAATCTTCAATAGCAGTGTCAGCATACTGGCTGGGAGCGGCAAAAGCCATTTCCTCCCGGGCAATCGCATCGAACCGCAGGCCTTTCGGCGGGGAGGGCGCGCTGGTCATCACGGCTGCATCAATTAGACCTTGCAACACCTGTTCAGACAAATCTTCCGACAAGCCGGTGGTGAGTTCGAAAGACGCTTTGGGCGCATCCTGGCGTATCAAGTTCAGAAATTTCGGCAGCAGCCTTACACTGACAGATGAAATCAGGCCCAGCCTAAACCTGCCCACCAACTCGTTGTAGCGGCCACACATTGCAGTCAACGCATCTTGTTCCTTGAGGATTCGGGCGGCCTGGACAGCGATGCTGCGCCCCAAAGGAGTGAGCTTGGGGGGACGAAAGCTCCTGTCGAACAAACGAACGTCCAGCTGGGTCTCCAGAGACTTCATTTGCATACTGAGCGCTGACAGGGTCATGTTCTGGAGGTCTGCCGCTTTGCTGAAAGACTGAACCTGTTCAATGCGGACCAGGGTTTCAAGGGATCGGGTTTGCATAATTACAATTCCATTGAATTAGATTTACATTTTTATTCGATTGAATTGAATAAATCCAGCGTCATTATCTGCGTATGGAACATACACCTTCGACAGACACCTATCGAGCGATCGCGCAGGACCTGGCGGCGAAATTTGCGCCTCGTGCCGCAGACTGGGACAAGACCCGCACCTATTGCTGGCAAAATGTTGCCGACCTGGCAGCAGCCGGAATCATGGGGATGACAATCCCGACAAAGTATGGCGGCAAGGGCGCCTCGTACCACGATGCCGTTGTGGTCATTGAGGAAATAGCAAAGGCGTGTACGCTTAGCGCCCGCATCGTGGTCGAAGCGAACATGGGTGGGATAAGTGCCGTGATGGCCTATGGCAGCGAAACGCAAAAGCGCTTTGCCGCGCCGCTGGTACTTGCCGGCGACAAGCCCGCCATCTGTATCACCGAACCGGAGGCAGGAAGCGCGGCTACTGAAATGACGACAACTGCCCGCCAGGTTGGGAAAACCTACGTGCTGAACGGCCGCAAACACTGGATTACCGGCGGCGGTGTCTCCAAATTGCATGTCATCTTTGCACGGGTGCTTGATCAGGACGGCGAGGAGCAGGGCATTGGCGGGTTCATTGTCTTGAATGATCCGGAGAACGGGGTCGAACCCGAAGGGTTCCGGGTTGCGGGCCGCGAACACACGCTGGGCTTGTGCGGCATGCCCGAGGCCGAACTGGTTTTTGAGAACCTGGCGGTCGAAGACGACATGGTGTTGTTGCCGCCGTCCGGGTTCCGCCGGGGCTTTGCCGATCTGATGAATGCCTACAACAGCCAGCGGGTTGGCGCGGGGACCATTGCAATGGGAGTTGCAGCAGGCGCGCTTGAACATGCAAAGCGTTATCTGAAGCAACGGCATCAGTTTGGACGCCCTCTGGCAGAATTTCAGGGGTTGCAATGGATGCTGGCGGACATGGATGCTGGCGTTCACGCTTCCCGCCTGATGTTGCATGAGGCGGCGAAGTCGCACGGGCCGAACGGGTCGATTTTCCCTGATATGATGATGGCGGCACGTGCGAAGGCTTTCGCCTCCGAAACAGCAATTAAAGTAGTCAACGACGCGCTGCAGATATTCGGTGCGCGCGGCTATGGCGACAAGGAGCCGCTTGAGCGAATGTACCGTGATGTCCGCATGTTCACCATCGGCGGTGGAACCGCCCAAATCCTGAAAACTCAGGTCGCGGGAAACCTTCTGGGGATAAAGACGCCGCAGACCCGTGACGGATACGCAAAATCAGCTGCCAGAGCCGGGGATGATTGATGGCTGGTTCAAAGCTAACTCCCAGGGCCGCGGACTTGGTTGCTCGCCGGCTTTACGAAGCAGGTTGCCGCTATGCATTTGGCATGCCCGGGGGTGAAGTGCTCACCATCGTTGATGCGCTGGAAAGTGCGGGTATTCGGTTCATCCTCTGCAAACATGAAAACAATGCAGGTTTCATGGCAGAAGGTGTGCACCACCGGGATGACGCACCTGCAATTCTGGTCGCTACGGTGGGGCCCGGTGCCGTCAATGGCGTCAATGTAGTTGCAAACGCCCATCAGGATCGAGTGCCAATGATTGTACTCACGGGTTGTATCGACGAGGATGACGCGTTGACCTACACCCATCAGGTGATGGATCATCGCGCGGTATTCGGTTCGATCACCAAAGAAACCTTTCGTTTAACCGCCGAAGGCGCCGATACAATTGCAGACAAGGCGGTCGGGATTGCGACACAGGCACGCGCCGGACCGGTTCTGATTGATGTTCCGATATCGGTGGCGGACCAGCGTGTAAATCCAGCCAGGATACGGCGCCGGCCCGCCGAGAGCCCGGTTGTGCCGGCGCAAGGGCCGGATCTAGCTCAGGCACGTGAGTGGCTGGCCTCGGCGGTTCGCCCGGTCATGATTGCAGGACTGGATGCAGTTGCCGAACAGGCCGGAGCCAGTATCAGGCGGTTTTGCGAAAGCCATGGCGTGCCCCTGATCACCAGTTACAAAGCCAAGGGTATTGTGCCAGAAGACCATGAACTTTGCCTTGGTGGGGCAGGCTTGTCGCCCCTGGCCGACACACATTTGCTGCCTTTCGTTCGCAGCGCTGATCTGATTATTTGCGCAGGCTATGATCCAATCGAAATGCGCACGGGATGGCGGGAGGTCTGGGATCCGCGAGAAGTCAATGTGATCGACATTGCTGCGGTCGCGAATACCCACTACATGCATCAGGCTACAGTGAATTTTGTTGCCAGCACGGCAAAGACCCTGGCCGTCCTGAGTGACGGCGTAACGGCGCAAGAAACCTGGCCTGACGGTGAGATTGGCAAGCTGAAGGCGGCGCTTGCGAGTGCTTTTCCCCGCAATGCGAAGTGGGGACCGGCTGCGATTATCGACGAGTGCCGAAAGGTCTTGCCGAAGACAGCACTGGCAACCGCAGATTCGGGAGCGCATCGAATTCTTCTGTCGCAGATGTGGCAGTGTTTTGAATCGCGCGGATTGATCCAGTCCACCGCACTTTGCACGATGGGATGTGCAGTACCGATGGCTATCGGCGAGAAGCTGGCGGCCTCTGACCGTCAGGTTGTGTGCTTTTCCGGCGATGCCGGAATGCTGATGGTCGCGGGCGAATTGTCTACCGCAGCGGAACTTGGCGGCAACCCCATTTTTGTGGTTTTCGTTGATGCCTGCTTGTCACTGATCGAATTGAAGCAGCGCCAGCACCAGATGGCCAATAACGGAGTGCAGTTCGCTCAACACGATTTTGCTGCTGTCGGCAAAGCTTTTGGGGGACAAGGTTTTACCGTTACCTCACGCGAAGAGCTGCGCAAGGCCCTGCAAGCTGCGCAAGCATCAAACGTGTTTTCCGTGATAGCGGCTGAGATCGAACCTCAGGCCTATGACGGCTTGTTCTAGAGTGATTCAGGTTTTGATTGAAACAAAACCGCGCTCTATCCCTTGTTGCCGCATATCTCTTTCACAAAACCGATATCTACTTTACGTAAAGGTAAGTTTTATCAGGTTTCGCATCCGCGGGTCAGGCGTAAATACACGAACAAGGAAATTGTCATGAGCCCGCTTGTCCGCGTTAGTCATATTTGTATTGAGGCTGCCATCCGTCGAGCCCATCCTGTAACAGGTTGAACATGTGCCAGATGGCGCAATAATCGTCAAACGGACCCATTGGTGTAGTTGCGATGCGGGTGATTTTTCCGTTGTCCATGCGGAATGAAGACAGGCCGGGATGCCAGCTGCCGTCCTCGCCGCGATAGCCCATGTCTTCGGCGAAGCTTGATCCTTGATGGGAAACCATCGGGAAACGCCAACCACGCGAAGCGGCAAATTTCTGCTGATCCTCGGGTTCATCCGGGCTTGAAACGCAAAAGGCGGCACGGTTTGCCAGATGAGGATATATGCCGTTGAAACCATCAGCCCACAAGGTGCAGTAGCTACAGCCGGCGCCCATATTGTGCACCATCAGAAGATCAGGCTTTCCGTCAAACAGCTCGGACAGAGAAACATCACCGTTTGTTGTCTTGAATGTATAGTCGGATACTTCCAACGGGGCCGATTTTGCCAATTCGGTCATTTGTTGGCGAAGATCGGTTATACGCCGGTGCATATCACCCATCTTCTTCAAGTCAGGTTTGTGGACTGTCATGAATTTTCCTCCTCACGGGTTGTTGCAGGGTCTGTGCCCAGCAATGTGGCAAGCAGGTCGAACTGATCCTGCCAGTATTGCGTGTACTTGTTGAGCCACACGGCTGCGTCATACAGTGGGCCTGTTTCAATGCGGCAGCGGCTGATGCGGCCGCTGCGGTGCTGCTGTACCAGGCCGGCTCGTACCAGAACCTGGATATGTCGCGAGACTGCCTGCAGAGAAATATCGAAGCCAGCGGCAACCTCCGACACCAGCAATTCGCGCTCGGCAATCATTTCCAGAATGGCGCGCCGAACCGGATCCGACAGGGCGGAGAATACAGCGTCGAGCCGATGGTCGGCGATATCAGAAATTTTAGATGGTGAACTGTGTGGCATGGGTTTAATTATCAACCAAATTGTTGATAGTCAACCAATGTGTTGAATAAAAGATGTTGAATCTCATGCTAAACGGAGGAAATTCCGGTCAGTTCAACGGCTCCGCAACGCCCCGATGGTCCGTCTTGCCAGTGTCTTAACGTTGCTGCTATGACTTGCCGCAGATTTCCAGCCAAGACCCGGGCGATTACAACATGACCGCAGCGACGACGCGCATGCTCATCAACCGTTACTATGCGTCTTTCCGGCCGGCGGCGTGCAGACCTACAAGCATTGGTCGGAGCAACCGGGAGCCGTTATGCTGCCACTGATTAAAGACGTGTCATTGATTTGAGGAAGTACAAGATGGTGAGTGGACAATTTCCCGGTCGGTTGAAACAGGGTTACAGCAATTTTCGCTCGGGACAGTTTAAGGCTGAACAGGAGCGCTACGAAAAGCTGGCCAAAGCGGGCCAGAAACCGACCATCATGATCATCGCATGCTGCGATTCCCGCGCAGCGCCCGAAACGGTCTTTGATGCCAGTCCGGGTGAGGTATTTGTGGTGCGCAACGTCGCAAACCTGGTGCCACCCTATGCGCCTGATGGCAAACACCACTCCACTTCGGCGGCGCTGGAGTTCGGCGTGTTACAGTTGGGTGTAAAGCACATTGTTATCATGGGGCATGGCCGGTGCGGAGGCATTTCGGCCGTGGTGAACCAGTCCGGCCCGTTAACCAGTGGCGACTTCATAGGACAATGGCTGACCCAGATACGGGATCTCGCGCAATTTGTTGAGCACGACGGTGAACATTCCGGCCAGCAACATCAAACCAAGGTAGAGCGTGCCAATGTTGAACATTCGCTGGCAAACCTTCGCACTTTTCCGTGGATCCGCAACCGTGAACAGCAGGGCGAGCTCAGCGTTCACGGTGCCTGGTTTGACATAGCACTTGGAGAGCTGCACGTGCTAGATGATGGTTCCGGCGACTGGACGATGCTGGAAGAGGCATAAAGTTGATGACTAGCCTCTCGCATCGCAGAATTTATGCGAGATGGAGGTTGCCAACCACATCACTAGCAGACATCATCAGCTTCCATAGAGCCTGAAACAGGCCGAAAAGTGCGAATTGTTGCCGTCAATAGGGCATTAACTTCGCGCTACAGGGAGGTTGTTTGTTATGTGTCATATATTTGCGGGTCAACCACCGTCCAACTACGCATATGAAACACGATCGGTTCGCCTGATGGGCCATCCGACCAGTGTGCGGCTTGAATCAAAGTTCTGGGTTGTGCTGGAACAGTTAGCAGATGCCCAGGACATGCCAATGGCAAAATTCCTGTCCGCGCTATATGAAGAAGCCTCGGAAATTCACGGCGGCGTCAGCAATTTTGCCTCGTTACTGCGGTGTTGCTGTATCAATTTCCTCGACCCTTCATTTGATCACCAACAGTTGGCGATGGAAGCCCAGGACGCTCGTACCAAAATGGACAGTGTCGCTGCTGAATAGGCCTTTTAGAGGTTGTAGTAGCTGGATAACACCACATAGACGGCGATGATGGTAGCCTTCGCACACTGTTAAGACTGCAAGGGAGGAGTGCCAATGGCCAAAGCCATTCACACCATGGTTCGCGTGCTCGACGAAGCGAAATCGGTCGACTTCTACGAAAAAGCCTTTGGGCTGAATGTGGAAGACCGCTTTGAATTCGACAATTTTACACTGGTCTATCTCAAGAACCCCGAGAACGATTTTGAAGTCGAGTTGACCGTCAATCATGACCGAACCGAGCCGTATGAGCATGGCGATGGATACGGCCATCTGGCTGTGTCAGTCGATGACGTCGATGAAGCACATGCCGCTGCGCAGGCAAACGGTCTGGACCCAACCGATGTGAAGGAGTTTCATCGTGACGGTGCCTTGATGGCCAAGTTCTTTTTTCTACAGGATCCCGATGGATACAAGATCGAGGTTCTGCAACGCCACGGCAGATACACATGAAATCAAAACAATAATACTTAGGAGGAATCGCAAAATGAGCAGACAGACGAATTTATCGAGACGCACCGCGCTGAAGGCTGCCGGCGCGGGTCTTATTGTTGCTGGCACCGGCGCTGGCGGATTGGTTTACGGCCATAATGATGCATGGGCTGCAAAGGCGGAAAACCTTGATGCCGAAACGTTTGCAACGCTGGTGCAGATGTCGCGAGACATCTACTCCCATGACAGGCTGGAGGACAAATACTACGCGGCGGCTGTGTCTGGGTTGGATAAAGCCGCCAAGGACGATGCAGCGCTGAAGACCCTGCTCACAGAGGGGGTCGCCGGATTAAACAAGGCAGCCGGCGGAGCCTATTCCGGCGTTTCCGACGCGAACAAGCGGATGGCATTGCTCAAAGCCATGGAAACCGACGGCTTTTTCCAGAAAGTGCGCGGAAACCTGGTGACGGGTTTATACAACAATAAGGAAGTGTGGCCGCTGTTTGGCTATGAGGGCGCATCTGCTGACAAGGGCGGATACATCAATCGGGGCTTCAACGACATCAACTGGCTGTAAGGGAGGACATTGATATGGCTACTTTCGACATGAATGACGATAGTGTTGTGGTCGTTGTCGGCTCTGGCGCAGGCGGTGGAACACTGGGTGCCGAACTGGCGATCAAGGGCGTAAAAACGGTAATCCTGGAAGCAGGTGGTCGCCATGAGACCAGCGATTTCCAGAATGACGAATGGGGTTCATTCGGGCAGATTTCGTGGCTGGATAAACGTACCACTTCGGGCTCATGGCGGGTGGCGAAGGATTTTGCCGGGCTACCGGCGTGGATCGTGAAAGCCGTCGGTGGTTCGACCACCCACTGGGCCGGTGCCTCCCTTCGGTTTCAAGAGCATGAGTGGAAAGCAAAAACCACTTATGGCGATGTAGCAGGCGCGAGCCTGCTTGATTGGCCGATCGACATGGCGGAAATGGATCAATGGTATGCCAAGGCAGAAGATCGCATGGGGGTTACCCGGACCAATGGGATACCTGGCCTTCCTGGCAGCAACAATTACAAGATCTTTGAGGCCGGAGCCAAAAAACTAGGTTACAAGGATGTCCACACCGGTCGCATGGCCATCAACTCCGAACCTCGTGATGACAGGGCTTCCTGCTTGCAAATCGGCTTCTGCTTTCAGGGCTGCAAAACGGGTGCAAAATGGTCAACATTGGTGGCAGAAATTCCCAAAGGCGAAGCCACGGGAAACCTTGAAGTGCGGCCCAACGCGCAAGTGCTCAAAATTGAGCATGACGATAGTGGAAAAGTGACTGGCGTGTTGTATGCCGATAAGGACGGCAAGCAACATTTGCAGAAGGCACGAGTTGTTTGTGTGGCAGGCAATTCCATAGAAAGCCCGAGACTGTTATTGAATTCGGCCTCATCGAAATTTCCAGACGGGCTGGCCAATTCCTCCGGTTTGGTAGGCAAGAATTATATGCGGCATATGACCGGGTCGGTTTACGCGGTGTTCGAAAAGCCGGTGCACATGTACCGCGGTACAACGATGGCCGGGATAATTCAGGATGAGTCCCGGCACGATCCTTCACGCGGGTTCGTAGGTGGTTATGAAATGGAAACCCTGTCTCTGGGTTTGCCGTTCATGGCTGCATTCCTTGATCCCGGTGGGTGGGGCAAGGATTTCTCCTGGTGGATGGACAACTATGAAAACATGGCTGGTATGTGGCTAGTGGGCGAGGACATGCCGCAGGAGAAAAATGCCATTACCCTGCATGCCACAGAGAAAGACCAGCACGGTTTGCCGGTGCCAAATGTGCATTTTGACGACCATGACAACGACATCAAGATGCGTGACCATGCGTTTGGACGGGGCGAAGCAGTTTACAAAGCTGCCGGTGCAGTGAAAACATTCCGCACGCCGCCATATCCATCGACCCATAACCTGGGCACCAACCGGATGAGTGCAGATGCCAAGGATGGTGTCGTGAATAAACATGGCCAGACCCATGACATTGGCAATCTGTTTGTTTCTGACGGTAGCCAGTTCACAACCGGTGCGGCGGAGAATCCGACGCTGACCATTGTGGCGCTGGCGCTGCGGCAAGCAGATTTCATTGCCGGTGAAATGTCGAAAGGAAATTTGTGATCCGAGGGAACAAAAAACGGGGGAGACCTCCCTGTTCCCCGTTTTAGCAGCCTGCGCTTCGGTTTATACCGGAGCGCGGGCCTGTTTTCTGTCAGGGGCTTTATCAACGCTGTTGCGGACATATTCCGCAAAAATCCAGACCACGGCAGTTGACGCTGGCACCGGAGGTTTGTCTACTCTCGCCACCCGGTGGCCAAGTAGAGGGACGTTCGATGCCTACGATTTTAACTAGATCGCAAGACTCAAAACTTCAACACGTTCTGCTATGGATTGTTGTTTCGCTGACACTGTGTCTGTTTGCAAGCCAGGCCCTGGCCCAGACGCTTGAGATCGTGCAGAAGCGCGGAAAGCTGGATTGTGGTGTTCACCCCGGTACGATAGGGTTTTCCACTGCTGATGAAACCAAGCACTGGTCAGGATTTGATGTCGATTATTGCCGAGCGGTGGCCGCGTCGGTCCTTGGATCGGCCGACAAGGTGAACTTCAATCCACTTAATGCCAAGTCCCGGTTTACTGCATTACAAACCGGCGAAATTGATTTGTTATCGCGCCGCAGTACCTGGACCATGACGCGCGATACCAGTCTTGGCCTGAGTTTCGCCGCTACAAATTTCTATGATGGACAGGGGTTTCTGGTTCGCAAATCCCTGGGTATTTCGTCGGCGGTGGAATTGGCTGGCAGCAGTATTTGCGCCACGACAGGGACGACAACCGAATTGAACCTGGCCGATTTCTTCAGAAAGAACCAGATAACCTACGAGATTGTCTCGTTTGAGGCGGTCGATGAAGTCCTCAGCGCCTATGACAACAAGCGCTGCGATGCCTATACGTCCGATATTTCCGGCGTTTATGCCAACCGGTTGAAGATGAAAAACCCTGATGACCACATGGCGCTGCCGGACGTGATATCAAAGGAACCGCTTTCAGTTGCTGTTCGGCAGGGCGATGACAGATGGTTCAACATTGTCAAATGGGTGCATTTCGCCTTGGTGAATGCGGAGGAACTGGGCGTGTCCCAGGTCAATGTTGACGAAATGCGTCAATCCAAATCGCCGGAAATCCGCAGATTACTGGGCGTCGAAGGCAGTTTTGGAAAGGCGCTCGGACTTGATGAGGACTGGGCTTACAGGGCCATCAAGCAGGTTGGCAATTACGGGGAGATTTATCGCCGAAATCTTGGGGCGGATTCAAAGGTGAAGATTGACCGCCAGCTCAACCGGTTGTGGAACGACGGCGGGTTATTGTACGCACCGCCAATCCGTTGAGTGCCGATTAGGTTCAATGAAAATTATTCCCAGGCTTGGCTTGTCGCTCAGCCTCAATCTTTATGGCTGGTTGCGATATCCGCATCTGATGGTTCGCTATTGGTGGACATTGAGCCAAATTCCAAATGTCGCTTTTCCGAGGTCTTTCAACGAGAAGCTGCTTTGGCGAAAAGTATTTGATCGGGACGAACGCTTCGGGCGCATGACTGACAAGCTGGCAGCGCGCAAAATCGTTCAGGAACTGGCACCGGGATTAGCCTTGCCGGAAATCCTGTGGGTTGGAAATCGGCCTGAGGAGATACCCAACGAAATTTTGCGGAAGCCATGCGTGATCAAGACCAACCGAGGCAGCGGCTGGAACCTGTTCAACTGGACCCCGATGCATCTGAAAAAAGCTGACGTGGTTGAGTTCTTTGAACCCAAGATGCGCTTTGTCTATGGGCATCGAATTGGTGAGTGGACCTACCGATGTTTCGATCAAAAATTTTATGCCGAGGAGCTTTTTGTGCAACCGGGTGGGCGGGTTCCCGATGACTTCAACATACATACCTTTGATGGCCGCGTCCTGACAATAAGCATGATCCACGACCGTTTTGGAGACCGGGCGCATGTGTCGCTACACCGGGACCTGTCGCGAACGGATACATTGTGGGAGGAGTATTCAAGCGATTTTGAACCCCGGTTTGCGGCTGTTCATCACAAGATGGCCGCCTTTGCCGAACGACTGGCTTCCGGTACCGATTATGTGCGCGTTGATCTATTTTGCCATGACGGGAAAGTCTATTTCCGCGAGTTTACTTTTTTCCCCGGATCAGGGCTTTCAAAGCGCAATCTGGGTGAGACAGAGTTGAAACGCAATCTAAAATGGGATGTGACCAAATCAAGCTATTTTGCGAAAGCGGAAACAGGCTGGAAGCAGGTATATCGGCAATTCCTGGCCGATGATCTTGCCAATGCCGAAAAAGCACTGAGGGACTTTCAAAGAAAGTCCTTGCGACCCTGAACCCTTTCAATATCTTGCGGGCAGGCCCCGTTGGCAGTTACTACTCGATTTCCCACACGATATTCACATGCATCTGAATCGACTGTTGACCCTGGGCAATCGGAACGGCAGCGGCTGCTGCAGATTCAAACGCGGTGCGACGCGATACTGGTTGTGGTGGGCGTATGCCGCCTGCTTCACTGATGGACAGGATTTTGCCCAGAGTTACGCCTGCTGCCTGCGCATAGAGTTCAGCGCGTTCGCGGGCTTCGGCCACTGCCAGTTTACGGGCCTGATTGCGCAGAGGGGCCGGTTCGGCAATTGAAAAGCTCAAGCCGTTCATCTGGTTGACGCCGGATGTCACAACCGTGTCGAGTATCTCACCAAGGTCTGCGAGTTTTCGGACAATCACTGTGACAGTGTTTGACACGGTATAGCCTATGATCTGAGGAGGATCTTGTTCGCCGGTGCTTGAACGTTTTGCGCGCTTGTACCTCGGCTGGACGGAAAAATTCGATGTCTGGATGTCCTTCTTTGCGATGCCGGAAGCTTCAATGGTCCGTAACACGCTTGCCATGGACTTGTTGTTTAGTGTGAGCGCTTCCCGGGCAGTTCTGGCCTCAGATACGACACCTGCAGAGATTGCTGCGATATCAGGTGTCGATTTTACTTCGGCCTGTCCGGTCAACGACAGTGTGCGTTGCGGAGCTTGCATCGTATTCTGGGCAAATGCCGGACTTGTCAGCAACGCGGCCAGCGTGAGCAGACCGGCAAATGCCTGATGGGTACTTGGTTTGGACATGGGGCAGGGATGCCTTTGTAGAAGCGGGTGAGTTTGAATGACCGACTTTATAGCGGAATACGGCAAAAGTCAGATTTGTCTGCTTGTCGCTGCGCGATGCCAGGATGGATGGGTAAGTCAGCGCAGGTTCACTGGCCGCTCACAAATGCCTCGACAGCTTTCGCAAGTTCGGCCCAGTCGGTAAATTCCTGAGCCTGGTTTGCCTGGAATTCATTACGATCCTTGAGGATGACATGCTCCAGAATCTGCTGTTCAAAATAGTCATACTCTTCGCTTCTTACCGCCCCGGCAACCGTCAGGCTTTGAGTAGGGGTCCAGCCGGTGTTGTCAATAAAGTCGGCGACATACTTTTTTGCGTCAGCCATTTTTTCTTCGAAGGCGGCTGCCAGACTTACAGAAATGAACATAGCCGGTTTTGCTGATAGTACTGCCTTGCTGGCAGCCACGAAAACTTCGATTTCGTTTTGATGTTTGTCCTGGTGCACCGAGCCGGCGATGATGAAGCTGTCGAAGTCATCAGGATGAACATCGCGCCGTTTTCGCGC
>CAJICM010000026.1_pt1 | contig 44808 bp, 33 predicted proteins | sample 9199691 | NCBI WGS metagenome assembly CAJICM01 (sample SAMEA7708338, study PRJEB35096) | sediment metagenome | biome: marine neritic benthic zone biome [ENVO:01000025]; feature: sediment [ENVO:00002007]; material: shallow marine sediment [ENVO:03000034] sea grass bed [ENVO_01000059] ...
CCGGATGGTCTCAAAATTGCGCTCCATGCATTCGCCACGCCCCTGCAACAAACACACGGTGCCACGCACATTGCCCTGCGCCGGAAACAGCCCGTAGCGCACTTTCACTTTCGGCGAAACATCCAGGTATCCGCAACTGGCATTGGTTGGCGCGGGATTACCGGCAACCGATACGAATCCGTCTCCCATGTTGGCTGACATTCCTCTGTTTGAAACCCTGACCAGACAATCCGCCGAGTGTGGCGCAACCTGTTTTGTACATTGTAGGTAAACCAAGCAGTGATTTGCCGCAAGAAAAGTGCATGAAAAGAGGTCTTGAAACTGAAAACACTTTTCCTAAATAAATAACCGTGGATGCCATTACGGGTCCACAAGATTGAAAGCCACTCTGCCCGGACTTCAGGGAGAGTGCGTAAACAAATGACATCGCTTATGGAAAGGATGACTAACATGTTTGATTTGACCCCACTTTATCGCACCGGCGTTGGTTTTGACCGTCTGGCAAAGATGCTGGACGAGGTGAATACCGTGGATGCGCCAACCTACCCGCCCTACAATATAGAGCGTACCGGCGACGACACCTACCGTATTACCATGGCGGTCGCAGGCTTCACCCCGGACGAATTGGCCATTGAAATGAAGAGCCATGCATTGACCGTAACAGGTGAAAAGCAACAGCGTACCGATCAGGCCAACTTCCTGCATCAGGGCATCGCGGCCCGCAATTTCGAACGCCGGTTCCAGCTGGCTGATCATGTTGAAGTAACCGGAGCTGAAATCGAAAACGGCCTGCTTCACATTGACCTGAAGCGTGAGCTTCCTGAAGCCATGAAACCACGCACTATCAAGATCAAGGGTGCCGGCAAATCGGCGAAATTGATTGAAGACAAGAAAGCCGCCTGAATACCTGAGTATTCCGGATGAAGCGGGGCGCCAGGCACAATCCCTGGCGCCTTATTTCTTTTTGCGCTTGCGGCGTTTCTTGCGAACCTTGCGTGATTTGATATCGGCGCGAACTACAGACAGGATTTCACCGTCAAACTGGCTTATGGTCACCCGGTAACGCTTCCTGTCGCGAATAGCCAGATAAACGAACGGCAAATGCAGTTTGCAGCGGATTGCATCTATGACCTGAAACCCGTCATAGCGCAGCAATCTTCCCGCTTCGACACAATTGAGATCAAAGCGCGCATACCCGTCGCGGTCAGGAAACGGGTATCCGTATGGATTATAACCCGGATCCCCATAGTAGAAAAAACCGGAATCGGCATTTGCCGGCAACCCTGACAGCACGACGAGACTGGCGAGTCCGGCCAATATCGACGTCAGACGGCGTCGTTCCATGCCTCGACCTCTCTTACCAGCTGGTCACAATCAGATTTGCTGGTCATGAACGAACACACAAAACGCACAAACATTTCTCCCTTTCCGACCGCATCATTGCCCGGCCCCTGTCCCGGCCATTGATAGGAGACAACGCCTTTTGACAACAACAACTCAAACAGCGTTCTTGGAATGATTGGAAATACTTCGTTTGCCTGAGTGGGTAACGGCATTCTCATCTTTCCGGTTGTCTCAAGGGCGGCAGCCAGATAACTGGCCATGGCATTTGCGTGACGGGCATTGTCCAGCCACAAGTCATTTTCCAGATAGGCATTCATTTGCGCACCGAGATAACGACCCTTCGACAACAATTGCCCGGCGCGCATACGCCGATGGGAAAAATCCTCCGCCAGCGTCTTGTCGAAAAATATCACCGCTTCCACCATCATAGCACCGTTTTTGGTGCATCCGAACGACAATGCGTCCACTCCTGATTTCCAGGTCATCTCAGCCGGTGTACAATCAAGCGAAACCAGCGCATTTGCAAAGCGCGCGCCATCCATATGCAGTTTCATACCTCGCTTGTGGACAAGATTGCCGATGGCTGCAATTTCATCCACCGCGTAAACCGTACCATGCTCGGTCGCCTGGGTAATGGAAACAGCAGCCGGTTTCGGGTCGCGTTCACCACGGGTAAAGCCATTGAGAATGCTCTCAATACTCTCCAGCTTCAATTTGCCTAGGGGATCATTGCTGCCAATCAACTTGGCACCCCCTGTAAACAGCTCAGAAGCGCCGCATTCGTCCACCAGAATGTGGGCCTCGCCATGACAGATTACGGCACCGTATGGCGGGGTCATGGCAGACAGGCACAGCGCGTTGGCTGCCGTGCCATTGGCAACCAGAAACGCTTCGATTTCACATTCAAATACGGCAGACAGCTGTTCCTGAGCCTTGCGGGTATAGATATCTGTTCCATAGGAGCCTTGAGTTCCAGAGTTGGCTGCCACGATGGCGTCCATAATCACTCGATGCACGCCATAGACATTGTCACTTCCAAAATGCATCTGAAATTCCCTGCATCAACTGCTGATTGTGTCTTCACTATCTGACTATCACAGTCAGCAAGCCGGCACACCCTTTACAATTCGCTTAACCTGGTGCTTCTGGCACCAAGACCGCTTGCATATTGGACAGATTTCTGGCAAGACAATCACGGTTTAGGTCAGCAAAACTGACCTAAATTGTGGCAGACCACCGAAAATGATCGAGCAGCAGGCACGATGACGGCAAGAACCAAACAGAAACGTCAGGGCGCGGTCTGCCCAACTCCGGGAAAACGCACGACGCTCAAACGAAACTAGAACGTCAACCATGCAGTTCTCCCGAAAAAGCGGAGGGACTTGCAGGGAGAACGTTCTAGATGAAAAGCCAGGAGACGGACCTGGTGTTTTGTGATCCCAAACAATTTCATCACCAGACATTCCTCTGAATTCCCTTAAACTGAGTTCTACCCCGCAGATTGCGGTCTTCGTCCGGAACGAATGGCCACTATCTGCAAAACAGGCAAGGATGGCCGGACATGACACATCAAGTTTCTGCACGCTCGAAGGCTTTGACCCAAGCCGGACTGCCCGCAAAAACCGGACTTTATGACCCGGCCAACGAACATGACGCTTGTGGTGTTGGCATGATCGCCAACATCAACAATGAAAAGAGCCACCGGATCATTGCCGACGGATTGCGAATCCTTGAAAATCTTGAACATCGTGGCGCCGTTGGAGCCGATCCAAAGGCTGGAGATGGCGCGGGCATACTGCTGCAAATTCCGCACGATTTTTTTGCGTCAGAAGCAACGCGGCTGGGGTTCAAATTACCTGATGCCGGCGACTATGGCGTAGGCTTTGTGTTCTTGCCGCGTGATCCGTCGGTGCGTGAGCGGATCGAACAGATATTCGCCAAGGCCGCACTGGAGGAAAATCTGGAAGTTCTCGGTTGGCGCGATGTCCCGGTCAACCCGGACATTCTGGGTGCATCGGTTCGCCCCACTGAACCTTTTCACCGGCAGGTCTTTGTGGCCCGCGGACCCGGTTTCAGCGACAGCGATCCATTGGCCTTTGCCCGCAAGTTGTTTGTCATGCGCAAGGTCGTCTCCAACCGCGTCACATCCATCACCGATACCGACAGTTCGGGATACTATGTGGTGTCCATGTCGCCTGATACGATTATCTACAAGGGCCTTGTGCTGGGCGTGAACCTGGGCGACTACTATACAGACCTGAAAAACCCAAAGGTCGCTTCCGCGCTGGCCCTGGTGCATCAAAGGTTTTCTACCAACACTTTTCCATCCTGGCCGCTGGCACATCCCTACCGCATGATTTGCCACAATGGCGAAATCAACACCTTGCGCGGCAATTACAACTGGATGGCAGCGCGTTATGCCACCATGAGCTCAGACCTGTTCGGTGCGGACATGGAGAAACTGTGGCCGATTTCCTATGAAGGCCAGTCAGACTCCGCGTGCTTCGACAATGCGTTGGAACTGTTGCAGTTTGCCGGTTATCCAATGTCTCACGCCATGATGATGCTGATCCCCGAGGCCTGGGCCGGTAATCCGTTGATGGATGAGAACCGTCGTTCCTTTTACGAGTATCATGCTGCGCTGATGGAACCATGGGACGGGCCGGCGGCAATAGCCTTTACCAATGGCAGGCAAATTGGCGCAACACTCGATCGCAACGGGTTGCGCCCGGCCCGCTATCTCGTGACCAATGATGGTCTTGTAATGCTCGCATCGGAAATGGGAGTCCTGGATTTTGCTGAGGAAAGCATCACCACCAAATGGCGCTTGCAGCCTGGCAAGATGTTGCTCATCGACCTGGAAGAAAAACGCATCATTTCAGATGAGGAGCTGAAAGAAAGCCTGTCCACCAAATACCCCTATCGCGAATGGCTTGACGGCACCCAGGTACTGCTCAAGGACATGCCCGCGGCAAAAACCCGCGCTCCACAGACGAATGTCGCCCTGCTCGACCGCCAGCAGGCATTTGGGTACACCCAGGAAGACCTGAAGTTCCTTCTCGCACCAATGGCACAGACGGGCCAGGAAGCCATTGGCTCGATGGGCAGCGACACCCCGATTTCAGCCCTGTCTTCCAGACCGAAACTCCTGCACACATATTTCAAACAGTTGTTTGCGCAAGTGACCAACCCGCCAATCGATCCAATTCGCGAGGAACTGGTCATGTCTTTGGTGTCTTTCATCGGGCCGCGGCCAAACCTTCTCGATTTGAAAGGAACATCGCGCCAGAAGCGTCTCGAAGTACCGCAACCGATCTTAACCAACGAGGATCTGGAAAAAATACGCGCGATAGGTGATATCAAGGACAACGATTTCCTGACCATCACACTGGACATAACCTATGCATCAGCCAATGGTGCGCTGGGCATGCAGCAGGCGCTTGACCATTTGTGTGCTCGCGCCGAGAGCTCGGTCCATGAAGGCCATAACATCATAATACTGTCAGACCGGATGGCCTCCCCGGACCAGATTCCCATCCCGTCCCTTTTGGCAACATCCGCAGTGCATCACCACTTGATCCGTAACGGATTACGCACATCGGTCGGTCTGGTAATCGAAACCGGCGAGGCCCGCGAAATAAACCAGTTTGCCACCCTGGCCGGATTTGGGGCTGAAGCGATCAACCCGTACCTCGCCTTCGAGACCATTGAAGACCTGTTGCCGAAACTGGCAGAAGAAGTCAGTCGCGAAGAAGCTGCAAAACGTTACATTAAGGCGATCAACAAGGGACTTTTGAAAGTCATGTCCAAGATGGGCATCTCGACTTATCAGTCTTATTGTGGCGCGCAGATTTTTGATGCGGTCGGGTTGAAACAGTCATTCGTTGATCGCTTCTTTACCGGCACTTCCACTCAGGTTGAAGGTGTCGGGCTCGCGGAAATTGCAACCGAAACTGTCGAACGCCACAAACTGGCCTTCTCCGATGCACCCATTTACCGCAATGCGCTAGACGTCGGCGGCGAGTATGCCTTTCGGTTTCGTGGTGAATCGCACGTTTGGGGCCCTGAAATAGTCGCTGACCTGCAACACGCCGTTCGCGGCAACCTACCGGAGAAATACCGGGCCTTTGCCAAGCACGTCAATGAACAGGCAAGCCAGCTAATGACCCTCAGGGGCCTGTTCAGGTTACGCGCCGCTGAAGAAATGGGCCGACAGCCGGTTCCGCTTGAGGAAGTTGAACCCGCGGCTGAAATTGTCAAGCGCTTCGCCACCGGCGCAATGTCGTTCGGCTCTATCAGCCGCGAAGCCCACACCACGCTGGCTCTGGCGATGAACCGTATTGGCGGCAAGTCAAACACCGGTGAAGGTGGCGAGGAACCCGACAGATTCAACCCGATGGCCAATGGCGATTCCATGCGTTCTGCGATCAAGCAGGTTGCGTCAGGCCGGTTCGGCGTGACGACGGAATACCTGGTCAATTCTGACATGATCCAGATCAAGATGGCGCAAGGCGCAAAGCCTGGCGAAGGCGGCCAGTTGCCCGGCCATAAGGTCGACAAGACAATAGCTGCAGTGCGGTACTCGACGCCCGGCGTGGGTCTTATTTCTCCACCGCCACACCATGACATCTATTCAATCGAGGATTTGGCACAACTCATTTACGATCTGAAGAATGCCAACTCCAGGGCCGACATATCCGTCAAGCTTGTTTCTGAGGTCGGGGTAGGAACGGTGGCCGCCGGTGTTTCCAAGGCGCGAGCCGACCATTTGACCATTTCCGGTTTTGAAGGCGGAACGGGAGCTTCGCCACTCACCTCCATCAAGCACGCGGGATCTCCATGGGAGATCGGACTTGCCGAAACCCAGCAGACACTGGTCCTCAATGAGTTGCGCAGCCGGATCGCCGTTCAGGTTGACGGTGGATTGCGCACCGGCCGCGACGTTGTTGTTGGTGCGTTGCTGGGCGCTGATGAATTTGGTTTTGCAACGGCACCATTAATAGCGGCCGGATGCATCATGATGCGCAAGTGCCACCTGAACACCTGTCCAGTCGGCGTTGCCACGCAGGATCCCGACCTGCGCAAGCGATTTACCGGAACACCCGAACACGTCATCAACTATTTCTTTTTCGTGGCCGAGGAGGTGCGCGAGCTAATGGGGACCATGGGTTTCAGATCGCTGGACGAAATGATCGGACGCACTGATTTTCTCGACAAGGAACAGGCAATCGAGCACTGGAAAGCCCGTGGGCTCGACTTTTCCAGAATCTTCGAAAAGCCATCCGTATCGAAAGATGTAGCCATTCACCATTGCGAAACTCAAGATCACCATCTTGAGGCAATCCTCGACCGTAAACTGATCGAAAAGGCGGCTCCGGCGCTGGAGAACAAGAAACCTGTTAGTTTCGAGCTGCCAATTCGCAATACAGACAGATCCACCGGCGCCATGCTGTCAGGAGAAATAGCCCGACGTTACGGACATGCCGGCATACCTGACGACACAATTTCCATCACACTGCGCGGTACCGCAGGCCAGAGTTTTGGCGCATTTGTGGCCAAAGGGGTCACGCTGGACCTGATCGGCGAGGCCAATGACTATGTTGGCAAGGGCCTCTCCGGCGGCAGGCTGGTGGTGCGTCCGCCGGAAAACGCGGCAATCGTGCCTGAAAACTCGATTATTGTCGGCAATACCGTGTTGTATGGCGCAATTGCAGGCGAGTGTTACTTCCATGGCGTTGCCGGAGAACGCTTCGCAGTGCGCAATTCCGGCGCTCTGGCAGTTGTTGAGGGCACAGGTGATCACGGCTGCGAATATATGACCGGCGGTATAGTCGTGGTCTTGGGCCAAACCGGACGAAATTTTGCAGCCGGCATGTCGGGTGGCATTGCCTATGTGCTGGATGAGGCCGGCGATTTCCGCCAGCGCTGCAATCTGGCGATGGTTGATCTTGAACCGGTGCCGGAAGAAGAGGAACTGCAACAGCGCATCGCCAATCAGTCCGGAGATCTGGAAAGCCACGGGCTGGTCGATGTGCAGGGTGACATGACCAGTCATGATGCTGAGCGCCTGTTTCAGCTCATCAGCAATCATGCCCATTATACCGCTTCCGGCCGCGCCCGGGAAATCCTCGACAACTGGCAGACCCATCTGCCCAAGTTCGTAAAGGTAATGCCGGTCGACTATCGCCGAGCACTGAAAGAGATGGAATCACAAAATGCCACCGGCGAAATGCTGATCGGCGTCAGGGAGGGCAAATAGCATGGGCAAGATTACCGGCTTCAAGGAGTTTGACCGCCAGGACCGTGCGTTCAAGCCCGTCGACGAGAGGATTGCCAATTTCGACGAATTTGTCATTCCGCTGGGCGAAAGCGAAGTCAAGACACAGGCTGCCCGCTGCATGGATTGCGGCATACCCTATTGCCACAGCGGGTGTCCGGTGATGAACCAGATCCCGGACTGGAATGATCTGGTTTATAACTCCGACTGGGAAGAAGCGTCACGAAATTTGCACTCCACCAACAATTTTCCGGAATTCACCGGTCGAATCTGTCCGGCACCGTGCGAGGCTTCGTGCACGCTTAACATTGATGACAATCCGGTTGCCATCAAGACAATCGAATGCGCCATTGTTGACAGGGCCTGGGAAGAAGGCTGGATCGTACCTGAGGCCCCGGATAACAAGACCGGCAAAAAGGTTGCCATCGTGGGTTCAGGACCCGCCGGCCTGGCAGCAGCCCAGCAGCTTGCGCGTACCGGACATGACGTTCACGTCTATGAAAAGCAGGCAAAACCCGGCGGTCTGATGCGTTACGGCATTCCGGATTTCAAGATGTCCAAGCATCTGATTGAACGCAGATGTGCGCAAATGGAAGCAGAAGGCGTTACCTTTCATTGCAATCGACATGTGGGTGTAGACACAGATGTTACTGATCTTGAGCGCAGCCACGAAGCGGTATTGCTGGCTGGCGGATCCGAGGACCCGCGCGATCTTGCCGTTCCAGGCAGGGACCTGGATGGCGTCCATTTTGCGATGGATTTCCTGCGCCAGCAAAACAAGCGCATAGGTCGCGAAGACCTCGGCGATGTCACGCCCATTTTGGCAGGCGGCAAGCATGTTGTTGTTATCGGTGGCGGCGACACAGGTTCCGACTGCATAGGCACGTCATTCAGGCAAGGTGCCCTGTCGGTTACCCAGCTTGAAATCATGGCCGCCCCGCCGGAAAAGGAAAACAAGGCACTGAGCTGGCCCCATTGGCCTTTGAAAATGCGCACATCTTCCAGTCAGGCAGAGGGTGCCTCGCGAGATTTTGCGGTGATGACCACACACTTCTCGGGCGACGATGGCAAGGTCAAAACATTGCACGGAGTTCGGGTGGATTCGAGCATGAAACCGATTGACGGCAGCGAGTTTGAATTGCCCGCCGATCTGGTATTGCTTGCAATGGGTTTTGTAAATCCGGTCCACGAAGGCATGTTGAAGAAGCTGTCAGTCGCGCTGGACAGTCGCGGAAACGTGAAAGCTGACACCGAAGGCTACCAGACCAACCGCTGGAAAGTGTTTAGCGCCGGTGACATGCGGCGAGGTCAATCACTGGTCGTATGGGCAATACGTGAAGGACGCCAGGCCGCGCGCGCCATTGATGAATTCCTGATGGGATCGTCTACCTTGCCAAGATAAGAAATGCGACAATAAAGGGATAGAGCGCGGTTCTGATTCAATCAAAACCTCAATCGCTCTATTGGGCGCTGCCGGAAGGCTTCTTGGGAACGCTGAAAGCGTCAAATCGTTCTGCTGGCGCTTCCGGCCAGATGCCCTCGGAGAATAGTCTTTGCGCAGCACTGTCAGGGACTGTGGAACTGCGGACTTTGTCAAACAGGGTCAACCCCTCTCTGGCCGCTCGCTTGATGGCTTCCTCCGTAACGCGAGCAATCTCGGTATAGTTCGGGCCAGGCAGAGCAGCTGGATCGATGGTCACCGGGAACTCTCCGCCTGGTCGTTCTGCCACAAACGACGGCATTGCGGCCAGCTCTTCGGGGGTCAGTATTACCTCTTCCTGCAAACGAGCAACCGCCGGACCACTTTCACCGTCTGCTATGGCGATATCGGCTTTCACCAGCTTCATCAATTCAACGGCAAGCCGGTCATTGCCGGCAGCGATGAACTTCACGCCATTGCGCGAGCGAAGCCGAACAACGCTACCGGTCCCGTCATCACCGCGGTTGGTGTAGTTGTCGTCGGCATCTGCAAGCAACTGCCGCAAGTCAATGTACCGCACACCGGTTTGCGCCATGATTTGTCGCTCGACGCTGCCAATAACCTTCATGGAATCATCATAGGATTTGCGGCTCATCGGCGGTACGCCAATCCAGTATACCGCGACCCGGCGTTTCTTGAGCACGCTCAGCAGGTTTCTTATCTGGTCGCCATAGGCCTTGCGCCAGTCTTCGCTACCAAATCTGAGAAATCCTTCAGGACCGTTGATGTCACGGGCATCGTTGGCGCCCAGCATGATGGCCGCAATATCGAACGGTCGAGATTCAAGCAGTTTGTCCGCTGCCTTGGCCCAGTTGTAGAGTTTTGGCCGGGCCAGTCCGGAGTTTTCCTGAATGCGGCCCGTGACGGTCACCCGGTCCTCAGATTCAACAAACCGGTCCATGCCTGCCCAAAGGCCGGTACCCAGCACATCACCCATAATGACCATATCGTAGGTTTGTTTTCGCGTCGGTATGTAGTTGGACGCGGACACACTCCTTGCGGCAAGAACACCATCAATCGGCTGGGCACGCGCCGGCATTCCCCATAGGCAAATCACCAGAAACACCGCCAGCAATGCCGGACCTTTTTTCATCAACTGATTCATGCTCAACATTCTAGAACTTTTGTTGTTCACATAGAAGCACTTGATGGCATCAAATCGGGTCTCACAACCACAGATTTCGCGGAAAAGTGGCTGCGATGTTTTGCAGCCATGACATCCGGCAAGCATGGCAGGCGCGCTGTTGTGAGTCGGGCAAGAAAGGCGCTATAGCCCGCGGCGCAAACGCTCCAGTAGCCCTGCATCCGCATACCCGTCGGGTGTGACGCCGATTCGATGCTGATAGCTGCTTATCGCGCGTCGGGTGCGGGGTCCAACTGTGCCGCTGGTGCCACCGGTATCGAAACCCCGTGCATTTAGCAGCCTCTGAAGCTCCTTATTGTCAGACCGTGACAGAAGTCGCAGATCTGTCGGCCAATTGGCGACGAAAGGCCCTCCTCCTGCCAGGCGATCCGCCAGGTGAGCGACGGCCAATGCATAGGAGTTGGATTTATTGTACGCCAGAATGGCATCAAAGTTTCGCGTTACCAGGAATGCGGGCCCATGTCTGCCTACCGGCAATAGCAGCCTGGCGGTTACACGACCAACGCCGAAAGTCCGCTGGTTGGCCGGTATTACTCCAATCTTTCGCCACTGCGTCACTGCGCGCGCTGCTTTACCGCCTGCCAGCCGGTAATTGAAGTCGCGAGGCAACCTGACTTCCCAACCCCACGGCATATGGTTCTTCCAGCCGCGCTTTTTCAGATAATTCGCAGTTGAACCCAGCGCATCCGGCACTGAATTCCAGATATCGCGTTTGCCGTCTCCTGTCATGTCGACTGCATAGGCATTGTACGTCAGCGGTATGAACTGGGTATGCCCCATGGCCCCGGCCCACGATCCCTTGAACTGGTTCAGCGAGATATCACCGCTTTGAAGAATGTCCAAAGCACCGAGCAACTGTTTACGGCCGTAGGCTTTGCGCCGGCCGGAGAACGCCATGGTGGCAAGAGACCGGATGACACTCATGTTCCCGGTATAGCTGCCATAATTGGTTTCCATACCCCAAATGGCCGTCACAACGAATTTGTCAACGCCGTAACGCCGCTCAATGGCCTGAAGGGCCTTCGCATGGGTTTGCATCATCGCTTTTCCGCGTGAGATGCGCTCGGCTGATACCCGCTTGGCAATGTATGCCCAGATCGGCGTCACAAATTCAGCCTGACTGGTCTGGCGCGCAAATATCTGCGGATCCGGTGTCACACCGGCGAAAGCCGCCCGGTAAAGGACCGGAGAAATACCCTTGCGACGCGCCTCAGGCCACAAATCTGCGACAAACTGGTCAAAAGCCGCATTGCGGCTGAGTGTTTCAAGTGCACCAATATCCAGACTGCGAGATGTGCCTGCGCCAAATGCAATGCCGGCCCACATGACCGACACCGCCGCCAAACCGTGCAAGGAAAGCCTAAAGCCGTTCATCTTCTCACCAGTCCCCCGACCAATCTCTGTAGATTTCCCAACTCATCCCTCTTGCGGTTTCCATCAGCCAGATTTTCCCGTCAGGCCTTAGGCTGCAGTCTGATTGTGCTAACAAAACCCAAACAAACCGTTTAGAAAGCTTTACTGAAAAGGCTTCAATTTGCTGAAATTCCATAAAGCGCTGCAGCGACCGAGGAAAAGGTATCCGGGCGATGACCAAAAAAATCAAAAAGGCAGTATTTCCGGTTGCCGGACTTGGCACACGGTTCCTGCCCGCAACCAAGGCGGTTCCAAAGGAAATGCTGACTATCGTTGACCGTCCGGTCATCCAGCTTGCCGTGGACGAGGCACGCGAAGCTGGCATTGAACATTTCATCTTTGTCACCGGACGCAACAAGGCAGTAATCGAAGATCATTTCGACAAGCAGTTCGAGCTGGAGGAAACCCTGAAACGCCGAAACAAGGATGTTGAGCTGGAAATTCTTGCATCAGACCTGCCCGGTGCTGGTCAGACCAGTTTCACCCGGCAGCAGGAACCGCTTGGACTTGGCCATGCTGTGTGGTGCGCGCGCGATCTGGTCGGCAATGAACCGTTCGCGCTGCTGCTGCCGGACATGTTCATCCACGGCTCTCCCGGCTGCATGGCACAGATGAAAGATCTATACCAGACACATGGTGGAAATGTGCTTGCTGTGGAGAAAGTCGCACCGGACCAGGTACACAAGTATGGCGTTGTCGGGGTTGGCGCGGATGCCGGCGCTGGTTTCGAGATCACCTCGATGGTCGAAAAGCCATCGCCTGAAGATGCACCGTCAAACCTCATCATTTCCGGCCGGTACATTCTGCAACCTGAAATCTTCGATCTGCTGGATAATCAGACCGCCGGAGCAGGTGGCGAAATACAGCTGACCGACAGCATGCTGAGCCTGATGCAGAAACAAAAATTCTACGGTCTGAAATTTAAGGGAACCACTTATGACTGCGGCGACAAGGTCGGTTTTCTGGCAGCCAATGTAGCGTTGGGCCTGGCACGGTCAGACATCAGCCCGCAGTTCAGTCTGGTGTTGAAACAGATCATCGCGGAACACGGCGGGCTGGAATAGAATTGCGCAGAGATGGCACAGATGCGATTGTAAGCTGATTGCGAACTCGTCTGCGCCGTCACTCATTTGAAGCGATACCGAAGGCAAATCCAATGGACTGGACAATTGTATTCATTAGCGTGTTTGCGATTTTTGTTCCGGCGCTGATGCTGCCTGGTCCAGATTTTGTTGCGGTTGTGAGGTCATCCATGTCGCGCGGGACGCATGCGGGCTTCTTGACAACAATCGGCGTGACAATCGGATTGGGTTGGTATGCCACTTTGAGCCTGCTCGGTTTGTCGGCAATCCTCATTGAATACCAGTGGCTCGCCTGGGTTGTGCGAATATGCGGAGGCCTTTACCTGGGCTATCTGGGTTTGAAACTGATCCTGACCAAACCCTCGGCTATCCACATTTACGGTGCGGATATGGAACGTCCGGGCAATCCGGTGTTTTTTGGTTTGCTGGTTACGCTCACCAATCCAAAGGCCATAGTGCTTTTTACCAGTGTCTTTGCAACGGCAGTTACCGAAGCAATGCCGATGTGGGCCATGGCAACGATGATCGCACTCGTCATGGCAAGTGCGTTGACCTGGTATTCAATCGTCAGCCTTTTGATGTCCTCGCGACCGGTCATATCGCGTTTTCAAAACGCCAAACACTGGATAGAACGGACAGCCGGCGTCTGTTTCGTTGGAGTTGGCGGGAAAATCCTGGCTGACAGCCGAAATCCGATCACCCCTTGAGTCATCAGAGTCTGTTTGACATCAGCTAACAACTTTATGCAGGCTCGGTTTCAAGCACCAGTCCGGATCCGCCGGTAATCAGAACTCTGGACCCAGCAGGAGCATCGGTTCCGGTAACCCGCCACAGCGCATCATCGATGCGCACCTTGCCTTCTCCGTTCACGATCGGCTCATGCAGTACGGCCGTACGCCCTACGAAGGCATTTACCCGCTGGTTAAGGTAAGGATGATCAACCTCATCGGTGACCCGCGTCTTCATGTAATGGCGTCCAAGCAGAACATAGACAACACTCAGGACAACAAACAGGATGATCTCTGTTTGCCAGCTCAGGTCAAGAAACATATCCGCCAGGCCAACAGTTATTGCCGCCAGGCCAAACCAGACCAGAAATATACTGGTGGCCAGGAGCTCGCCGACTAACAACACGGCGCCTATGATCCACCAGGTCCAACCGCCAAATACGCCCAGGATTTCAGACATCAACTTTCGTCCCTATTGCTTGACTCTCGGCACCGTCGGTTTGCGCGGCGTGCCACCGCTTCGCGGTGCACCACCATGGCCGTCACCAAATGCTTCTTTTGCAATTTCAGCAACACCTGCAATAGAACCAATAACACTTGACGCTTCAAGCGGCAGCATCAAGAGCTTCTGGTTTGGTGACTTGGCAATGCCCTCCAGGGCATTGATGTAGTTGTTGGCAACAAAATAGTTCACAGCCTGAACATCACCCTCGGCGATGGCAACCGAAACCATCCGGGTTGCATTTGCTTCGGCTTCCGCGGCACGTTCGCGCGCCTCAGCGTCACGGAAAGCGGCTTCACGTCTGCCTTCGGCATCCAGCATTATGGCCGCTTTTTCACCTTCAGCCTTCAGAATTGCTGATTCACGCGCACCTTGCGCTTCCAGAATTGCAGCACGCTTGTCGCGTTCTGCCTTCATCTGCCGGGCCATGGAGTCGACCAGATCACGCGGCGGATTAATGTCCTTGATTTCGATCCGGGTCATCTTTATGCCCCACGGCGAGGTGGCCTGATCGACGACCCCCAAAATCGCATGGTTAATATCGTCGCGTTGCGACAACAGGTTATCCAGGTCCATCGATCCCATAACCGTACGTATATTGGTCATGGTGATGTTGAGAATGGCGTTCTCCAGCCGGTTGACCTCATAAGTCGCTCTTGCTGCGTCCAGGACCTGATAAAACGCCACCCCATCAACCTGTACCATCGCATTGTCCTTGGTGATGACCTCCTGGCTCGGCACCTCCAGCACTTGCTCCATCATGTTCATTCTGGAACCGATCCGGTCAATGAAAGGCAGAATAATGCCAAGACCTGGGCCAAGCGTTTTGATATAGCGGCCAAACCGTTCAACGGTGTACTCATAACCCTGCGGCACAGTTACAATTGCCTTGAACAAGGTGATGATTGCCAGCGCCAGCAGCACCAGTACGAAGACACTAAAACCCTCAAGGAAGCCTGGAACCATGAAACCAATCCTCATCTGGACAGATGCGATAGTCTGCTTAACACTGCAGATTTAGCTTATTTGCGTGAAATCTATCTTGATTCGCGCAAACCACTGCGCAAATTCGTCAGTTCGCCGGATCGCAGTCGAAACCCGCCTCAAACCCAACCGGCAAGCTCGCGATCAATCAACTGCTTGAGCAAACTGATCGAAGCTTCATCGTCATTGAGACACGGGGCCACTGAAAAATTCTCACCGCCATGTTCTTCGAAGGTCTCTTTGACGCCGATGGCAATCTCTTCCAGGGTTTCAACACAGTCGGATGAAAAACCCGGCGTGATGACGACAACGTTCTTGATACCATCGCCGGCCAGCTTCTCGATTGTCTTGTCAGTATAAGGTTGCAACCACTCTTCACGCCCAAATCTTGACTGAAAGGTGATGATCAATTCGCCTTCCTTCATGCCCATTCGTTCACGCAACAAGCGTGCGGTTTTCTGGCAGTGACAATGATAGGGATCGCCGCGCATCAGGTATGATTTCGGCAAACCGTGGAATGATGCCACGACCACATCCGGCTTGTAGTCGATAGATTGCAAATGTGCCTTCAGGCTGGTCACAAGTGCATCAATGTAAGCAGGATCATCATGATACGGGGGCACCGTTCGAATGGCGGGCTGCCAGCGCATTTCCTTCAGTGCATCATAGCACTTATCGAGTGCTGTCGCCGTCGTGGTTGCAGAATACTGCGGATAGAGCGGAAACAGCAGGATTTTATCACAACCCAGGCTTTTCAGGTGCTCGATGCGCTCCTTCACCGGCGGCAAGCCGTAGCGCATGGCCCAATCGACAATAATGTCGGCGTTTCCGGCAAACGATTCAGTCAACTTCTCCGATTGCGATCGCGTGATGGTCTTTAACGGAGACTCATTGCGCTCCCGGTTCCAGATCTGATCATAGGCATGCCCGGATTTTTTAGGTCGGAACGTCAACACGATACCGTTGAGGATTACCCACCACAACGCCCGGTTGGTTTCTATGACCCGTCTGTCAGACAGAAACTCTTTCAGGTACCGTCGCATCGGCCAGTAGCTGGTCGCTTCCGGAGTTCCCAGGTTAATGACCAGCACACCAATCTTGCCGCCAACAACTGGTGGGTGATCAGCAGGCAATGCAAATGCGCGAATGTCGGTTTTGTCCAGCATCATGATCCTGATGTTTCGGGTTCAACACTACTATCGGCTTACGCCACAAGCTAGTTGGCAGATCAGGTCGTAGCGGGCCGATCGTCTGCAATCACTTTTCCATCATTGGGCAATGTGCCAGGTGCAACCAATTCGACCTGCCCGCGGAGCTTGCAGACAGTCTGCACGGTTTGCGCGATGGCCGCTGCCAGGCCGTCAGCCGGTTGAGCGCATTCGGCCTGCAGCAACATGGTATCCTGTTCATTGCTGCGGCCAACTACAATGCGCAGTTTTTCCAGTTCCGGATGGACTTTGCCAATCTCCGCTACTTGCGAAGGGTGCACGAACATACCTTTGACCTTGGTGGTCTGATCGGCGCGTCCCATCCAGCCCTTGATCCTGCGATTGGTGCGCCCGCAAGGACTTGAGCCGGGCATCATTGCCGACAAATCACCTGTACCAAACCGGATCATCGGATAGGTGAGGTTGAAGTTGGTGACGACCACCTCACCAACCTCGCCTTCCGCAACCGGTTCACTGGTGCCCGGGCGCACAATCTCCACGATCACACCCTCATCCAAAATCATGCCTTCAACTGCTTCGCTTTCATAAGCGATAACGCCAACATCAGCCGTGGCATAGCATTGCAATACACTGACCCCGCGACTGCTGTATTCTTCTCGAAGGCTCGGAAACAGGGCTCCACCGGAAACCAGTGCTCGCGTGATCGATGACACATCCCGACCGGCCTCTGCGGCCTTGTCCTGCAAGATTTTCAGGAAATCCGGCGTACCAGTAAACCCGACAGGTTTCAGGGCTTCAATATACTCCAACTGCAATTCGGTATTGCCAATACCGGCGGGGATCACCGCACAACCCAATGCGCGGGCACCTTTATCCAGAATAAATCCACCCGGCGTCAGGTGATAGGCAAAGCAGTTGTGCACCAGATCGCCGGACCTGAAACCGGCGGCAAACAGCGCGCGTGCTCCGCGCCAGGGATCCTCGGCCAGACCCATCGGTTCGAAAATCGGGCCGGGCGACATGAATACCCTGCCCCAGGTCTCCGCACCGCCGGGCGTGAACCCACCAAATGGCGGCTCAGCTGCCTGCAGGTCTTTCAGATCCGTCTTGCGAAGAACCGGCACCCCGGCCAACGCAGCCCTGGAGGTAATCTCGCCAGGTTTCACGTCGCCCAGATATCGGCTCCACCCGGGCGCTGTCATCGCATGTTCAATTTGCCCGGGCAGATCGTTGAACAGTTGCGCTTCGCGCTGTTCATGATCCCGGATCTCCAGTTCATCAAAATACCTATCCATGGTGTCAGTTCCACCCTGCCTTGAACGACTTCAACTGATGCGCCGCATCATCAGGCCAACCAGCGTTTACGCCTCTTGTAAGCTTTTACATTCTTGAACGAACGCCGGTTTTCGCCTGACACACCGAGGTAAAATTCCTTGACGTCCTCATTGTCTCGCAGGGCAGTTGCTTCACCGTCCAGCACGACCCGTCCGTTTTCCAGGATGTAGCCATATTTGGCATATCTGAGTGCGATGTTCGTGTTCTGCTCGGCCAGCAGGAACGAAACCCCTTCGTTTTCGTTCAGCTTCTTGACGATTTCGAAGATTTCCTCAACCAGCTGCGGCGCAAGTCCCATGGACGGTTCGTCCAACAAAATGGTAGTCGGGCGAGACATCAGCGCGCGACCAATGGCACACATTTGCTGCTCACCCCCGGAGGTGTATCCGGCCAGCGATGTGCGGCGCTCGCGCAAACGTGGAAAATAATTATAGACCATCTCCAGGTCCTGGGCGATTGCTGCGCGGCCATCGCGCCGCGTAAATGCGCCGGCCATCAGATTGTCTTCAATCGTCAGATGTTCAAAGCAGTGACGGCCTTCCATTACCTGAATACAACCGCGTTTCACCATCTCGTTTGGCGTAAGTTGATCTATCCTCTCGCCCTTGAACTCAATGCTGCCCTTGGTCACGTCACCGCGTTCTGCGCGCAACAGGTTTGAAACCGCTTTCAATGTTGTGGTTTTGCCGGCACCATTTGCACCCAGCAAAGCTGTAATACCACCCAATGGCACATCCAGCGAAACACCCTTCAACACCAAAATGACGTGATTGTAGATCACTTCAATATTGTTGATCGACAATACGGGTTGTTCGGTTTGCGTTACCGGCTCTTCGGCGGCAAGTGTATCGGCCATGAGGATCGACTTTCGATAAAGTAACTGGGATTAGAAGCCCCGCCTGCGCTGCACAGGCAGGCGGGGCGATATTGCGGAATGTCAGATCAGAGCTGCGCGATCAATTGCAGGTCTGAGTTTGCCACTCGGGTTTGTCAGCCAGATACTTGTCTGCCGCAGCTTCCAGAAGCGGGCGCACAACCGCAGTATCCGGCGCAATCGGATCCGAGATCTTCTCCCAGTCCTTGCCATTCCACTGCTGGATGAACACTGAACCAGCACCTTCGTGATCCTTGCAGGAGCCCTTGATCGCAGCAGTAAAGCCTTCCAGGCCAATTTCCTTCAAACGAGCTTCATTCAGGTCAAACATCTCGAAACCATCACGCAAGTCTGCACCTGTGATGACTTTCTTTCCGGTCTTGGCCTGCGCAGCACGAACGCCTTCGGCGATCAACACGGCGTTGAACAGGCCACGATTGTACAGGACATCGCCGACAAGGTCCTTGCTGGCAACCTGGCTGCCGCCCTTGTCAACCACATGTTTGACTACGTCCTGCAGTGCCGGGAAATCAGTACCGATGCCTGAGAAATTGGCAGATTTGTAACCTTTGCCAGCTTCACCTACCGAGCGCAGGTCAGCATGCGCACCCGACCACCAGTTTCCAATGAACTTGTCCAGCGGATACTTGATCTTGGCTGCTTCCTTCACGGCCGTGGCGTTCATCGCACCCCAACCCCACATGATCATATAGTCCGGACGTTCCTTGCGAACGTTCAGCCACTGAGACCCCTGGTTCTGCATTTCCTTCACACCAACCGGAAACTTGGCAACCGTGAAGCCCTGATCCTTTGCCAGCTGTTCGAGCAGCGGAATAGGCTCTTTGCCGTAGCCAACATCGAGATAGATGAAACCAATTTTCTTACCCTTCAGGCCACCATTGGCGTCGATGTATTTCAGGATTGAAGACAATTGGCTCCAGTAACTCGTCGGATAGGTGAAGGTCCACGGGAACTTCTCGCCAATGGCTGCCGCAGACAAGCCATAGCCCATGGAGAGCACGGGGATCTTGTCAACAGGCGCCTTTGGGATCAGCTGCAGCGTAATGCCGGTCGAATATGGGTTGTACACCAGCGCGCCCTTGCCCTTGGTGGACTCATAACATTCAACACCCTTTTGAGCATTGTAGCCGGTTTCACACTCTTCAACGACGATCTTGACGCCACCGATACCGCCATCGCGTGCGTTCAACATGTTGAAGTAGTCGGCGAAACCGTTCGCCAAAGGTGTACCACCACTGGCAAACGGGCCTGTACGATAGCTTAGAGAAGGCACAAACATTGTGTCTTCGGCCTGCGCCATCTGGGCCGTGGAAAATGCAGCACCAGCCAAAGTGGCAATAGCTACACCAGTCATCAAAAGCTTCTTCATTGGTTTCCTCCCTGAATACCGTCCCGTCGTGGATCCGGTTGCTTTTGCTAAGTTCTGCCATCTGATCCGTACCTCGGATTGATGGCGATTCACATTGTTGTTCCCGATGAATGCCTCATCTGTCAGATCAGGAGTAGGGGAACGGCCACGTCCTGAGTTTCTCTTTTGCGATCTGCCACAACCGGGCGAGACCATGCGGTTCAACGATAAGGAAAAAGATGATCATGGCGCCGATAAGCATGAAATTGATATGTTCGACGGTGGCTGCGTTGACGTCCATCCCCAACGCGCCAGGCAGCGCCCGGATAATGATCGGCAATATCCAGATAAAGGCAGCGCCCATATAGCACCCTATCAACGAACCTAGCCCGCCAATAATGGCCATAAATAGAAACAGGAACGAGTGGTTTATGTCAAAACTCTCCACCTCTGCGGCCCCGAGCCAGAAAAATACGGTCATCGCACCTGCTACACCACAATAAAAAGACGACACCGCAAAAGCGGAAAGTTTGGCATATAAAGGCCTCACGCCCATAAGTTCAGCAGCAATGTCCATGTCGCGGATCATCATCCAGGACCGCCCAATGCGGCCACGGATAATGTTGGATGCAATCCACGTCATGCCAATCACGATTGACAACACCACAAGATAACGGGTGACCGGTTCTGCCGCAGCGCCTGCCAGAACCACACCGAAACCTTCGCGCTGCGGCACTTCGATTGCACCGGAATCATTGTAGTTATAAAGCCAGGGGATGCGGATGAAGGCCCATTCCAGAAAGAACTGCGCAGCCAATGTCGTCACCGCCAGATAAAAGCCCTTGATGCGCAGTGAGGGCAAACCGAACACGATACCCACTGCGGCTGCAAAGAAGCCGGACAGCAACACCATGATGATTATGTTCACATCGGGGAAAATGGTGGTGAGCTTGTAGCAAGAGTATGCGCCCACACCCATGAAGGCGCCGGTTCCCAGCGACAATTGTCCGGTATAACCAACCAGAATATTCAAACCGATGGTGGCAAGCGTAAACACCAGAAACGGTATCATGACTGTTGTAATGAAGAAGTCATTGCCAGCCAGGGGAATTACCACATAGGCAATCACAAGCATCGAGATAATGCCGATCTTGTCTTGCAGGATTGGAAACACCTGGCTGTCGGCTGTGTAGTTCGTCTTGAACTGGCCTACTTCGCGATAAAACATGTCTTTTTTCCCAGCCTAAATCCGTTCGATGATTTTTTCGCCGAACAACCCTTGCGGCCGGAACAGCAGGAAGATCAACGCAATAACATAGGCAAACCAGCCCTCAACACCACTGCCGAGAAGGCTGCCCCAATAAATTTCAAAAAGCTTTTCACCGAAGCCGATCACCAGGCCGCCAACAATGGCACCCGGTATCGAGGTGAAGCCGCCGATAATCAAAACCGGCAGCGCCTTGAATGCCACAATCTGCAGCGCGAATGACACATCCGATTTTGCACCCCACATGATACCCGTGGCAAGCGCCACGATACCGGCTGCGAACCACACAATGACCCAGATCTGATTGAGTGAAATGCCAACCGACAGGGCCGCCTGATGATCATCAGCCACAGCCCGCAGTGCCCGCCCGATACGGGTCTTGTTGAAGAATATCGCCAGTGCCGAGACCAGAATGATCGCCATGATGACGGCCGCCACGTCCAGATGCTCGATGATAACTATGCCGCCGAACGGTTCAAAGGTGGTCGAACCGGTCGGCAGGCCCAGTTCCTCAGCGATCATCGGTTTCGGTTCACCGCCGAAGACATATTCACCAAATCCGATCAGAAAATAATTCAACCCGATGGTTGCCATGAAAAGGATGATATCTTCCTGGTTTACCAGATTGCGCAACACAATTCGCTCTACCAGCCAGGCCAATGCAAACATGGCTCCGATGGTCAAGAACAATGAAATCCAGGCGGGAACTCCCGCCTGATAGAGACCAACCAGGGTAAGCGCGGCAAACACCACCATGATGCCCTGCGCAAAATTGAACACGCCCGACGCTTTGAAAATCAGCACGAAACCCAGCGCAATCAGCGAATAAAGTGTGCCCGCCACAAAACCCGACCACAGAACCTGCAGGAAGAAATCAGGTGCAGAGCCCATCTGCACAAACGGGTCGATCAGTATGTTGTAAAGGATATCCACTATTCCTGTTCCCTCGCCCGTCAGTGTGGCACGCCAAGGTAGGCGTCAATTACATTCTGATCGGAGCTCACCTCCGCCGGCGTACCGTCGGCGATCTTCTCGCCATGATCCAGAACCACCACCCGTGTCGACAAATCCATCACCACGCCCATGTCATGTTCAATGAGGGCGATTGTTGTGCCGAACTGGTCATTCACATCGAGAACGAAGCGTGACATGTCTTCTTTCTCTTCAAGATTCATGCCCGCCATCGGCTCATCAAGCAGCAACAGGTCCGGCTCCATGGCCAGGGCCCGTGCCAGTTCCACCCGTTTCTGCAAGCCATATGGAAGACGGCCAACCGGAGTGCGCCGAATATGCTGGATTTCAAGGAAGTCGATAATCTCCTCGACCCGTTCACGGTGCTCAACTTCTTCCTGCATGGCAGGCCCATACCGCAGCATCTGCCAGAAGAAGTTCTTGTGCATCTTCAGGGTTCGGCCCGACATGATGTTGTCCAGCGTCGACATTCCGTGAAACAATGCAACGTTCTGGAATGTTCGCGCAATTCCCTGAGTTGCCGCAACGTAGGGGCGCATCTGGGTACGTGTATTGCCCTTGAAGGTGATTTCGCCGACCTGCGGATGATAGAATCCGTTGATGACATTCAACATCGAGGTTTTTCCGGCGCCATTCGGGCCAATAATGGCACGAATTTCGCCTTTGTGGATGTTGAAGCTCACATCCTTGATGGCGTGAACACCACCAAAAGAAAGTGAAACATTGCTGATATCAAGCATGACCTCCGGCGCATTGGCCCGGCCATCGGTCGCATCAGCCGGATTCACTGCCATGTTCATTCCGCAGCCTCCTTGAAACCTGCCCGGTCAATGGCATGCAGTTTCATGTCCCGGATTTCCACATCGCCCTCTATGTCACCACGCCTGCCATCTTCAAAGGTGACTTCTGTTTTGATCTTCTGGCGCTTTTTGTTCGGGTCATACAATGCATCGATCAGTACAGCATAGCGCTCGTTGACCAGCGAACGCCGCACCTTGGCGGTGCGGGTAATCTCGCCATCATCCGGATCCAGTTCCTTGTGCAGGATAAGGAAACGCGAAATCTGGGCACCGGCAACGCGTTCTTCGCGAGACAATTCCCCGTTCACCTCGTCCACATGACTCTCGATCATCTTGTAAACGTCAGGGTGGCCGGCAAGTTCCTGATAGCTTGCATAGACGACATTGTTGCGCTCCGCCCACGAGCCGACCGACGTAAGATCAATATTGATGAACGCTGTGACCGTGTCACGACCATCACCAAATGCAACAGCTTCCTTGATATTCGGAAAGAATTTCAACTTGTTCTCGATATATTTGGGTGGGAACAATGTGCCGTCATTCAGCTTGCCCACATCTTTCGCGCGATCGATAATTTTCAGGTGCCCATTTTCATCGACAAAGCCTGCATCGCCGGAATGTACCCAGCCATCTGTGGTTTTAGTATCCCGGGTTGCATCCTTGTTCTTGAAGTACTCGGTGAAGACCCCCGGCGAGCGGAACATCACCTCGCCATTGTCGGCAATCTTGATTTCCACCCCGCCCATCGGCGTTCCCACCGTATCGGCATAGATCTCGCCGTCAGGCTGGCCGGTAATGTAGACCGCTGCCTCGGTTTGCCCGTACAGTTGTTTCAGGTTGATACCAAGCGCCCTGTAATATTTGAAAATTTCCGGCCCGATAGCCTCGCCTGCCGTATATCCAATCCGAACCTTGCTGAGGCCATAGCGGTTTTTCAGAGGACCATACACCATCAAATTGCCAAGCCAGTATTTCAGTCGCGCCATAAATGGCACCGGCTTGCCGTTCAAAATATCTTCGCCATAGTCGCGCGCGACACCCAGAAAATATTCAAACATTTTCTTCTTTATCGCGCTGGCATCCTCCATGGCGACGGTGGTCTGGGTGATCAGGTTTTCGTAAATCCGGGGCGGAGCAAATGCGTAGGTTGTGCCGATCTCGCGTCTGTCGACAATAACCGTTTCCGGGCTTTCAGGGCAGTTGACGCAATAGCCGGAAACATAAGACTGGGCATAGGAGAATATATGGTCGCCAACCCACGCCATCGGTAGATAGGCAATGACTTCTTCTTCCTCGGTGAGATCATCAAAATCCTCAGCCGTTTGAGCAGCCCACACGCAGGCGCCTTGTGTCAGCACTACCCCTTTGGGGCGACCCGTGGTGCCAGAGGTATACAAGATTATGGCTGTATCATCTGCCTTGCCTTTGGCAATTTCGCTTCGCCAGACTTGATCGTGATCGCTGCTTTCGCGCCCAATTTCCTGAACCGCCTCATAGGAACGCACACCTTCGACATCGTAGTTCTGCAAACCACGTTCCTCATCGAAGACAATTTCCTTCAGATCTTTGTAGGTTTCACGAATTTCCAGAAGCTTGTCGACCTGCTCCTGATTCTCAACGATGGCAAACCGTGCCCCGGCGTGATCCAGAACATAGCCCATCTCTTCAGCAACCGAATCCTGATAAACCGGAACTGGTATTGCCCCCAAGGACTGGGCGGCACAAATCGCCCAATACAACCGTGGTCGGTTGTCACCGACAATGGCGATACGGTCACCACGTTTAAGTCCCATTGACCGCAGTCCCATGGCCAGGTCGCGGATTTCCACAAGTGTTTCAGCCCACGTCCAGGTTTGCCAGATCCCAAGGTCCTTTTCACGCATCGCAGGACGAGCCCCGTGCGTCTGGGCATTTCGTAATAACAGTTTTGGAATAGTGTCGTGCACCGACGCGTCTTGCGCTTCAGCATTCATATGTCATTTCCACCCTGACCAGCAGCTTTACCAAGCCGCAAGTTCAATTCCAGTTACCGGTCTTTTGCCGACGATTGCTGGCGAGTGTGCCGAAAAAAAATGCCGCGCACCAGTACTGAGTTGACAGACAGCCCATATTCTTGTGTTCTATGGGCTCAGAAAGCATTATGTTGCCGGTTTGCTCACGAGCCGTAGTCTTTCAACCCTTCAATATCCAGCACCTTCAACCCGGTCGGCAATAGTGTAATCAGGCCGTCATTGGCGAGAGTCTGCAATGATTTGTTGGTGATTTGACGGGAAATGCCGGCAAAAAGACCCAGGTCTTCCTGTGGCATTTCAATTTCTGCGAGTGTGCGGGGAAACAGCACAGGATTATACATTGCCGCTATGGTGTGCGCCAATCGCACAACGGCGCTGCTGGTTCTATCACGGCTGACAATGGCAATGAACTGTCCCAGCCGTTCATTCAAGAGCTGCACAAGGAAACGATTGAAGCCAACAGAATTCGCAAACAGCCAGCGAAACGTATCACCGCGCATGATCGCAACGTCGGCATCGGTGACCGCGACAACATCGTAACGGCGAGGTTCATCCTTGATTATCGAACCTTCGCCAAACCATCCTCCGCCCAAAATGGCCGATACGCCGGCTACCTGACCGGTATCTGACACATGTCCGACCCGCAAAACACCGCCAATCACACCGTGCCAGGCATCTACACGATCAGAAAAGTGCGCCACATGCTGGCCACGTTCAAACACTTTCATTCTGACACCTGACGCTGCATGCGCCAGTTCATCCTGTGTCAGGGCATCGGCCCAGACCGCGATGTCAGTCAGTTCTTGTGGGGTCATGCTTTCGCCGTCCTGACCTCTTCGCTCATTCAGCAGCCAGGAACACCGGAGCCCTGGATTTGCCAGCCTTGAATGCATCAAGCAAGGTCGCTTCACGCGTTTTGGCATCGACAATATGGCGTTCTTTCACGTGTCCATAGCCGCGGATATCTTCAGGCACCGACGCAATTTCAACTGCAAGGTCGAGATTTGCAGGCTTGAGCCCTGGCAACATCAAGGCAATGGTGTCGCGATAATCAGTAATCAGCCGACGTTCCATTTGACGCTCCCCGGTACGACCAAACGGATCAAAAGCTGTGCCTCGCAGGCCTTTGAGCTTGGCCAGAATTGAGAAAGCCTGCATCATCCAGGGGCCGAATTCCTGTTTCCGCAAATGCCCGGTCTCCGGATCACGCTTGGCCAGTAAAGGCGGCGCAAGATGATGACGTACCTCGTATTCACCCTTAAACTTTGCAGCGACAGATTTCGCGAACGATCCATCTGAGTACAGCCGCGCCACTTCATACTCATCCTTGTAGGCCATCAGCTTGAAGAGATAGCGTGCTACGGCCCTGGCAAGCTTTTCCGAACCTTTCACCACCGCGGTTTCCCGGGTTCTCACCTGATCGACAAAACTTCTATAACTTTTCGCATAATCAGCATTTTGATAGGCAGTCAGAAAATCTGCCCGCCGATCGATTTCATCATCCAGGGTCTTCTGCTTTTCCTCACTGCGTTCAGCTCCTGCCGACAGCACCGCCTCGACAGCTGGCAAGTCCTGCGCAGCCCGCCTGCCCCACAAGAACGCCTGCTGGTTCATTTTTATGGCCACACCATTTAGTTCAATAGCGCGGTTGATGGCTTCTTCAGATACCGGGATCAATCCCTGCTGCCAGGCGTACCCGAGGGTGAACAGGTTGGACGCTATGGAATCTCCCATCAACGCGGTCGCCATGCGTGTGGCATCAATAAACCTGGTCGCACCTCTTTTCGTACGAGCTTCTATCTGCACCTGCATTTGCGAACCCGGCAGCTTGAAATCCGCGTCACGGGTAAACTGGGCCGGCATCACTTCATATGAATTCACCACCGCATGGGTGCGAGACCGCGATGCACCCGATAAAATCCGTTCTGACGCCGAGGTGACGATATCGCAACCCAGCAGGACATCTGCACCTCCTGCGGCAATGCGAATGGACGCAATCTCATCCTGAGTTTCAGCCAGCTTCAGGTGGGTCACCACCGCACCGTTTTTCTGCGAAAGCCCAGCCATATCAATCATGGCGACACCTTTGCCGTCCAGCGTTGCCGCCATGCCGATCAGATGTCCAATGGTCACAACGCCCGTGCCACCGATCCCGGTAATCATAACCGCCCAGGGCTGATCGAGAGTTACCTGCTTTGGTTGCGGCAAAACCGGAAACGGTGTTGCCTCTGCATCGACCGGCCGTGACAAACCCTTGATCAGTTCGCCGCCTTCTATGGTGACGAAACTCGGGCAGAAACCCCTCAGACAGGAAAAATCCTTATTGCATGCTGACTGGTCGATCTGGCGTTTGCGGCCAAACTCGGTTTCCTTGGGCGCAATAGCCACGCAATTGGATTGCACGCCACAGTCACCGCAACCCTCACACACCAGTTCATTGATAAATACCCGCCGGTCAGGGTCGGGAAATGTGCCGCGCTTGCGACGCCGGCGCTTTTCCGCTGCACAGGTCTGGTCATATATGATGCTGGACACGCCCTCTACCTGCATCATTTCTGTCTGTACCGATTGCAATTCAGACCGGTGATAAATACTCACATGTTCCGGGAAGCCCGCATTCGACGGATACTTCCATGGCTCATCGGTTACGATTGCAATGCGTTGCACGCCTTCAGCCCGCACCTGCCGGGCAATCTGCGGTACACTAAGCCCGCCTTCATGGGGCTGACCGCCGGTCATGGCGACAGCATCATTGAACAAGATCTTGTAGGTCATGTTCACACCCGATGCGACGGCTGCCCGAATGGCCATTAAACCGGAGTGATTGTAAGTGCCGTCACCAAGGTTCTGAAACACATGTTTGCGGGTTGAAAACGGCGCCTCACCTACCCAGTTGGCGCCTTCGCCGCCCATGTGTGTAGCGCCTTCCGTATTGCGCTCCGGGATATACTGCACCATCCAGTGACAACCGATACCTGCATAGCCGCGTCCACCTTCCGGCAGCACAGTTGACGAATTGTGTGGGCAGCCGGAACAGAAATATGGCATGCGCTCGGCAAGGTTTGGCGAGTTGCTCACATTACCCATCGAAGCCTTGATGACACCAAGCTTCTCTTCAATCTGCTTCGCCCTGCGTTTCTTCAGCAGCCGCTCAGCAATCGCAATGGCAATCTGATTGGGTTCCAACGTGCCCCAGGCCGGAAACAGGGTCTGGCCCTTTTCATCTTTTTTGCCGATGACTATCGGCGCTTTTGTGTCATTGCAAAGTTGTTCGCGAATTTGGCTTTCCAGCAACGAACGTTTTTCTTCGACAACGATAACGAGGTCAAGATTCCTGGTGAAGTCCTCTACGATCTGCGGATCAAGCGGCCAGACCATGGCAACTTTCAACAGTCGTAAACCCAGTTTTGATGAAGCCACCTCGTCGATGCCCAGATCGTCAAGTGCCTGGCGCACGTCCAGATAACTCTTTCCGGTCGATACAACGCCGATTTTCGGCGCCTTGCCGCCGGACAGGACAATCTTGTCGAGCTTGTTGGCCCGTGCAAAAGCAACGGCAGCATACCGTTTGTGGTTGTGCAACCGGTATTCCTGTTCAAACCGATCATCAGACGGGCGAATGTTCAATCCACCCTCGGGCATTTCAAAGTCTTTGGGCAAATTTATCCTGATACGATCAGGAGATCCATCAGCTATCCCGGCGGATTCGATATTGTCATGCACACATTTCAGGCCAACCCAGCAACCGGAGTAGCGTGACAGTGCAAATCCGTAAATGCCGTAGTCGAGTATTTCCTGAAGCCCGGCAGGATGCAGGATCGGGATCATGGCATCCATCATGGCAAATTCCGACTGGTGCGGGACCGTGGAACTTTCAGCTCCATGATCATCACCCATCAACGCCAGCACGCCACCGTGTTTGGAGGTTCCTGCTGAATTGGCGTGGCGAAGCGCATCGCCTGATCGATCGACCCCGGGCCCTTTGCCATACCATATTGCAAACACGCCATCATAGGCGCCCTCGCCACGCATTTCAGCCTGCTGGGCTCCCCAAATAGCTGTCGCGGCCAAATCCTCGTTGATCCCGGGTTCAAACCGGACATTTGCCGGTTGGGTATACTTCACCGCCTTCATGAACTGCTGGTCGAGCCCTCCGACCGGTGAACCGCGGTAGCCTGTTACATAACCGGCTGTGTTCAGCCCGGAGCGCTCATCACGCAAGTGCTGCATCAATGTCAGCCGCACAATCGCCTGTGTGCCCGTCAGAAATATGTGAGATTTCGAAAGGTCGAATTTGTCGTCGAGCTTTACCGGCTTCAGTGCCATTACTCATACTCCATATAATTCGAAAAGGTCAGTAATGCTGACATATTTTCCTGCCACGCGTCAATTCAACTTTCATTACAAGTCTGTGGGAAAGTCAGGCGATCAGCAAGCACCCTGCCCGCCTGATGAAACTACTTGCCGAAATACAGCGAATGTTTTAGAAAATCCGCCACGGGGTTTTACTGGCCACCCCGTCAGGCAAGCCGCCCAAGCGCCGTTCTTTCTACTATGGAGGGAACCCGCAATTATGGGCGACTTTTTTATTTCCGCTGAAGATCTTTCTCACCGGTTGGCAACAGCCGAGCCTGTTCGCATTTTTGATGTTCGCAGACCACCTGCCATCGAACCTGATTCCAGATTTCTGCCAGGCAGCCGCTGGCGCAATCACCTTGATGTCCTTGATTGGGCACGAGGCATGTCTCGTGATGACCTGATCGTGCTGAATTGCATGCACGGGCATAATGTTTCGCAAATCGCCACGGCCTTGCTGAGGGAAAAGGGCTGCAACGCCCGCGCCTTGGCAGGTGGCGTGGCCGGGTGGATTGAAGCCGGCTTTCCAACCATAGGTCAAAGTGCACTTTGCCCGGTAGATGCCAAGCCGGGAATATGGGTGACACGCATTGATCCCAAGATCGACCGTGTCGCCTGCCCCTGGCTGATATCGCGCTTCATTGACCCGGATGCGGTGTTTCACTTCGCAGAAGCCGAATGGGTTATCGATATTGCAGGGGAGCTCGGCGGCATCGCCTTCGATACCCCGGGCGCGGTCATTGAACATGATGGTGAACTTTGCAGCTTTGACAATTTGTTGCGCGAATTTGATCTGAATGATCCGGTTCTGGCACAATTGGCGGTCATCGTGCGTGGTGCCGACACAGGCAGAAACAATCTCGCCCCCGAAGTGGCGGGACTGTTGTCAATCATGCTGGGAAATTCCATTTTGGGCAAATCCGATCGTGATGTCATGCGGCTTGGGTTTCCGGTTTACGATGCACTTTATGCGCATCTCAAACTGGACGGTAGCGAAAGGCACGGCTGGCAAGCGATGTCAGACTGAGGGGCAATGGGAATGTCAGACGTAACCGAAACCTCGTTTCGCGATGCCACGCGGGTCTTTGCCCGCATAGGCTGCCTGTCTTTCGGGGGCCCTGCAGGTCAGATAGCCCTGATGCACCGTGAGCTGGTTGAACAGCGGCCCTGGCTGAGCGAGCAGGAATATCTGCGAGCCCTGAATTTCTGCATGTTGCTACCCGGCCCCGAGGCCATGCAGCTGGCCACCTACGCCGGGTGGCGCCTGCACGGGGTACGCGGCGGATTAATGGCTGGGCTGCTGTTTGTGCTGCCGGGCGCAGCGGTGGTTCTCTTGATCTCGGTGCTGTATTCGCAATTCGGCAAGTTGCCGCTGATCGAAGCCATTTTCTTCGGTGTCAAGGCTGCCGTACTGGCCATCGTCCTGGAAGCCCTGGTCAAGGTCTCGCGCCGGGCACTGAACATGCCATGGCACTGGATCGTTGCCGTTGCGGCTTTCCTTGCCCTGTTTGTATTCAACATACCCTTTCCCGCCGTCATAGCGGTTGCAGGTATTACCGGTTATCTGATGACAAAGGCCAATGAGGCAGGCACAGCCCTGCAGCAGGTCACCCCTGTACCGGTGTTAAAGACGGTGAGCACCATTCTGACTTGGCTGGTTATCTGGCTTGCGCCGGTCGCAGTCATCGCCTTGGCAATATATCCGGATCACCTGCTGGTATCCGTCGGATTGTTCTTTTCCAAACTGGCCGTTGTTACATTTGGTGGCGCTTATGCCGTTTTGGCGTACATGGGCCAGCAGGCGGTGGAAAATCATGGCTGGCTGACCGCGCGGCAGATGGTGGACGGACTGGGTCTGGCGGAAACCACACCTGGACCCTTGATCCTGGTAACGGAGTTCGTGGGCTATATGGCCGGATTTCGTGCATCGGGCCTGCAGGGGTCAGTCACAGGCGGACTGGCGACAGCGACGATGGCTCTTTGGGTAACATTTGCGCCGTGTTTCTTGTGGATATTTGCTGGTGCACCCTACATCGAGCGTCTCGCCAACATGCCCAGACTGTCGGGAGCGCTCAGCGCCATCACGGCCGGCGTTGTCGGTGTAATTGCCAATCTTGCCTTGTGGTTTGGCTTGCACGTGCTGTTTGGTGATTTGACCAAGATCGAGGCCGGTCCGGTAACAATGACCTGGCCAGTGTGGTCGAGCATCAGCTTTGCAGCGGTTGCTTTGTTTGTCGTGTCGGCCGTGATGTTATTGAAGTTGCACGCCGGTCTGGCAAGAACACTGTTCGTGTGTGCGGTTCTCGGGGCAATAGTCGGATGGCTGTCCTGATTGCTTACATATCCAATACGAAGACATGCAACAGTATCGCACGATAGCCACTGCGCATGTTGAACGCGCCGGACACATCCAGATAATCATCAAGACGGGTGATCTGCCGGCCGTTACTGTCGACATAAAAGGCGTTTCGGATACGTTCCGGGTGCAAGTAGCGACGTTCGACGTTTGCAGAATGGCCGTCATCAGGATCATGCAGAATGATCACGTCGCGATCAGTTGCGCCTTTCTCGTTGACCCCGAAACCCGCCATAATAGTCATGTGGCCGCCAATTCGTTGAAGGTCGCTTGACCGGTTTCCTTCCTTGAAGAAACCGACCGAAATCCAGACACCTGCGCCATTGGCAAACTCCGACCTGATCTTGTACATGTCAGGCGCACCGACATTATTGCGTGTCACATTGCGAAATCGCCACGGACCATGTGCTTCTATAGACGCGCTGTAACCTGATTGTTTGATAAATGACGACAGGCCATTGACGAACTTTTGCAGATTAGTGCCGCCTTTCGGCGCCGTGGACATCAGACTGCTGCTACCTAATTCGGAGGCAACGCTGGAAACCTTTTCAATTGTGCTCAGCCCTTTGATGGGCAGCAGGTTTTTGTAACCACGGTGTTCCGCAAGCCAAACCAGAACATTCGCCGAGGCAACCGGCACACAGTACTTGCTGCCGCCATTGGGCAGGCCCAGTCGTCGGTCGGTCTGCGAAAAATCCGGCATTCTATCCAGCCGCGACGTATCGTACGCAGCAGCACGTACTTCACCCGTCACGCTTGCCAGCGCGACCCAGGTCGCAGTGGCCACCGCCAGGACAATGTCAATCATTCGGCCAAGAACCATTTTCTTGCAAAATCCCTTACAGAAATCCTGCAATCAGCATACCCCGCCCACTACCAAGCCGAGCCTAATGAGGTAGTTACAATTTTAGCTATTATTCCGGTCACTGACCGGCCAGTCCCAGAAATCAATACCGCGTTTCTGATAGTGGCGCGACAGCACCATCTTGTGGACTTCCGATGCGCCATCTACCAGCCGGGCACACCGGGCATATCGGTAAATCCACTCCACCACGGTGTCTTCGGAGTATCCCTTGGCGCCCAGCAACTGCAGGGCCGTATCGGCCGCATTGTGCAGTGTATCGGCAACATGAACCTTCGCCATCGACACTTCTCTTTGAGCCCTGTCGCCCTGATCGATCAGCCATGCCGCATGCATGGTCAGCAGTTTGCCTTTCTGTATGTCAGCTGCCACGTCGCCCATCATGATCTGAATGGACTCCCGTTCAACCAGTTTCGACCCGAACGCTTCGCGAACTGAGACGTAGTCATTGGCCACTTCCATGCAGCGTTTCGCCATACCGAGCCAACGCATGCAATGGGTGAGACGTGCCGGGCCAAGGCGTATCTGGGTCAGTCTCAACCCATCACCCTCTTCCATAAGCCGGTTGGCCATTGGTATCTCCAGCCCATCAAACTCAAGCTCACAAACGCCACCGTGCTCGTCCGGCCCCATGTTGCCGATCCGGCGGACAATCCGCCATCCGGGATCATCCTTGTGAAACAGAAAGGCCGAAAGGCCATTGCGGGGATCGTCTGACGTCCGCGCCACCAGGATGAAGTGAGAGGCAACGGCGGCGCCGGAAATGTACCATTTGCGCCCGGAAATGACATAACGATCATTCTTGCGCTCAGCCGTGGTTAGCATCATGCCTGCAGGGTCAGATCCCGACCCCGGCGCCGGTTCAGTCATTACGAATGACGAACGAACCTCGCCGTCAATGATCGGCTGAAGCCACTTGTCCTTCATATCTTCGCTGGCCAGTACCTTGTTGAGGACCGACATATTGCCATCATCAGGTGCCTGGCAATTCAGGATCACCGGGCCAAAAATGGACCGCGCCGCTTCTTCGTAAAACACCGCCCATTCAGCAACACTCAACCCCAGGCCACCGCGATCTTTCGGCATTTGTGGTGCCCATAGACCCTCCTTGCGAGCTTTTTTCCGCATCGTCTTCAACAGCGACAGGCGGATGTTTTCAAACTCGTTGAAATTTTCCTTGTTCTCTTCGAGCGGCAGCACTTCGCCCGCGATGAAGTCTCGTACCCTCAACCTGAGCTTGTCGAGTTCCGGTGTAATTGTGAAGTCCATTACTCTGCCTTTCCGGCTTTCAAGAAATTATGCCTGCATGAACCGGCGACTAGTCAACCGGCAGGAGATGCCCGCCATCCACCACCACCGTGGTTCCGGTCATGTAACCGGATGCCTTGTTTGAAGCCAATAACAGCAAGGTTCCATCCAGATCGGAAACATCACCGATGCGCCGCTGCGGAATACGCTTGATCAGCGCTGCACTATCGTCAGATTCAAAGTATTGCCTGTTGATCTCGGTCAATATGTAACCGGGCGCAATACTGTTGACACGAATGTTGTAGCGGGCGAATTCGAGCGCCAGATTTCGGGTCAACTGCAACACAGCTCCTTTGGATGCAGCATAGGCGACAACCGTGCGCGCTGCTCTGAAAGACAGCACGGAAGCGATATTGATGACATTGCCTGCACGACCGGCTTCTTTCATCCGGCGCGCTGCTTCCTGCGCTGCAAACCACACACCGTCCAGATTGACTGACATGACTTTGCGCCAGTCGTCAGGTGTCACATCGAACACTGCCTTGTTGCCGGCCACACCCGCATTGTTGACAAGAATTGTGACCGTCCCGAAAACCGCCTCGGCCACATCGAACGCACCGGCAATTGCACTCTGGTCAGCCACATCCAGCTCCAGGGCATGAGCCTTGCCACCTGCAGCCGCAATCCGGTCAACCAGGGCATGCAGCCTGTCGACCCGCCGTGCCGCTACCACAACGCTGGCGCCGTGTGCGGCCAGTACTTCAGCAAATCGTTCTCCCAGCCCGGAAGACGCCCCGGTGACCAGAGCCACTTCTCCCGACAGGTCGAACAATTCGCTGGCGTGCATGTTATCCCCGTCAGAAACTCAGCGATACATCAGTGTGATACGACATGCAGGCAGCAACGTTGAGCGCTATGTCTTCTGGCAACCGCCTGAGCGAGCGCAAACCTATCGTGTCCCTGATCGCTGCTTCGTACTTGACGAGGCCATCGCCAAGTTCCGCTTTGGCGGCAGTGCGCCACCTCACCTGATCCTCGTACACCCGGCTGGTCTCCACCAGCAGGTTCTTCAGTTCCGGCAAATCGTCAGGTGATCTGGAAGCATGACGCGATACCTTGCGCAGAGCCTTCCTGATATCATTGGTCCCGGCAATCGGGCTGAGTTTCACATTCAGGGCTTTCGCTGCTTCTTCCACAGCCGTCGCATCACCAGCATTGGCAAGTTCTGACAATGCCGCAAAATCCGGGGCCACCTCACCGAGAGCCACGGTTGTCTCAAGAATATTCACGAGTTCCATAACCGGTTTGTATGACTGGTCGGTGTTGCGCCTGTATGTAGTCCGGGCCTTCTTGTCCGCGTTCAGCAGCACTTTGAAAGCCTTGTTTTTTTCAGTCCAGTCTGCGGGTATCTGAGCCTCTAGCTCTGTGATCTTGGAAGCGTCTTTGTCGATCAATGCCTGCAAACGTTCGCGCGCAGCTTTTGCTGCGTCGTCATCACCTCGGGTACGGCTCAGTTCAGTGCGAAGATGCTTCAGTTCTGCTTGTGCCTTTCGGACATCACGCTGAATTTCACGCACCCGAATATGCAATGGCGAATAGGCGGGTACCGCCTGTTTCAATGTTACTTCAGTTGCCTTTATGTCATCCAGTAACTTGAAGGTGTCTTCTGCTTTGTTGAGGCTGTCGGTGAACGATTTTGCGAGCTTCGGCGGCAAGCTCGAAACGTTCAGAGCCTTTGCGTCGCCAATCGCCGACCTTATGCGGTCGCCATCGCTCTGAAATTGGGTAAATACTGTTTCTTCTATGCAGGTCTGTAGTTTCGGGTTGACTGGCGGCGGTGCCTGTTCGCCCAACAGTGACAATCTGGTTGGCAGATAGTTCACCAGGTTGGGCAGGTAACCAACGATTCCCAGCGCTAGCAACTGCAATGCAATAAAGGGTATCACGCCCTTGTAGATTGACGTTGTCTTGACTGCAGGAGGCGCCACACCGCGCAGATAGAACAACGCAAATCCAAACGGCGGCGTAAGGAACGAAGTCTGGATATTCAGGCCTATCATCACGCCCAGCCAAACTGCCGTGATATTCGCCTGAGGATCAGCCAGCAGGATCGGTGATACGATTGGCACCACGACCACGGCGATCTCGATGAAATCCAGGAAAAAGCCGAGCAGGAAGATCACGGCCATGACAATAATGAACTGGGCCCAGAAACCACCTGGCAAGCTGGTCAGAAACTCCTTGACCAGCTCTTCACCGCCAAATGCCCGAAACGCTGCGGTCAACATGGCAGCACCCAGCAGGATGATGAATACCAGCGATGTGGTCTTGGCGGTGTCAATCATTACACCATGCAATGTCTTGTCTATCCGCAGCGCGCGCAGACCACTCCACACCAGCGCAACAATCAACGCACCAAGTGCGATCACACCCAGGCCAATTCCGAGTGCATCTGTCGATGTCTGGATATTCTTCACATTCATGCTGAACTGCGATGACAGCACGAAAATGCAGATCACTGCCGCCATCGCCAGCAAGGCCGGCCAATAGGCGCGGGGCTCACCTTCCTTTAACCGGTAACCTGCCATGATCATGGCACCGGCGGCGCCGATGGCACCTGCCTGATTAACCGTCGCAACACCTGCAATGATAGAACCCAGCACAATGAAGATCAGCACGAGTGGCGGCACCAGCGTAATCATTGCCTTGGTAATCAGGGTCCGGTCATAACCACCTTCCAGCGGCACAGCCGGCGCAAGCTTCGGCCTGGTCAGCGCCAGTACAAGAATAAACGACATGTACAGTCCAACCAGCACCAGCCCCGGAATAAACGCTCCCAGGAACATGTCCCCGGCGCTGGTAGAGGTGACTGCGAATTCCGACGGCATGGAAAATTCGCCGGTGGTGGCTTTGTACAATGACTTGCGTGCCGTATCCGCCTGATCAACCGCACTGGCCAGCTGGTCGGCCAGGATAATCAACACAATGGACGGCGGGATGATCTGCCCCAGCGTCCCGGAGGCGGCAATCGTTCCTGTTGCAAGCGAGTGGGAGTAATTGTTACGCATCATCACCGGAAGCGAAATCAATCCCATTGCCACGACGGTTGCACCCAATATGCCGGTGGTAGCAGCCAACAGCGCGCCGACGAACACAACGGATATCCCGAGGCCACCGGGAATCGGGCCGAACAACTGGGCCATAGTGACAAGCAGGTCTTCTGCTATTTTCGACCGTTGCAGCATGATGCCCATAAAGACAAACAGCGGAATGGCGATCAGCGTATCTCGCTCGACCTCCCAGTAAATACCGCGGAAATTGGTGACACCCGCGCTCAACCACTGCGACGGAGAGCCTTGGGCAAAGTAGGCAGCGCTGTCACCGGCAAACAGATAGCCGGATAAAGCGGCAGCGCAGATGGTTAGAATAGCTGCGCCTGGCAGTGCAAAGGCTACCGGATAACCTGACCCGAGCGCTGTTGCCATAACCAGCACAAGCATTGCAAGAAAGAAGAGTTCCATATCCGATTTGCCCTTAAAGCAGCTGACTTGTCAGTTTAGTGTCCGCCCGCATCGGCGACCTTTCGCTTGCCCGGTTCTCGGCGCTGGTCGGCAACGGCATCAAGCAGATAGCCGGCAAACTGCACCATCATGGTCACCGCAAAAACCGCCAGGAATCCAGCCATCATGTACTTCACATACATGCCAAAACCCGACTGCGAGACTTCAAAGTTAAGCAATGGAGAGTTGATCACGCTGGCCTTGCCTTCCATCCCGAACCACAGGACAACAAAACACAAGGACATGCCCAGCAAGATCGAGCCAACGTGATTGACAACACCCTTGGCCTTCTCGCCGAACCCGGCATAGAGCACGTCCACACGCACGTGGCCTTCCTCGATCAAGGTATAGGCACTGGCAAAAAGAAACAGGGCGGCGTACCAGAACCGCACGAGGTCACCCATGTAGGCCTGCTCGTAAGAGAAGATAAATCGGGTGAATACAATCATCAGTTCCGCGATGACGACCAGCAATGCCAGCCACATGAACCCCAACGTTCGGGTGACAGCGGCAATGACAAATGAAATCAACAACAAGGGAACATGCACCCAGATCCCGCGGAACACAGGTCTGCCCAACTCCGCCGTCAGACTGCTGCCCACAACGTTTTCAAGCAAGCCTTCGACTCGCAAAAACGAAATAAACGCGTCAGCCAGCCCAACCAGCAGAACGGAAAAAAACGCCCAGCGTATGATATAGGCCGTCAGCGCATACAGTCGATTGGCGTCAGCGCGCAATGGCAGTTGCCGGGAGTTGTGCACATACCAGATCGCCCCACCGAGGCCCGCCGCGTACAGCGCCACCTGCAACCAGGCAAGCGCACCACCGCCTGATGCCGCTGCAGCGGCTCCTGGCCAGTTGAACCAGTAGGTCAGAAAATTGTTAAAAAGAAAAACGAACATCAAGAATGTGACGGTCCATGAAAACACCCGCCAGCCCAGCGTCGATGCCGACGCCTCATATGTTTGGTCGCTCACTGTCAGCACCCGCCCTTGATCACCCCTAATAATCCCTCAATTTGAGACGCCCTGTCCTCTTGCACGGGAATTTTGCGGCGCCCGGGTGGAACGGAAATTCCTGTTCCACCCGGTTTCTTGTCTGCAATATCTGAAACCTGTTTACAGGCCCAGAACGCGGTTACGTTGCTGGAAGTAGGCACCTTCAGACAGTTTCATCCAGCCGCCAACATCTGTACGCGCAGCAACAAAGCTTTCATGCGTGCGCTTTGCCAGATCAGAATGTGCCACAGTTTCCGCAAACACTTCTTCAGCTGCCACACCGAAGCTGTCATAGATTTCATCATTGAATTCGCGAAGTTCGACACCGTTTTCCTTAACCAGCTTGGTCAGGAATGTGCCGTTGTTTGCATTATACTCGGACATCGAGAATGTGTGCTCTTCGCCAGCTGCCGCCCTGATGATTTCCTGATCGGTTTTACCCAGATCTGACCACCACTTTTCGTTCATGCCCAGAGACAGGGTCGAACCGGCTTCATGCATACCGGGATAGTAGTAGTATTTGGCTGCTTCATAGAACTTCATGAAGTAGTCATTCCACGGGCCGACCCATTCGGTTGCATCAATTGCACCGGACACGAGGTTTTCATAAATCTGGCCGCCTGGAAGTGATACCGGGGATGCACCCAGTTTTGCCATGACGTCGCCGCCAAGGCCCGGAATGCGCATTTTGAGACCCTTGAGGTCATCAGCCGAGTTGATTTCCTTGTTGAACCAGCCACCCATCTGAACGCCGGTGCTGCCGGACATCAGGCATTTTAGGCCAAACCCTGAGGCAACTTCGTCCCACAAGGCCTGACCGCCCATGTGGTTGATCCAGGCGTTCTGTTCATTGTGGGTCAGACCAAACGGTACTGAGGTAAAGTACGCCCAGGCCGGATGCTTGCCCTTCCAGTAGTAATCTGCTGCGTGGTAGGCTTGTGCATTGCCCGACGCGACTTCGTCGAACGAGTCAAAAGCGCCAACACGTTCACCGGCAGAAAAATACTGCACGTTAATGCGGCCTTCAGTCAGCTCACCGATGCGGGCAGCAAGACGCTGCGCACCTGTGCCCAGCCCCGGAAAGTCCCGTGGCCAGGTAGCAACGATGACCATGTCCTTCTTGGCTTGCGCGATAGCAGGCGCCGACAGAGTGGCAGCTGCTGCTGCGGCACCTGTAGCGATACCTGCAGACTTGATAAACTTACGACGATCCATTCGGATACTCCCTTGTGTTCGAATAGCACTGTTCGACCGGAACAGGCATAATTTAAGGATCAAACCCGTCCCGTCGTGACCCGCTCGATCCTCAAAGCCGACCCTTTCGGTCCGCGTACTCCGAATAAACCCCAAACTTTTCACAGATACAACAGCAAGATGCAGTTTTTCAGATGACATTACGGCAATGTGGTGAACGCCAACGCTGTTGATCCACTGGGCAAATTCGTCATCGAGAAACTGTTGGACACGACGCCTATCACCAGTTTACCAAAGTGTCATTCGTTTTCAGGATTCATCCCATGTCAACCAGACACAGACCACCTCTTGTTGGAGTGCCCGCCGATGTATCGGAAAAGGATGGGCTGCACTTTCACTCAGCCGGAGACAAGTATATCCGTGCGCTCATGGACTGTTCGGGAGCATTGCCGGTCATCATACCGGCAGCCGACGGTGGCCTGAATCTGGATCACCTGCTGGACAGGCTTGACGGCGTCCTGGTAACCGGCGCCACGTCCAATGTCCACCCACCCAATTTCGGCACCCACCCCAGCCCCGATCATGAACCATACGACCTGCTTCGCGACGGCCTGACCCTGCCGCTGATCCGGGCAGTAGTGGATCGAGGCATGCCGCTGTTTTGCATTTGTCGCGGTTTTCAGGAGTTAAACGTAGTGTTTGGCGGCACACTGGGCACCGAGATCCAGAACAAATCCGGCAATCTCGACCACCGCGGCGGGGACAGCAGCGAGATCGAGGTGCGTTACGGTCCAGCCCATCCGATCGCTATTGAACCGGCCAGCATATTGCACTCAATCCTGAAGAAATCAGGGACAATCGTGAACACGGTACACCGTCAGGGCATTGCAAAGCTGGGTAACGGTCTGAAAGTCATCGCGCGCGCGCCGGACGGCACCATTGAAGCCGTGACGGTTGCTGGCAATAAGGATAATTTTGTTCTGGCCGTACAATGGCACCCCGAGTACCGGGCGAAGGACAACCCCGACTCCGTTCGCCTGTTCCAGGCATTTGGCGAGGCCATGCAGAGATACAGCCGGCTTCGCGACCAGATCGATGCATCAAACGGCTGACCGATGCTGCGTCATTCCTGTCACATGGTGCATGCAGTCGCGACAAAAAGATACCGGCAGCAGACCCTAGATTTTCCGGTCAGTCTATTTTACCAATCTGCCTAGCCTGATGCGACGCCGGAGAAGACATGCCCATAATCACTTGTATTGAAGATCTCAGAGCGCTGGCTGAACGCCGCGTTCCACGCATGTTCTACGATTACGCGGATTCCGGTTCCTACACCGAGGGAACCTACCGCGCGAATGAAACTGATTTCTCCAAGATCAAACTGCGTCAACGCGTGGCAGTAGACATGGACAATCGCACAACAAGAACAAAAATGATCGGTGAAGACGTGGCCATGCCGGTTGCGATTGCGCCAACCGGGCTGACCGGCATGCAACATGCCGATGGGGAGATTTTGGGCGCGAAGGCCGCGGAAAAATTTGGTATCCCGTTTACGCTTTCCACCATGTCCATCTGTTCGATTGAGGACGTGGCGGAACACACCACCAAACCGTTCTGGTTTCAGTTGTACGTTATGCGCGACAGGGAGTTTTCAGAAAACGTTATTGACCGGGCCAAGGCAGCTGGATGTTCCGCGCTGGTGTTGACGGTCGACCTGCAATTGCTGGGTCAGCGGCACAAGGATCTGAAAAACGGCTTGAGCGCACCGCCGAAATTGACCATCGCCAACATGATCAACATGGCAACCAAGCCGCGCTGGGGGCTCGGGATGCTGGGGACCCGGCGTCACACGTTCCGCAACATTGTTGGCCACGCCAAGGGTGTCGATGACATTTCATCACTCAACAGTTGGGCCAATGAGCAATTTGACCCCCAGCTCAACTGGAAAGACCTGGAATGGATCAAGAAGCGTTGGGGTGGCAAACTGATCCTGAAAGGCATTATCGATCCTGAAGATGCGAAAATGGCGCTGAAGGTCGGCGCCGATGCCCTTATTGTTTCAAACCATGGTGGCCGCCAGCTTGACGGGGCCGTGTCGTCCATCTCGGCGCTGCCCTCAGTCATCGATGCGGTGGGAGACAAGATTGAAGTCCACATGGATGGCGGCATCCGAACCGGTCAGGATGTATTGAAAGCAAAGGCGCTGGGGGCTGCCGGAACCTATATAGGCCGGGCATTTTTGTACGGGCTTGGCGCAATGGGTGAAAAAGGCGTGACGACCGCACTCGAAATCATCCAGAAAGAGCTGGACATCACGATGGCGCTTTGCGGTTTGCGCGATGTAAATGATCTTTCACCCGATATATTGCTGATGCCGGACCAGTGGTGGTGAATTGACAGTTCACTTTAAACTCAATTTTCTCAACAGCACCGTCGACCGGAATTGATGTGCGCAAACCTGCCGGTGCACATTACACGTAGCCAAAATCACATCTACCTGGCGTACTGTTTCGTGCGCTCAATGAGGACGCGGGCTGCCTCGGTCAAACCGCCGAGCTGGGTGTAAAAATTGATACTGTGTGCTTTCTGGATTTCAACGCCGGTATATGACGAAAACAACCAGGTATCGCCGCGCGGATTGCATTCCAGGATGAACAATTCACCTGTTTCATGATCCCGGGCCACATCATGCCCCAATAATGGCTGGTCGGGAAAACTCTTGTGCGCTGCCTCGGCAAGGGCAATCACATCTGAATCAAATGACAGACTGTAGGTTGAGGATCGTTTATTGGAGACGATATTGATGCCACCCTGGTCTGCAAATCCGAACCGGGAATTCAACGGTGGCAAATCGTGATCCATTTCACAGTACCAACACAAAAGGGCCTTGCCGAACAAGGTCACGACACGATAGCTCGATGCCCAGGGGCCGGTATATACAAATCGCTGCACAAGCATCGGCGCGCGGGATGCAGTGTGATCATCCGGGAAACTGTCCATTGAGCGATACCGGACCCGCTCCGTCCGCTTGACTTTGATCTCTCGACCGCATCGGCCCAGTTCCGGCTTGACGACCACGTATGGACCCCACTGCTCAGCGTCAAACGAGTCCCCCGGCTCAATCACCTGCCAGTCGGGCACGTTGATCGCATCATTCCGCAAGCGGTGGTATTGTTCGCTCTTGGGAACTTCAAGGCCTTCAAATACAGGTCCCCGCGGTGCATTGAACCGTCTTATGGGCAGGTATGAGACAGTCATTGTGGGGTTTTCGGAAACCTCGCTCGCCAGTTCCCACTCACCCTGTTTGGTGTCGACAATATACGGAACGACGTCATCCGAAAGGCGAGAGATAGAGTCGCAAATCTCGACAAAATCGGAGCGTTCTTGTTTGTTGCTCTGGTTAACCAGAATCAAGTTCTTCATGACGCAGTCCGCAGCTGGATGACTTCTGAAACCGACAAATACCCACCGGTTGCGGAGACCGTCGTGTCAACCGCATAGTATTGCTGAGTATATCAGGCAACCATCAAAACCGGAAACCGGTTCCGGAATGCCGCCTGTGCCAAACACGATGGTATGCATGCACGGCCAATCGCGGATCAGGCACCGGTTGATACTTTCCAGCCGCCGGATTGTTTTGCGATACTCGCAACCGGCGGTAGCAAGGCCATTACGTGCTCGCAATTTTCGACAGGGCAGTGTCGAGCTTGCCGAGCGCTGCGCCTGTGTCAGCCAGTTTGTCGAGGCCGAACAGTCCCAGGCGAAATGTTGAGAAGCCTTCCGGTTCATCGCACATCATCGGAACGCCGGCTGCTATCTGCATCCCTTGTTCAGCAAACTTTTTGCCGTTTTGAATATCGGGATCATCCGTATAGCTGACCACAACCCCCGGCGCTTCGAACCCCGCCGCCGCCACGCTCTTGAAGCCGCGCTCCGCCAGCAGTTTCCTGACGTCCCGGCCCAATCCCAGTTGCTGCTCGCGAAGTTTCCCAAATCCGATGGCCTGTGTTTCAAGCATGGTGTCGCGAAACCCTGTCAGCGCGTCGGTCGGCATGGTCGAATGATAGGCATGGCCACCATTTTCATAGGCCTGCATGATTTGATGCCACTTGCCAAGATCTATCGAGAAACTGCTGCTCGTGGTGTTCTGCAACACGTCCAGGCCTCGCTTGCTCAGCATCACCAGGCCGGCGGACGGCGAGGCGCTCCAGCCCTTTTGCGGCGCAGAGATCAGAACGTCGACACCGATCGCCTTCATATCAACCCAGACGGTTCCCGATGCAATGCAATCCAGCACAAACAGCGCGCCGACTTCATGGGCTGCCTGTGCCACGGCATGCATATAGTCATCCGGCAACATGATACCTGAAGATGTCTCCACATGAGGTGCGAAGACCATGTCGGGACGTTCTTCACGGATTGATTTGACCACCTCATCAATCGGGCACGGCGCAAACGGAGCGGGACGATCATTGCCGGTCGGGCGGGCCTTCAGCACAACCTGTTCACTGGCAATATCCCCGGCTTCAAATATCTGGGTCCAGCGATAGGAGAACCAGCCATTGCGGATAACCAGCGTCTTGCGGTTTGTTGCAAACTGACGTGCCACCGCTTCCATGGCATATGTGCCGCCGCCCGGCACAATCACAGTCGCCTCGGCGTTATAGACTTCCTTCAACAGCCGCGATATGTCGGTGATGACCTTGCGAAACGCAGCCGACATGTGATTTAGGGAACGATCTGTGAAAACCACCGAAAACTCCATCAGACCGTCAGGATCGACCTTCGAAGAATTGGCGCTCATGACAAGATTCCCCTTCAAACGCTGGTTTAGCCGCAAGCGCGGCCATAGACCGACCTTTTAAGCCGCAACCGGGGATGCAACAAGCGAATACTGACACCGGTTGGCCTGGCAGGCTCAGTGACCACCGCCGACGGCCGCGGGCGGCGCCTTGACCAGTTCTGGCAGGGTTTCTGCAGGTGGCGTATTTCGCGACCGCTGCGAACGCACAACGCCGTCAATGATGGTCATGCCGACACCCGGCAGATTGCCTTGCCGGATTGACTCCAGCATATCCTTGCCGGGCGCATGCTGGGCCCGGTCAACGATGATCATGTCGGCGGATTTTCCGGCTTCGATGGTGCCGCAGTCAAGCTCGCGCATCCTTGCGGTATTACCGGTGGCAAAACACCAGGCCGTTTCTGCTGGCACATCCCCGAGACTGGAGAGCATGGCAATCATGCGCAGGATACCCAGTGGCTGCGCCCCTGACCCGGCCGGTCCGTCTGTGCCGAGGATAATGCGTTCGGGTTGCTTCAGTTCGAACGCGGTACGCATGGCCAGGAGCCCAGCCCGCTCATTGCCGTTGTGAACAATCTCTATGCCGCGTTGGCAACTTTCGCACAGGCAGGTGATCTGGTTGTCAGGCAGCGCTGTGTGACCGCCATTGATATGGCCGATAATGTCGGCATCCGCCTCGAG
>CAJICM010000290.1_pt1 | contig 41519 bp, 35 predicted proteins | sample 9199691 | NCBI WGS metagenome assembly CAJICM01 (sample SAMEA7708338, study PRJEB35096) | sediment metagenome | biome: marine neritic benthic zone biome [ENVO:01000025]; feature: sediment [ENVO:00002007]; material: shallow marine sediment [ENVO:03000034] sea grass bed [ENVO_01000059] ...
GGCAATGCCAAACAGACCCGCGAGTGCATATGTGATAATGATACCACCAATAATGATGAGTGCCGGAACCGCAGTTGCTTCAAGTGAAATTGCAAGACCCTGAATAACATTGGTACCGTGGCCGGAGACCGACGCCTGCGCGATGGAACGTACAGGACGGTACTCCGTACCTGTATAGTACTCGGTTACCCAGATGATCAGGCCGGTTACAACAAGACCGACAAAGCCGCACCAGAAAAGATCGGCGCCAGTAAATGTCGTCCCGCCAGAGGTGGTGAATACAGAGTCGGCACCAAGCCATCCCCATACGATGCCCGCCATGGCAATGGCCGACAGGACCGCTGTCGCGATAAAGCCCTTGTACAGTGCACCCATGATCGAATTGTTGGCGCCCAGTTGCACGAAAAACGTTCCGATGATCGACGTGACAACGCACGCTGCACCAATCGTCAACGGGAACAGCATCAGATTCACTGCAGCATCGCCGGTGAAAAAGATCGACGCCAGAACCATGGTGGCAACAATGGTAACCGCATAGGTTTCGAACAGGTCAGCCGCCATACCGGCACAGTCGCCAACATTGTCGCCGACATTGTCAGCAATGGTTGCCGGGTTGCGCGGGTCATCTTCGGGAATGCCGGCTTCAACCTTGCCGACAAGATCGCCACCAACATCAGCACCCTTGGTAAAGATGCCACCACCCAAACGAGCAAAAATCGAAATCAGGGATGCACCGAAACCGAGGGCAACCAGCGCATCAATAACCACGCGATCGGTCGGGGCATACCCCATCGGACCAGTGAGTATCCAGAAATACACCGCGACACCCAGCAGAGCGAGACCTGCGACCAGAAGACCGGTAATAGCGCCGGATTTGAAGGCGATTTCCAGCCCACCTGCAAGACTCTTCGATGCAGCCTGTGCGGTTCTGACATTTGCGCGTACCGAAACATGCATGCCAATGAAACCAGCCGCACCGGATAGTACAGCGCCTATCAGGAAGCCAAACGCAGCCGATGCACCTAATAGTGCAAACGCTACAGCGAACACCACCGCACCAACGATTGCGATGGTTGTATATTGTCGATTGAGATAAGCCGTGGCGCCTTCACGAATGGCGCCGGCAATTTCCTGCATGCGGGCATTGCCTGCGTCTGCTTCCAAAACGGACTTGGTAGCCCAAATGGCGTAGACGATAGACAGGATTCCGCAGGCTATTATAAGCCAGAGTGTCGAACTCATGGATAAAATCCTTGCTGTTTATATGACTAAGATCCGGAAATCTGGAGAGTACTGGCCCGGCCGTGTCAGCATGCACAAACCCGGCACAGCCCTTGCTCTTATGATAGAGAATCCCCTCGAATACCCTTTTGCCCGGATCAACCGGTGCGGAACATATTAAAACTATGGTAAATAGGCAACCGCTTTAGCCATGAGTTTTTACACTACTATTGGCTATATTGCTGAAGCCCGAAAAACTGCCATTTAGCGACTTGCAACGCGACGGGAATTGAAGCTGAGCCATGCTAGTGCCAACAAGCAAAGGCCTACCATCGGGAAGAGTGCCATATTGACGGCACTCCAACCAATGGCATCAAGCAATTTGCCAGAGGTTAGGGACGCGGTTGCCACTGTCGCAAAAACACAGAAGTCATTGATCGCCTGAACCTTGTTTTTTTCGCTCGCGCGGTAGCATTCGGTGACCATGGCGGTGCCTCCGATATAACCGAAGTTCCACCCGATACCCAACAAGACGAGCCCGACAGCGAAGTTTCCGAATGCAATGCCGGACAAGCCGGCAATGCCAGCCAGACTAAGCAAAATCATGCCGACCGCCAGCACCCTTTCCACGCCAAATCGTGAAATGAGACTGCCGGTGAAAAAGCTGGGAATGAACATGGCGAGCGCATGCCACTGGATAACCCAAGCGCTCTGGTCAACAGTGAAACCACACGCAACCATGGCTATAGGAGTGGAGGTCATCACCAGATTCATCATGCCGTACGCCATCATACCGCACATAATTGCAACGATGAGTCTCGGTTGCCGAAGAATTTCGAGCATAGGTCGTGTTTTGGCATTTCGTAAATCATTGCGTTCCCGAGGAATGTCGATAAAACAAATGATCGCCATAGCCACCAGTGACAAAACCGCAACGGCTGCGAAATTGCCGGCAAACATCACAGGATCAAAGAAAGATCGACTGGCAATTACAATCATTGGTCCGAATACGGCGGCTGCTATTCCGCCCAGCATAACCCAGGAAATAGCTTTTGGTTTGAAAGCCGCCGATGCAGTATCCGCAGCCGCAAAGCGATAATAACCGGCAAACGCCTGATACCCCCCCTGCATGAACGTACCAAACGCAAACAGCTCAAAGTTGCGCGCAAATATGGAATATGTGCAAATAATCGCACCGACCAACCCTAACAATGCGCCTGTCAGAAATCCATACTTGCGACCAACCCTGCGCATGAACAAGGATGCCGGAACTGTAGCAATTGCTGTACCAATCACATATGTGGACACCGGAAGCGTTGCCAGACCCAGTGATGGTGCCAGCTGCGTTCCGACCAATCCGGCGGTAATAAAAATGTTGATTGCGCCCATGCCATAAAAAGCCTGGGCAAGTGCCAGCACCAGCGCGTTTCGCCGTGCAACATTATCATCAGCAAGAGGGAGTTCGTCAGAAACAGCGGTCGTCATGGCAGGCACACTGATGTAGAAACGAACACGGCGCAAGCCACACAAGCTGAAACTCTTGTATGCAAATAGCGTTATGGTCTTGTTGACAGCGCAAATACAGCGCACAATCGTGTGACCTGATTAAGAGCATACCGGTATTATGCATCATGGGAGGACACAGGACATGCAGGTTCAAACCATACTCAATGCCAAAGGCAGTGAAGTTACTACAGCCAGTCCGGATTCCAGCGTTCGGGAGTTGGCCACACTGTTGCGGGAAAACAAGATTGGCGCGGTGGTTGTCAGCGGCGATGGTTCTTCCATCGAAGGGATCGTTTCCGAGCGCGATATTGTCCGCCAGCTTACTGATTTTGGCCCCAAATTCCTGTCTGTCAAAGTGCGTGAAATCATGACCAAGGACGTGCTCAGCTGCTCACCTAGTGACACCGTGGACACCTGCATGGAATTAATGACAGGTCGTCGGATCCGGCATTTGCCTGTTGCCGTGGGTGGCAAATTGACCGGCCTGGTTTCCATTGGCGATATTGTCAAAGCCAAGATGGACGAGATTCGCCTCGAGGCAGAATCCCTAAAGCAATACATTTCCGCAGGCTAAATTGCGTTGTTGCAATAATTCGGAAACAGTCGGTTTAGGGCGTTTCAGGTTTTGTTTGAATCAAAACCGCGCTCTATCCCCTTGTTGTCGCATTTCTTTTCCACAAAACCGGTATCCACTTTTGTGACAAATGCTGTTGTGGATTGTTTGGCGCAATCTGAAACCAAACTGACTTTTGTCACATTTCCCCAGGGCGATGTTTCCGGGCCATGGTATCAAGGCTGGCATTGATGAACCCGGGCTCGCTGCCCGAGAAAAATGCCTTGGCCACTTCGACGTATTCCGAAATCGTCACCTTGGGGGGAACATCATCACGGAACAAAATCTCGAATCCTCCGGCTCTAAGGATGGCACGAGTGGTCGCCTCCAGCCTCGCCAGCGTCCACCCCTCAGCCAGGCATTCATTGATCTTTCTGTCAGTCAGCACCTGGTCAGCAAAAACACCTTCCACGATGGCCTTCAGAAAACCGAAATCTGCATCGCCACATTGGCCGTCATCAAAGTGAACGCCGATCCTGGCAGAACCATAATCGGCAAGAACGTCTGACAGTTCAGTGCCACCTATATCCATCTGATATAAAGCCTGCACCGCGCCCAACCGGGATGCTGATCTAGCAACACTGCTGCTTCGCTTGTTTGTGTTGCGTTGGGGCTTGCTCGTCTTGCTGTTTGAATCAATCATCGCGAGATTCCAGATCCGACCTGAATCGCATCATGGCCAGACAGGCTTCCGCCGCTCCAGCACCCTTGTTCATGTCTGAAACGTTGGCGCGAGCCAGAGCTTGTTGTTCGTTCTCAACGGTCAGGATGCCATTTCCGATGCATGCGCCATCAACATTCAAATTCATCAAACCCCGGGCACTTTCACCCGAAACAATTTCATAGTGCGTGGTCTCACCACGAATAACACAACCGAGTGCAACGAACCCGTCATAGTCGCCGAACTCGTAGGCAAGGGATATGACACCGGGAATTTCCAACGCCCCCGGCACGCTGGCAACCTCAACGTCGCAACCAGCCGCTTCGAGACGGGTTTTCGCTCCTTCGAGCAGTTGAGCCGCAATGTGTTGGTAATAGGGGGCCTGCACGATCAGCACGTTAAATTTCTCGACCTGCCTGGCTGCAGCGGAGGGTGTTCTTGTCATTGACCGGCGCTTTCATTGAGGCGCGCCACATAGCGGGCCAACATGTCGATTTCCAGATTTACCTTGTCCCCTGCCCGAGCATCGCCCCAACAGGTGACCGACAAGGTGTGCGGGATCAGGTTGATGCCAAAGTGTGACCCATCGACTTCATTCACAGTCAAAGAGGTGCCGTCGAGACAGACCGAACCCTTGGGAGCAATGAACCTGGCCAGTGTGTCAGGTACACGAAAAACAAAACGTCGACTGTCGCCTATATCGTCAATTGACACGATATCAGCCGTGCCATCGACATGGCCAGACACGATGTGTCCGCCCAACTCGTCCCCGGCCTTGAGGGCGCGCTCGAGATTGATCCTTGTTCCTGCACGCCAATCACCGAGCGTCGTCCTGGACAGGCTTTCAGAGGAAACATCCACGGTAAAATGGCTGCCTTCAGGCGGAACAGCCTTTACAGAGGTGACCGTCAGGCAACACCCCGAACAGCAGATGGATGCGCCAAGCGCAATGCCAGAGGCTTCATACGTGCTGGCAATAGTGAATTGCGTGTCGCCACGTTGCGCAACCGCTTCAACCCTGCCTATGTCGGTAATGATGCCTGTAAACATGGCACTCGTTTAGCGTACCCGGACGTATTTGGCGAGCCAATCTACACCCAATTTTTCACTTTCTCCGCGTTGCCTGAAACCTGCGGACGCTCTGATGGTATCAAGCGGCAAACCGGCCATTGCATCCAGCCCTTGTGGACCAATCCTGTGCGGCGCTTGCAGCAACAACGCCTCATCAACCAGGTCAGCCTCCATGAGAGCCCTGGCCATTTGCGCGCCACCTTCGGCAAGCACATGGGAAATGTTATTGTCTGCAAGTTTTTCCAGCATATCAGCAAGGTCCACTTTGCCATCTTCTGTCGCCAGGCATTCAACAATGCGAACACCTTTGGCCCGCAGCGCTGTTCTGGCACCGGCATCTGCAACGCCCGTTGTCATAACCCAAACCGGAACATCATTGGCGGATTGAACCAATTTGCTAGTCAGGGGGATTGATAACCGGCTGTCTGACACAACCCGCACCGGCGAGCGATCCCGCATACCGGGCAGGCGACAAGTCAGTTCCGGGTCATCAGCCAGAACAGTGCTGACCCCCACGAGGATTGCTTCAACCTGGGCCCGTAACAGGTGAACGCGACCTTTGGCAATTTCCCCGGTAACTGCGGTCGGCTCTCCCGGTTTCACTGCGATCTTTGCATCACTTGAGACTGCCAGTTTCAAGGTCACATAGGTGCGTTTGTTATGGTGTCTGCTCAGAAAACCGCGCAGTTCCCAAGCTGCGGCGTCGGCCAGGACCCCTTGTGTCACCTCTATACCGGCCGCTTGAAGTGACCTGTGTCCTGCCCCGGATACTCTGGGATCGGGATCTTCAATTGCAGTTACTACCCGCGTTACTCCCGCCTTGATCAACGCTTCGGTGCATGGTGGCGTTCGTCCGTGATGGCAACATGGCTCTAGTGTCACATAAGCCGTCGCACCCCGCGCACCCTCGCCTGCGAACGCAAGGGCCTGGGTCTCCGAATGTGGCCGGCCACCAGACGCCGTTGACGCGATGGCCACTATCTGGTTATCGCTGACTATCACGCACCCAACAGACGGGTTCTCCCCGGTTGAACCGCGCATGCGTCTGCCCGCGTTCAAAGCTCGAGACATGTAGTATTCGTCGTTCATGGACTGACTGCCTCAACCGGAGGCGTCATCTTGGTCTTTGGCTTTGTCGTTGCCAGCATCACCGTCACGCGAAATTTCTTCATCTGACGAAAGCTCACCCAACAATTCTTCGAAGTCGCGAGCTTCACGAAAATTCCGGTACACGGAGGCGAAACGCACATAGGCCACGTCATCGAGAACTCGCAATCCCTCCATGACATGCTCACCAATCAGGTCACTGGCAATCTCGGTCTCGCCGAGACTTTCAAGCTGCCTGACTATTGAGGACATCATGCGTTCCAGGCGTTCGGGATCGACCGGGCGCTTGCGGACTGCGATAGCGATCGAACGGGCCAGCTTGTCGCGGTCGAAAGGCACCCGTTTACCGGACTTCTTCAAAACGATCAATTCACGCAACTGGACGCGTTCAAACGTGGTAAATCTGCCACCGCAATCCGGGCAATGTCGCCGGCGCCGGATCGCGGCTCCATCTTCGGACGGCCTTGAATCCTTCACCTGGGAATCTTGGCTGCTACAGTAGGGACACCGCATGAGCTGTCTGTCCCTCCTTTGAATTGATGGTTCGACTCAAGCTATTCCAATCAGGAATAGATCGGAAAACGACCGGTCAATGCAACCACCTTGTCCTTTACCGACGACTCAACCGCAGCATTTCCTTCTTCGCCATTGACTGAAAGCCCATCAAGAACCTCCAGGATCAACTGCCCAATTTCGCGGAATTCGACTATTCCAAAGCCACGAGTAGTGCCGGCAGGCGATCCGAGCCGTATGCCCGAAGTGATCATCGGTTTTTCAGGGTCAAATGGAATTCCGTTCTTGTTGCAGGTAATGTTTGCGCGTCCAAGCGATGCTTCTGCTGCTTTGCCTGTCAGTTTCTTAGGTCGCAGATCCACCAACACAACATGGGTGTCGGTACCACCTGATACTACGTCAAGGCCTCCGTCGAGCATGGTCTGAGCCAATGCATTGGCATTGGCAACCACGGCTGAAGAGTACTCCTTGAAGTCTGCTTGCAAGGCTTCGCCAAACGCCACTGCCTTGGCTGCGATTACATGCATCAGCGGCCCTCCCTGCAAGCCCGGGAAAACAGATGAATTGAATTTTTTGCCCAGGTCTGCATCGTTTGACAGTATCATGCCGCCGCGCGGGCCACGCAAAGTCTTATGAGTTGTCGTGGTCGCTACGTGGGCATACTCCAGCGGATTTGGATGCGAACCGCCGGCAACCAGGCCCGCAATATGTGCCATGTCACACATGAACCAGGCTCCTACCTTGTCGGCGATCTCTCTGAAGCGCTTAAAATCGATAACGCGGGGATAGGCAGACCCACCGGCAATGATCAGTTTAGGCTTGTGCTCGAGCGCCAGTTTCTCAACCTCATCGTAGTCGATCAAGTGCGTTACCGGGTCTACCTTGTAGGGCACCGGGTTAAACCATTTGCCGGACTGGTTGACCGGAGAGCCATGGGTCAGGTGACCACCACAGGCCAGGTCAAGTCCCAGGTACGTATCGCCCGGCTGGAGCAATGCGAAGAAAACCGCCTGATTGGCATTTGCGCCAGAGTGAGGTTGAACATTGGCATACTCACAGCCGAACAACTGACGAGCGCGTTTGATCGCCAGTTCTTCTGCAACATCGACAAACTGGCAACCGCCATAATACCGTCTGCCGGGGTAGCCTTCGGCATATTTGTTTGTCAGCACAGATCCCTGCGCTTCAAGAACCGCGCGAGAGACAATGTTTTCTGAAGCGATCAATTCGATTTCGTGCTGTTGCCGACCGAATTCCTGTGAAATTGCGGTAGCCAATTCAACATCTGAACTTGCCAAGGGGTCGGTGAAAAAACCTGGAAATATACCAGTTTGGGTCGATTTTGGTTGAACTGACATGGTAGGAGCTTCCCTTTGCACTGAAAACCGGCAATACCGGATGCTCGGTATGACAGAAAATTACCAGCTACCGCAATGTGAGATTCTGACAAGCGGCAATGCGTCGCTGAGCGAAGGAAATCCTGCATTCGAAAAATGAATAGGTCTTGCTAGCCGGCACGCCCTTCGGGTGAGCCGATAGGTTGGCCGGTTATAAAGCCGGTTCCATCAAGACCATAAATATCATCGCGGAAGCGCACCATGCCATCAGGCCCTGCCCAGGCGGTCAGATACACCCAATGAACGGACACTTTGCTCTTCATGGCAACGTCAATTCGGTCCTCGGATCGAGCTACAGACCTGATTTGTTTTAGATTCCAGCCATCCTGGTTCGCCAGCACCCACGACGTCAACTGGTGAACGTCTTCAACCCGCACACAACCTGAACTGAAGTAGCGCTGGCTTTCCTCAAACAGTGTCTTCGTGGGCGTGTCGTGCATGTACACGGAAAACTTGTTGCGAAAGTTGATTTTTACCGAAGCCATGGCGTTTCCACCACCTGGATCCTGGCGGAAATGATACCTGTCGGCTATTTCTTCCGCAGGTGCTCGCCAGTTGATCGAACGGGGGTTGACTTCCGGGCCCCTGTACCCGTCAAAAATCCGGATACGCATTTTCTTCAGAATCCGGCGAGATCTGCGAACCTTGGGCACAATATCCTTGATCACAATTGACTTGGGTGAATGCCAGTAGGGATTAAAATTGATTTCGCTGATTTCGCTCGTCACGATTGGAGATGGCCGCTCCGGCTTGCCAACGATCACGGCATGACTGGAGACAACCCGATTTCCTTCCACTGATTCCAGCTTGGCAGCCGGAATGTTCACCAGCACGTATTTGCGACCCAAATCCTTGGTGTATTCCGGCATGCGAATTAAATTGGCGCGCATGGTATCAAGTCTTGCATTTGCAGACACCGACAGTGCCTTGGCAGTGGCTTTGCCGACCTGGCCCGTTCTACGCAATCCGTGGTTTTCCTGAAATCCGGCAACAGCCTGAGCCAGTCCACCGTCATACAAATCGCTACCAATAGCTCCTTTCGGCAAATAACCTTCAATCGCGAGGCGCCGTCGGAGCGCAATTACCGCCCTGCCCTTGCCACCCGGGCGCAACGACCTGGATCTGGCGATCCTGCCCCAGCCTCCGCTGCGAGCGATGTTTTCATAACGGGCAATTGCAGCTTCCAGGGCCGGCGCACTGCGCGGGTTGAGCATTGGAACAACAGATCGCTGTGCATCATATATCTGGGTGCGCGTCGACAGTGCGTCGTCGGCCCGACCGCGCGATGTCAGCGATTTTTTGCGTTGCCGGCGCGTAGACCGCGAACCGACCCAGTTGTTGAAAAAACCACGCGTCGTCGCGCCCTGTTCATCAGATTCATATCCGGATTGTTCTGATGATCGATCAGAATTGGAGCGAAGATTGTAATTGGTGCGAACATTGTAATTGCGCTCTATCGATTCAGCAGTTGCGTCTGCGGCATAAAATCCTCCAGACAGCAAACCCACTGCCATCGAAGACATCAGAGAAACGCGTGAAAACACTGCAAACATCTGAATTTTCCCAATCCGCAACACTATTGCACCGTTCATACAACATTCCACGAACTGAGGATAGTAAATGTCTTGTCATAAGAGGAAAATCCGACCTGTTTTCTTCTGCGTCAGTGCTGCACATCGAAAAGCCCGCGAAAAGCTACAACTTTTCGCGGGCCTGGATTTGGTTTGCAGGGTGCCACCTCGGTACAGGTGCGAATTTAGGGCGCAAAACACGCGTTATTCGACCCAATCCGGCTAAGACACCGTCTGACAAGAAGATCACAGACGATACAGAATCTGATCGGTCCAGAACCGTTCAAGACGACCGAGAGCCTTGTTCAGGCGATCGAACTCATCGACATCAATGCCCGCGACTTCGCGCAATGACAGCAATTGGCGATTGTACAATGCATCGATTTGCTCGCGAATCGCTTGGCCACGTTCAGTCAATGAAACGCGAACAGAACGCTTGTCTGAGTTTGAACGCTCGTGACTAACGAATCCCTGATCAACCAGTTTCTTCAGATTGTAGGATACGTTTGAGCCTTGATAGTAACCGCGAGTTTTCAGTTCACCCGCTGTTAGTTCACTGTCGCCGATGTTGAACAGTAACAGTGCCTGTACAGAATTGACTTCCTGTTCGCCGTTACGGTCAAATTCATCCTTGATCACATCCAGCAAGCGGCGGTGTAACCGCTCAATAAGTGTGAGTGATTCAAGATAACGGTTTTTAATTTCGGATTTATCCTGGTCCACGTCTTCGCGGACCGCCATTGCGGTCATTTCATTCATGTTCAATACCTGCCCGTTTATGTTTTAAGTTCGTCTATTTCGGTGACAGGTGTTTCCCTGCCTTGACGATGACTCTACGGCGGGTTTTTTAAGAACAGTTCAATGAGATAGGTAAATCAGGTGCTAATTTGCATCAAATTTGAAAGAGATGCAGTCAAAGTTAGCAAAATATTGCAAGGCCCGGAAATCTGCTATTTTTTGTCAGCAAGATACCTGATTATGCCGGAAAAATCAGTATCGGCACCACCTGCATCCATAAACTCTTTGTAAAGTTCAAAGGCACGGGCACCCATTGGCGTGTAGGTTTTTGAGGTTTCTGCGGCGCCTTTTGCAAGATCCAGATCCTTGAACATCATAGCTGTTGCAAAACCTGGCTGGTAATCTTGATTGGCCGGCGAGGTCGGTACCGGACCAGGTACAGGACAATAAGTGGTCATGGACCAACTTTGCCCAGAGGCGGTAGACGAGATATCGAAGAAGCGCTGGGCATCCAGACCCAGCCGCTCCGCCATGAGGAATGCCTCGCAGGTTCCGATCATGGAAATGGCAAGCAGCATGTTGTTACAGACCTTCGCCGCCTGCCCGTTTCCTGCGCCGCCAGCGTGGATGACGTTCCTGCCCATGATATCGAGAAATGGTTTGGCACTTGCAAAGGCGGCATCACTGCCACCGCACATGAAGGTGAGCGTACCGGCGGCGGCACCGGTCGTACCGCCGGACACAGGTGCATCAAGCATATGATGACCTTCGGCTTCCGCCAGTGCAATCACATCTCGCGCGGTTGCAACATCGATCGTGGAGCTATCTATCAGCAGGGTCCCGGGTTTACAGACTAGGACAAGACCATCGTCTCCAGTGTAAACATCCGTGACATGTTTGCCGGCCGGCAACATGGTTACAACAACCTCGGCACCTGAAACAGCGGCAGGCACATTGTCAGCAGCAGCGCCTCCAGCGCTCACAAACCTGGCAAGACTATCGGCAGAAAGATCAAAACCCTTCACATCGTGGCCGGCCTTGACCAGGTTGTCGGCCATCGGGCCGCCCATGTTACCCAAACCTATGAAACCGATACTCGTCATGGAACGCGCCTCATCTTAAACAGTTGTCTTGCTGTGTGTAACATCGCAAGGAGTTGTCCCGACTTGCAAGAGGCTTCCCGACTATCGGTGGCTGGCATTGTGACGTGCGCTTACCAGCAATATCTCTGTGCACCTGCCAAGCCGCCTGATAGAACCTCGTTGATACCAAGCTGCAATGGACCTACAATGCCCTCACGTTCATATACTTTTTCTCACGCCATCGTGCGCAAACCCGGCGCCGGAATCGTCAACGGTTTGCGAGCTGTTGATACAGGCACCCCGGATCTTGAGCGTTTCCTGAAGGATCATGCAACCTACACGTCCCTGTTGAGGTCTACAGGAGCTGCGGTTGTCGTACTTGACGCACTTGATGACTATCCGGACTCAGTCTTCGCGGAGGATGCAGCTTTGTGCCTGCCGGAAGTTGCAATTGCAATGCGACCCGGGGCCCCTTCCCGACTTGGCGAAGCAGACGCCATGATTTCCGTCTTGTCCGAGTATTATGATGAAGTTGTCTCGATCGAAGAACCCGGGTTTATAGACGGCGGCGATATCCTGGTGACAGAGCGTGAAATTCTGGTAGGCCAATCCGCCAGGACTGACGCGGCAGGTATTGCAGAATTGAAACGCATTACGTCGCGCCGGGACTATAAGGTGCGTGAAGTCGAAACGCCGGCAGGCGTCCTGCATTTCAAGACTGATTGTTCGTTGCTGGACGAAGAAACGGTGCTGGCCACCGATCGTTTGTCAGATACCGGATGCTTCGAAGGGTACAATATAATTCGAACGGCAGATGGCGAAGAGGCAGCGGCTAATGCTATTCGGTTCAATGAGCTGGTCATTGTACCGGCCGGATTTCCCAAGACCGCGGATAAATTGTCTGCTGCCGGATACAACGTAAGTGAAGTAGGCAATACCGAAGCGGCAAAACTTGATGGCGGCATGTCATGTCTGTCATTGCGATTTTCGCCAAACTCGTAGCGACTGCTGCCATTTCAACCGAGGTAGCCTGACATGGTTAGTCAAACCGGCAGCTCCTCGGCCAGCGGTTCAAAGTAGGCGTTAATATCTTCATTCCTGACATCACCCAAAGAGGCAGGTTGCCATTTAGGTTTCATGTCCTTGTCGATGACAACGGCACGTGTACCCTCAAAAAAGTCATGACCGGTGAATATCCGGTTGACGATACGATACTCCAGGCGCATGCAGGCATTGAAATCCAATGTAAGGCCGTCTCGCAACTGACGATGGCATATCTTCAGGCTGGTGGGAGACTTCGAGGCCATGATGCTGGCCTGTTTTTGAGCCCACTCAGATGGATCTGACTTCAGGCTGGCCAGCACATGTTCTACCGAATTTTGCAGGAAGTACCGGTCGATTGCGCCACGATGGCGACCGAATGTTTCCGGATCTACAGATTTAGAATACTGCTGAATTGCTTCATCCACGTCGGAGAACGTTCTCAAGGCGCGTTTCAGGTCCGGCAATCGTTCTTTGGGGACGAAATGCGTACCTACACCTGCATACATTGCGTCGCCCGCCTTCAGGCGTGCACCGGTTAAACCCATGTACATGCCAATTTCACCCGGACAGCGCGGCAGAAAGTAGGTTCCCCCCACATCGGGAAAAAGTCCTATTCCGGTTTCCGGCATGGCGAAGGTTGTGGCCTCGGTGATGATACGATGCGAACCATGCACGGACACCCCGACACCACCGCCCATCACGATACCGTCAAGCAGGGCGATATAGGGTTTGGGATAATGCTTGACGTACGTGTTAAGCAGATACTCTTCCTTGTAGAAATCAAGAAACCGGGGATCCATGGCGAGCCCCCAATCATATAACTGGCGAATATCACCGCCTGCGCAGAACGCTTTTTCTCCGGCACCTTCTATGATGATCCGCTTCACCCGGTTATCAGTCTCCCAGGCACGCAACTGGGCGTCCAAGGCGCGCACCATGCCAACCGTCAATGCATTCAACGCGCGTTCACGGTTGAGGATAACTATTCCTGATTTGCCTTCGAGGGAAAAAAGAATCTCGTTTGACGTCGTCATCGGTGATCACAAACCAATCTACTCAAAAACTACTGCCGCAGCATGTCGCGTGAAATGATCAGTCGCATGATTTCATTGGTGCCTTCAAGGATTTGATGCACACGAAGGTCGCGCAAATACCGTTCTATGGGGTAGTCCTGCAAATATCCGTAGCCACCGAACATCTGCAGAGCCGAATTGACGACGTCAAACCCTGTGTCGGTTGCCTTGCGTTTGGCCATTGCCGCGAATCGGGTAGCTTGCGGATGCTTGTCATTGACTTTCTGAGCAGCTGCATAAAGCAAGATTCGAGCAGATTCGAGCTCGGTTTGCATATCAGCCAGGCGGAATTGCAGCGCCTGAAACTCGGAAATTGGTTTGCCAAAAGCCTTTCTGGTCTTCATGTAGTCCACTGCGTGGTCAATGCAGGCCTGAGCGCCGCCAATCGAACACGCCGCAATATTCAGCCGGCCACCATCCAGTCCCGCCATTGCAATTCGAAACCCGTTGCCTTCACCGCCGATCAGATTATCCACCGGCACCCTGCAGTTATCAAAATTTACCTGAGCGGTTGGTTGCGAATGCCAACCCAATTTCTTTTCATTGGCGCCAAAACTGAGCCCAGGCGTTCCGTCTTCAATCATGATGCAGGAAATTCCATCGGGAGTATCGTCACCGGTGCGCACCATCGTCAGGTAGAGATTATTGGCGCCCGCTCCAGAGATAAAGGCCTTGGAACCATTTAAGATATAGTGATCACCGTCCCTGACAGCTTTGGTGCGCAGCGCTGCGGCATCGGAACCGGAACCGGGTTCAGTCAGGCAATAACTGGAAATCTTGTTCATTGCTGTCATATCAGGCAGGAATTTCTGCCGCTGGACCTCGGTACCAAAACTGTCAATCATCCACGCAGCCATATTGTGGATGGAAATGAAGGCGGCCGTTGACGGGCATGCCCTGGACAACTCCTCAAAAATCAAAACTGAATCCAGGCGCGTCAGATTGGATCCGCCAACGTCATCCTTCACATACAATCCGCCGAAGCCGAGCGCTGCAGTCTGCACGATGGTTTCCCTTGGAAATATGTGCTCTGCATCCCATCTGGCAGCATGAGGCGCCATCTCGTCTGCAGCAAATGATGCCGCCAGATCACGGATGGCACGCTGTTCCTCGGTTGGTTCGAAGTTCATTGGTTGGCCCTCATCATTGTGCCCTACACTGTGCAACCTAGGATCGCTTTCACCAAACCGTCAACATGACTAGCGACTGACAGGTACATGGTGCATAGTTGAAGGGTACAAATCCATGAGAACCTCGTTTTGATGACACATCCCCGTTCGCAAACATTCAATACACTCGCCGGAACCACGGCTGACCAAACAGCAGCATCGGGTTATCCAGCAACCCGCCTGCGCCGAACAAGACAATCAGACTGGACACGCAGGCTGGTCAGGCAGTCCACCCTTTCGCCCGATGATTTCATCTGGCCGATATTCGTCATGGACGGCAAGAACCAGCGCGAACAAGTATCCAGCATGCCCGGTGTTGAACGCCTCAGCATTGACCACGCGGTTACTGCTGCAAAAGAAGCCCGCGATCTTGGTATTCCGGTCATTGCAGTTTTTCCAAACACGCTTCCCGAGAAACGCACCGCAGATGGCGGTGAAGCACTCAACCGGGGCAATCTGGTGTGCACTGCGGTGCGCGCTATCAAGGATGCAGTGCCAGATATCGGTATCATGACCGATGTGGCGCTCGATCCTTACACCACTCATGGTCACGATGGCATTTTGCACAATGGTCAGATTCTCAATGACGAGACTATCGAAATTCTGGTGGCGCAGTCCCTACTCCAGGCCGAAGCAGGATGTGACATCATTGGCCCTTCAGACATGATGGACGGGCGGGTTGGAGCGATACGCAGCGCATTGGAATCTGCCGGGTTGCAGCACGTGATGATAATGGCCTACACGGCCAAGTATGCTTCAGCGTTTTACGGACCCTTCCGGGAAGCGGTAGGCTCGTCTGCAACTTTGTCAGGGGACAAAAAAACCTACCAGATGGATTTCGCCAACATCGACGAATGCCTCCTTGAGGCGGAGCTCGACATATCGGAGGGCGCAGACATGATCATGGTCAAACCGGGCATGCCATATCTTGATATCGTCACACGCCTGAAATCAGAATTCCGCGTTCCGACTTTCGCTTACCAAGTGTCCGGTGAGTATGCGATGCTGATGGCAGCTGTCCAAAACGGTTGGCTCGACGGTGAAAAGGTTGTTCTTGAAGCACTGCACTGTTTCAAACGTGCCGGCGCGGATGGGATCTTGACTTATTTTGCCAGGGACGTGGCGCGAAAGTTAAACGGATAATCGCGGAAGGAACATTCATTGCAGAACAAAGTTTTCAGACTGCTTCCAGGAGGTGAGCCTGGTTCCGGCATGCAGCCATCAAACCTAATGCGGACGGCCACGCGGACACTTTTAAAGCAGGCGACAGCTTTTTCATTGCCAAGGGTGCCAAATGCATTTGGCAGATCGAAGAAACACTTCGGAAATTCTACATGATCGTGGAATGATACTTACCGTTTATACAGGAAACGCATCCACGGTAGCATAGTTCAATTGCCCGAGACCGTTGAAGTCGGTACGCAATGCATTTGAATATGCACCCATCCAGCCGAAAACGACATAGTCGCCCTCGTCGAGGGCGTCGGGTAGCTCAACCTTGGTTGGCAAAACGTCGAGACTGTCGCAAGTTGGCCCAAAAACCGTAAACAGGCGACGATCTCCATCCAACCTGTGACCGTTCCTTTTATAGGCCGCCGCGGGCGGTGATATCTTGGAGAAACGCAGCTCGTTCATTGAGCCGTAGATCCCGTCATTCAAATAGACGCTGTCTTCCTTTCTCAGATGTATCTGCGCGATTGTCGCTCCACCGTTCCACACCAGCGCCGATCCAGGCTCACAATTCAGGTCAATGCCACTCATGAACCTGGTTTTTGCCAGCTCAATCGCCGTGAAAAATTCCTCCAGTCGGCGATTCCTGGGCATCAGGACGGATGGATAGCCACCGCCAAGATTGGCATATTTCAAAGTGACCCCCGCCGCTTCTCCGCATCCAGCGCCCATTGCCATGGCTTCCCCCCAGGCCCTCGGGTCGCGAGCCTGCCAGCCCACATGCATTGCGACAGCTACTTCAAACCCGAACTCCTGTGCTTGACGCATGAGGGTTGCTGCAGTTTGTCCATCGCAACCAAACTTGGCATTCAGATCAACGGCGGAATCAGGATTGGCTTTGGCAATGCGCACTTCGATAGTGCAATCACGCCGGCAAATGTCGGCCAGTTTGGCCAGCTCATTCTTATGATCTACAACGAAGTCCCGAACGCCCAGCTCATGGTATGCTGTCTCTATATCGGCACGTGACTTCACCGGGTGATTGTACGCACAATGCGGTGCAACGAGCTGATCCTGCACCAGTTGGATTTCAGCAATTGAAGCGACATCAAACCCTGTTACACCGCCCTCTTGCAGCCAATGTAGTACTGCTGGGTGCGGATTAGCCTTTACAGCGTAATGAATATCGCCTGGAAACCCGGTTGCGAACCTGTTCGCTTCAGCGCGAAAGGCATCCGGGCAAAAACACATGACAGGCTGCTGCGGTGGCGCCGATGCCAGTAGTTCATCGACACACCGATAATGCGGCAATGTCATAGGGTCAGGACCTTACTTGTCTTTGTCGAGCAGTGCGATAAGGCTCGAGGTGTCCCAGCGACCGCCCCCCATCGCCTGAACGCGCGAGTAAAACTGGTCAACCAGCGCGGCGACCGGAAGATGCGAGCTGTTGTTACGGGCCTCGCCCAGGCAAATACTCAAATCCTTTCGCATCCAGTCCACGGCAAAGCCAAATTCGAACTCTCCGGCAATCATTGTCTTGTACCTGTTTTCCATCTGCCAGCTGCCGGCAGCCCCTTTAGAGATGACATCAATCACTGCTTCCATGTCGAGGCCGGCATTCTTGCCAAAATGGATTGCTTCGGAAAGTCCCTGAACCAGGCCTGCAATTGCAATCTGATTACACATTTTCGCCAATTGGCCGGCACCGGGTCCACCCAGCAACCGGCAACTCTTGGAGTAACAATCAATCAGGCCCTCGGACTTGTCGTAGTCCGCCTGTGTTCCACCACACATCACAGTCAGCGCGCCGTTCTCGGCACCGGCCTGGCCGCCAGACACAGGCGCATCAACAAAGCCAATTCCAAGCTCTTTCGCGGCCGCTTGCAACTCACGCGCCACATCTGCAGAAGCGGTAGTATGATCAACAAAAACAGCACCTTTCTTCATGGATTGAAATGCGCCATCTGGTCCGATTGTTACTGATCGCAAGTCATCATCATTTCCGACGCAGGCAAACACAAAATCCGCGCCATCCACGGCCTCCCTGGGGGTCAAAGAATATGATCCTCCATGTTCACCGACCCAACTTTCGGCTTTCGCGGTTGTTCGGTTGTAAACCACCACCTCGTGTCCACCCTCGGAGACCAAGTATCCCGCCATGGGATATCCCATGACACCCAAACCGATCCATGCAGTACGAACGCCCATGCCTTAAAACCCTTTCAAGCAAATCTAATTGATGGATTGATTGCTATTGGTATTCGCTTTAAGCCAGCCATTCAATCCACATAGCAGTGCAGTTTCAGCAGGCAGGATGACAATAAGCTTTGAGGATATAACGCGCGCAGCCGCAGCAATCGCCGGTAAGGTGGCGCACACGCCATGTGTGCAGGCTTCCACATTGTCCGCGATGACGGGTGCCCGGGTCTTTTTGAAACTGGAAACCCTGCAAACTACCAATGCATTCAAGGTTCGCGGCGCACTGAACAAACTTCTCTCGCTGACACCGGACGAGTGTAAACGTGGCGTCATAGCTCTGTCTGCCGGAAATCACGCCCAGGCTGTTGCCTATCATGCAACCCAGCTTGGAATTGCCGCCACGATTGTCATGCCGCAGACAACCCCGTGGACCAAGGTTGAACGCACCCGGCAGTTCGGTGCGACAGTCGAACTGGCAGGTGAGACCCTGGTGGAAGCCTGCGATCACCTCGATGAACTGGTTGCCGAACGGGGCCTGGTGCTGGTTCATCCTTATGACGACCCGATGGTGACGGCCGGCCAGGGTACGATCGCACTTGAAATGCTCGCCGACAATCCGGAACTCGATAGCCTGATCATACCAATTGGAGGCGGCGGGTTGATCAGCGGCATGGCAATAGCCGCGCGGGAAATAAAGCCAGGTATCGAGATCGTCGGCGTTCAGGCCGAAAGGTACCCATCCATGCATGCCGCAATACATAGAACCGGCGCATCGTGCGGCGGGTCCACTCTGGCAGAGGGCATCGCAGTGCGCGATGTAAGTGGTTTTGCAGTTGAAGTTTGCAAGAACCTTGTCGACGACTTGGTCCTTGTCAGTGAAAGTGAAATAGAAAAGGCAATCGCCACTCTGCTTTCGCAGGAAAAACTGTTGGCTGAAGGTGCCGGTGCGGCTGGTGTCGCGGCGTTGCTGCAAAATCGCGCGCGTTGGACAGGCAAGAACGTAGGTATCGTGATCTGTGGCGGTAATATAGACCAGCGAATGCTCGCCTCGGTAATCGTGCGTGAGCTTGGTCGGGACGGACGTGTAGTGTCGTTGAAGTTTCGAATAGAAGATCGCCCGGGTATTCTAGGCCTTGTTTCTACCGCGCTTGGAGAGCAAGAGGCCAATATTCTCGAAGTCCATCATCAACGCAACATCCTCGATGTACCCGCTAAAGGCACCATTCTTGAAATCACCTTAGAAACACGTGGACCACATCACGCAGACGAGATTGTGGCTCATATGCGCGAACTACCCTATATTGCCGAGGTTTCCCAACTGGCAACCGGGGAGTAATATTCATAGGATACGATTGCATTGTTGACAATCAATGCCGCACACTTAACCCTTGTGTACAGGTCAACAGGTTATTGCGCCTGACGGGGTGTAATCGCGCAAGGACAAATGGAATAGCAGAACTTGAGTGTTGAGCGCCGAAATTTCCCGCAGTTTTTTATAACCGCGCCGGCTCCTTGTCCCTATCTGGCGGGGCAACACGAACGCAAGGTATTCACCCATCTGATCAATGCGGACGCGCGGCGGCTTCACGATACCCTGGCGCAAGGCGGGTTTCGCCGGTCCCAGAACATTGCCTATCGCCCCGCATGCGACGGATGCGCCGCGTGTGTTTCCGTCCGGGTTCCCGTTTCGCAATTTGAATGGACCAAATCGTTCCGCAAGCTGATGCGTCGCAATCGCCACATAGTCAGCAAGACTGTGCCGGCCAAAGCAACTGCCGAACAATACGCGATATTCAGACGCTACATTGATGAACGGCACAGCAATGGCGGCATGTCTGACATGTCCATGATGGACTATTCAGCAATGGTTGACGAAAGCTTCGTCGAGACTCGCCTGTACGAATACCGCACTGCCGCACAACCAACACTTTCTGGACCTGACGGGCGCAAGGGTGAACTGATTGCGGCTGCGTTGACCGATATTCTGGAAGATGGCCTGTCGATGATTTACTCATTCTTTGCTCCTGAGTACTCTGCCAGTAGTTTTGGCACCTACATGGTCCTGGACCATATATTGCGGGCAGAACGGGCGGGACTTCCCTACGTGTATCTAGGATATTGGGTTAACGGATCGACGAAAATGGACTACAAAGCCCGTTTTCTTCCTCAAGAGCGGCTGACCCAAACCGGATGGCTGCTGCATAAACGTCAAGGTACAGCACAGAAATGACAGCGTCCGCCGAACCGGCGCCCAGACCATCTGCAGAAAGAGGCATCCTGCTGTCATTTTTTGGTGGCTTGCTCTTGTCGTTTGATGTTCCGTTGCTCAAGCTTTCAGGGGCTGACACCTGGACCATCATCTATGTTCGAGGAACGATGCTGTTTATCGCAATGTTCCTGTTTTGGCTGTTCGTCAACAGGTTGCGAGACAACAAGGTAAGATTTATCAACGGCAAGGCCGGTTACATAATCGCGATACTTGCCGGTATAGCAAACATAATGTTCGTCGCTGCCATTGGCCTGACTTCAGTCGCCAATGTTGTTTTCATTCTCGCGTTCAATCCCATGTTCGCAGGCCTGCTGGGGCGCGTATTCCTGAAAGAACACCTTGGAATGGCGACATGGATAGCCATCGTATGTTCACTTGCCGGCGTATTGCTCATAGTTGCCGAAGGCTTGCAGCTTGGCACATGGAAAGGTGACTTGCTCGCTCTGGGAGTGGCCATCCTTATGGCTGCATCCTTAACAGTCGTCCGGTATTCCGGCACCAATCAATCTCTCAGTGCCGGTACCGGGCATCTGTTGTCTGCCATTGTCGCAGCCCCATTCGCACTCCCGGGCAGTCTGAGTGCTGTTGGCTGGGGATGGTTGGCCATCAATGGATTTCTGGTGGCTCCTGCGGCCACCGCGTTACTGCTGATAGGTCCCAGATATGTTGCGGCTGCAATTGTAGCCATGTTCTTCTTGCTGGAAACCGTGCTGACACCAATATGGATGTGGGCCATATTCTCGGAAAAACCAACCACCTTGTCATTGATCGGCGGCGCTATTGTCATTGCTTCACTGATTGCCCACAGTCTATGGCGGATAAAAACGAAACGCCGCGAGGCACCTGTGCCACAATGACCACCGAGAACACCCGAATTTGTCCGTTTTGGGTAATTTTCCGGTGAACAGGCACTGTTTAGCCTTAACCCAAATGGCACGGTAGTTGCTGTTATTGACATCGAAGTGAAACGATTTGCACGCAAAGGGTAGCATGCTGCATCGGGGACTCCATAATCCATTGGCCACTGTGGACGTGATTCACCGCCTTTTGGCCCGGGTGGAGCGTTTCGGTTATTCTGTGCAGACGTCGAACGATTTCGACGCATTTCTTGAGACTCGGAAAAAACTGCGTGACGATGTTGTATCGCCGATGTTTGACCCAACCGTAGGTGAACTTTCCTCAAAGGCCTTCTGGGTCTCAATGTTGGACGCAGATGGCCAGATACATTGCATTCAGGCCTGCCGATTGGATTTTGTCGACACCTCGTTGGCTGAGTGGGTGGTTGGCTGGATGGCGGGTTTGTACCTCAAGCAACAACATCTAATGGTTCCGGAGTTTCTTGAACCACCCCTGGACAGCCGATCGCGCAGTGTTCGCGGATGGTTGGCTTATCACGGTGAAATGTGGATGTCTCGAAAGTGTCGGGGCGTCAGCAATCTGTTCGACAACATGGCATCGCTTGCAGTGATGCTCGCCTATGTAAAATGGCAACCAGACGCTGTTTGGGGACTCGTTTCAACTGAACTGGCGATGCGCGGACAAGGGAACAGAATGAGCTACCCGCGTGTAGAACGAAGTTTTCTAAGATGGAGTATTGCGGCGCCGGGAATTCCAGACAATGAATGGCTTGTACTTTCGGAAAAGCAGGACCTGGACTTCCTGGTTGACGAAAGAGCTGTTACCGGAGTTGTACTCAAAGGAGATTGATGTCCACTTTGCCAAACTCGCTCACAACAGAGACACCCTTGCGCCCGTCAATGAAACTGTGAGGCAATATAACCCTCTGATAAGTAAACCAGCGTGCCGTTTGGTCCATGGGAAGAGAAGCTACCACGTGATCATAGTGCGGTTCGCCTGTTCTCACCACTTGCTTGTAAGCACTGGAGACTACGTGATCATAAGAATGGCCCGACAGGCATGGAAACGTATTGGGTTGCCTGCCAAACAGTTTGGCAATCCCTGAGCTTTCACCAACCCTGTCCACAAAAAAACGGTTAGTCTCAGGATCAAGCGCGCAATCAACTGTGAAGTCGGGATCCGAATATCTTTCCTTGTAAACATCGGCAAGCAAACTGGGCACATAAGACGAAAGATCAGGGTCCATTGCTTTAACAAAGGTTTTTTGCCGCAGGTGAATATCACTTTTGGCGATCAGATCATGCAAACGCAGATATGCAGCCGTCGGGTCGGTTACGGTTTGAGAGAACCAACCAGACAGATAAAATTCAAACGTATAAGGCCCGGGCAAATTGCGCAGCGTATCGGCCGCATAATATAGCGATGCCCAGTTAGACGCGAACATCGCCCAGCGAACAACAGTGCCGCGGCCACTAGTGTTCACGTAAACACCTCCTGCGCGCTGCATCAGTATTTCGGGGCTGTCTATGTCAGGGTTTGAGAAAGGATCGCTGTCAATCTTTCCATTCACAACCCAATATTCAATGCCGTCCATTTGCCATGCCGTTGTTAGAGCAAAAACTTGCGCTCTTCGCCCTAAACAGACGTCAATAAGTCTGTCGGCCTAAAGCGCTCCACAATTAGGTCACAATTGAGAAAACAAACGGTTAAGCTGAAGACAAAACGTTTGCTCAATAAAGCAATGAAATGTTGGCAACTTGGCTGCGATTTACACGATGGAAAATCGGGCGTGCAGCCTCGCTGTATCCGGAGGCACCGGGCAAGCAGGTTTGCAAAACATGGTCAACCAGATTATCGGCTCTGCATCAACTCAATGGCTGAATCTGTTGTTTTTCGGAAATCCCTTGGGCGGCATGCGGCCCGCCTGGGCGCGACTACCCAACCACTCGTCCAGTTCAGTAACTGTCCAGTTTCGCGCGGATGAGTCAGTCCAACTCAGGCCATCCGCCAAATTGAAGCTGCGAGCGTCTGACAATCCACCGTCCCGGAACTTTTGCAATCGCACACCCTTGCCACGTGGCATTTCTGGCAGTTCGTCAAGTTTAAAGACCACCAGCTTGCGGTTGTCGCCGATACTGGCCACATAATCATCACCCTCAGCGATATAGCGACAGACCTGTGCCTCGGCGGGCAATTTTACATTCAGGACCTGTTTGCCCTTGCGGGTGTTGGCCACACAATCATCTTCGGCAACGACAAACCCATTACCGGTTGTTGAGGCCAGCAACAGTTTGCGCCTGGGTGTATGTACAAACAACGCCACGATAGCGTCTGCTGCATCCATATCAGCCATCAGCCGAACCGGTTCTCCATGCCCCCGTCCCCCCGGCAACTTGTTTGCGTCCAGAGTGAAAAAACGACCAGAGGAACTCAACAGCAGAATCTTGTTGGTAGTCTCGGCATGGAAGACGAACCCGGCTTTGTCACCATCCTTGTAGGAAATGGTGCTGGTATCCTGAAGGTGCCCTTTCAGAGCCCGAATCCAACCCTTCTCGGAACAGACTACCGTGACCGGCTCTTTTTCGATCATTGCCTCTTCGAGGTTGAAATCAATTTCCGGCGCCTCGGCAAACTCGGTTCGACGTGCACCAAGTAGCGTCTTTTTGCCGAATTTGTCACGCATTTCGCGAACTTCTTCGGCGATGCGGCTCCATAGCAGATCCTCAGAAGCGAGCAGCGCTTCCAGCCCGGCCTTTTCCTCGGTCAAGCCATCGAACTCTTGGCGTATTTCAATCTCTTCCAGCTTACGCAGAGCCCGCAACCGCATATTGAGGATTGCTTCAGCCTGCACATCGGTAAGGTCAAAACGCGCCATCAAAACCGGTTTTGGTTGTTCTTCTGCCCGGATTATCGCAATAACCTCATCAATGTTCAGGTATGCAATCAGGTACCCGCCCAGTACTTCAAGCCTACGGGAAATTACCCCCACGCGGTGCTTTGAGCGACGCACAAGTACGTCTTTTCTATGTTCCAGCCATTCGCGAAGCACTTCCGAGAGCGACATGACTCTGGGAACTTTACCGCCTGAAAGCACATTCATGTTGAGCGACAGCCGGCTCTCCAGATCCGTCAGCTTGAACATTTGTTCCATCAACAAAACAGGATCGACTGTACGGCTTTTTGGCTCGAGTATCAGACGAACATCTTCAGCAGACTCATCGCGAACGTCACCCAGCAAAGGCAGTTTTCGATCAGTCAGGAGCTCGGCAATCTTCTCGACAAGCCTGCCCTTCTGTACTTGGTAAGGTATCTGGGTAATGACAATCTGCCATGTGCCGCGCCCCATGTCCTCGGTAGTCCAAACCGAACGCACTCGAAACCCGCCGCGTCCGGTCCGATAGGCTTCAGCCATCTGGGCCTGCGTATCGATTATGACCCCGCCTGTAGGCAGGTCTGGTCCGGGCACGAACTGCATCAACTTGTCGATGCCGGCATTGGGGAACTTTATCAGGTGCAGGGCCGCGTCACAAAGCTCGCCGGCGTTGTGAGGTGGAATTGCGGTCGCCATGCCTACTGCTATTCCGGTTGCACCATTTGCCAACAGGTTCGGAAATGCACCAGGCAAGACCACCGGTTCGGAATCTTCACCGTTGTAGGTTTCGCGAAAGTCAACAGTATCTTCATCGATACCGTTGAGCAGCGCCATGGCTACCTCTGTCAACCGAGCTTCGGTGTAGCGATATGCTGCGGCGTTGTCGCCATCAATGTTGCCAAAATTGCCCTGCCCCTCGACCAGCGGATAGCGTTGCGCAAAGTCCTGCGCCAGGCGCACCATGGCATCATACACAGCCTGGTCTCCGTGGGGATGATACTTACCGATCACATCACCAACAACGCGGGCGCATTTCTTGAAACCCTGTTGGGGATCAAGTCTCAGCATTCGCATTGCAAACAGCAGCCGGCGATGAACCGGCTTCAAGCCGTCTCGAACATCAGGCAATGCGCGATGCATAATCGTTGACAGCGCATAAGCCAGATAGCGTTCTTCCAACGCCGATCTGAGATCGATTGGTTCAATTCCATCAGGCGCGCCGGGCGGTGCCAGATCAGACATGATTCGGTTCCTTCAATGCGTCGGCCCAAAATGCCGCTTTTCTTGTGATTCATGCAACTGATTAGGCAGATTCATCCCGTAACCCGCACCATAAACCAGACCATTGTGAGACGCCGTCGTTCCTGTTGAACGTGGATTAAATATAGCATTTGATGTAGCTATTCGATGGACTTGATGGAAGTCTGGCGAAATGAAACCGGGAATACTGTCACATGCCATTTGAGTTCCGTTCTCTGTTATCTACCGCAGCAACAGCCAGGGCGGCACGGTTTTCGGGTCATCCACCATTTCATTTCGTTGGCGGCAATATCGACGAGCCGACTGTCCCGGTCGAAGCACTCGCCAACGCAGTCGGCAAAGTGATCAGAAGCCAGGGGCAGGAGTTGGCAAAATACGGCCTAAACAGCGGTCCGCAGGGTCATCTGGTTCTGCGTGAGTTTATTTGCGATTGCCTGAAAAGGCGGACTGAAATGGCAATAACACCGGATGAAGTATTGCTGACTTCTGGATCTCTTCAAGCTATCGATTTGGTCAACCAGGCACTTCTCAGCTCGGGTGACATCGTTGTGTTGGAGGCAGCAAACTATGCCGGTACCCTATCCCGGCTGGATTCACTTGGCGTCGAATATGTGGGTGTAGAACTTGATCACGACGGCATGCGTATGGATATGCTGGATCAGGTACTGTCGGAGCTTGCGAAGAAAGGCCGCAAGCCGAAATACATCTATACCATACCCACCATCCAGAACCCGACTGGTTCTGTCATGCGTGTGGAAAGACGCCTTGAAATGCTGAGGTTGGCAGAAATCCACAATGTGCCAATATTTGAAGACGACTGCTATGCAGATCTGGTGTTCTCCGGAGAGCGACCCCCGGCCATTTACGCTCTGGACGATGATCAACGGGTTATCTATTGCGGCACGTTTTCAAAAACCGTCGCGCCTGCCTTGCGGGTTGGTTATCTGATCGCACCATGGCAGCTGATGAGTTGTATCCTGCCTTTAAAAACCGATGCAGGCAGCGGCGCGCTTGAACAAATGGTACTGGCTGAATACCTGCCCGGCCACTTTGACGAGCACGTCTCCAGCCTACTGCCTGTACTGAAAGAAAAAGCCGATGCGCTTTGCCAATCGCTGGATGAAAATTTTGGAGACATCGTCGATTACGAAGCACCGATCGGCGGCATATTTGTATGGGTGACCCTGCCTGAAAATGTGGATACCGACCAGTTGTATCAGGCCGCGCTTGAGCGGGGAGTGGAGATTAACCCTGGCTCCCAGTGGACGGTAGATGGCAAAGCCAATAAACACCGCATGCGTTTATGCTTCGGCCATCCGTCAATCGGGAATATTCGAGATGGCATTGCCAGATTGGCAGATATCTGTTTTGAGGAATTCGGGGTTCCGGTCAGAAGCGGAAATGTTGAGCGAAGCTAGAACATTTCTCACAAAAGTGGATACCGGTTTTGTGAAAAAGAAATGCGACAACAAAGGGATAGGTTGCGTTTCAGGTCGTTTGCACACCCCAACTCTATTTGGGGGCAAATCAAACGCAATGGATCAGCACATGCACGACAGGTCGTTTACCCCACTCGGTCTCCATTCGGCGGCGGATTGACTGTCGAAGTTTTTCTGACACCACCTCGTGAAGCTGGCGTCGTTTACGCGGAATTGACTCGAACACCTCTTCAACAATGTCCAACACCAGCTCAAAGAATTCATAGCCGGTCTCAGTCTCTTCCGGCAGTCCGTCCAGGACGATTTGCGGATCATCCAGCATTCGGCCACTACCGTCGATCACCAGCGACACTGCTACCACACCAACATGTGCCAGCTTACGCCGCTTGCGGGCTGGGCCTTCAACACTCGGGACAATCAGGCGCCCGTCTACGTGCAGCCGGCCGCCGGGAACCTCATCGATTATCTCAGCAGCATTCGGCGCCAGGCGAAGAACCTGGCCTGCCAGGGCCAGTGCAGTAGCGGGAATGCCGCACTCGGTCGCAAACTCTGTCTGCTTTGCCAGATGACGGGCTTCACCATGCATCGGCACAAGCAGTTTCGGTTTTACCCAGCTGTAGAACTGGCGCAATTCATCCTGTCGTGGATGACCGGATGTATGGACCAGGGCATCGTCTGAGGTGATGACCTTCACCTGCTGCTCCGCCAACCGGTTGAGCAACTCTCCGACTGACTTCTCGTTACCCGGTATCGTCTTTGAGGAAAAGATTACCAGATCACCCTTGTCCAGCGTTATGTCGGGATGATTATCCGCCGCTATCCTGGCCATGGCAGCGCGAGGTTCACCTTGCGACCCGGTACACAACAGCACCACCCTGTCTTTGGGAAGGTATCCATATTCGGTCTGGTCGCGAAAGCTGTCGCCTTCTTTGAGCAGGCCAACCTCACGGGCGGCAGCAATGATATTGTGCATCGCCCTGCCTGCCACGACTACTTCGCGGCCGTTGGCGCGAGCTGCCGCAGCAATTGAGGTGATGCGACCCACGTGACTGGCAAAAGTTGTGATAGCCACCCGACCGGCTGCCTCAGCAATGATCCGCGCGAGATTATCGGCGATTTCGGATTCCGACGGTGAACGGCCTTCGCGCAACACATTGGTGGAATCACACACGAGCACATCGACGCCTTCCGCACCAATCTCCCTGAGACGATCTATATCCATCAAAGGTGGAATGGTTGGTGTAGCGTCCAGTTTCCAGTCACCTGAGTGCATAACCGTTCCTGCCGGTGTCCGAATTGCCAGCGCTGAAGGTTCGGGGATCGAATGCGTGACGGACACATATTCGACTGAAAAGTCCCCCACATCAGCAACCCCGCCGAGTGGCAGCACACGCAAAGGCACCTCCCCCAGCAAACCAATTTCAGCGAATTTCCGTTTCAGGAGTTCTGCGGTGAACGGCGTGCAATAGACCGGGCAGCGCAATTGTGGCCAAAGCCATGTGACGGCACCAATATGGTCTTCATGGCCGTGGGTCAGGAAAATGCCAAGTAGATTTCTGGCTTCGCTTTCCAGAAATCTGACATCGGGAAGGATTACATCAATGCCAGGGTCCTTTTCATCGCCGAACTTGACGCCGCAGTCGACCAGTATCCATTTGCGCTTGGCAGAGGTACCCAGTCCGTAGGCGTAGGCGTTCATGCCGATTTCGCCCATGCCGCCCATGGGCAACAATACCAACTCCGCCCCAGGCTTCCTGCGCCCCGCCATCATCACCCCTGTTCGCCTGCATCAAGAACAAGCCCAATTGCCGGCATTTTCAGACCGGAAGTGCCCAGCCTGATTGATTCCACCTTATTGAGCAACCTAATCGGTGGAAGACGAGCGTTTCCGCTCAATCCATTCGACATCCCCGGCCAGATGCAAGTAAGAGGATCCGTCTTGCAAAGTCAGCACCAATGCCCCGTCTTCACCGAGGCCGGAGAATATACCCTGCCTGCCCCCTTCGACCGATACCAGTCGACCACGGCCCATTGCCGCCGACATCCAGTCATGTCTTATGCTGGCAATACCAGTCCCATTGGACCACTGCGCCAGGCGGGCATGCATGGTAATGCGCAGTTCATGCATCATGTCACGTGGTTCGATAGTTGTGCCGCAAGCGGCAAGATCGCTTGCCGGCCAGCGAGTATCAGATGGGTGATGAGCCAGATTCAGCCCGCATCCAATTATTGCCGCGTGACAATTTGCAACTGTTGTTGTCTCAATCAATACCCCTGATACTTTCTGGCCACTGACCAGCACATCGTTGGGCCATTTCAGTTGCACTGGCAGAGTGACACCGGCCGCTATGATGGCGTCACGTACGGCCAGACCTGCTACAAGAGACAGGCTTGCAAGGCGCTTCAGCTCTGTATTGGTGGGCCATACCAGGCTTGCGTAGAGATTGCCCGGCCTGGACTCCCAGTGACGCCCCAATCTGCCTTTACCGTGTGTCTGCTCTGCAGCCGCGATCCAGACAGGCTCGATTTGTTTGCTTGCCAGTCGTGCGTGTGCTTCATCATTGGTGGAGCCAATGCGGTCATACCAATTGATGTCAGGCAACGCGCCGCGTGAAACGCTCACAAGAAGAGTGAGGCCGCGGCCGCATTGGCCGCAATGTTGAGCTGCTTAAGAACCAGGACCATACCGATGGCCATTACCCCGGCAGCAATTGCGATTACGCGTATTTCCATTGGTGCTGTGTCAAACTCATCATCCGGCTCGTCAAAATACATGATCTTGACCACACGCAGATAATAGAATGCAGATACGACCGATGCCAGGACACCAATTATCGCCAACGCATACAACTTTGCATCAATGGCCGCCAGGAATACGAAATACTTGCCAAAAAATCCCGCAAGCGGCGGTATTCCGGCAAGCGAGAACATAAGCATCGAAAATACAAATGCCATGACACTGTCATTGCGCGCCAAACCCGAAAGATCTGAAATCCGTTCAACGGAACTTCCCCGCTTGCGCATGTAAATAACACAGGCAAATGCGCCCAGCGTCATGATCATGTAGATCGCCATGTATATTACAACGCCGCGCACTCCGGCCTGTGTGCCTGCAGCTAGGCCGACCAGGGCGTACCCCATGTGGCCGATGGATGAATATGCAAGCAGCCTTTTGATGTTGCTCTGACCAATGGCAGCGAACGCACCAAGCACCATTGAGGCAATGGAAATGAAGACAATGACCTGTTGCCACTGGCCAACCGCGCCGCCAAAGGCGTCATGCATCACCCGTACGAAGACTGCCATCGCAGCCACTTTTGGCGCAGCTGCAAAGAAGGCTGTGACCGGTGTGGGGGAGCCTTCATACACATCAGGGGTCCACATATGGAACGGAACAGCAGATATCTTGAATGCCATGCCCGAGATCAGGAACACCAAACCAAACAGCAAGCCAAGACCGACTTCTTCGCCGACCGCCGCCCGCGCTATTTCGGAGAATGCCACAGAGCCCGAAAAGCCATAAATCAGGGACGCGCCATACAACAACATGCCGGACGAAAGCGCACCGAGTACAAAATATTTCAAACCGGCTTCTGAAGACCGGGCGCTGTCCCGGTTAAACGCCGCGACCACATAAAGTGACAAGGACTGCAGCTCCAGCCCCATGTACAGCGCAATCAGATCATTGGCAGAAATCATCATCATCATGCCGGCGGTGGCGAGCATGATCAGCACCGGGTACTCAAACTGATCAAGTTTCTCCGTCTTCATGAAATTCGAAGACATGATGATTGCCGCAGCTGACCCAAACAAAACCAGCATCTTCATAAATCGGGCAAATCCGTCAACGACGAAACTGTCCATGAAAGCGCGCTGGGTGCCACCGTCAGACATGAACACAACCAATCCGGCTGTAATGGCAAGAGCGGCCAGAGCAAGAGTATTGATCATCTCGGTTGGGTTGCGCTTGGAGAACACGCCCAGCATGAGCAGCGCCATGGTTACAACGGCAAGGAAAATTTCCGGCAGTGCCGCTGTTGCATCGGCTATCGCTAGTATATTGCCCATTTGCCCGATCCTGACCTTCTTAAACCCTTAAAGGCGTAACATCCGATATTCGCGCATCGGATCGCCCGTATACATATTCAGTTTCAATTCCCAAGTGTCGCTGCTGCTGCCCGCACTATTGCTGACTGAGCATCAAATGCGGTTTGCATATCGACCAGGAGGTTGTCGACAGACGCCGAAATGGCATCCATTACCGGTGCCGGATAAATACCAAAGTAAAGAGTTGCTACGACCAGGGGCACCAGCGTCGCTGCTTCACGCGGTGTGATGTCGGTGATTGCCTTGAGGCTGTCTTTCTGCAAGACACCAAAGACGACCCTGCGATACAGCCACAGCGCGTAGCCAGCAGACAGAACTACACCGGTGGTAGCAAAGAACGCGACCCAAGTATTTGCCTGATAGGCTCCGGTCAGCGTCAGAAACTCGCCTACAAATCCGGATGTTCCCGGCAATCCTACATTTGCCATGGTGAACAACATGAATATGGCCGCGTAAGCAGGCATCCTGTTGACCAGCCCGCCATAGGCCACAATTTCGCGTGTATGCATGCGGTCATAGACGACACCTACACACAAGAAGAGTGCGCCGGAAATGAAACCATGGCTAATCATCTGAAAGATCGCGCCATCAATCCCCTGCTTATTCATTGAAAATATGCCCATGGTGACAAAACCCATGTGCGCGACTGACGAATAGGCTATCAGTTTCTTCATGTCCTCCTGCATCAAGGCCACCAGCGAAGTGTAGACGATGGCCACAACAGACAGAACGAATACCATTGGCGCAAACATTTCAGATGCAAGCGGAAACATTGGCAACGAGAATCGCAGAAAGCCGTAACCGCCCATTTTCAGCAAGATAGCAGCCAGTACCACCGAGCCGGCGGTTGGCGCTTCAACGTGGGCATCCGGCAACCACGTGTGCACAGGCCACATGGGCAACTTCACCGCAAAGGATGCGAAGAAAGCCAGCCACAGCCAGGTTTGCATTTCAGCCGGGAAGTTCTTGTCAGACAGTATTTCGGCAATATCCGTTGTGCCTGTATGCGAATACATCGCCATTATGGCGAGCAGCATCAGCACCGAACCCAGCAGCGTATACAGGAAGAACTTAAAGCTGGCATACACCCGCCGGGCACCGCCCCAGATACCAATGATCAGGAACATCGGAATAAGGCCAGCCTCGAAGAACAGATAGAACAGCACCAGATCCAGGGCACAGAAAACACCGACCATCAGCGTTTCCAGCACCAGGAAAGCAATCATGTATTCCTTGACACGCTTGTCGACACCCCAACTGGCGATGATGCACAAGGGCATTATGGCAGTAGTAAGCAGGACAAACGGCATGGAAATGCCATCGACGCCCATATGATAGGTCATCAGGCCGCCGAGCCAGGTCACTTTATCTTCAAGCTGAAACCCTGCCTGGGTGGGGTCAAAACCGTTCCATGCCAGAAGCGACAGGACAAAAGTGATCAGGGTCACAGACAGAGCCGTCGCACGCATGTTGCGACGCGCAACCGCGTCATCACCCCGGATAACCAGAATGAACAATGCCCCAACCATCGGCAGGAAAGTGATCGTTGATAAAATGTACCAGCCGGTCATCAGTGTGCTCCTGCGAACATGTACCAGGTGATCAGGAACACGGCCCCGAGCAGCATGGCAAAGGCATAATGATAAACGAAGCCGGACTGCAGCTTCACAATACGGCTAGCCGCGCCCATAACCCGTGCAGACACACCATCTGGTCCAAATCCGTCAATCGCCCAACCGTCACCCTTCTTCCACAGGAAACGGCCCAGCCACATGGCCGGACGGACAAAAATCAGGTCATACAACTCGTCGAAATACCACTTGTTGAGCAGGAACTTGTAGATCGGTTCATGTTGTTCCGCCAAACGCACAGGCAGTTCAGGACTGCGGATATAGAACAACCAAGACAGGGCAAAACCAATCAACATGGCGACAAACGGTGACCACACTACCCAGCCCGGTACATGATGCATCTCCGAGATGATCGTATTCTCCGGCAATCTGAGAATGGCGGTCCCCCAGAACAAGGCCTCGTCATGTCCTATGAAGTATTCCTTGAACAGTAGTCCGGCGAACAATGCTCCAGCAGCCAGCACGAACAACGGTACCAGCATAACGTATGGGGATTCATGTACATGATTCATGACGTCCCGACTGGCCCGGGGTTTGCCGTGGAAAGTCAAGAACATCAGACGCCATGAGTAAAACGACGTGAAACACGCTGAGATAACCAGCAACCAGAAAGCCAGGGTTGCAGCGCCACCATGGGCTGCGAACGCGCTTTCGATAATGGCATCCTTGGAGAAGTATCCCGCTGTCAACGGGAAGCCGGTCAATGCAAGGGTGCCAATCAACATCATGATCCATGTCAGTTTCAGGTGCGGGGCAAGCCCACCCATATTGCGCATGTCCTGTTCATCCGACATTGCATGTATCACCGAGCCTGATCCAAGGAACAGCAATGCCTTGAAAAAGGCATGGGTGAACAAATGGAAGATGGCCACTCCATATGCCCCCACTCCCAATGCGACAAACATGTAGCCAAGCTGCGAACACGTCGAATAGGCAATAACCCGCTTGATGTCATTTTGAACCAGGCCAACAGTCGCTGCGAAAAATGCAGTGACCGCACCAACCACCGTAACCACCGTCAGCGCGGTGTGAGAAAACTCAAACATCGGCGACATGCGTGCCACCAGGAACACGCCGGCTGTTACCATTGTTGCAGCATGGATAAGCGCTGACACTGGTGTTGGGCCTTCCATGGCGTCCGGCAACCAGGTGTGCAGCAGGAACTGCGCCGATTTTCCCATGGCTCCCATGAACAACAACAGGCAAATGACCGTCATGACATCCAGTTCCCACGACAGGAAATGCATTGTCTTGCCTGTCTGCGCACTTGCGGCAGCAAAAATGGTATCGAATTCGATCGACTGGAAGACCGCAAATGTTGCGAATATCCCCAGTGCAAAACCGAAATCACCAACCCGGTTTACAACGAATGCCTTGATCGCGGCGGCATTTGCTGCGGGTTTTTTGTACCAGAAGCCAATCAGCAGGTACGATGCCAGGCCTACACCTTCCCAGCCAAAGAACATTTGCAGCAAGTTGTCGGAGGTGACCAACATCAGCATGGCGAAGGTGAAGAATGACAGATAGGCGAAAAAGCGTGGCTGGTTGTCGTCGTGGCTCATATAACCAATGGAATAAACATGCACCAGCGACGATACCGTATTTACGACTACAAGCATCACCGCCGTAAGCGTATCAATCCGCAACGACCAATCCGCGGCCAGTCCGCCGGAATGGATCCAGGTCAGAACGTGCACCTTGTAGACAGCATTCTGATTGATGGCGACATCAACAAACGCCACCCATGACAGTGCCGCGGAAACAAGCAGTAACGCGGTCGGCAGATACTGTGGCCAGACTGGGCCGTAATGGTGACTGCCATGAACCGACTGGTCCTGGGTTCCGCGCATCAGTTTGGTGCCGAAAATGCCCGAAACAAGGGCGCCGATCAGCGGCAGGAATACAATGAGAAGGAAGATGGTGTTCATGGCGTTAAACTGTTCCCGTCAGCCCTTCATCATGTTGATGTCTTCGACCGCGATAGAACCACGATTTCGGAAGTAAGTGACCAGTATGGCCAGACCGATGGCGGCTTCGCCGGCGGCCACTGTGAGCACCAGCAGCGCGAAAACCTGCCCGACCAGGTCGTTCAGGTAGGACGAGAATGCCACCAGATTGATGTTTACCGACAACAACATCAACTCGATCGACATCAAGATGATGATCACGTTCTTGCGGTTGAGAAATATCCCAAAAATTCCGATTGTGAAGATGATGGCAGCAACAGTGAGGTAATGGCCAAGTCCAATTGTCATGATCTAGATCCCCTGCCCCGGTTTTACCTTGCGCACCTCGACTGAAGTTGCCGGTCCGCGCGCAACCTGTTCGGAAATGTCCTGCCGCTTGACACCAACCTTGTGGCGCAGCGTCAGCACGATAGCACCAATCATGGCAACCAGCAGCACCAGACCGGCAGCCTGGAAGTAGTAGATGTATCTGGTATAGAGCAGCTGCCCCAGCGCCTCTGTGTTAGTAGTGATGTCAATGGCTGGTTTCGGTGCCGCCAGCGCGCCCGCAGCTTCCGGCGAGAAGGCCCAGACGCCAAGCACGAGCGCCAATTCCGTAAACAGGATCAACCCGACAACCATGCCAAATGGCGCATATGTCAACATGCCTTCGCGCAGTTCCGAAAAATCTATATCGAGCATCATGACGACAAACAGGAACAGGACCGCGACGGCGCCCACGTATACCACCACCAAAATCATGGCGAGGAATTCAGCTCCCAGCAGAATGAACAGGCCCGACGCATTGAAGAATGTCAAAATCAGGAACAGCACGGAGTGAACGGGGTTGCGCGAGGCAATGACCATTACGGCCGATGCAATAGCAACGGTGGCAAATAGATAGAAAAACGCAGCAGTTACTGCCATTTCTTCAACCCCTGTCTTGCCGGCATAACCGACCTTTATCCAAGTTCAACATACAACCAATCAACGATATGGCGCATCCATGGCGATATTTGATGCAATCTCTCGTTCCCACCTATCGCCGTTGGCGAGAAGCTTTTCCTTGTCAAACAACAGTTCCTCGCGTGTCTCGGTTGCAAATTCAAAATTCGGCCCCTCGACGATAGCGTCAACCGGGCAAGCTTCCTGACAAAATCCGCAATAGATGCACTTCACCATGTCTATGTCATACCGGGTGGTACGCCGGGTCCCGTCATTACGCCGTGGTCCCGCTTCAATGGTTATGGCCTGGGCCGGGCAAATCGCTTCACACAGTTTGCAGGCAATGCAGCGTTCTTCGCCATTGGGATACCTGCGCAACGCATGTTCGCCACGAAAGCGCGGGCTGACCGGTCCTTTTTCGAACGGATAGTTCAGCGTTGCCTTGGGCGCGAAAAAATATCTCATCGACATGAAAAAGGCGTCGATAAATTCCTTCAGGAACAGTGATTTGGCAGCTTGAGCAAGTTTCATCGGATCAGTTTTCCATCCATCCTCAAGGGGCCACACCAAAAGCCGTGACGACACCAGCGGTGACTGCAACCCAGCCAAGCGAAAGCGGCAAGAACACTTTCCAGCCCAAACGCATCAACTGGTCATAGCGATAGCGCGGTACGAATGCCTTGACCATGGCAAACATGAAGAATACCAGAAACGTCTTGGCCATGAACCAGAACACACCGGGTACCCATGTGAAAGGCACCATATCCAATGGTGGCAGCCAGCCACCAAGAAACAGGATTGTTGTCATGGCACACATCAGCGAGATCGACACGTATTCTCCCAGCATGAACAGCATGTAGGGGGTCGACGAATATTCAACCATGAATCCGGCCACCAGTTCGGATTCTGCTTCCGGCAAATCGAAGGGCGGCCGGTTAGTTTCCGCCAAAGCCGAAATGAAGAAGACCACGAACATTGGCAGCAACGGCAGCCAGTACCAGTCGAGGAACGAGCCGGGCAGCCCCAGCCACGTGCCGATTCCGGTTGATTGGCTCATAACTATTCCGGACAGGTTCAAGGTGCCCGCGCATATCAAGACGGTGATAATGACAAAGCCTATCGAGACTTCGTAAGAGACCATCTGGGCCGCAGAACGCAAGGCGCCCAGAAACGGGTATTTGGAGTTGGAAGCCCAGCCTCCCATTATGACACCGTAAACACCCAATGATGAGATGGCGAACAGGAACAGAATACCGACATTGATGTCTGCGACCACCCAACCGGCGTTTACAGGCACCACGACCCAGGCCGAAAGCGCCAGAATACAGGTCACCAATGGTGCAATCAGGAAAACGCCCTTGTTGGCGCCGTCAGGAATGACAACTTCCTTGAACACGAACTTCAGCATATCGGCAAATGACTGAAACAATCCCCACGGACCGACCACGTTTGGCCCGCGGCGCATTTGGACGGCGGCCCATATCTTGCGGTCAGCATAAACCAGATAAGCAACAATGATCAGCACCGCAACGAGCAGGGCAAGTGACTGCAGCACTATGAAGGCGATTGTGAGGAGCACTTCGTTCATGACACTATCCTACTCCGCCGCTGCCAGCTTTTGCTGGTCTGCCCGCAATGACGAACATTCAGCCATGATAGCCGACGCGCGGGCAATGGGGTTGGTCATGTAGAAATCGGTGACCGGTGAGGCGAATGCCTTCGAGGTCATCCTGCCCTTGATGTTCGCAAGTTCGTCCAGTGCACCCGCGTCGGCCGCTTGTACACTATCCAGCGCAGCCAACTGAGGTGCCGCCTTGTACATTTCGGCACGCAGATGCTCCAGGTTGTCAAAGCCGAGGGACACGTCCAGCTTGCCCGCCAGAGCTCGAATGATTGCCCAGTCTTCGCGTGCATCGCCGGGAGGAAAATTGGCCCGACGTGCCATTTGCGGGCGTCCTTCGGTATTTACATAAGTGGCCGACTTTTCGGTATATGTTGCGCCCGGCAAAATGACATCAGCGCGATGCGCACCCGCGTCGCCATGCGACCCCTGATAAATGACAAAAGCATCGCCCAGTTGCTTCATGTCGATTTCATCCACACCAAGCAGATAAACCACTTCGACGCTACCGGCTCTTGCGCCCTTCAATATCCCGGCGGTGTCTTTTCCTCCAGGCAGGGTTGGCAATGCGCAAACGTCCAGCGCTCCAACGCGTCCGGCTGCCGTGTGCAATACATTGAAACCGTTCCAGCCATTTTTGATAACACCGATGGACTGCGCGGCCTGCATGGCTGTTGCCAGCACCACCGCTCCATCCGGGCGCGACAGGGCTCCCTGTCCAACAATGAACATGGGACGCTTGGCTCTGGACCGCTTGTGCTTTGCCAAGTCCGCCAGCGCCGCCGGCCCGTCGCCCAGATAAGCGTATGGATAGCTCAAGTCAGCACGCTCGCCAATTAACCCGATTGTGCAGTCGCCTGCCAGGTATCTTTTGCGAATACGTGAATTTAGTACCGGCGCCTCCAGGCGCGGATTGGTACCGATGAGCATAATGGCATCTGCATCTTCAATGCCGGCGATTGTCGAATTGAAAATGTAACCGGCTCGCCCTCCTGCTGCGCCCAGCGGTGAGCCGGCTTCACGGCAGTCAAGATTTTTGACCTCAAGCGCATGCATGAGCGTTTTCAACGCAAATACTTCTTCGGTTCCGCACAGATCACCGATCAGTGCCGCGGTCCTTTCCGGCCCTGCCGACTTCAGTTTTGAAACAATCAGTTCAAATGCCTCATCCCAACTGGCTGAACGCAATTTACCGTTCTGCCGGATGTAGGGCTTGTCGAGACGCTGCGAGCGTAGGCCATCCCAAATGAAGCGAGACTTATCAGAAATCCACTCTTCGTTGACCTCTTCATTCAGCCGTGGCAGCACACGCATGACTTCGCGTCCGCGTACATCAACGCGAATTGCCGCACCCACCGCGTCCATAACGTCAACGGTTTCGGTCTTGCGCAACTCCCAGGGCCGAGCCTTGAATTCATAGGGCGCCGACGTCAATGCACCGACCGGACAAAGGTCAATCACGTTGCCCTGCATTTCGGACGTCATGGCCTGCTCCAGATAGGTGGTGATCTCCATGTCCTCACCCCGGCCAATAGCGCCCAGTTCTTCAACCCCCGCAACCTCGGTAGTAAAGCGCACGCAGCGGGTGCACTGAATACACCGGGTCATTGTAGTCTTCACCAGCGGACCGATATACTTGTCCTCGACAGCTCTTTTGTTCTCGTCGAAGCGGTTCTTGTCTATACCGTAAGCCATCGCCTGATCCTGCAGATCACACTCACCGCCCTGGTCACAAATAGGGCAATCAAGCGGATGGTTGATCAACAGAAATTCCATAACGCCTTCGCGTGCCTTCTTCACCAGAGGTGAATTCGTGCGAACTTCGGGCGGCTGACCTTCGGGACCGGGACGCAGATCATTAACTGACATGGCGCAGGAGGCCTGCGGTTTCGGCGCTCCCTTGACTTCGACAAGGCACATTCGACAGTTACCCGCAATCGACAATCGCTCGTGGTAACAAAAGCGAGGTATCTCGGCACCGGCAGCCTCACATGCCTGGATCAGCGTTGTGCCGTTTTCCACCTCGATCTCTTTTCCATCGACTATGAGTTTAGGCATACTGCTTTACTCCGCCGCCACGCGCGTCACTGATCCTTCCGGATCAGGCCGAGCTGAAAATTCATCAATACGCTCCTCGATCTCGTGCCGGAAATGTCGGATCAGGCCCTGAACCGGCCAGGCTGCCGCATCACCCAGTGCGCAAATGGTATGACCTTCAATTTGGTAAGATACATCGAGCAGCATGTCGATCTCACGCTTCTCGGCACGGCCTTCCACCATGCGCGTCAGCACGCGCCACATCCAGCCTGTGCCTTCGCGACACGGTGTGCACTGACCACAGCTTTCGTGCTTGTAGAAATACGCTAGGCGCGCAATCGCCTTGATCATGTCAGTGGAGTTATCCATGACGATAACAGCGGCTGTGCCCAATCCCGATTTCAGGTCGCGCAAACTGTCAAAATCCATGTTGCAATCGCGGATTTCATCGCATGGCACACACGGTACCGATGAGCCGCCGGGAATGACTGCCTTGAGATTGTCCCAGCCGCCGCGAACGCCACCACAGTGCTGATCGATCAGTTCGCGAAAGGAGATTCCCATCTCCTCTTCAACGGTACACGGATGGTTTACGTGGCCGGATATGCAGAACAATTTGGTGCCGACATTGTTCGGTCTTCCAATACCGGCAAACCAGTCGGCTCCGCGGCGCAGAATAGTCGGAACAACGGCAATCGATTCCACATTGTTCACGGTTGTAGGGGCGCCGTACAGGCCAACATTGGCCGGAAACGGCGGTTTCATGCGCGGCTGGCCCTTCTTGCCCTCCAGGCTTTCCAGAAGTGCCGTTTCCTCGCCACAGATATATGCGCCGGCGCCGTGATGAACGTAGAGATCGAAGTCCCAGCCGTGCTTGTTCTTCTTACCAATCAGTTTGGCGTCGTAGGCTTCGTCAATGGCACGCTGCAAGGCTTCGCGTTCGCGAATAAATTCACCACGTACATAGATGTAGCCGACATTGGCACCCATCGCAAAACCGGCGATCAGACAACCTTCCACCAGGGTGTGCGGATCATGGCGCATGATTTCACGGTCTTTGCATGTCCCCGGTTCAGACTCATCGGCATTGACCACCAGATAGTGCGGCCGACCGTCAGACTGCTTGGGCATGAATGACCATTTCAGACCGGTCGGAAAACCGGCACCACCACGACCGCGAAGACCGGAGGCCTTGACCTGGTCAATAACACCATCACGGCCCAGCTGGATGATGGCTTTGGTACCGTCCCACGCACCGCGCTGCATGGCGCCCTTCAGACCCACGTCGTGCTGGCCGTAAAGATTGGTGAATATCCGGTCCTTGTCCTGCAGCATGATATCCTACCTCGGCTTCTTTCCGAATACCTTGATGTATTCAGCTTCACCACCTTTAGCCAAAACCTTGGCCTGTTTCACCCAGTCATCGCGCTCGATGCGACCCTTGAAGGACAACTCGTCATCTACAATGCCGATGTCCTTTTTTGTCCACCTTCCGATCTGCGCATAGTGCCAGAAACCCAGCTTATTTAGGGTCTGCTCCAACTTTGGGCCAACACCGGATATCAACTTGAGGTCATCTGCCTTACCACTGGGCTTGGCCAACCTCTCCGGCCCTGCCTTCTTCGCCGCTGTTGCCTTCGTTGCTTTTTTCGCAGGTGCAGGTTTGGCCTTGGCCGGCGCTGCTGTCTTTGCTGCCCTGGTGGCGGACCTTGCAGGCGCCTTTTTCGCGGCAGGCTTTTTTGGGGCAGGCTTTTTTGGGGCAGGCTTTGTCGGGGCAGATTTTTTCGCCGGCGAAGCTTCTCCGTTGAGCGAGGTTAATCCACCCTCAGGAGCAGACATGAAACGGTCAATCTGCGGACCGGGATTGGTCTTTTGACCCTTGGCGATCTTGTCGAGCAGGTCTTCCATGGCTTCGGGGGACAGATCTTCATATGTATCGGAGAATATCTGGATCATGGGCGCGTTGACGCATGCCCCGAGGCATTCGACTTCTTCCCATGAAAAATCGCCGTCTTCAGACAGGGTGTGGGGCTGTTCGGCGATCCGGCGCTTGCATACAGCCATCAGGTCTTCTGACCCGCGCAACATGCACGGTGTCGTACCACATACCTGAATGTGAGCCTTTTTCCCAACCGGCGCCAGTTGGAACATGGTGTAGAAAGTGGCGATCTCGTATACCCGGATAAAAGGCATATCCAGCATCCGGCCCACCTCTTCCATGGCCGCCCGGGGTACCCATCCGTCATGTTGCTCCTGAGCGCGCCACAACACCGGAATGACAGCAGATGCCTGCTTGCCGTTGGGATACTTCTTGATTGTCTGTTTGGCCCAGCTCAAATTCTTCGCCGTGAAGGCGAATGACTTCGGTTGCACACTGTCATCTGCTAATCGACGAACAC